>OFMP01000415.1_pt1 | contig 30138 bp, 28 predicted proteins | sample 1541841 | NCBI WGS metagenome assembly OFMP01 (sample SAMN04209226, study PRJEB22552) | human gut metagenome | biome: gut; material: feces | host: Homo sapiens | place: USA: Oklahoma
AGCATTTCTTTGGTATAATGAAGCGTCCGTGCCCAACCTTTGTCCAGATATGGCAGAGCGAGCATCCCGACAATATATTTGTTATGCCAGCCAATGCCGGTCAAACCATGGGCTTAGGAATGGATATCGAGAACGTAGATTATCGCAATCTCGCTCCAACATTCCTCCCTTTCCATCCGTTGGTAGAGATAGGCTTACGTAAGTTCCTTGATGCCAACAACGATTTATATTTAGAACTCAATTCCCACTGTCCTCTGAAACTCTGGAAAGACCGTCTGGTAGCTGTTTGGGGACAAGAAACATTATAATGTTATGATTGTAATTCCAAATAAGAACTTTACAGCTGATAGCATCCGCTTGGTTCAGCTACTCAATAGCACAACGAAAGTCAATATGCTGAAAGCATGTGACAAGCTCGACCTATACGTAAGTCCTAACTTGAAGAAAGATGAGACTGTTAGGCGAATTGCCCAGGAGATGTTGGATAACCCAATAGAGATCTTGAGCCGTTTGAACAAGCAGGAACTCCAGATGGTAGATGAATTTGTAAAAGGCGATGCCAACACCTACGTGGTGCGCAAGATGCGCAAGACCCAGTACAAACTCCAGAAGCTATACTTGGTAGCAACCTATGAGGATAAGGAGAACCAGGAATGGCACATGCTGATGCCGTCAGAGTTGACCAAAGCCTTATCCACCAGTCTCAACTTCTATTTGGATATGGCCAACAATGGCGTCAAAGCTCCATCTGCCAAGCAACTCCGCATGATGTCCGCCTTAGGTCAATTCTTGGGAGGAAAGAAACTTTGATGACATGCAAGTCACATTCTCTATTTATATGATTATAATGCTGATAAGTGTGTAACTACAAGTTGTATAGTGGATATGCAGTATTACTTTTATTCAAATATTGGCGTAGGATCAGAGTCGAATCCCTAAATTGGTTATTATGATATCGAAACTGGAATTATTGGATAAGATAGAAAAAGCTAATTCTAATGATGAATATTTGCGAATCGTAAGAAAATACATAATACATGGAATTCCTTTTGTTTTTAAAGATAATCCAAACCTCTATTATGATTTCCGTGAGCAGATTGCAAACCATTGGCATGTTGGTTTTCAGGAAGTTTTGATATTAGGCTCAGGAAAGTTAGGGTATAGTTATCATAAGAATTCTGTTTTCTCAGATGAGTCTGATATAGATGTGGCTATTGTAAATCAAAGTTTGTTTGAAAGTTTTTGTCTGAAAATTAGAAATTTTCAATATCGGATGGATTCAGGTTTGGAAACATTGACTTCTTATGAAAAAAAAGAATATAATCGTTTCCTGTCGTATATGATAAAAGGTTGGATGAGACCCGATATACTTCCTGTTAAAATTACAGGTGAGTTATCAAAAGATGAATGGTTCTCCTATTTTAAGTCAATATCTTATGATAACAATCTTGCAGGTAATTATAAAGTATCTGCAGGCTTATTTAAGAGTTTTGACTATATGGAATACTATTATACAAACTCAATAAAGAATCTAAAATAGGTACAGTTATGACACAAATACCATCTTCTCCAAGTACAAAGAAAATATCAGATCTTATTGGGATGATTAAACGTGGAGATTTGATATTGCAACCTGACTTTCAGAGAAAGTTAGTTTGGGCACCAAAGCACAAGGAGTCTTTTATTGATACAATATTGAGAGGCTTTCCTTTCCCAGAGATTTATATAGCTCAATCTGGTATTGATTTGGAGACTTTTCAATCACAGCAAGTTGTGGTAGATGGACAGCAACGCTTGTCTGCAATAATAAGCTATGTTAGTGATGAACTTCCTTGTCGGAATATTCCACATTATTCTGATTTGAACAATCAGCAAAAGGCTGACTTCCTTAATTATGATGTTGTTGTTCGTGATTTGAAAAATGCCTCTTCTGATACGATAAAAGAGGTCTTTCGAAGAATTAATCTTACTCAATACAGACTAAATGACATAGAAATAAATAATGCCATTTATGAGGGGGAGTTTATTAGTACGGCAAAAGATATATTGATTCATTTAGATAACGATTCTTTCCCGATATTTAGTGATAATGAGCTAAATCGAATGGGTGATTTGAATTATATTCTAATGATTATGGCTACTTTGGAAGAAGGTGGCTATTTTGCTGGTAATACGATGACAGGAAAATATATTGTACAATATGATGATTCCTATGAAAATTCAGAAACGATGAAGGAGAAAATCCTTAATTTGTTTCATGTTATAGAGTCTTTTGATTTGGATCTAGATAGCATGTGGTATCGCAAGTCTAACTTTTTTACAATGTTCGTAGAATTATCAAAAGTTAGTCAAATACCGGATGATATTGTTGATAAAATCCGGCATTTTGAGACCGAAGTTTTAACCAATAAGGGAAACGAAGAAAATGATTTTGGTAAGTATTATTCTGTTATGTACACAGGTACTAATAGTAGAGGTGCAAGAATTAAACGTGCCGAACTGTTTTGCAGATATTGCTTGGCTAAATAATGGTAGAATTCATGTATAGTTTTGATTATAATCGTAACAAGAGATTATTAACCAAGAGGGTAACTATTACTATCATCAACCAATGGGAGAAGAAACATTATTGATAGTAGGTAATGGATTTGACTTATCTATGGGATTTAAAACATCTTATGGAGACTTTATGAAGAGTTCATACTTTCCACATGAGGAGACTTCCAGCCTATGCTCCTATCTTCATAATCAATATGAAGAGAATATGGGATGGATAGATATCGAAAATGAACTTTCTAAGTATAGTCAACTACTTTCTAGGTTTGAGTTAACGCCAAAAACAGGTAAAATTGAATTGGGGGCGGAATCTTTTAGGGAAGAATATGAAGAATTAAAGACGTCGCTAAAATTTTATCTTCAAGAAGAAACCAAAAGAGCATTTGGCCCAAGTCCTGAGACCCCTGCAAAGAGGGTCATAGATCAATTACCAGCTGGTAGTAAGATTATATCTTTTAATTATACGAGTATAATAGAAAGAATGACACGAGATTGGTTTTGTGCTTTAAAAAGTAATTTGTTACATATTCATGGTTCTTTAGCTCCTAACGATGATATAGTATTTGGAGTAGAGGACTCTGCAAAGTTACCCAAGGAGCATGTCTTTTTATATAAAGCCCATAGCCGACATCTGAAGGTACAGGAATTTTCTGATTGGCTGAATTCTGCAGAGCGTATTATTTTTTATGGCTACTCTTTAGGAGATACAGACCATCAGTATTTTGAGAAGTTTTTTAGAAAGCTATGTTCTGATGATAGGACATATACCGAATTGGTATTCTACTATTATGATCAATCATCTTATGATAACTTGATATGGCAGTTGCAAATGCTAACTAATCATAAGTTGACACAACTGCAGATATTAAACAAAATAGAATTTATAAACTGTTCTATGTGAGCAACTAATAAGGCGGTCCCATCCCGCATGACATGGCGAAGACCTTTGATGGTCCGCCAACCTTAGAGCGTAGCGGTTCTGAGCACCGGAGGGCGGTTACATCCTTCCCTTTTCGAGAAGGGAAGGCTTGGTTAGGATGTGGAGCTCTCCTTGCAGGAGAGACGGAGAGGTAGAAAAGTCAGCACTGAGGGCGGTTACATCCCTAATCCCTATGGTAGGGATTTAGGGCTTGGGTATAGGGTAAGGACCCTCCCGCAGGGGAGGGACAGGTGGGGCAAATATAGCACTGTAGGGCGATTTCCCTCTTCTTGTATATCACCAATACAGCGTCCCCACTATATTACAAATAGTTACACCTATCAGTTTTTTGAAAAAAATTATATTTGCTCCCCACCGCAGTATCGCTCTGCGCTTGTCGCCACTCGAATGAGAAAAAATGCATTAATTAATATGGTGCACAACTATTAATCCTGACTAAATCTAATTTTTACATTCTTACAACACACAAAATGATTCTGCTTCCTTACAAGTTCTGCGGTAGTATGTAAGTAATCCTTACATGCTAATTTTTCTTTTAACTCTCTATTCTTAAAGATGTTACGAATATGTATAGTTATATTGTTACGAGTTGTACGAAACAACTCTGTCATCTGTGCTTGAGTAAGCCAAACCGTATCTTGATCCAATTTCACCTTCAACCTAATGCTATCATCTGGTTGATAAAGTACTATCTGTGAATCTACTTATGTTTAAAATCTTTTTTGAACTCCCTTCAAAAAACTATGCAAATACATTAATAGATAGGGATTTTTGTTAATCTTGATTAAACTTACCCCAAAATCAAGTTGAATATTTGCAACATATAAATATTTGTATTATCTTTGCAGTAGAAAAATAACTCTTGACGTATTGAAAGGCTACGTGTGTCGTAGCTCACTCGTGTAGATACGCAGGAGTTATTTTTTTGCTTTCGAAGTATCACGGACATAATTACTTGGTTTGAAGCTCCAATGGCTGTATGGCAAAGTCCATCTTTCCTCAATTTGGCTGATGCCAGTACTTTCCCCAATATTAAATCCTGGATGCAATTCCCGTATCTTGGAATTAATATATTTATAAAGCTTTTCCTTGACAATAGTTCTTTTACCTCTGCGATTGGTAGTACCATCCTTGATTTTATGCTTATTATTGAGACGAAAGCAAATCGATCCCAAGATTAAGTCCATAAATTGCAACATAAGATGTTCTGAAGAATCAATTTCACAAATATCAGACTCACGAATATGTATATTAGCCTTTTGAAATCCCTTATCATAGTTGAGTCCATAGATAAATTTCTTAAACTCCTTCTTATCCTCACCCTTCAAAGGAATATCATCCAACATTATTTTTAAGTACTGAGGTTTGTTCTCAGGATTAGAATATTGGAAACCAAAAGCATGCTTGATAAATTGATAGTATAACAAAGGATAAGCCTTATGTCTTTGTTCTCTTGTTAAATAGGGAGCCGTATACTGGTTATTACGAAAAAAAATTCGTATTTTGATATAACCTTGAGCCAACAGATCAAAGATGAAATCAACCAGAGTCAAATACTTCTCATACCAATATTCATTTACTTTTTGCCATTTGATTTCCTCCGTTATACCAAACTCTTCAACAAAAGTTTTAGACATAGCTAACACATTCTCGTAGTTTTTAGAATCTACGAGAATGCCGCCATAGAAATTGGAGTAATACGCCCCCTCTTTATCACTTTCATCGAACCAAATATAATACATAATCTTTTTTTTTTGCAGCAAATATACGCTTTTTCCTCGAAACCACCAAGAAAATCGAAAGAAATCTGCAACTCATCAACAAATTACCACAAAAATCTGTAAACTATAAACTGTTAACTGTAAATTGCTATTTCCCAGACGGTCCCATCCCGCAAAATATGGCGCAGGGCTTTGATGCCCCGCCAACCTTAGAGCGTAGCGGTTCCGAGCTCCGGAGGGCGGTTACATCCCTAATCCCTATGGTAGGGATTTAGGGCTTGGGTATAGGGTAAGGACCCTCCCGCAGGGGAGGGACAGGTGGGGCAAATATAGCACTGTAGGGCGGTTACATCCTTCCTTCTGAGGTTTCTGTCCCCTACAAGGGGAACCGAAGGGGGCGTAAAGACTATTGAGAAGGCTTGGTTAGAGGTGGAGCTCTCCTTGCAGGAGAGACGGAGAGGTAGAAAATCCAGCACTGTAGGGCGGTTTTCCTCTTCTTCCCTGAGGGGAGAAGACCGAGATGAGAGGTGGAGCCTTCTTTAATGGTAAAGAAGGACGGGATGATTTTAGAGGGAAAGCACCTCAATATTATTAGAAAAACACCTTTCTTCTAGTATTCAAAAGGACTTTAAAAGTCCTTCAATACCTGATGTTTCGTATCCTTCTCGGAAAGATTAGCGTGTTCCGTAGGAATACGCCAATCAATCCCGAGTGATTCATCCAGGAAAGAGATTCCACCATCAGCCTCTAGGTGACAGATGAACCTTATTCCACCGTCACACTCTTCGCCAGATTTCTCGGCATATCCACATCCAGTCCCTTATCCACTGCCACATAGTAAGCAAGCAGCTGCAGCGGAACCACGCTCAGCAGCGGAACCAGCGCATTCAGGGTTCTTGGAACCTCCAATACATTATCCGCTATCTCCTTCACCTGCTGGTCACCCTCAGTCACCACGGCAAGGATGCGGCCGTTTCTCGACTTCACCTCCTGCATGTTCGAGATAATCTTTTCATACAACTGATGATGCGTAGCAAGGAAAACGATTGGCATATCCTGATCTACCAGAGCGATAGGACCATGCTTCATCTCGGCAGCAGGATAGCCCTCGGCATGGATATAACTGATTTCCTTCAGCTTCAAGGCACCCTCCATCGCCACAGGATAGTTCACACCACGACCCAGATACAGGAAGTTGTGTGCATAAGTAAACATTCGGGAGATATCCTTGATCATCGGAGCCTGCTCCAATACCTTCTTCATTTTCTGCGGAATCTCAGAAAGTTCCTCTATCATCTGATAGTAGTCAGCATTGTTCAGGGTTCCCAACTCATGCCCCAAAGCCAAAGCAAGAAGCGTAAGAACCGTCACCTGCCCGGTGAATGCCTTCGTACTTGCCACACCAATCTCCGGACCCACATGGATATAGATACCCGTATCCGTTTCACGGGCGATGGAAGAACCCACGCCATTCACGATACCGAAAATCAGCGCACCCTTCTCCTTTGCCAGCTTAATCGCAGCCAAGGTATCCGCCGTTTCACCACTCTGACTGATTGCAATAACCACATCCTCCGGCTCAATCACAGGGTCGCCATAGCGGAACTCACTGGCATACGCCACCTCCACTCTCTTGCGGCACATCTTCTCAATCAGCTGCTTACCGATCAGTCCGGCATGCCAACTGGTACCACACGCCACGATGATGATATGCTTCGCCTGAACCAGTCGGTCACGATAATCACGAAGCGCAGAAAGAACGATGCGGTTGTTCTCAGGATGTTCCTTGTCAGCAAAGAGGCGACCACTCATACAATCCTTCAGACAGTTAGGCTGGTCATAAATCTCCTTCAGCATAAAGTGATCAAAACCACCCTTGCTCAGTTTGCTGATGTCCAGATCCACGGTCTTGATATCGTAATGACAGGCAGAATGCTCCAGGTTGATGATATTCAACTCCTCACCTACCCTGACGTCAGCAATCTGACCATCTTCCAGATACACAACCTTATCCGTATGCTCTACGATAGGCGTAGCATCACTGGCGATATAGAAGTTCAGGTTATCCTTACCCACGCCAACTACCAGCGGACTAGACTGGCGTGCTGCCACCAGATGGTTAGGGTTATTCTTCTCGACAACGGCAATGGCATACGCACCGATGGCATCGTTCAAAGCCTGGCAGACGGCAGAAACCAAGTCCTTGCCATTCTGCTGGTAGTAGAAATCAATCAGCTGTACCAGCACCTCAGTATCGGTAGTACTCTTGAATTCATAGCCCTTTTCAACGAGCTGCTCCTTTAGAACCTGATAGTTCTCGATGATGCCATTATGCACCAGAGCCAAGTCACCACTCATGCTCACATGAGGATGCGCATTGGTAGCAGAAGGCTCACCATGGGTAGCCCAACGGGTATGAGCGATACCTACATGACCACTACAATCCTTCTCGGCAGCCATCGCCTCCAGGTTACTCACCTTACCCTTTGTCTTATACACATTCAGCTGGTCCTGACCATTAATCAAGGCCACACCAGCACTGTCATATCCACGATACTCCAGTTTCTTCAACCCCTCAATAAGAACAGGATAAGCATCATTCTGTCCTATATATCCAACTATTCCACACATAGTTTACTTTCTTACTAAATTATTTTTTTATTTGTTTCTTCCAATCCAGGAATCTCATGATGAGCAGAATCTGTTCCTCCCACTTATCACTCAATCTCATCGCCTCCTCCTTGCTGTAAGCAGGATGGCTTTTGGTAAATCCACTGAAAATTTCATCAATACATATATTTTCCTCCGTTTCATAGAGGGAATTCACAAAATCAAACATCCGCGCCTCATCGCTGGGATGAAACGACTCTGGATGTTCAGACAGCCAAAGATTGAATTTACTTTTACTCTCGTTATTCATATATTTTTATTAGATATGACATATTTTTCTTTCAACAGGCAGCTTTATTAAAAATGGGTGAGCAGAAGTTGCAAATATATTTATTTTTATTACTTCTATTTAATGATTATAATTTGCCTGAATTGAATTTTAAAGGGCTACTAGGCTCCATCCCCGAAAAGTAGCTTAATTAAAAAGGGGAGAGAGCCGTTCGCCCATATATCTATTATTTCTTATATTTTATCCTCCAGAAGAAGTGCCAAATGCGAAACAATGGCTCACAGAGGGCTTCTGCAGGAAAATACGTCACGAGTCTCATATCCCTATAAACCCTTTGAAGATTATGACCCAGCTTTGATCTTCCGAAGCAATTCCTTTCATCATGCTTACCGAAGTTCCCGGCTTCCAGCACTTCATTCAGCACAAACTTACCATATTTCTCATTAGGAGGAACGATAAGGCGAGAGGTAGGCATACCGAACACCTCGTGCATAATATACATGATAGCCCCAGCAAACTTCCACAATCCCAACTCCTTCAATTCCTTCTGCAAGGAAGTTAACATTTCACAGTTAACACTTAACATTAAAACCAAATAGTAGTAATCAAGAAGCTGTCTCAACCCAATCCCCTCGTTCATCAAATGTGTAAAGATATGAGTCAATTGGAAGATGAGGTTGAATTCCACTGTCGGAATCGCAACCTCCTCTTGCTTTACCAATATTACCCGATGCGAGAACTGATCCTCCTTCACCCTATCATAATATTTCTGAAGTTTTCTGTTATGCCAGAAGCACAGGAGGAAGCTAGGCCGATAATGCACTTCCACCTCCACACCCTTATACGATGGGAACTCAATGTGGTGATAGCACGCCTTTTCATGAGGCGAGATAGAGCGGACAAAGGAGATGACCCGTTTATCTCCCCCTTCCATCCAGATATCAATATCACCAGGCGTCCGAGAATAAGGATTCGGATACATCAATGTATTTCCCTGTCCTTTCAGGATACAGGTTCTGAATCCCTTCTTCCGGAACCACTCAGAAACCTGGATGACAGCATCGTTCAACCGAACATTCGCCTTCTCCAGCATCTGACTTTCTGCCATCCATTGAAGCAGTAACTCCTTCTTCATCCCTACATGTTCCGCAGGCAGCTTCTTGATACCATCAAAGAGAATACCTACAAGACATTGCTTCTGGGCAATAGCATACAGTTCCTTCCAATCCGCCTCCTTCAAGGAATCAGGTATTTCCTTGTCAGAACCAATGCAGAATCGCAAGAAATCAAAGAAAAACTTTAGTTGTTTGTCCATAAGTTAAACATAACTATTCCTCATGGATATAAGTCCACATATCCTTACGTGTTTATATCATTCTGTCAGATATAAAATTCATTATTTTGTAATATTTTCTTCAACAGCCTAAAACTATCTTGTCAATCATCTCTAATCCTCTTGCCGATGTATATTTCAAACTTTCATTATAGGCATTGTCTCCCATTTTGCGAGCACTCTCCTCGTCTGCGTATAAAGTGGATACCGCTTTTTGCAAGGAATCCAAACTACCAATTTCGTAGGGTATTCCTGAGGTTTCTGTAAAGTAGTAGTTGATGGAAGAAACATCTGTGTAGACGATGGGCTTATGATAGCGCATGGACTGTATGCAGAGCATCTGCCCCGAGCTTCCAACATCTTCCTTCAATGGTACCACCACAATGGATGCTCCCTCCATGAGTTTGCCAAATTCCTGCGGGCTCACATCACGCTTTAACTCAACATTTGATGGCAAGCTATTTAATCCTTTGTTCAATTTGCTTGCTACAAACAAGAACCTCCGTTTGGGCATTCGTTTTGCCAATTGCAGCATCAAAGAGTAGTCTCTATTCGTATAACCGCCTGTAAAGATATACCCATCATCCAATTTCACATCCGAATGTTGTTCCTTCACATCAGAACAATATGGTACAAATAAGATGTTTATTCTCTCCGACAATCGCCTGTAAAAGTCTATTTCTCCGGGAGTCTGCGCCATCAGTGTCAAGTTGTCATTGTTCATCAAAAATCGCAATACCATCTGTACATACTTGTTTTTACCCAAACTATGAAGGTAGAAATTGTGGAGATAGAGATGATGTTTATTGCCTAACATCTTACCGAAGAGGCGTGCAAAAAGCATGCACGAAACACCCCCTCCATTCGAGTATATCTTTACATTTCTAAACTTCCAGAAATTCAAAGTCATCTTAATAAATCCATAGACTATCCCCCTCACAACATCACTTTTGGATTGGAATTTGGCTTTTGGTTTCCTTTCTAGAAAAAAGCCTTCTGCCGCCACACCCTTCTCGATGGCGTGGTCGGCATAGGCATGCCCGTAAGTTTGATAGCTACAAACCTGAACTATCTTCGTTTTATCTATACCTATATGATTTCCTTTTGCTTTCATATTATTTCAGATACAATCTCACTATTTACTTTCCTCTCATCTTAAAGTATCTATCATATCCTTCAAGCAAAGCCTTGCTGGTATGCTCCCAGCTCAATTCGTTGATGACACGATTTCTACCATATTCACCCATTTGCTTACGCTTCTCAGGATTATCAAGCAATTCTAGAATCTTCTTTGCCATATCTTCAGCATCATTTCTCTTAGCATAAAGTGATGCCTCCTGTGCAGAATATCTACCCTCTGTCAAATCAAACTGAACTAAAGGTTTGCCCAATGCTATATACTCCAACACCTTATTCATGGTACTCTTGTCATTCATTGCATTATATTCATCAGAGTTAACACAAACATCAGCAGTATTCAAATAGTCAAGCAAAGTCTGATCAGGTACACGACCGGTAAATTCTACGATGTCGTCCAAGCCCATGTCATGACTCAGTTTTTTCATGTGCTCTACATCAGGGCCACCACCAACGATACCCCAGAACACATCATTTCTTCCAGGTAACTCCTTGATATATTTAGCTGCCTTCAAAAGATATTCAATACCTTCCTGCTGACCGATTACACCAAGATAACCAACCATGAACTTCTTGCCACGCTTGATTTCATTCTTTGGTTTCTGAATCTTCAGACGCTCCAACTTTGGACCACTTCTCAATACAAAGACATCCTCAGGTTTCATTCCACCACGCTCTATGGCAATCTTCTTATAACTTTTATTAGTTACAAATGCAAACTTACAGTGCTTATAGGTCTGACGTTCTAACCACAACTGACTCTTATAGAACATTCCCGAAGTCTTACCGAACTTAGCCTCATACAACTCAGGACAGATATCATGATGGTCAAAGATATAATCAACACCCTTATTCTTAAAGAGTTTAGCTACCATCCAAATATCGTCAGGTGGATTACAACCGTGAATACAGTCGAAGCCTACTTCCTTATAACATTTCTTTGCCAAACGATACTCATGCCACAAAGCTGCGCCATACTCACGAGCATATCCTAAAGCACCATTCCCATCCTTTGGCAATTTATGGCGATAAACATGTACACCCTGCAGGAATTCATACTCCTTGTCATAGCCCTTACCTGTAGGACTAATTACAGAAACCGTATAACCGTTTGCTGCCAATGTTGTTGCCTCCTGCCAGACACGAGTGTCAAATGGCACAGGCAAGTTCTCTACGATAATTAATACTTTTCTATCCATATTGTAGTTTTTAATTTATTATCATTTAAAGGATAGCACAATTTGTGCGTTTCGTTCTCCTTTCCATATTCTTCAGAATACCAACATTTCTCTATTGTTGGCTCTATATTTGTCTCTATACAAACAGTAATGGCTCCTCGTTGGATGACTGCTTTTCCATTTTCAACTTTCACTTGACAAGCAGGATGCAACACCAAAGTAGCATAACTATCACTTGTTGTCGCCATATCATCCTCAATAACCAATTTGTCTGCCTTATTAAAGCAGAAAGAGCGACTATGCTTATTACCATTCTGCCAAACGCATTCGGCAAGAAGGGAATCCTGATTTTCCGTCAAATCAGACTTCAAAAGTTTAGTATCAGCCTTCTTTCCCCAAAGGAAAGCTCCCATCATCTGACTTTGTTCCTGGTTCATAGCCCAAACCGTATTATGATTACATGAACGACGATACTCATCTCTTTTCTGTATATTGCAATGATAGATATATGTTCCAGGATCTCCTAAGATGCAATTGCCATCTACATAGAGTTGAAAACTCAATGCGTCTGCATGCCCATGAGCAGCAATACTACCAAAACCTAAAGGTGCATGATCAATACCAATTACCACTTTACCATTCTTACTTCTCAGGAAAGTATAACCACCTTCCTCAAAAGTCCTACTTTGTGAAGGCTTCCATAAAGGCAATTGCTTTAAGGTTTCGATTTCTGTCTCAGAATAGAGCCAAGATATTGTCTCGGACAAATGTTCAAAGCTTTCATATTTTTTCCCCAATAGCAAAGAACAAAGTTGAAGAAGATAACGGTAATGGCAGATTTCTCCACCTTCCAAATCTAATATCTTACCCTCATCGTTATCACCAAATTCGCAAGCCTTAGTCTCATTCACCATAGAACAAGCTACAAACTCACATTGTTTTTCCATCAACCTCTTCCAAGACTCAGGAATCTTCATACCATAACATTTCATCAGGTGCATCACCAAAGCGTATGCCTCCATCCCGAAGGTTTGATAATGCAAAGCCATCTCCATATTCACACCATCCTTATAATTCTGCTTCATCAATTCTTCATCGAGGATGCGGATGGCTAACTGCGTCCATACCTCATTGCCAAATGCAAAACCGGCATAGGCGATGGCTGTAGCTTCAACCAGCAAATGATTATTGGCCGAAGAGTATCTGGAATAATGCTGTGCGATATAAGAAGCCATATTCTTGATGCCATTCTCCATATCCATGAGCAAGGCACCATTAGCCGTATATCCTTTCTTGCGAAGAAAAGCCAAAGCTACAGTCCATTGGATACAACGTATGGCAACCTCCATCACACTAGTCCAAGAAATACCATGGAGAAAAGAATTTTTTTTGTTCCAATCCAAGAACAACCCTTCTAGCTCTTTTGCATATTTTTCCTCTCCTGTAGCATAATAAGCCTTAGCTAACAAAGCAAACTGGAAGTGTCTATTCAATTCCCAATTCGTTCTTGCATCACCTATTTCGTCTTTCTGTTTATAGCTTAAGGAATAGCTGAAATCCGTCCCCCATTCTTTATCTGTCTGGAATCCTGCACTCCATCTTTCCTTATATATATGATAATCATACCCACCAAGGATATGTATGATTGTATTCAGATGGAAAGCAATATTCCTGAAATTCAGACCAACATGATCGGAATCAAATTTCAGAGATTGTAGCCGACTATCGAAAAGGTAAGTCGTTACGGCTACATCACGCTTACCAAAAAGCTTCTTTTCCTGCCTTTGCAGATGTTTTTGTTGAAGTCTCCAACCGACTTCCGGCAAATTCATTGCCCGAAGTCGATTGAAGTACCATTGTAATTTACTCATCAATGATTATTAATCATTAATTACTAATTCATTTTCACTAATTAGAACTCTGTCTGTTTGAAGTTCATCTTGTGCTCTTCATTCTGAGCTTCATGATTCTGGTTGATGTCTCCCCAGGAAATACCCTCATACTTGCCATTATAGTCAACCTCTTTCCACTGGCGAACCAAGTCAATGACAATCTTGTTAGGATAATTCTTCAAAACATCCACGAATTCCTTTTCCTTATTAGTTACCACAAGCACGTCGCTGTTCTTGCATACATCATCCAAGTCGGCAGTAACGAAATGCTGCAAGTGTGGAATCTTAGCCATGATAAAGTCCTTGTTGGTACCCGTCAACTCAGAAATCTTCACGTTACGGTCGTAAATTTTGATTGCAAAGCCCTTACCCAACAAACTTTCAACAACATCAACGATAGGAGAACAACGCAAGTCATCGGTACCAGCCTTGAAACTCAAGCCCAAGATACCAACCTTACGCTGACCTTGATTCATGATAAGTTGAACTGCACGTTTCTTCTGATTTTCATTACTTTGGAAGATACTCTCAATAACAGGAACATCCACATAGTTGTCATGTGCCAAGGTCTTCAAAGCCTTCATATCCTTAGGCAAGCAAGAGCCACCATAAGCGAAACCTGGCTTGAAATAGTAAGGAGAAATATTCAACTGCTTATCCTTGCAGAAGATTTCCATAACTTTATGAGAATCAACACCTACAGATTTACAGATGTTACCAACCTCATTACCGAAGACAATCTTCAACGCATGATAAGTATTGTTGACATACTTCATCATTTCAGCCACCTTGATATCAGTGCAAATAAACTCTGCATTGATATGCTCATACATCTCACGGAATACCTTTTCTGCATACTCAGAATCAGTACCAATCAATGTCAATGGTGGATTGAAGTAATCCTCAACAGATGTACCTTCACGAAGGAACTCTGGGTTGCTGACAACATTGAAATCTACGCCACGCTTCAAGCCACTTTCCTGCTCAATAATCTCACCTACCTTCTTGTTGGTACCTGGAAGAACAGTTGAACGGATTGCAACGAGATGCATGTTTGCAGGCTTTTTATCACCAGCAAATTTCTCTTTCAATGCACGACCGATACGTCCTGCCACAGTGTAGATATAATTAAGGTTCAAATGACCTTCAGGACTGGAAGGAGTACCTACAACGATGAAAGATACTTCGGTTTCCATAATTGCCTCTGCAGCAACTGTAGTTGCAGACATCAGCCCCTTTTTGTGAGCTTCCTCACAAAGTTCAGCGATGCCTTCCTCAATGATAGTAGGCTTGCCCTCATTCATCAGGCGCACCTTATTTTCATTTACATCAACACCGATCACTTTGTGACCCAACTTTGCCAAACATGCCGCACCTACGCAACCTACGTAGCCGAGGCCAAAAATACTAATGTTCATAATTCTAAAAAATGTATTTATGAATTTATTTTCTTTAATTATACTTTTTGATAAAACGGGCTGGTACGCCAGCCCAAATTTCATTTGAAGGAATATCCTTAGTTACTATACTTCCTGCTCCTACAATAACATTATCTCCTATTGTTACAGACTTTGTTATAATAGTATTTGCACCTAAAAACACATTATTACCTATTTTAATTTTACCATATTCATAATCATGATATTTTCCTCTAGGCACAACATAATGTGTTAATAAAATACAGCGCATTGTTATAGCACAATAATCACCAATTTCTATATTCTCGGGATGCTCACTATCAAAAATTACTTGCTGTCCAACAAAAGACTTACCGCATTTCACCCCCCCCAATCTGACCAATTTTAGTCGTACCGAATTAGGAAGAAAATTAGACATTGACATTCTCAAAGCCAAAGCTCTTATTGTTTTTTTTAATCTCATTTTAAACATTACAAAAGTGAATCATAAAGTGTTTCTAATTGTTTTTCAACATATTCAGGTAAATGCTCGCCAACTCTAGACAAGGAGACACTCCCCATACGATTACGTAAGTCTGAATCATTTAATAAAGATATAATAGCCTTATATATATCTTCCTTATTACCTGGTTCGACCAAATAACCATTTTCTCCATTAGAAACTATCTCAGGAATACCACCTACTGGTGTCGAAATAATTGGCATCCCATAACTCATTGCTTCAAGAATGGATATAGGCAATCCTTCTTTATAAGATGGTAAAATATAAGCATCCGACTTATTCAGGAGTTCTATCTTCTTATCACCAGAAACCCAACCTTCAAATATTGTAATATCTGCAATACCATATTCCTTTATAAGTTGTTTTACATGTTCAATTTCACCATTACCACCTATATATAATTTTAATTTTCCTTGAAATTCGACCTTATGGTCCCTAATACATTCCAATAAATCATAAATACCCTTATTCTTTCCTAACAAGCCTAGAAACAAAAGTGTAAAATAACCAGTTTGTTGTTTATGAACTCTAGGAGCAGATATTACATTCTTTATAATTTCGACTCTTTTAGTAGGAAACTCATTCTTGAAATATTCCTTCCAATACTCGGACAAAGCTATAATAACATCACTTTTATTAACTACTTTCCTTACTGCATATCTATGCTGTTGATAAAAAACAGCAAATCTACCTGCATGCATATGCCAAACTACCTTTTTATGAAAGAATTTAGCAATATAAATAAAGATTGCTTTTCTCCAAAAACTTGCCCCAACCGAACCTTGTACATGTACTATTTTTATTTCAGGATGGAATAACATCCAATACAGAAATTGCATAATAGCCTTACACAATACAAGTAATTTCTTAACCTGCCCATTAGTAACAGTTGTAGTTACATGATTAAAAGGCTGATAAAAAGTGCTATATACATTCTCAACCGCAGCAACACCACCACGTACCACACGATAATCTATACCTATGGTTAATATATTCTTTGTTTCCATTTATCGTTGATTATATAGATATATTAAAAATAAACACATTAGCATATACAGAACTTTTGCCACCTGTTTTTTAGGGAAAACTATATCGAAATTTAAGAATACGGCAAAAACTAATAGAAAAGGTACAAAAAATGGTATATGATAACGGAGGTCCAAACCCGTTCCAGTTAATGCAAGCATAACAACACCTAAGACAACACTAGATGCTATTGAGTAAAACTCAATTTTCATATTCTTTATAACCCAAAATATAGTAGCCCAAACAGGTAAATTCAGGAGCATCTTCAATAAAGAAGAATAACTAAAAAAAAAGGTGTCTTTAAAATAAGTGTAATTAGGGAAAGGACCAACTATACTCGCAGCTATATCTCCCATTTTTTTACCATATGAGTTATTTCCAGCACTATTATATCTTGACTCTGCTATGTTATAAATTTCATCCATAGATTTTCCCAGTACTTTCTCTGCTATAATATTTATCATTATTGGACCTAAAAATGCAGCACCAAGCAAAATAAATGTATATAATTTCTTATTTCTTTCTTTGACATAAGTTCCAAGAATAAAGGAAACAACTATAATGAAAGTTACAGCAGTTCTAAAGAAAATCGTAAAGCCACCGAATAATCCAAACCAAAACAAATCCGTCATTTTTCTTGTTCGTTGATACTTTACCATATAATAGAAAGCACCAGCTATGAAGAACATGAATAAATCTTCTTTTCTTCCTGTAGCTGAAATATCAACAAAAAACGTAAATGTCGAAAAGAGCGTTGCTATTATTCTTGAATTTGTATCATCACTTCTATTTTTATTATAGAGTTCGCAAGTTTTATATAAGAACTTGGCAGAAAAAGCTATCAAGAAAGCGTTGAATATGATTACAAGCCATAAGGCTATGTCTTGCGACATCACTTTATGAATGAAAAACAGATAGAAAGTATAACCAAAATCATCAATATTTCCCCAATAATTATTCTCTAAGAAATATTTATATTCTCCTATTGTTTTATAATTTTCAAGTAACGCATACCGAAAATAATTTATAGCATCGTTGTTCGGATCATTACCAAAGATAGACACTTTATCATAGCTAATGAAAACTAATCGAAGGCATACAGACAGAACCAACTGAAATAAAAATGTCAATAACAATATGTTCTTTCCTTTATTTTTCAACATAAAAGAAGCATATCCAAATGAACTTAATGCTATCACTATTTGCATCACAATGGCATAAGTATCTATTTCTTCTTTATATCCTATGCACATGAAAAGCAAATAAAATAGCAAAAATATAACAAATGCCTTTTTAAAATACATCATATCATTTTTCTCTAAGAAAAGAATTTCTTGTTTTACATATTCTCGAAATATTTTGAAAGTTGTTCTGAATATTTGTGAGGATTAAAAAACTTATCCATCACGTTTCTGTATTCTTTTTCTAAATCATCAGGAGCTATGACATCATGCAAAGCCTTGTCGATAACAATATCCTTATCTGTATCTCCAAAACAATATAAATGTTCATATTCCTTAGCAATGTCAGCATAAGCCTTTATTGTATCAGTAAAAATTGGAACGACTCCATTTCCCAAATAATTTGCTAGCTTAGTAGGAGTTGCCACTTGATTAATCATGTTATTATCACGTATCAAAAAACCAAACTTGCATTTAGCCAACACATCATCTACTTCAGATTGAGGGACAGATTCTACAGAGAAGTTTTTTATGTCATATGTCTTAATGATTTTCTTAGCTTTTTCTAAATCAAAAGTATAGATTTTTAAGAATGTATTAGGGTACTTTTCCTCTATTTCTTTATAAGTGTCCAATATCAAATTAAAGCCTTGATAAGCCTGAATTCCTCCTGCATAACAAAAGACATTATGCTCATACTTATCCGAAATATAAAAATTATCTCTATTAAACTCACTATTAAAGCATGGCATTACAAAAGCGTGCTTCAAATTCAAGTGATATTTCTTTTCATAAAATTCTACTTGATATTTTGAGACACAGATAGGAAACTTAACTTTCTTAAGAGAAAATTTCTCTGCCAAAGAGAACGCTAATCGACGTAATTTTGATCCTGTTCTCAAAAAATCCTCTTCTGGTACTATACCTTGATACCAATAAATAATATTTCTAAATCCCTTGAAAAAGAGATATACAAATGTATCAAACGAGGTAATCAAGAAATAAGTATCTTTAGGTAATTTATTTACCTCTGGAGAATTGTGAGATTCTATTTCACAAACTTTATTACCATTAAGTTTTAAACCATTAAGTATTATATTGTAATAATAGCCCGTTACTATACGGACATCCTTCTTAAAATAATATATTGTCTGCATATTTATTACACTTTATTGACTAATTCTTTATATGTTAAAGATGTATATAACTTGGAAAACAAGCGAAAACACTGCTGTACACTAGGAGAATAATCTTTCGGATGGTCTATCAATGTTATTATCTTATGACCACAAAGAATTGTGCTCATAAGAGCTGTAAAAGGAGAGATACGCGACATAGAGACCATTGACCAAGGATTTTTTTCCATAGGTGGTAAGTCATCTCTTTGATGAGTTCCATCCGTAACAGGAGTGGCTTTTTTTGTACAAATTCTATAAGTTTTATCTACCACCTTTAGCCAAAGAGAACGCTTGTAGGTACTAATTGGTACTTCAAGAAACTCACCATTCTCTTTGCTTATAAGAACATCATCATCAAAACGATAAGTATCTACCTCTTTCAAGAATTCCTTTCTGAAATCATAAAAAGAAGACTTACTTTTATAATAAGCTCCATAAGCGACCGAAGAGTCTATCTTTAAGCCTACAGCCTGATAAGCCTTCTTTAATTTATCAAATGGCTGTACAGCCCATCCGCCTGCTCTAAATGCACAAATATCATAATGAGGATCTACAAATCTTGCAATTTCTGTCAATTTGTCCATCCCTTCTACAAACATTTGCATGATTTCTTCTTGCGAAAAAGAATTCAAACAATAATGACTATAGTCAGAAAAATCCCAAGTTCCATCGTTATTATACTTAGCATTCACCCAATGTGGATGAATATGTAATTCAATGCGATGTCCTCTTCTCACGATATCCTGTAATTGAGAGACAATCAGATTATAATCAGAAATTGTACGCTGAGTAGATTGTAACTTCAGATATTTCAACATCTGCCAATCTACAAAGAAATTTCCTTTCAACCCATATTTATCCATCCCATCAAGGAGTAAATTAGTTGGCTCTATCAAACTCTTACGAACTGTTCCTGACTTATAACCAAAGAACAGTTCGTAATCGAAAGAAAGTATTATTTTTTTTCTAGGCATTTCTTAGAGCATTAACAATTCTTCCACAAGCTTTACCATCTCCATAAGGATTAACTGCCTTACTCATTTTTTCATAAGCTGTATCATCCTCAAGTAGTGTACTTACTTCATTAAAGATCTTATCATAGTCTGTACCAACAAGATGAACAGTACCAGACTCTAGCGCTTCTGGACGTTCTGTGGTATCACGCATAACAAGAACTGGCTTGCCTAAACCAGGAGCCTCTTCCTGAATACCACCAGAGTCTGTAAGAACAATGGTTGACTTCTCCATCAAATAGACGAATTCGAGATATTGCAAAGGTTCAATGAAGAAAAAGTTTGGACGGGTTAAATCCTCGCCAAACACTTCATGGATAGGCTTACGAACATTTGGATTCAAATGCATTGGATAAACAAAATCAACATCTGGGTATTTCTCTGAAAGATCCTTCATGGCTGTTACCATACGAATGAAACCTTCACCAAAGTTTTCACGACGATGACCAGTAATAAGAACAAGTTTCTTACCATCCTTCAGTCGCATTACGTCATACCCTGCCTTAGCAAGAATTTCTTCCTGTTCTTTAGCAAGAGCTATGTCGTTCTTCAGTTTTTCAACTACCATATGAAGGGCGTCTATTACAGTATTACCAGTAACAACGATTTTACCATGAACTTTCTCTTCCAAAAGGTTCTTCTCAGAGAGAGGAGTTGGAGAGAAATTATATGTTGCAATACGCCCTGTAATCTGTCTATTCATCTCCTCTGGCCATGGTGAATAAATATTATGTGTACGGAGACCAGCCTCTACGTGACCAACTGGAATCTGAGCATAAAATGCAGCCAAAGCTCCAGCAGTGGATGTTGTTGTATCACCATGAACGAGTACAACATCAGGACGGCACTCTTTAAAAACATCACGAAGTCCAGTAAGAACTCGCGCAGTAACATCTGTCAAATCCTGACCTTGCTTCATAATATTGAGGTCATAATCTGGCTTTACATCGAAAATAGTCAACACTTGATCTAACATTTCTCTATGCTGACCAGTAACACAAACTATAGTTTCGAAATTCTTTGTATCCTTTTGGAATTCCTTAACCAATGGACACATTTTAATGGCCTCAGGACGAGTACCAAAAACCAACATAACTTTTTTCATAAAAACTTTTTATTTTTGAAATATTCTTTCATAATAGCATAAACTTCTTTTAAAGATTCATTTATGAGTTATAAATGTCAATTCTATATAAAAAGAAGCAAAAGTGAACCCACCCAACAATTACTCAGCATACAAATTATTCAGACAGTAAACAGGTATTAGGGCTGTTAAAGTACTGAGCCCACTTTAAAAAGGGGCTCAGTAAGATAAGATAATTTCCTTTTTTTCTAAACATTGTTTATCTATAATCTAGTTGAAGTCACAACCTATTTACTATATCTTAATGAAGTTTCCAGGAAGCAATAAGATTTGTCTCTCAAGGAGTTTACCCTCTCTTGTACATTATCCCAATTGATGGGTCTACCTGCAACCACCAAAGCTTCATCCTTGTTAAATACCAAACGATCAGCCAACCCTAACCCTTTTAATAAAGATTCAAAGCGAGACAAGCCGCGCTTTTTATTACCAATAACAACAAAATCTCGCTGGAATATAATGCTAAACACCATTGCGTGAAAAGAATCTACCACCATAAACTTGCCAGCAATAAAGCCTGCCAACCACTTTTCAACAGAAGGCGCTATTCTATCTTTTACAGATGCATTCGCATCTTCTGTTTTTGTATTGATATAGTTTACAGCTAAATGCATTTGCGATGCTATCAGATTGGCAATTGCTTCTTTTTCATCTGTTCTATCAAGAAAATAGCATTGACAAAATGATTCTCTCTCGGGAATTACCTTTATTAAGTCATAATAGAATTGTTGAGTATGCAATAATGTTGGATCCAAGACATGCATAGCGTCAACATTCAGATATTTTTCGCATAGCGAAACTCCACTATCCTCTCTAACAGACAAAGCAGAAAATCTACTGGCAAGAGATTTACATCTTTCTGTTTGACCTTCAGAATATTCCCATTCATCTGTTCCAAATGATGGAGCATAAGCTACTTTAAGAATATCATACGATTCTGCGAAATCAAGCCAATAATCCATCACATTAGGAACGTATTTTGGACGCCAAGTCTGATCAGAGCCAACCACAATTGCTTGAAAATGCCCTGCCGCCATTACCTTTTGTAACTCTAAAGAGGAATGTACAGATATAATATCTTTTCTAAATCTGTCAATAAAGTGCTGCTGCTCTGCCATGATTATCATTGGAAATTGATTACGATAAAATATATCGCCTTTATATCCAAAGAGAAGTTTCTTAATTAACCTTTTCAATATAGTTATACCACATTGAAAAAAAGGCATTCGTTCTGGTTGCCTATCCAAAACAGTTACTTCACAACCCAATTCTTTCAATTTGGAATATAAAGCATATGTCTGTAATAGGCATCCATGACTATAATGTATAGGAAAAACTAATAATGCTACTTTCATGTTATGAAATACCATAAAGACTTAAATTTATTATTTCAACATCTATATTACTTTTTTTATCGTCCCATAAAACCACAGCAAGTTCACCATTTTCATTAGAGTATTGAGTATCATGTATTACCATCAGAGAATTGCCATCTATAGAAAAACCATAAAAGCCATCCAAACATATTAATGACATTTCATAGACTCTTCCTATCTCTAAATTAAATGGAATTTGAGAAATCGGACTTGAAAAAAAACCGTTTGTTACAATCTCAGAAACTAACGTAGTGCCATCCACTATTCGAAATCTTAATCTCTCAAATAGTGATTTATGTCTAAACGCCAACTGAAATTCCTTAAAAATAGAATTAAACTTGACATGTATATCAAGACGAACATTAGAGAATTTATGGTTGAATGTTGTAAGATATATCCAATCATTGAAGATTCCACTGCTTATCAGTTTTATATGTTTATCAGAAGTTATCTGTACCTTTTTTGTTTCTTGCAATATGGAATTAAATTCTCGTTTTTCACCAGAATACAACCCTATTGAATGCAATAACATAATAATTTTCAGATATACAACTTGATTCCAAGTTTCATCTTTATAATCTAAAATCGGAACAAAATTCGTAATATCATATAATTTATGCCACAAAGTTATATCATTATTATATAATGAAAACGGCTCAACAGACACATACCTTTGTTTCAGTTTATTTTCTATTCTCTTTTGACGAATGCGCCTATTCATACTAACTAGTATGTCTATAAAACGAGATAAATTTTTTTTCATATTTTCAGAATATTTACTTGGTTCATAATTTTAAGCCACCAGAACTAATTGCTATTAGACATCTATTATAATGACTACTTCAAACACTTAATGTCTAGATTTAACTCACATTATATTCACAAAATTCTTCATTTTGCATAGGATATATTTGAAAACAATCCTCACATCCACAATATAGTCATTTGTTTTATATCAATCATTTTACAAATTTATTTACGAAAGTTTTAGCCTTATCAAGCATAAATTTACGTTCTTCTACATCTAGTCCAAAGAGATAGCATGAAAACAACGTGGTTATAAACATCAGAATAATCTGGAATATTCTCACATAAGCATCAGTATGCATCAGTGCGATTATTAATCCGAAGACAATTGACATCACAAGAACTTTTACTATAGGATAGCATACCTTTATGCTATATTCGCATAAGGACAAAGATATCATAGGTCTTACTACTATAAGCCTAACAATACAAGACAAAAGTATTATTAAAAAATTAACTATATAAACAGAACTTGCTTCACATCCAAGCTTTAACGCAACATAGGATACCGGTAAAATCAGTAACAAAATACCACCAACCAAACTTTGATACTTTTTGACTCGACCTGTTGCAGCTGCAGCAATAGCGATTGGCTGTGCCGTGGAGTTTACAAGAATCGTACAAAGCATAATCTTCACAAAAGAAGAGGTATATTCAGGCACATTACTAAGCCATAACTTTAGTACATAATCTGCAGAAAAGAAAAGCGGCAATGCAAATATCAACACCAAATAAAATGAAAATTTTGATGTTCTAAATAACAACGAATGCATCTCGCTGATATTGCCCGTAGCATATTTTTTTGTAATTTGCGGATTTACTGCCATTTGGAAATTTGTGGAGAACTGATTTAAAGCAGCTTCAACCTGAGTACAAATTGCACGCGCTGCATTCACTGTCGGTCCAAAGAATACATTTAATAATAGGTTCAACCCCTGGCTATAAAAAGTACCTGCAAGACCACCAAAGAGATTCCATCCCGCAAAAGAGCCTATTTCTTTGAACAGTTCCTTATTCCAATATAAACTTAATTTTGATTCCTTAAAATGCCTTATACAATACTTTGAATATATACACCTTATAACAAACTGTACAAGTGCCATTAATATAGCAAAGACAATAAGTTTATCATATTCAAATACCAATAACAGATAAACAATAGCCAAACGTAAGGAGACTTCAATAGTTGAAATATATGCAAAAGCTTTCATGCGCTCATGCGCTATAATCACAGCATTATATGGAACGCTCATTATTTGAAGTACCATAACTACTATAGATAACTGAAAAACCCAATGAGCAGCTACTATACGATCATTTGGTATTATCATTTTTTCATGCATAAACCAGATTCCTATCGTTTCAGAAATTGCAACTATTATTAAAGAGGCAAGTAATAATATCTGGCTACTAACCACAAAAACACGCTGCAATTTTACATAATCACCAATTCCCAAATAATAAGTAAGATAACGCTGAATGGATGTATTTAATGCACCTTGAAGAAATGAAAGCATCATAACAACACCACCAACGACATTATATATACCGAAATCAACAACGCCTAAAACCTGAAGCAATGCTCTAGATGTATATAATGATACGATCATCATCAGTATCATTCTTATATATAACATCAGCGTATTCTTTACAATTCTTTTATTTTCAATTTTTTCCACTATATGAAATAATATTCTTATTACAAATTCTAAAATATCCTATTCTTGTCCCTACTTTTAAAAGTAAGGCCTGTTTAAAGTGGGCTCAGTAGTTTATACAAGTTCTCTTTTATATCGAATGGAGAATCGAAGTCCTTCAGTATGGCATGCTTCGTATCTTTCTCTGAGAGATTGGCATGCTCTGTTGGAATCTTCCAATCGATACCGAGAGTATCATCAAGGATGCTGATACCACCATCGGCTTCTGGATGATAGAACTCATCGCACTTGTATTGGAAGACTGCTGTTTCTGAGAGGACTGCGAAACCATGGGCAAACCCCTTTGGGATGAAGAACTGGCGATGATTGTCTTCTGTCAGTTCTACTGCCACATGCTTGCCATAAGTTGGTGAGCCTTTGCGAATATCTACTGCTACATCGAGGACTCTACCCTTTACGCAGCGTACCAACTTGCTCTGGGTATATGGTGGGCGCTGGAAGTGCAAGCCTCGCATTACGCCATAGCTGCTCATAGACTCGTTATCTTGGCAGAAGTGGACACTGTGTCCCAGGATTGGGGCAACCTTCTCTTCAAACTCATGCTCGCTGAAGCTCTCGAAGAAGTAGCCACGAGCATCACGGAATAGGCGTGGTTCTATAATGAGTACGCCATCTATATCAGTTTTGATTATATTCATTGTTTTCTAATATTCTAAATTCTTTTTTAATGTTTGTTCTTTCTCTTCAAGTATTGAAAGGAGATACTTGCCATAGTCATTCTTCAACATAGGCTGAGCATTCTCTCTCAACTGTTCTGCGGTAATCCAACCTTGACGGTATGCAATACCTTCCAAGCAAGCTACCTTCAAACCCTGTCGCTTTTCTAAAACTTCAATAAAGGTTGATGCTTCAGAAAGGGAATCATGAGTTCCGGTATCGAGCCAGGCAAATCCCCTAGCCATGGTCTGAACCTTCAGCTGCTTATCCTTCAGGAACTCCTGGTTTACGGTGGTGATTTCCAATTCACCACGAGCAGAAGGCTTGATATGCTTAGCTACATCTACCACCTTGTTAGGATAGAAATACAAGCCTACCACTGCATAGTTGCTCTTAGGATGCTGAGGCTTCTCTTCAATGCTGAGGCAATTGCCTTGCTCATCAAACTCTGCGACACCATAGCGCTCAGGATCACTTACACGATAGCCAAAAACGGTAGCCTTGTTGTTCTGTTCAGCATCTACTACTGCCTGATGCAGCATCTGGTTCAAACCAGCACCATAGAAGATGTTGTCTCCCAAAACAAGGCAAGCAGAATCATTACCGATGAACTTCTCACCGATGATGAATGCCTGTGCCAAGCCATCAGGTGATGGCTGCTCTGCATACTCAAACTTCACACCTAACTGACTTCCATCGCCTAAGAGGCGCTTGAAGCCTGGTAAATCAAATGGTGTTGAAATAATGAGTATCTCACGGATACCTGCCAACATCAATACTGATATTGGGTAATATATCATCGGCTTATCAAAGATTGGTATCAGCTGCTTGCTGATTCCCTTTGTGATAGGGTACAAGCGGGTACCGCTACCACCTGCTAATACTATTCCTTTCATGAAATGATATTAATTATTTCCCAAACTCCTTAATTCGTTGTTCTTCCTTCAAAGAGCAGACAAGCAGTTGCCATTCTTCTCGGCTTCGATATAGCCATCCAAGCCTTGAACTACCACCTTACTTTCATCGTCTGCATAAACCACGCAGTTCTTGCATTCATACAATCGGATGTCCTTGCCTACGCTGCGGCGATATAGCAATACTTTTCGATGTAATCGTCCTGGATAGGAGAAATCTTATTGTTGAGTTTCTCTACCTTCTCTGGGATTACATCTACTGCTGTTACATGATGGTGCTGAGATAATAGCGTTGCTATGCTCAGACCTACGTAGCCTGTACCGGCTACTGCTACTGTTATATCTTTGAAATCATTCATCATGAAATTATTTTTTCTTAGTTATAATATTCCGAAGTCTTCCACCCCCAAAGCATTCTATAAGACTCGGCTCGTGTATAGCGACACAACCATCATAAAGAGCATTCGGAAGTAAAGAAGCAAAGTATTCTTCGCTATTCGCTTGTTATTATTTGATTGAAATGACATTATTGGTAATTCTTAAAAAAATCAAGAAAAGGCTCAGCTGCAACATATCAGCATCTTTTGTTTTATACAATTCCAGCATCTTCCTGCTCTTTTTTCAGTGTTTCGCCCATCATATACTCCTTATCTTTCTGTGCAAGATACTGGATTAAGGAATTGCAAAGCTCAGAAGAGATGTCCATCCTCTTGCCATCCTTATATGACTTAATGGCTTTAGAAATCAAATCCAACACAAAATCCGTATTGTCTTTGTCTGCCAAATACATAGAAAGATCCTTTGTCGTACAAGCATGCTCTTTTATCTTGTCGATAATTTTCACAAAAATATCTTCAATTGGCAATACTTTTTCTCGGCTGGATCTTGCTCCTTCTTTAGAGTCATCAATATATTCTTTCTGAATTTTGATAACATTCTTCACCAATGTTGAATTATTGCTTCCTGCCGCTGAGAAATATGGTGTTATCACATTATCAAACATACTCTTAATTTTGTCAGTTATTTCATATGTCCTATCCGCATAAGCAAAAATTTCATTGGTGAAGCACTTGTCGTTCAACTTGAAACTTTTCAACATCAAGCGATTAAGCAAAGCAGCAGGACGATGAATAGAATAAGATTTCACATAATACAAATCCTTATTCACAATATTACGCAAATAATATAAAGATGTATCCCATGAAGAAAGATAATAATCCTTATCCTCATTCTGATTACTAAGCTTGGCAAAATAAATTGCTTGACGCAAATCTGCCTCTATCGCCTTAGGTGTCTTACCATAATAGCGTTCCTCAAAAAGAAAAGAGGCATAATTTCTTTCTAAAGGCTCAAAGTCATCATACCGGTCAGATATCTTATCTATAAACTCACAACCAGTGCTTTCAAAAAACAATTTCATGCGAGCGATATTCCTCTTAAAGAAAATTGGCTCATAACAATCTCTTACGTCAAAACCCAACTCTTCAACGAAATCTGAAAACGAATATTTACTATTGTCGTTATTCCCTTTTCTAAGAGTTTTAACAAACAAATAATAGTTAAAGAATATGTTAGACGTTTGGAAAGATATAGCTAAATCTTTCATTTCATCAAACAGTGATAGCTTAAAAGCCTTACGCAATTCGCCAACAACTTCACTTACATAATCAAAGGGAACCAAGAACTTCACTTTGCTACTATTCTGTTCCTTATATTCTATCAAACTTTTAACCGTCAAGAAATCTCGATCTTGATATTCTGCATCATCATACTTACTCAAATCTAACTTGCAACATAGATAATGCACTAATAATGTTGTATCAAGCACTATGTTGTTCTGCCGCTGAGATACATAATTCTGATATTTTTGGGAATTGTATAACCCAAAGAACGACTTGGCCAAACTTATACGATTAAGAAAACTATTATTGCAACAGATTTCATTGAGCTCCTTCAAAAAGCTATTAAATTGTACCGTACCACCAATCTGCTTGATGCAAGATACCTTAAAAGATTCATAACAGGTTTTGGTGTCATTTGCATCTACATCCATATTGAATATTCGAGAACCAGATTTCACATAAAAATCCAAGAATTTCTGGTAGACATCATCTACGCTCAAAATACCATATTTATCTGCTATCTGCTTGAAACGTTTAACAAAATCTGTTTCCAAATCTTTTGACTCCTTATCCGATTCTTCTATTTTTTTATATTCATCTGGAGAGAGTTTATATAACTTTACATCACCTTTTTTAAAAGACACAATACGACTTGGAGTTCTTAAAAGATAATTAAGACTATTATCCAAACTATCGTTAGAAATACCAAGATTTCTGTCCATTGCTTCTTTCAATTCTTTTTTTGTCATTTCCATGTTCTTGTAAATAAGAAACAAAATGACAGAATAATAAAAACCATTCTTGATAAAAGAAGAACTGTTTGCCTTAGACAGGTAGTCAAACATCATCTTTTCGTAGGCCTCAGTGCCTTTTTCTGTTTTTGTTTCTGATTGCAGAATTTTAGCAACAGAACTCAATGATTTCATATCTGAAATATCGATGATTCTCAGTGTAATATCTCTGGAATCAGCTAAAGCCTGCATATTTTCACGATTCGACGGACCTACCGTTGTATGGCAAAATACATCTACGGTATCAGACAAAGAAGAGTCTGCATCTAATGCCTTTACTATGTTGTCTATGTTGTCTTTCAAATAAGTAAAAGGCATTGCATGCATTACACTCACAGCTAAACGAGAACGCCGAGTGCCCCTAAACTTATAAAGGTGCATTTTATCTTCTAAGACACACTCTTTTTCACTAACAAACTGCTCTCTTTCATAGAGAGTTATAGCCTCATCAAAAGACTCTCTATTTATTTTTGTATGCTCCATAATTATCCAATTCTTATAGGTTTAAGACGAGTAGGATTATTAGAATCTATCTCCATCTTAAATAGTTGAATATCCTTATCACCAATGGCTTTCTCTACAAGTCTCACATCTGCATCGCTACATTTAACCCCAAGGTATATACTCTGAATCGCTCCCTTGCAATCCAACATAGGAAATTCGGAAACATTACTTTTTATATCACCAGAGGCATCAGGCATTGAATAAAAAATCATTCGTTTCTCATTCTCATATTCCCAATCCTTACTTTTGATAAGCAACTCGTTTCCCATTAGAAGTTTTTGATTACCCGCCTGTTGAATTTTTTCTTCATAAATAACAGGACAGATAAACAGCAGTTCCTTACTGCCCACCATATATTCCTTAAAAAAATCTTTCTTAAAACGATACTTTACGCACATACCCTTGTGACTATTGGCATAGTGCGACCACATCAGCACTGGTAAATCTTCCACATAAACATCCGTCAGATTATCTCCAGCCTTTTTCTTTGCTCCAATAAGGCATCTCATCTTGATATGTTCCGTAGCTTTCTTCAGCTGGAGAATAAATTCTTGTTCTTCAAGAGATTTACCACTAAAGGTATATCACCATTACAGCGTCCCCACTATTTTACAAGTAGTTACACGTATCTGTT
>OFMP01000438.1_pt1 | contig 29211 bp, 19 predicted proteins | sample 1541841 | NCBI WGS metagenome assembly OFMP01 (sample SAMN04209226, study PRJEB22552) | human gut metagenome | biome: gut; material: feces | host: Homo sapiens | place: USA: Oklahoma
GAGATAGTAGTCTCTCGGCGGCAGGGACGGTTTCAGATGCAGCTCTGGGTTCATAGCCGGACACGCTTGCGTGGTCTGTAAATCCGTTCAAGCCGGAGCTTGCGGCGGTATTATACTTCTTGTGCTGCGCATAGCGGTACAGAATTGCCGCCATCTGTTCACGGGTGACATTTGCGTTCGGAGAGAACGTCGTGGTGCTGGTGCCGTTGACGATGCCGTTGTCGGCTGCCCACGTCACAGCGTCCTCATAGTAGCTGTTGAACGTCACATCGGAGAAGCCGCTTCTGCCTCTCACCGAAGGCTCGCCCTCCAGACGGTAGAGGACTGTGACGAGCATGGCGCGCGTCATGGATGCGTTCGGAGAGAACGTTGTGTCGCTCGTGCCTGCGAACAGACCGTTTTCATACGCGAATGCAACATCCTCGTAGAACCAGTCGCTTTCACGCACATCCGTGAACGGAAGTTTACCATTGGTGAACTCAACTTCGATTCTGGTCGATACCGTGAGCTTGTCAATGGTATAGGTCTTGACTGCGCCGACAGACTTGCCGTTGACCTTGACGTCCTTGACCTTATAGCCGGTGTCCGGTTTGAAGGTGAAGGTAACAGACTTGCCGATGTGCTGGAATGTCAGCTTCGGTTCGACCGTGCCGTTCTTGCCAACCTTCAAAATCTTGCCCAGCAGCTCATTGACATACTGTTCGGGGCTGATGTCCGCAGCGCGGAGCCAGCCGTTGTAGTAGGTTCCATTGCCAAGCGACGGGTAATTCGGATCGTTAAACCAGTCTGCGACTTCGTGCGAGTAGTCATTGACATAGTGCCAGATGACAACATCGCCGTCCTTGAGCGTCCAGTTCTTGAGCCCCTGATTCGGATGCGTTCCGTTGACCGTGTACATCCAGCCGGAGCGCCTGCCGTTGGTGAACTCGCTGAGTGCATAGCTGCCAAGGCAGGACGGGGCGTAGATCGTGCTGACGTAGTTGCTTTCTGCACCGATGTAGCGCAGACCGGCATCGCTCATGGCTTCCGTAAAGAGATCATAGACGGTTGCGTTTTCCTGCAAGGAATACGTTGTGGTAGGAACCCAGGTCACATATTCGGGCAGATAGCTGTTGCTCGTCAGATTGACATCCTGCGTGGCTTCCAGCGCACCGATGAGACGGAACGTGACTTCCATATCGCCGGGCTTCACAGCATCCAGATCGGCATACGCTTTTTCATAGATGGTCATGACACGCTCACAGGATTCTGCTGCGTTCATATCCTTCTGTGCAGTCTGAAGAATGCTTTGCAGCTTCTTCTTTGCGGCGGTGCCGTACTTCTTGGTCTTGTCATTCAGAAGCTCGTCATAATGTTCCTTGAGCTGCTTATACTGCGTGGACTGCTTTTCACTGAGGATCGTCTTGTAGGCGGCCTCGGCATCGGTCAGGATCGTGTAGTTCGTGACCTTTTTCTTGTCAGCAGCAGAGAGCTTGTTGTAGGCGTTGCGTGCTTCTGCAATCGCGTCATAGCTGTATTCATCGACCGTGCCGATGGCGTCGATCATGTCAATGACTTCCTGCGCATTTGCATCCTCGCGCTTCTGCACATCGGACATATTATACAGACTGTTGCGGTTGTTCACATAGCGGTCATACGCAACGAGTGCATAAGTACCTTGCTCGGAGGACATCTGGTTGTTGTCATTATCGCTGCCGGGTAATGTATGAAGGAAGCTGCCATCCGCCTGCTCAAAGGTCAGGAGATTTTCCAGCGCGGAATGCCCATTCTTCACAAAGCGGCTGTCTGTATCCGCATCGATATTGAGAGCAGACAGAGCGACAATGACCTGTGCGCAGCTCTCAGCGTTTGCATTGCCCCAGCTGGAGAATCCGCCATCGATGATGCTTTGCTTGCTGGATAGCCATGCAAGTGCGGCATCAACAGCATCCTGAACATTTTTGTTGCTCTTATAGTACGGAGCCAATGCCTGAATTGCCATTGCCGTCATATCGACATCGGTTGCCTTACCATCAAGCGCCCAGCCGCCGTCATTTGTGCGGCCATCAAGGATTGCTTCAATCAGCTGATCACGGCTGGACGAAGTGTAGTTCTTGCTGTCCAAAGCGATCAGCGCCCAGATCGGGCCGTTGATGCCCTGCTTCAGATCATAGGTAACATCATCAAGCGCAGTCAGAAGATTGTGACCGCCCACACTTGTGGGATCTTCTCCGATAGCGGTCAGTGCCAGTGCAATACGGGCATTGTCTGTAGACTTGTCCGCATTCAGCTTGCCGGAACTGATATTATCCCTCACATAGGCTACAACGCGATCATAGTAACCGTCATAGTAGCTGTTCAGGACATCCGCATTGCCGCGTGCCAGTGCAAGGACGGCCCATTCGCCGCTGCTGGAACCGATTGTCGGCGTAGGTACTTTCTTTTTAATGTTGGCAAGCGCCTTTTTCAGATACTCTTTGTAGCCGGTGTCCTCACCAGAGCCGCCCTGTTCCAGCTTTTTAAGTGCGGCAATCGCCTTATCCAACCTCGTTGCATCAACGCCGGTCTGATCGGGCAGCGCGTCATACGCAGCCTTTGCGGCGTCAATCTGCTTCTTGTCGGCAAGGGTGACTTTGTCTTCGTCGGGCAGATCGTCAATCAACAGCTGCACATGGTTTTGGTCCATCCCAAGGACCTGCTCGTAAGCCTGATCGATTACAGAAATCGTTTCTGCTGTAAGGTACTGTTCCTGGTCCGCAGTCAGTGCATCGAGCGCCGCTTTTGCAGCGTAGAACGTCGCCTTGTCACGAAGATTAGGCTTGCTTGGGAGATTATTTGCGGCAGTTGTAACGGCATCTGCTGCGGTCATATCATCAATGACCTTTTCACACGCAGCCAGCTTGTTATACTGGGCTTCGTGGTCTGTCTTGAAAGTTGCCTGAGCTGCTGCGTCTAGTGCGTCGAACAAGCTACGCGCCATGCGCACAGTTCTGGCATCATCCAGCGTCAGACGGCTTGCTGCGGGAAGATCATCAATGATTTCTACAAGCTCTTTTGCGTCGCCACTCTTGACAACCTGAATGGTGTACTTTGTGGCGGTGCCGCCGTTATTCATGCTGCCCCATGCACGCTCACCAACGCCGACGTAGATCACGTCGCCAGAGGTCACAGACAGCATATCGCCGCTCATGTAGCGGCTGTTCTCATCCTTATAGGAGTTGAGATACATCCGCGCCTGATAGTTTTTGTTTGCGGCGGTAAAGCGGACAGTCACGCTGGTTGCTTCACCCTGAATCGTCAGCACATAGTTGGTTGTCGAACCGGAGAACTCCGGAGACAGCTCCGCACCAGAAACGATCAGGCTTTGCAGCGAGGTATCGGTGCCGCTCCATGTGCCGCCGATGTCCGCACCGAGCTTCGTGGTATACATGAGACGGATCTCATCGCCATCTTCCAGGCCGCCGTTTTGATAGCGGAAGTCAGAGAAGCTTGCGTTGACAAACCAATCATTCTTTGTACCCATCCAGCCGGAGTTCGGGCCGCCGGTGAACTCTGCAAGTGTACCGCCGTCCATTTCAAGCGAAGCAAGGTAGGTCGTGCTGTAGTCATAGGAGTTGCGGTTCCAGGTATACACCTCGTTGCGTAGCTGTGCCGGAGCGTGTGATAGCAGCGCTTTTTCAAACCACAGCGGCGCAGAACGGATTCAAAATAATACTGATAGTTTCGCGGTTCCATTGGTTTGTCCGAGCGGCCGGTCAGCAGATAGGCGTTCTCCGGCAGACCGGAAACGGCTTTTTTCAGGAAGATCATCATATCTTCCGGCAGCGGAACAATGCGTACAGAAGATTCGCTTTTCGGTGTCTGTACGATCAGGCGCGTGTTTCCATTTTGCCGGATACGCTGTGCCGCACGTTCGATCCGAACCGTGCCGTTCTGGAAGTCAATGTCCGAAACGCGGAGCGCACAGACCTCGCCAAGCCGCAGTCCTCCGTTTGCCGAAAGAAGAATCCCTGCGTTCTTGTGATTGGCTGACGGTAAAAGAGCTTTTCCGATCTGTGCAAGCTCCCACGCAGAAAATGGTTCGATGCGCGGCTTTTTTGCCGCTGGCAACGGAACATTTAAGGCGTCACAATAAAATTGAAACTCTCTGGCAGCAAATCGAAGCGCACCCTTGAGCAGAACACCAATATCCCGGACACTTTTTGCCGATAAGCTGCCGCCGGACAGGCGACCGGTTTTTTGCTTTTGATTCAGAAAATCCGTCAAGCACTTTGCCGTCAGTGCCGTAACCGCGAGCATCCCCATAAACGGAAGAATGTGCTTCTCGATCAGAAACGAATACCTGGCGCGGGTGGACGGTTTCACATCGACCTGCGCCAGATACCATGCAAAAAGCTCTTTTACCGTCAGGCGGCAGCTTCCCACCGGACGCTTTACAAAAGTTCGTTTACGTTCTTCCAGCTTTGCCTTGACCTCGGTATAGGTTCTGGCATAGACAGAAGCATATTTTGCTTTTCCGTCCGGTTTCCTTGCACTGATAAATCGGCCTTCCCAACGTCCGTCTTTTCGTTTGTAAATGTTCTCACCGGTTTTTGCCAAAGAACTTCCTCCTTCCACCTGACGGTATTTCTGACTGCGAATAGGAGCGGAAAAGGCGCTGGCACCTGAATGGAAAGAAATCGCACCATTTGTTGCAGATCGACAATCGCAAAAAGAGTGCAAATTTACAACATTTTGATACCCAAGCGCATTGACTTTTCTCCGCTCTGTTGTATAATGAAGTCAGAAATAAAGATATTTTGCGTTTTTGTGACTTCGTAAATTTACAGAGATTTACGAAGTTTTTTCTATCTCTATTATAGTGAAAACCTGCGGAACGGCGTATCAAACTTCTATGTTGGCGTATTCCGTTTTCAGCGTATCCGGATGAATGAGCAGCATTGGACGTTTCCGTTCCTGCGCGTACTGGATTGCCCGGTCTGCGGTGTTGCCTCTGGCAGACAGCGGATCATAAACCGCCAGCACCATATCGGCCTGCCGGATGATCGTGCGATAGGCTTCAAGCTGCGCGTCCGGCTGCGGATGCAGGCTGACCGCGCTCAGGTGCGTGCATTTGGTCAGCATCTCGAAATACCGCTCCCGAAGCTGCGGCGTCCATTTGGTTGCCTGTTCTTCGTGCGGCGTGACGCAGAACAGCAGCAGTTTCGGATCATTGTCACGCAGAACGTTGATGATCTCCGCTGCGTACAAGCCTACGCCGTAGTCACAACCGACATAGAACTGCGTTACGCCCTGTTGACGCAGCACCATGATCTGCTGCGCCAGCTCCAGCTTCATCGTGCGACATTCGTCCGCTTCTTCATCAAAGCCCCATGCAAACCGCATCGGGTTCTGTCCAAAAATCGCACAGCTTCTTGGTCCTCCCATTTTCAAAGAACTCCATTCAAAATGTAGTCTATTGGCTTATTTCTTGTATTCTAGCAGTTGCTATTTTTCGAGTCAAGGAAAATGTAAGCTAATAGAGAACAAAATCGCTTCTAAAAGCGCACGGATGGAGATGGCCGAATGGATAAAAGATTGCTGGGCAGAAAAATCAATGCAGCGCGTAAGGATCGCGGGTGGACAAGTGAGCGTCTGTCCGAAAGCTGTAATATCAATGCAACCTACCTTCGACAGATTGAATCCGGTGCAAAGACACCAAGTCTTTCTGTCTTTGTGGATCTCTGCAATGCCTTGCAAGTTTCGCCCACATACTTGCTGTCAGGTCAGCTTGTAAGCTGTGGAAAATCGGATCTGGATGATCTCATGGAGTTATGCAAGTCAGCAACGCCAAAGCAGCTTAACATGATCACCGCCATGGTCCGCAGCGCGCTGGACTCAATGGAATAAGCCCAATGGCCCGCAGCGTGCTTCTGCGGGCTTTATGCTGCCATATCATGTGCGACCAGCGCTGTATAATAGCTGTTCATCGTGCTTGGCGCGTTAAAGAGCGCAGTGAGCAGGTATTGCCGGATATTCCGAATCTGCGTGGTGTTCTTCCGCAGGCAGTCCATGACAAAGCGGATATGTTCTCCGGTCAGCTTCAGCAGCTTCGCCCGAACGATCTCAGCAGGATAATCATTTCCGCCGACACGGATACGGCTGCGGGTGCTGCAAACCGTTTCCTGTACCAGTTGGGTGATCTCGTCAAGCTGTTCCCGGTCAACGTGCGGATCGCTTGCCAGAATGTCATAGTCGATATTTTCCAGAATCAATTCCCGATAGCTTTCAAACGCTTCCTTCGCTTCCGTTCGCTTCTGCGCTGGGGCGTCCGGAAAACCGGAAGGGAAAGGAATCGAATCGGTAATTGATCGATCTGTATTTTGTCTTTTTCTTTTCTTAGTTCTCTTAGTATTTAATTGCGTTGGATTTTCCAACGTAGGTTTTTCCAACGTAGGTTTTTCCAACATAGGCTTTTCCAACGTAGGCTGAGCCAATGCAGGCGCAGCCTGCGCAGGCCTCTCCGGATCTGGCTGCGTCTGCGGCTGCTCATAGATCGTGTAGATTGTCCCGCGCAAGCAGCCGCGCGCATCGCGCTCTCGGCTGCGGGTGATGTATCCGGCCTGCTCCAACTCCCGCACAGCCTCGCGGATGGCATCGATGCTTTCCCGATTGATTTGCGCAAGTCCTTTCAGGGTGTAGTCCCAATCCTCCGGCAGCGACAGCATCTGCGAAAGCAGGCCCTTGGCTTTGAGCGAGAGCGTATGGTTTCTCAAATGATGGTTGGACATGACCGTGTAGCCCTTGTTTTTCTCAACACGGAATACAGACATTTTTGTAACCTCCTACGTCTTGGTTTTCAAATTTATAAACGAAAAAAGCGGCGTTTCAACCCTCTTTTCAAAAGAGAGTGAAACACCGCTTTGTTTTATATATGGGTTTGAAATTCAATATTTCGTCAGATTGCGAATAGACCGATACTGTATCTTGTGGTATGATGCCAGCGTTTGTTGTTTGAACTTTGCAGAGGAGGGCAATCACCATGCAGTACACCGATAACGAAGCCGCATTGATCGGCGGCCTGATTTCAAACTATTTCTTCCAGCCGTCCGTGGATGCAAAGCTCCGCGAATCCTATCGCCGGGTGCTGCGCCATCTGCATGAGAACACACTCTCTGCGTCTGATCTGAGCCGCATTCAGAACGCGCTGACGTTTCTCTCGCCGCTCTGCCGGGACACCCGCGAAGCCCACAAGGACATGATGGGTGTGACATTAAAAACCGATGCTCTGCTGAGAGCCAGCAGATAAACGACCACCCGCTGAACTGGCAGCGGGTGTTTTGCTTTCTCGCGTCCCAGCATCGCCAATACGCTGTGATTTCGTCCTGGGACGGGCGGAGGAGGCTTGCCTGCGGTCTTAACGTCTGAAACGTCGCACAGCTGGCTAACGCGCTGGTATCTGTGCTTGGAGTGAGTGTTTGGCAAGACCAACAAAAACGCCGGTCGAAATTCTACATTTTGCCGAGAGCAAAAAAGAGCCGCTTTCCCGAAAAATTCCCGGAAAAGCGGCCCAAAATCGCGTGGGTAAAGGTTCAAGTCCACTGATTTTGCCAAAACCCTTTTTGATATCTTTTTTTCCAACTTCAAAAAATGGGCGCAAAAAAACCCGGAAGCCGTTGAAACTTCTGGGTTTTTCGCGTAGATATCTTTTTTGGTTCTACTAGATGGAGCGGGGTACGGGAATCGAACCCGCCTCTGTGGCTTGGGAAGCGACCGTTCTACCGATGAACTAACCCCGCGTTCAATTGTGCTGCTACTATAGCACGGGAGCGGGAAAAATGCAACCGTTTTTTGTCGCGGCTGGCGGAGAAACCCAGATATGGTAGAAAAAGAAGGTGCGGATGCAACATTTTGCGGGATGGGCGGCGGATGGACGGGGCTGAAAATTTTTTTACCGAACTGGAAAACTTTTTTGGCTGAGGGAGAAAAAAAGCGCCGGTTTTTCTTTCCGGAAACAGCAAAATTAACTTGAAAAGGGCGGAAGATTATGTTATTCTATGTAAAAGTCCATAAGGCGTATTCTGCCCTTCGGGGTGTGCGCCGGGCTTGCGGTCAACGGTTGTACGGGGATATGCAACATTTGTTGCGGTTCCTTCGCCGCGCGGCGAAACTGGAAAATTCTATTCGGAAAACCGGATTTTATATAAATATTTCAGAATTTGGAGGAAAGAACGATGAAAAAACGCGTTTTAGCGGCGCTTCTGGCGCTGGTCATGCTCTTTGGCGCGCTGCCGATGTCGGTTTTCGCGGAAGATCTCGAAACCGTAGAAGAACCCATCAGCACGTCTGAGCCGGAGGAGTACACTTACCATCTGATTCACGACTTTAACTACGAAGGGGGCACTACGTGGGACATCCAGGCAACCACGGCGACGACACCATACAAGCTCGACGTTAATACTGGTACGCCAGAGCGTGAAGGTTACAACTTCCTTGGGTGGGCGGACAAGTCGAATGCTACGAAAGCAAAGTACCATGGTGGCGACCTGATCGAACTGGACAAGGACAATCTGACCAAAACCATCTATGCGGTTTGGGAGAAGCAGCCTCAGCCCGATATCACCGACCCGACGGAATTTATAAGCGAAAAGTATGTTTCTGTGCAATGCGACGCTAAGCCCGCCCATTCGACGCAGTATATGATTGAGGGTTTGATTGACAAGGCGTGCGCGGAACTCGTTTGGTCGACCGGCAGCAAGGAGGCCACGCTCAAGCTGTATCCGGAGAAGATTGCAAAACGTTTTTCCGCCCTTAAAGGTACGCACACTGCGGTCAGCACCAGTGTCGTTACTGTTACGCTGACGTATAACGGCGGCTGGAAAATCGACGGGGCAATCCCGGTTATCTATGTTACTTGCGCCGCGCCGGAAATTCCCGACCCGACGGATTTTGTAAAGACACAGTATGTTTCTATGCTGTGCAAAGACAACACTAACCATAAAATAAGCAAGCTGCTGGAAAACCTGCCGAGTGATGCATGGGATGTCGTTTGGACGCGCGGCAGCAAGGAGGCCACGCTCAAGCTGTATCCGGCGAAAATTGCTCCGCTGTATACGATGGGCGGCGCGCACAAGGCGGTCGATGAAAGCACTGTTACCGTAACGCTGGCCTATACAAACAGATGGTCAATCGCCGGTACACGCCCTGCAATCCCGGCAATTCAGATTACTTGCGCCGCACCGGAAATTCCTGATCCGACGGACTACGTGAAAGGCCAGTACGTGACGGTGGCGTGCGATGATCAGACGGCGCATCCTAACATTCAGTATCAGCTGAAGAATCTGCCCGCCGGCAGCGTGGACGTGCAGTGGGACGGAGCGGCTAAGACCGCGAAGCTTGTCCTGAAGCCGGATAAAATTGCGGAACATTATGGCATGGCCTACGGCGTGCATACTGCGGTCAATCCGGCCGACGTCGAAGTTTCGCTGACCTATGCAAATGACGCGTGGAGTCTCAGCGCAGCGATCCCGGATGTCCACGTCACGTGCAAGCCGGCGCAGGAGATCCCGAACCCGAAGGACTCTTTTGACAAGCTGCTTGTCAATGTCGCCTGCAACACGGAAAATTCCGGCCACGACCCGATCGAAGTGCCGCTGAGTGCGGTTGCCAACAGCGTCAATGTGCGGTGGGAGCCGGGTACTGCCACTGCGTACATCACGCTCACCCCGAGCATTTTTGCAACGTATTATAGCCAGCACAACAACGGCGCGAACGGCGCGCACGACCCGGTCGCCCCGGCAGCGGTCACCGTTGAAGCGCACTATGATAACGAGAAGGGCTGGTTCTGGACGAAGCCGACGATCAACGTCAAGTGCGAGCCTGTATACACCATCACCTACAACTGGCGCGGTGTGGTCAAGCCCGCGGACGTTAAGAACGTCAATAACCCCGGGACCTTTACTGCGGATGAGCTTCCGATCACCCTCAAGGCTCCGGATTTCAAGAACAACGAATGGCCGCAGAAGTTCCTCAACTGGCGCGATGCGGCAGGCAATGTTGTCACGCAAATCACCGAGCCCGGCAACGTGGAGCTGTACGCTTACTATCAGTTCCCCGTGAAGTACACGGTCTATGACGAGAACGACCAGAAGGTCGACGAGCTCTCCGTCACCGAATGGTACAACGAGGACGATTTTGCGGCCTATAGCCTCAGAAGCGGCGAAAAGACCGGCCACGACTTCGACGGCTGGTATCAGAACACAAAGGACTTTGGCAACACGAACAAGCGCGTCACCAAGCTCAATATGGCCAAGAAGTGGGAACTGGTCGGCAAGCTGACCCGCAAGGAGTACACCGTTGTTGCGAAAATGTATCTCGACGGTGCGCCGCACTACCGCCAGAACACGGACTTCTATACGTATCAAGTCACTGGTCTGTACGGCGATCTCATCAACTTTGCGGATATCAAGGCGCAGGCCATCGCGCAGGCAGAAAACGACCGTCCTGCCTCCGCTTCCTATGATGCGTCCGTCATCGAAGACTGGGCTGGCAATGCGACCTGCACGACCTTCGGCGAGCATCAGCCAGACCTGGAAAAGCATTATGTAAACGTCCACGTCAACACCACGCAGCACGTCTACGTCTACAGAATGATCGACGGCAAGATGGAGGCGACTGCGTACCATCACTCCACCGCTCCGTTCGGCGCAAATGTGGTCGAGCATCTCAACGCGAATGTGACAAATCTTGATATGTCCGGCTACTCGCACGACGAGTGGTTCAAGAAGGACGTTCCGTCGCTGGACGTCAAGTTTGGCGACACGAATACCATCAACGGCTGGACGAACGTTGTCATCAAGTACACGAAGAACGAGTTCCCCGTGACCTATGACTACGCATGCACAGACCCGGCACTTATGCCGAACTGGAAGGTGTGGGAAACGCTTCCTGAGAATTCGTACACTTACGCGCCCGGCGAATCGGTTCGTGTGGCCATGATGCCTGACGATGTGGAAGACGGCGAATATATCTGGAAGTTCGTTACGTGGAAACTGAACGGCGTTGACGTTGTTCCCAACGCGCAGGTTCCGATGGTCGAAGGCGGCCTTACCTTCGTCGGTATCTGGGAGCGCACGCAGAAAGAATACGGCGTGACCTATGACTACGCATGCACAGACCCGGCACTTGTGCCGAACTGGAAGGTGTGGGCAACGCTTCCTGAGAACAAGGACACCTACACTGTAGGTCAGAAGGTCACAACGGCAGCCAAGCCTGACGATGTGGAAGACGGCGAATACATCTGGAAGTTCGTTACGTGGAAGCTTGGCGATACAGAGGTTGCACCGAACACGCAGGTTGAGATGGTTGCCGGCGGCCTTACCTTCGTCGGTATCTGGGAGCACACGCAGAAAGAATACGGCGTGACGTACAGCTATGATCCCAGCCTCCCGGATGAGGTTCAGGCAACGCTTCCCGTGAACAACGACACCTACACTGTGCGCCAGAAAGTCACAACGGCAGCTAAGCCCAATTCTGTGAGAGTTGGCGAATATATCTGGACGTTCAAGACGTGGAAACTTGGCAATACAGAGGTTGCACCGAACACGCAGGTTGAGATGGTTTCTGGCGGTCTGCACTTTGAAGGCATCTGGGAGGCGAAACTGATCCACTACAGCCTGACAATCCAGTACGTCGATAAGAAGGGGAAGGAACTGGCCGAGAGCCATATGGATCTCCTGTCCAAGGGTGAAGCGTACAAAGTAGACTCTCCGAAGATCAAGGGCTACAAGCTCAAGAACAAGGATGACGCGGTGATCGAAGGTACAATGCCCGGTCGTAATCTGACCATCGAGGTCGTCTACATCAAGAAGAGCACCGGAGGCAGTTCAGGTACGATCGACTCCCCGAACAAGCCTACGACGAAGGCACCGGCGCTGACGCTCAACACCGATGACCACTTCGCGTTTATCAACGGTTATCCCGACGGCTCCGTGCAGCCGGAAGGCAATGTCACCCGTGCGGAGACCGCAGCGATCCTGTACCGCATCATGGGCGACGAGTGCCAGTCCTACTACAAGACCAACAGCAGCTCCTATTCGGATGTTGCCCGCGGCGACTGGTACAACACCTACGTTGCTACGCTCGAAAATGCCGGCGTGATCGTCGACACCAGAACGAACGGCAAGTTCCGTCCGAATGACGCGATCACCCGCGCCGAGCTCGCTTCTATGATCGCGCAGTTCGCCGGTCTGGAGAGCGCCTCCGCTGCAAAGTTCAATGACGTTGGCTCGCGCTACTGGGCAGCCGAGGAAATCGCGATTGCCGCGAAGATGGGCTGGATCAACGGCTATCCCGACGGCAGCTTCCGCCCGGACCGCAACGTCACCCGTGCGGAACTCATGGCAATGGTGAACCGCGCGCTCGGCCGCACGCCGAAGTCTGAGGACGATCTGCTGTCCGGCATGAAGACCTGGCGCGACAACGCGAATGTGAACGCATGGTACTACCTCGACGTGCAGGAGGCCACCAACGACCACACCTACACCAAGTCCGGTACCCATGAGACCTGGAAGAAGCTTCTGTAATCAAAAGCGTCTGACAGAAAACAGCATTCCCCCAAGGGGCGGCGCAAGCCGCCCCTTTTGCTTGCCCAAACGCAGGGACAAAAAGCGCTCCGTTACCGAGTCCGGTAACGGAGCGCTTGCGTATTTGAAAAGAGAACCTGCGGTTACTGCGGACGATCCTCCCATGACTGATTTAGAGCGGCAATCAGGTCACTCGGATGCTGATAGCAACGGTGATCATAGACGAAACGCGCGTCTGTCCGATAATCGATTTCAATCGTGTATGGCGCTTCCAGCGGGCGGACGGAGAAGGCTTCCGGTGCGGATACAAACCTGCGCGCAGCCTCGCAAGCGCTTTCGTAAATGCGGCGGCGCGCCTCCAACGGGTGCAAATGGATCGCCGCTGTGTTGCGCTCGCGATATTCCTCTGTCAGGCATTCCCTGCCGCTTCCGGGAATTACGCCCTCCTTGACGCTGACGGCGACCATTCCCGGGCAAAGCGCGGCGGCTTCCTTGCAAAATGCCAGATCACCGCTGCCGAAAATGGGCTGGATCCCCATGACAACGCCCATAAAAACGCTCATGCCGAATTCGCCTACGGAGATACCGTTGATGCGCTGGTCGACAACGCGCATGGAACTTGTATGCGCCAGATGAGCAAAGGGCGTGCCGGCTTTCGCGTGCTGTCCGACCCATGCGACTGCGTCGAAATCGGGTGTCATGCCCAGCGGGTACTGCCGCCGAAATGGCGCAGGCCTTCCAGGACTATACCGGCCGCGGTTTCTACTCGATGAGCTCCAATGAGGACTATCCCACCGCAGCAGAGCTGATCGACTATGCGTATGGCCGCTACAACATCCACGCCTATACGATCGAGGTATACAGCCCCGGAAAGTCGGAAGACGGCGATATCAGCAGCTGCAAGTGGGAAAACACGATGCCCGAAGCAACGTGGGTCTTCTATTCCCGCGACGAGATCCGCGATACGCTCGGGCTGGATCCGGACGCGATCACGGACAGTGACGGCGTGGGCTTTGCAGAGGGCGAAGGACTGTGGTTCTACACAAGCTCCACCAACCAGATGGTAAACCGCGCGCCCGAGGAGCAGGACGTGATGGTTCGCGGCTGCCGCGACGCGATTCTGACCATGATGGAGAGCGAACCCAACGGAAAAGGCTATCAGAACCCCGGCTTTTACAAGTGAGGTTTGCTCAAATAGAAACAACGAACGCAGGACTTCGCCCTCTGGCGGAGTCCTGCGTTTTGCGTAAGTGGAAGTGCCGTTTGCCTGCCGGATTGCGTCAAAATCCCCCAGCCGGCAAGCCGGCTGGGGGATCCGTATCTTTTGGGGAAAGGAATTACTTCTTCTTCTTCGCCTTGATCGCAGCCTGCGCGGCAGCGAGTCTTGCGATGGGGACACGGAACGGGCTGCAGGAGACGTAGCTCAGGCCGATGTTGTGGCAGAATTCTACGGTCGAGGGATCGCCGCCCTGTTCGCCGCAGATGCCGAGCTTGATGTCCGGGCGGGTCTGACGGCCGAGCTCCGCAGCCATCTTGACGAGGCGGCCGACGCCTGCCTGGTCGAGCTTGGAGAACGGATCGGATTCGTAGATCTTGTTGTCGTAGTAGGACGCCAGGAACTTGCCCGCATCGTCACGGGAGAAGCCGAAGGTCATCTGGGTCAGGTCGTTCGTGCCGAACGAGAAGAACTCAGCCTGGTTCGCGATTGCGTCAGCGGTCAGCGCAGCGCGCGGAATTTCGATCATCGTGCCGACCTTGTAGGTCATGTCGGAACCGGCAGCCTTGATGATCTTCTTTGCGGTCTGGTCGATGACGGACTTGACGAACGCAAGCTCCTTCTCTTCGCCTACCAGCGGAACCATGATTTCCGGAACGATCTTCCATGCAGGTCTGCGGCTGCGGACAGCCAGCGCTGCCTTGATGATTGCAGCAGTCTGCATCTTTGCGATCTCCGGGAACGTGACGTCCAGACGGCAGCCGCGATGACCCATCATCGGGTTAAACTCATGGAGGCCGGAAATGACCTGCTTCAGATGCTCGACGGAGATGTTCATTTCCTTGGCGAGCTCTTCAATGTCCTTCGGGTCGGTCGGGACGAACTCGTGCAGGGGCGGGTCCAGAAGACGAATGGTAACAGGACGGCCCTTCATAGCCTCGTAGATGGCCTCAAAGTCGCTCTGCTGGATCGGCTCGAGTTTGGCAAGCGCCTTTTCGCGCTGCTCAGAGGTCTCGGAGACGATCATTTCGCGCATCGCCTTGATGCGGTCAGCTTCAAAGAACATATGCTCAGTACGGCACAGACCGATGCCCTGCGCGCCGAAAGCGAAGGCCTGCGCAGCGTCGTTCGGGGTGTCGGCGTTCGTGCGCACGTCGAGGACGCGGAACTGATCCGCCCAGTTCATGATGCGGTTGAAGTCGCCGGAGATGGCAGCCGCGGCGGTCTTGATCTTTTCGCCGTAGATGTTGCCGGTCGAGCCGTCGATGGAGATCCAGTCACCCTCTTTGTAGGTCTTGCCGCCGAGTTCAAACTTCTTGTTGGCTTCGTCCATCTTGATCGCGCCGCAGCCGGAGACGCAGCACGTGCCCATGCCGCGCGCGACGACAGCCGCGTGGGAGGTCATGCCGCCGCGGACGGTCAGGACGCCCTGCGCGTAGTGCATGCCTTCGATGTCTTCCGGGCTGGTCTCCAGACGGACGAGAATGACCTTGTGGCCGGCCTTGGCCATGTCGGTCGCGGTTTCAGCGGTAAAGACGACCTTGCCGCAGGCAGCGCCGGGAGATGCGGCGAGACCCGTGCCGATGACCTTGGCCTTCTTCAGAGCGGCCGCGTCAAACGTCGGGTGCAGCAGTGCGTCAAGGCTCTTCGGGTCGATCATCGCGACAGCCTCTTCCTCGGTGATCATGCCTTCGTCGACGAGATCGCAGGCGATCTTCATCGCGGCGGCAGCGGTGCGCTTGCCGTTACGGGTCTGGAGCATGTAGAGCTTCTTGTCCTCGATGGTGAACTCCATGTCCTGCATGTCGCGGTAGTGGTACTCGAGCTTGGCGCAGATGTCGGTGAACTGCTTGTAAGCCTCGGGCATGACCTCGGCCAGCTGGTCGATGGTCTGCGGGGTGCGGACGCCTGCGACGACGTCTTCGCCCTGTGCGTTCATCAGGAACTCACCGAAGAGCTTCTTTTCGCCGGTCGCCGGGTTGCGCGTGAAGGCAACGCCTGTGCCGGAGGTGTCACCGGTGTTGCCGAAGACCATGGACTGGACGTTGACAGCGGTGCCCCAGTCGGAGGGGATGTCATTCATGCGGCGATAATAGATCGCGCGGGGGTTATCCCAGGAGCGGAAGACGGCCTTGATGGCGCCCATGAGCTGGACCTTGGGGTCCTGCGGGAAGTCTTCGCCGAGCTTTTCTCTGTATTCGGCCTTGAACTTTTCAGCCAGTTCCTTGAGATCGTCCGCGGTGAGTTCGGTGTCGAGCGTCACGCCTCTGGCTTCCTTCATCTCGTCGATGAGCTGCTCAAAGTACTTCTTGCCGACTTCCATGACGACGTCGGAGTACATCTGGATGAAACGGCGGTAGGAGTCGTAAGCGAAGCGCGGATTCTTCGTCTTCTTTGCGAAGGCGACGACGACCTCGTCGTTGAGACCGAGGTTCAGGATCGTATCCATCATGCCGGGCATGGAAGCACGCGCGCCGGAACGGACGGAGACGAGCAGCGGGTTGTAGAGATCGCCGAACTTCTTGCCGGTCATCTCTTCGAGCTTTTCAACATACTGCATGATTTCCGCTTCGATCTCGCTGTTGATCTGGCGGTCGTCCTTGTAGTACTGCGTGCAGGCTTCGGTCGTGATGGTGAAGCCCTGCGGGACCGGCATGCCGAGGTTGGTCATTTCGGCGAGGTTCGCGCCCTTGCCGCCGAGCAGCTCGCGCATATGGCCGTTGCCTTCCGAGAACAGGTAAACGTATTTATGAGACATTTTGTACCCCTTTCCTGATGGTGGCCGCCTCGTCACTCGATGCGGCCGAGCATACTTGCTTTTGATATTCAGACAATTACATACTATAGCACAAAGTTCGGTTTTTTCAACCGGAAAATGAAAAATATAAGTAAATTATTTAAATTTGTTGGATTTTTCGGTTCTTTCGGGCGAAACACACAAGACCCAACTTTTTCGGACAGGCATTTTGCCCGAAATAAAAACAACACAACGCGGCAGCCCAAGCCGGACTGCCGCATTTTTGTGAAACCTGCTCAATATGCCGTCAGCGGCCGCTCACGGATTTGGGAATTCGGATGGTCAGAACCAGCTCGCGTTCTGTTTCCTCCTGTTCGGTTTGCGGGTTGAGCCCGGCGGCGCGGATGAGATCGAGCTGGTGGTTGATCCCGTTCAGAAACAGGCGCATATCGCGCAGCACGAACCGCGAAAGCCGCGCCTTTCCCTTTGCCGCGGAGAGCTGCTCATCGACATAGCGCTCGGTCCTTGCGACCGTCCAGTCATTTTCCGCGATCAGACGAATGGCGCGCAGCTGTGCGGTCTCGTCCTCTAAGCGCAAAAGCGCCCGCGCGTGCCGCTCGGAAAGGCCGCTTGCCCGAAGCGCTGCGCGCACCGGAGAAGATAGCCGCAGCAGCCGCAGCTTGTTCGCAACCGCCGGCTGGCTTTTGCCGAGTCTGCGCGCCGCCTGCTCCTGTGTGAGGCGGTATTCCTGCATGAGCCTCTGGAGCCCTTCGGCCTGCTCGAGATAGTCAAGGTCCCGCCGCTGTAAGTTTTCAACGAGCGCCAGAAGCCCCGCATCCTGATCGTCCACGCTCACAAGCAGGCACGGCACCTCGCAGAGCCCTGCAAGACCCGCTGCGCGCAATCGCCGCTCGCCCGCGACGAGCTCAAAAAAGCCCGCCTTTTTCCGGACAGTCAAGGGCTGCAAAACGCCGTACTGCCGGATGGACGCGGCAAGCTCCTGCAAGCCCTGCGCGTCAAAAACCGTGCGCGGCTGCGCGGGGTTGGGGCGGATGGACGACAGCGGCAGAAAGACGACTCTTCCGCCCTGTAATGCTCCAGATCGGGCCTTCGTTTGTGTCAGCATGGCGCGCCTCCTTCTCGTTTCTTCCTATATTTTACGAAAACAATCGAGAGAAAACGCGCGAAAAAAAGACTTGACACAAGGAATTGTAGCGGTGGGACAGTGTGGCACAAAATGTGGAGAACCCTGTGGATAATGTGTATAAGTGTGGACAACTGTGTGGATGGTGGATGCGCAGCTGTGCAAAAAGGGCGGCCGCCGCACAAATATCGCAGCTGTGCGGCGGCCAGAAGGAGCGTGAAGTATGGACTTGCGGGGAATGCGGAAATCAAATATGGAAAGACGCGGAAGGACCCCAGGGCCTTCTCAAGCCTGTGCGGCCGGAGCGTTCCTGCCGGTCAGGCATTGGCGTCGGGCTCGGTGCGGTTGAGATAGATCTCCTCCGCAGTCTGCTGCGCTTCAATCAGCATCTGCTCCAGACGGCTCAGCTCCTGCCGGGCGCATTCGACCATATGGAACAGATACGCATATTCCTTTGTGATTGTCTGCATGCTGAGAATCCTCCTTTCTGACGCACTTCATCAGCGACATCTTGCGTACATCTCACTGACTGGCTACATCATACACGATTTGCTTCCAAAAGGGTGTCGAAGCCCGTCGAAGGACAAAAAATAGCAAAATGAACAGAAAATCTTAACAAAATCTGTGAAATTTGGTGAAAAAGACGAAAGAAGATGGTAATTAGGGAATTTCTGTCAAACCGTACTTGCGCTTTACGCGCTCGAGCTTTTCGAGCATCGGCTCCGCGCCGAACCAGAGGAACAGCGCCGTCGCCGCCGCGTGCACAAGGTCAAACGGGAAGCCCGTCAGATAGTAGGCCTTGAGGACGCTCCACGAGAGATTCGGCTGGTATAAAATCGCCGACGCGGGATTCATGAGCCCTCCGTAGATGAGCACCACGCTCACCGCACCGAAAATTGCCAGCGGCGCACGGCCCGCGCGCAGTAGCCCCTTCTGGAAGCAAACGCCCGCCAAAAAGCCGATGAGTCCCATCGCGAACATCTGAAACGGCGTCCAGGGGCCCTGACCAAACAGAACGTTTGACGTGAGCATGCTCATCGCACCGACCAAAAATCCCGTCTCCCCGCCAAAGGCCACGCCCGATAAAATGACCAGTGCTGCCACGGGCTTGAACCCCGGCAGCATGAAAAGCGCCGCCCGTCCGGCGACCGCCAGCGCGCAAAGCGCCGCAATGAGCACCAGCTCGCGCGCCTTGGGCTTTCGCCCTTCAAAAATCAGGGCGAACGGCGCCATGCACTCGAGAAGCACTAGAATGGAAACAGCGCCGTAGCTTTTCTTGCCGAAGTAGACGATGCCGACGAAAATCGTCAGCGGCACGAGAAGCAGCGATACCGCGCTTGCAAGCCTCGTTCTTTTAGACAGCGGCCGCCCGCCAAGGCGCGAGTGGACCGGCTGCGGCGCGGCGCGGCTGAACGAGACGGCGACGACAAAAAGGCTGACGAGCATCGCAAGATAGAGCTTGAACGTATCGCCCGCCAGATTTGTGAGCCCCCCTTCGGTCAGAAGCGCTGATAAATCGCTGATGCGAAGGATTCTTATAAGGCAGACGACTGCGCCAAGAACCCCGAGTCCACCGGTCAGTTTGCGCCACAAAGGAAGCGGTGGGATCTCGCTTGGAAGAAGATACGTTTTCGCCTCGGCTTCCGATTTCCGCTTGGCCTGCATCTCCTGCAACGCCTCGTCCGGAAGCTCCGGCTCGGGCGGAAGAACGCCGCCGCAGGCTGTGATCACATCCTCGGGAGTAATTGCGCCGGGAAGGAGCCCGCGTGCCATGCGGCTGGCCGAGGTCGTGTAGAAGCTGCCGGAGGAGAAAAATTCCCGCGGCGTTCCTTCGGCGACGATCGCGCCGTCAAAGAACATCGCGCAACGGTCGGCAAAGCTCGCGCAGAACTCCGCGTCGTGGCTTACCATGATGACGCATACGCCGCGTGTTGTCAGGCGCCTTATGATCCGGGCAAACGTCTTTTTGAACTCCGCGTCAAGTCCCTTCGTCGGCTCGTCGAGGAGCAGAACCTCGGGCTCTCGCAGAAGGACCTTGCAAAGTGCCGCCCGCTGCTGCTCGCCGCCGGAAAGATCGTAGGGGTGCCGGTCTAAAAGCTCTGTCAGCTCGCAGAGCTTTGCCTTTTGAAGCGCCAGCGCCTTGCGCTTGTCCTTCGGCTGATTGTCCAGCACGGAAAGCAGGTCCTCAATGACCGTATTTTTGACGAACAGCGTCTGCGGGTCCTGCGGCAGCAGCGCAACGCGGCTTAAAACCTCCTGCGGCGCATGCCCCAAAACGGAAACCTTGCCGCGATAGGCGCGGTTCACGCCGGAAATGAGCCCCATCGTCGTGGATTTTCCCGTGCCGTTGCCGCCCAGGATCGCGAGAAGCTCGCCCTTGTAGGCGCGCAGCGACAGCGCTTTGACAACATCGGGAGAGTCCTTATCGTACCGGAAAAATGCTTCCGTCAGTTCAACAGCGGGGGCGTCCTCATGCTTTTTGGCGGTAGCGGGCGCCGGAACGGGGGAAAGCTTGTGCGTTTGCGAGAAGCTCTCCAGCCACAATCTTCCCTGCGCGACCGTGACGGGGCAGGAAAGCGCATTCGGAACGCCCGCGTAGATGCGCATCGGAACGGGCATGGCGGAAAACATGTCGCTGCCCGCCTCTTTCAGCCGCGCGCCGACCTCGCTTGCCGTCCCGGTATCCAAGACGCGCCCGCGCTCCATGAAAACGACGTTTGTCGACAGGGCCAGCGCGTCCTCGAGCCGGTGCTCGGAGAGGATGATCGTCGTGCCGAGCTCGCGGTTGATCCTGCCGAGCGTCGAGAGAAAGTCGGTCGCAGCGATGGGGTCAAGCTGGCTCGTCGGCTCGTCGAGCAGCAGGACAGACGGCTCGAGCGCCATGACAGACGCTAAGTTTACCAGCTGCTTCTGCCCGCCCGAGAGCTCGGCCACGGGCTTATAAAACCAGTTCTGGATGCCGAAATACGACGCAATTTCCGCCACGCGGCGGCGGATCGTCGGCGTGTCCAGTCCCAGAGACTCCAGGCCAAACGCCAGCTCGTGCCAGACCTTGTCAGTCACCAGCTGCGCGTCTAAGTTTTGCAGCACAAAACCGATGCGGGCGCTTTGCTCGCGCTGGGTGAGCGAGTCGAGGGGCTTTCCCTCAAAGAGAATCTCCCCCGTTTTCGTCCCGTGCGGCTGCAAGATGGGCTTTAATTGCCGCAGAAGCGTCGACTTGCCGCAGCCGGATTTACCGCAGAGGACGGTAAACGAGCCTGCCTCGATCGAAAGCGAGACGTTTTGGAGCGCGGGGGCGGTTTCTGTGGGATACGTAAAGCTCAGATCTGAGATTGTAAACGTCTGCATACAGCCGCCTCCTTTTGCTCTAAGATGACCGGGATGAGATTGAGGATCAAGAAGCTCAGATAGCAAAGAACGCTCAAGGGCGCAAAGCCGGCACCCTTGACGCTCGGATAATACCGCCACGAAAGCGCGCCAAGTGCGTATCCGGCGATAACAGTTCCGCCCAAAAGTCCCATGACGGCAAGCAGCAGCTTGTCTCGTTTCGTAAGCGTGAAGATCGAAAACGCGCTCCTTCCGGGAAGGCCGTAGCCCCGGGCGCGCATGGAGTCCGCCGTGTCGACCGCGTTCTCTAAAGACCACGTGACCAGAATCGAGAAGACCATCAGCGCGCATCTGATGCGGTGGACGGGGCTTCCCGTGTGCATGTCGTTTCCGACGGCGGCCTGCGCTCGGGAAATTTTTCTGGCCTGCGCGGAAAAGCGCGGAACGAAGCGGAGCGTCATCGAAAGAACGAGGCTCAAGGCCGGGACGATTCTTCCGAATAGGTAGACGAATTTGTCGGACGTCATGACCCGCGTGTAATCGGAAAACCAGATGAGCGCCGTGCAGAGCGTGAGCCCTGCGCCAAGACCATATAAAATGGACTCGAGCGTCAGGGGGTTTCCGGACGGGAGATAGCGGAGGATCGTCCGTCCCTCGTGGCTGAACGCGGGGTTTACGGCGGCGGTCAGCACGAACAGCGCCAACGCGTACCACAGCCGGAAGCCGCCCGGTTTTTCTCCCCCGAGGCAGCAAAAGCAGGCGATTGCGCCGATCAGCGAAATCACCTGGCACGCCGGGTGCTGCAGGACCATCGCCCCCAGCAGCACGAGCGCAAAATATAGAAAGTTCACCAGCGGATGGCACCGGGAAAACGCGTCGTTGTGGTTCATGGTTCCCCTTTCCGAGTTGAAGAGACTTTGTAGGGGCGGAATTTGCAAAATCCCCCCGCTTTTGCGTAGGGGTCGATGCCCACATCGACCCGGCGGAACAATCTGTTTTAACGGAAATCTCCGGCGAATTCGTACTGCCCAATGGGGCGATGTGGGCATCGCCCCCTACGAACCTCCCGGGGAAATGTATTTGTCCGGACAAACGAAAGAGCCGCGCATTTGCGCGGCTCTATGAAGGCCTTACTTACTGAAGAAGATTCGCACGGAGCAGCAGACCGCAGAGCATCTGCGCAATTTCGCCGCGCGTGATCTGCCGGGTTGGGGTGAGCGCCGAAGCGCCCTGTGCCCAGAGGCCGGAGGCCGCGCAGTAGGCCATGGAGGGCTTTGCCCACGAGGAGACGCGGGACGCGTCTGAGTACGCGCGAAGGGCCGTGTCCGGATGCTCCAGCGCCGGATCCATGCCGCAAAGAGACGCTGCGCGCGCCGTCATGGCCGCCGCCTCCTGCACGGTGATCGCGCCGTCGGGGTTAAATTTCCCATCGCCCACGCCGTTGACAATGCCGTAGGCCGCCGCCGTGTCGACATAGGGTGCGTACCACGCCGACTGCGCCACATCCTTGAACGTACCGCGGTATTCGGGGGTGAGATTCAGCGCGCCGACGACAATTTTTGCGAACTGCGCGCGCGTAAGATTCGCGGCGGGCTCAAAGGTTGTCTTTGTCATGCCGTTGAGAACGCCGTAGGCCGCCAGTGTTTCAATCGCCTGCTGTGCTGCAATTCCCTTTGTGTCGGTGAATGCTGGAGTTTCTGCCAGACGCGAGGTATGTGCCGTCACGCCGGACTGCGGGGTGTGCGTCATTTTCTGCACATCTGTCATCGTGAAAAACGCCGTCTTGCCGCCTGCCTGCCGGACTGCCGCCGTAAGCGCGCAGAGCGCCTGCATGGTCGCGTACGCGTCGAAGCTGTCGTCGTGGCAGAAGCTGCCGTCCGGGAGCTGATAGGTCAGGAGCTTATCGAGAACGCTCTTGCCGTTTTTCACAAAGCGGCTGTCGTCCATCGATATTCCCAGCGCACAGAGCGTGAGGACGACCTGCGAGCAGGACTCGGAAGACGTGTAGCCCCACGAGCTGTAGCCGCCGTCGTCATTTTGAAGAGTAGAGAGCCGGTTTACGCCGAGGGTAACTGCATTTTTGACCGGGGTGCTCTCCTGATAGGGTGCGAGCGCCTGCAAAACCATCGCCGTCACATCGGGGTCCGCTTCCTCCGAGCCGATGGCCCAGCCGCCGTCCGAGAGCTGCTGGCCGAGCATGAAATCAACATACATCGGCCGCGTGGCCTGCGTTTTCCCTTCTTCTACGGTCGGAATTTTATAATTTCCGCAGTCGAGCGCCAGCAACACGTAGGCCGCCGACGTGACCCCGGGCTGGGTCGCCGCGTCGTAATCGGCAAGCGGCGCGAGCAGGTTATAGCCCGCGACGTTCCGCGGATTTTCGCCGATGGCCGTGAGCCCGAGAACGACGCGCGCATATTCCGTCAGGCGGGTCTTGGACAAAACGCCATTTGTTTCTTGCAGTCTGGCCGCGATCGCGCGGTAGTAGGAATCCGTCCAGTGCTCGGGGGTATCAAAGCCGCCGCGCACCGTGCCAATGACCGCCCAATCATCGCCCGCGCCGGGATGCGGCACGCTCGAGACGGCAAAGGCCGCCGCCTTTTTTGCGGCAGTATCCAATGTTGCGGACGACGCACCCGCCGGAAGGGCAAAGAGGCCCAAAAGCAGCGCGAGCGTCAGAAAAATCGTCAAAAATCGTTTCATCATCGTACCTCCGTTTTCAAAAACGCGCCCAAGCATGGGGCGCAGAAACATCGAACTGCGGTGTGAAAGCATCATAGCACAGAATTTAAAATCTTGCAACGAAATTAGCCCGAAATTGGAAGATATACGTGATTTACCAGATCGATTTCGTATCCAAAGCCGGGTTTCGGCTGCCATGCGTAGCCGTCATTTCCCTCTTCCGGGAACAGCTTTGCCATCGCAGTGAGAATCGTCCCGCCGTGGCAGACGCAGATCGTGTCATCCTCGCGGGAAAGAAGCTTGTCCAATCCGCGCAAGAGCCGCGCTTCGCTGTCTGCGAATGATTCTCCCCCCGGCGGCACGTTCCGAAACCAGTCGCCCGCGAGCCAGTCCTGATAGACCGGCTCGGTTTTCAGGTCTTCATAGCTCTTCATCTCGAAAATGCCAAAATTGACCTCGCGCAGATCGCCGATCACGGAAAACGGCACATCGCCGTAAATCGCGCGCAGCGTCTGGTTCGCGCGCAGCATGCCGGAGGTCACGAATGTAAAGCCGTCAGATGCAGGGTAAACGCCGCGCTTTGCCGCGTCCTGCAGAGCCCGAACGCCGCCTTCTAAAAGCGGAAGGTCGGTCGCGCCATAGTATAAGTGCCGCTCGGTGCCCTCGGTGCGCCCATGGCGCAGGAGAACGAGCCGGTTCATGGCTTTACCTCCAGCGGAAGGCCGCAGAAGATCCGCGTCACCGTATCCGCCCGTTTCGCGAGAAACGATAAAAGACGGCCGGACGCTTCGCGCCATGCGCGCTCTTTATCATCGAGCGGGACAATGCCGCAGGAAATATCGTCCGTGATCAGGCAGACAGCGGCAGGCGCTTGCCGTTCAAACTCTTCGCGTGCGTCCAGACCTTCGTCCATGCACGCCTTTGCGAAGTGCTCAAGATGGCAGATGCAGCGGGCGGCGTTGTCGAGCGTCCTTCCCGCACAGGTGAAAATTTCTTCGTCCTTGAGATCATACTTCTCTGCGGCATACTGTGTCTTTCCCTGATACGCGCCGCCGAAAATCAGTTCCATAGCGCCCCCTGTCCGGCAAGCAGCAGCAAAAGCCCCGCCAGCTCGCCCAATGTCAATGAAAATCCCGAGATATCGCCCGACATGCCGCCAAGGTTCCGCTGTGCACCGAACGAGACCAGCAGCGCAAACGCTTCCGCGCCGATGGCCGCCGCGGTGAACCATGCGTGCGGAAGCAGCAAGAGTCCCGCAAGAACAGCAAGCACATTTAAAATCACGAGCACGGTCAGCTGCCGCTTGTTCTGCTTCGCTTCAAAGCCGGATGCGTACTGGCTCGTCTGCATCGGGCGGCAGGCGAACACGCAGAAGCTCGAGGCAAAGCGCGAGAAGACCGGAATCAGAATCAGCCCCCAAAAGCCGTTTTTCGCGTCGAAATCCCGGAAGGCTGCGAACATGGCGAGCATCAGGAAAATCGTACACACGACGGCAAACGACCCTACATGCGAGTCCTTCAAAATCTTCTGCCGTGTCGCTAAATCCCGCCGGGACAAGATCGCGTCGCAGCAGTCCATGAAGCCGTCCAGGTGAATAAAGCCTGTGAGCAGAAACGGAAGCGCGGCTAAGATCGCGGTGCAGATGGCTGGAAGTCTTCCGAAAAGGCCCGTAAGATACGCTGCCAGCGCCCAGATTGCACCGACGAGCAGCCCCACAAGCGGCAGATACACCAGCTGCCAGGGCCGCGCCTTTTCGTCCCAGATTTTTGCCGGGCACGGGATGGAGAGAAACATGCCCCACGCCATAAAAAAGGCGGTGATCTGTGTTTTTATTTCGTCCATCCTCCTTTGTACCACACGGGGATCGACGCCGAGAGCTCCGCGACATTGCAGCAAGCCGCGGCCAATTTCACGCCGATGTGTCCCAGTGCTTTTTTATAGATTTCTGTGAGTTCCCCATAGTCGCGCCCGTCGGAAAAGACGAAGTCCGCGACAAACACGACGTTTGAGGCAAGCTCCGCGAACCGGACAAGATCATCCGCCAGCCGCTCGCCTGCAAAAACATCGACCGAACCGTCCGCGCGGAACATTTCGTTGGCCAGAAGCGCGGTCACACTGTCGAGTAAAAACGTGCCATTTTTGGGTGCAAGGTCCAGGGCCGACAGAATGCCGCTTTCGCACTCGATCGTCTCAAAGCCCCAGCCGTCGCGCTCTTTTAAATGCCGCCGGACGATCGCACGGTCTTCTTCGTCTGTCGGGCGAAGGGTCGCGAGATAATAGTGCGGCGCGGGAAGGGACTTGGAAATTTGCTGGGCGAGCATCGATTTGCCGCTTTTCGAGCCGCCGGAAAGAAAATACGTCATACCGTAAAGCTGTCCTTTGCGCGGATATCCGTTAAGTATTCGTCGTCAATGGCGGCCTCCGGGAAGGTAGCCATGGTACACATGACCGCGCACGCCGCTTCGACCACGCGGAAGGCAATCGGGCAGCCGCTTCCCTCTCCAAGCCGCATGCCGAGCTCCAGGCAGGGATGCAGCCCCAGCTCCTGTTCCGCCAGCCGGTAGCCGATCTCAAACGAACGGTGCGAGCCGATGAAATACGCCTTTGCGTGAGAGGCCAGCCGGGAGGCGCAGAGCGCCGCGACGATGGAAATGAACCCATCGACCACGACCGGCACGTGCTCGATGGCAGCACCTAAAAACACGCCCGTCATTGCGCAGAGGTCGAATCCGCCGACCTTGGAAAGCACGTCGATGGGGTCGTTTTTGTCCGGGGCATGGAGCGAAAGCGCGTGCTCAATGACGTGCTTTTTCTTAAGAAACGCCGCATCCGTGAGGCCGCCGCCGCGCCCCGTGACTTCTTCGACGGAAGCGCCCGTGAGCGCGGAAAGAACGGCAGAGGAGGTCGTCGTGTTGCCGACGCCCATTTCACCGACGCCAAGAATCGATACGCCGCCCAGCTTCGCCTGCGCGGCAAGCTCCATGCCGGTAAGAATGCCGGAAACAGCCTGCTCGCGCGTCATGGCGGGCTCACGGTACAGATTCTTCGTGCCCTTGCCGAGACTGCGGTTGACGATCTCGGGGCAATGATACGGGAGCTTGATGCCCATGTCGACGACGACGAGCTCGTCCCCGAAGTGCTTGGCAAGGCACGACGCGCCGGTAAGACCTCTTGTGAGATTGATCGACTGCGCGAGCGTGACCGTCTGCGGCGCGGAGCTCACGCCCTCGTCGACTACGCCGTTGTCCGCGGCGAGCACGTAGATGCGCGTTTTGGAAAGTTCGTTCTTGACGCTGCCGGTGATACCCGCCAGCTGGACGGAAAGTTCCTCCAGAAGTCCGAGGCTTCCGGGGGGCTTGGCGAGCTCTGCCTGCCGCGCGCGGGCTTTTTCCATCGCGTCTGCGTCAAGGCCTGTGATCCGGGAAAGGTTTGCCTGTAATGTTTGCTCCAATTCTGTCATGGGTTATTCCTCCAAAAGATTCTGCCGGACGAGCCATTCGACCGATTTCCGGCACGAAGAGAGCTCCAATGTCACGCTTGCGTCCGGGCAAAGCGCGCCGAGCTGCTTCAAAAGCGCGGCAATGTCCATCACGCCCTCAAAAAGCGGGGCGTGCAGGTCATGGATACCGTCGTTGTTGTGTAAATGGATGTGAGAAAGATACGGCGCGCAGTCGCGGAGCCACTCCCCGGGAGAAGCCCGGCTGGCGGACGTGTTCGCGTGGCCGAGGTCGAGACAGAGCCGGAGCCGCCGGTCGTCCACTTGCCGGACAATGTCCAGAAGCATCGAAGCGTCCGGCTCCATGACGTTCTCGAGGCACACCGTAAGATGTTCCGGCACATCCCGGATCAGCCGCTTCCAGAGAAGCACGGACCGCGAGACGAACCACTCCGGATAATACACCAGCGGCACAAAGCCCGCGTGCAGAACGAGCTTCGGGACGCGCAGCTCCGCGGCCTTATCGATCGCCTGCCGGTAGCGCTTTTCCGTGATTCTAAGCACGAGCGGGTCGATCGCAGCGGGGGTCAGTTCGTTAAACGGTCCGTGCATGATAAAACGGTCGGATGAAGACAGGCAGACCGCCAAGGATTCCTGTAAAAAACTCGCGCATGACGCGTCTTGCGAAAAAAGTGAGCCCGCCGTCTCGGGGCTATCGAGAAACGCCGCTGTGCAGAACTGGGCAAGCTCCAGCCCAAGGCCATATTCTGCTGCAACCTCCGGCGCGTCGGGTGCGATGGAGGAGAGATAAAGATTTTGTTTTTTCATCATAAAAAATGCCTGCGCCGGAGTCTGGGCGCAGGCAAAAATATGCGTGCTTCCGGTTCCGGCAGAAACAAATCGTCCGGGCGGCAGTCTGGCTTATCCGAAAAATCCGGCTTCACAGTGACCGACTCGCGGGGCCTTGCACCCTCTTTCCTATAGGGCGTATGCATACACCCTGCCCGGACGGAACGGATATGAACTTACAGCTTCCCCTGCTGGCGCAGCAGCCAGGCCTTGAGCAGCGCCGTCTGCGTCTTTGCGTCGGGGATTTTGCCGGTGAGGACCTCGGAAACAGCCTGCTCCAGCGGCATGGTGAACACGTTCAGAAATTCATCCTCGTCCAGCTTTTGCTCGCGGAAGGTGATGTTCTTTGCGGCGTACATGTGAATGGCTTCGTCACTGTAGGCGCAGGCCGGGAAAAACAGACCGAGCTCGATGAGCTCCCCCGCGACCGCGCCGGTCTCCTCTAACAGCTCGCGCTTTGCAGCCTCCTGCGGGTCTTCGGCCTTGCTGTCGAGCTTCCCTGCCGGGATCTCGATCAGAACCTGCCCCACGGGATAACGGAACTGCCGCTCGAGAAGGACGCTTCCGTCGTCCAGCAGCGGAACAACGCACACCGCGCCGATATGGCGCATATACTCGCGCGAAGCGTCCGCGCCGTTCGGAAGTCGCACGGTGTCTTTAAAAACGTGCATGATGTGCCCGTCAAAAATTTCGCGGCTTTCTACCTGCGTTTCGACTAAATTTTCAAAATTCTGCATGCGTTTCACCTCGTATCGTGTCTTTCATCTTACCTTCTGGCGCACGGAAAGTCAATGACGGAAATGCAGGCGGAAATTGGAAAACTAAAATCCGGAATGCTGCGTACAATAGGATCAGAGTTTGCGGCAGACGCGCGGAGGATAGAAAGTACGCTTCCATAGAAGATGCTTTCAAACGGCCTTGCGCCAACGCCCGCTGGCTGTTTTGTTCCATACTGCTTTTGACCTGCGCGCGGTTTCATGCACAGTCGCTGTTTGCCGGCGGCGGCAGGAGCAAAAAGCAGATTTTCGCCGGTGGCTTTCCGGGAGATCACAGCGGACAGCTGCGGCAAATTCTCATACGCATACAGCCGAAGCTGCGCCTGTGATGCGTTTTTCCGGCAAAGGCCGCCCGCAAGATACTTGCGGGCGGCCTTCTGAATGTCCCAAATCAACGCGTAGGGGGCGATGCCCACATCGCCCCAAGGGTACCATCGAATTCGCCGGGGATTTCCGTAAAATCGGTTTGTACCGCCGGGTCGATGTGGGCATCGACCCCTAC
>OFMP01000471.1_pt1 | contig 27950 bp, 20 predicted proteins | sample 1541841 | NCBI WGS metagenome assembly OFMP01 (sample SAMN04209226, study PRJEB22552) | human gut metagenome | biome: gut; material: feces | host: Homo sapiens | place: USA: Oklahoma
CGGGCTTTCAGACGTACAGCCTGAACGATATGCTCGAGAGCGTCAAAAAGCAGTCCAACCAGATTCAGGGCATGCTGGCGGCGATTGGCGCGGTGTCGATGCTCGTGTCCGCGATCTGCATCGCAAACACGATGATGATGTCCATCAACGAGCGGCGCAAGGAAATCGGCGTTCTCAAGGTGCTGGGCAGCGAGATGACCGACATCATGTTCATGTTCATGGTCGAGGCGCTTCTGGTCGGTATTGCGGGCGGTCTGTTCGGCATGGGCTTGAGTTTCGGCATGCGGGAGCTGATCCCGGTGCTGTTCTCTGACATGGACGTGCGCAGCATCATCCCGGTCTGGCTGGTCGTGGTGGGACTGGGCTTCTCCGGCATCGTGGCGCTGCTGTCCGCCCTTGCCCCCGCGATTGGCGCAATGCGCATTTCGCCGTTGGAAGCTATTCGGGCAGAGTAGTCCAGCCCTCAAAACGGCACACAAAATTGTTGCACCATGAATTTACAACAACTATTACGTGCGGCAGAGAGGAGACAAACGGCATCGCCAAAATCTCCAGCATGGCTTGTGCAAAAATCCAGGAGAATAAATGTGAGCAATTATGAATCGCGCAAAGCCAAACAACAGATACGCGAATGCACTGCACAGCGAGGCTTCACCGCTTCTCTGTAGCTTATAGTTTCATAATCTTTCTCCTTGGTATTTGGAGTAACACATATATAAATGCATTATGCAGCGCAAGTGGTTGGGAATCCATGCTTTATCCGACACCGCCGCTGTGAAAATTAAAGCAAATACCTATAAACAGCTTTTGTAGCAATCTCCATGTTTACGATGCTGCAAAAGAAAACACATTTTTGTATTCTGCTCGGAGAGATCCGAGTTGAATAAATATAAAATATTAGGAGGAACACTAAATGAAATCACAAAAGATTCTCGCGTTCTTGCTTGCCCTGGTCATGGTCTTAGGACTTGCCACGATGGCAACAGCGGCTGCACCGAATGACAAGGTGCAGATCAACAACATGATGGTTGATGCATCTCTTGTTGAGACGATGGTAGAAGAAACAGTCGAACCGCAAGCAGTTTCGCTTGAAGCAGCGGTAGCTACAACGGCATATAACCCCGGTGATAACGCAGCTTATGCGCCAATCAACGCAATTGCCGTTGACTGGCCGGGCTATGAAGTTACCGTTCAGGGTATTATGCAGGGTCGTGTCATTTACGGACTGACAATGCCTGGAGCGTCCACTTCTGACCTGTTGAGCAGAACGTTGACATTTACAATCTCGAATCGTTCCGCAATGACGGCCACAGATACCGCAACAATTACGCTTGGTACCCAGAGTTGCTCGGCAGGAAAGAACAGCTCTTCCAGCATGGTTGTTGATCTTTCCACTGGCTCGCAGCTTTTCACCGTTGCATGGACAGAAGGCGGAACTTCCCGTACAGCAACTTGCATGTTAAATGTTTCCACACCGGCAGCGGCAAGCGTTGAACTTACCAGTCTGACCGTTGCTGGAACCGCTGCGGCATATGACAGCACGACAGTCGGCGGTGTCACGCGGTATAATTATACTGCCACACTTCCTTCGGGAACTGTAACGACAACACTGGATGCTGCGACTGTTGTGGTCGTTCCGACGAACACATCAGCAACGATGACGCTGAAAAATGCTGATGGCACGGAAGCCGCTACTGGTTCCGCTACAAATGGCACGTACACTTTTTCTAATGTTAATTTCAATGCTGGCACGAAAACGCTTACCGTTACCTGTGGCAGCCTGACTAGGGATTATCAGGTTTCGGCTAGTGTCGATGGTCAGAAAGTGACGGTTTACTTTGCATTGCGCACTTATTTAGCCGAACAGTGGCTCAATGGCAGCACAACATATTATGACTATGAAAGCAATGGATTTGGAAGCGGCGATGATTTAAGTGATGCGAAATGGGATGAAGCAGATGGCGCACGCTCCGGAATTGCTGCATGGAATGCACCTAATGCTCCGGAGTCCATTGACGCAACCACAAATCGTCCCATTTTTGCGCAGAACTCTTATGTCGCTATTGAGATGGATGCGGACGCGAAGGTTATGGACGTTTTGACAACCTTTATCTCGCGGCATTCTGGGCTTACTCAGACAGGGGCAAGCAACAACTATGTTTCCGAGATAGCGTATAATGGAAATGCACTTGGTGAATTCACCTGCGGTCAGGGTAGCGGCTGGATGTATACGGCGCGTAGCAGCAGAACCGATGTGACGACTGCGCTTCCGAACGCAGGCGCAGCAAGCTGGGCTATCAGCAACGGTATGTATATTGACTGGTACTATACCGCCGCTTATGGTATGGACTTCGGTTACTCGATGTTCGATATGTAAGATTAAGTGGACTGGCAGGCAATCTGCCTGCCAGTCCATGCCACAAAAACCTTCTGATTGAAGGAAGGAGACAGCCGTGACAAAAAACAAGTATAAAATTCGTTTAATCTGTGTATTGCTAAGCATCCTGCAAATCTTTGGGATATTTACAATCAGTGCGTTTGCCGCGCCTTCGTCTGCAGGAACCGCAACCAGGAATGCCAAAAACTGGACGCAGAAAGTCCCGCTTAACTATCTAATTTCTCAAAATGGTGACTACAGCACGATAAGCGGTGATTATACCTTATATGACACTGTAAGTGGATACCGTGTCTCTGATTATAAGCGCGCCATTGTTTGGACGCAGCATATGCTTGGCGGTAATTTTTATTCCGTCTCATTGCCGAATGGACGAGATTGGAAGTCTGAATCCAGCTATGTATTGTCTTTGTACGGAAAAAATACAAAAGCAGAAAAAGCAGGATATCAGTATAGCGGTATCACTCCGGAACGAACGAATCGAAACTATTACCATTTTCAAGAGACGGAACTGCAGTATACAACCGGTTCGGACTGGAAACAGCTGAGACTTGTTCCAAACGATGTAACACTTCATCAGTCTGTCTACTATATTGCTCCGGCAAAAGCAGTGCGCTATGGAAACGACAGTACTGACGAAAAGCAAAGCGAAGATTATCTGAGCAAGGTTTACCCCAGTGAAGAACAAGCAGCAATTAAGGCGTTATTTACGACATATCAGAGCAAAGTTCAACAGCATGACGCTCTTTCTCAATATATCCAATCTCAAGACAAATTGATGATTGGAGGTTATCATCCGCAATTGGCCTTTGCCCTGATCACGGATCATGCTAAAACAGGTGTTGCCGGCAACAGCACAGCAGAAATGTTTTTGAATTGTGTCGAGGGCAATAATCTCGATGTTGCGCAGGCTACGGAATATGTCAATGTCGTCATGGATGAGATTCTGGACTATGTGGAAAGCACCAGAATTGATTCTCCGGACATTACCGCGTTTGAAATTGCAGGCTCCAAGGCGCGCATTGACACGCAGACGCATACCATTCGTCTGCGCAAGCCTGCGGGACAGAGCTGGACCAGTGAGACCCCGGTCATTGAAACCAATGGAGACACCTACGTCGAGCTGAAAAGCGGCTCTCTTTCCTCCGGCAGCGACCGCTTGGTGTATCGTGTCACGCCATACTGCCCGGTAACTGGCATTCTATATAACGGACAGAAAGACGCCAAGGGCGGTGTTTACACGGATCTGGGGCAAGACTGGACAGTTATCATCGAAACGGGCAATCCGTACAACGATATTACCTCCTTCGGTGTCTACGATGCCAATGCCGGCAAATACCGCTACGGCACGATCACCAACGGTGCAGACGCGACGGAGAAAAACACGATCACGCTGAATCTGCCGGTCAAGACAGATCTGACGAAGCTCAAGCCCGTGATCACCCATATGGGCAAAACCGTCAGCATCCTGAACGGAAGCACGTGGGAAGTAATCTCGCCGGACAAGACCTACGATTTCTCGCAGCCCCGGCAACTGCGCGTGACCAACGAGCAGTATCAGCTGGAGACAGACTACACGGTCACTGTTACCGCCAATCCGTCCAGCGAATGCGACATTCTGAGCTACTCCATCGGTCACGCGACGGGCGTGATTGACCAGGAGAACCGCACGATTACCATTGAGGTTCCCTACGGAACGGCACTGAATGCGCAGACGCCTGTCGTAGAGGTTTCGGAATTTGCGAAGGTTACAGGTCCTTCCACATTGACCTTCGGTCAACCGCTGACCTACCGCGTCACGGCAGAGGACGACAATACGACGAAGGACTATCGCGTAACAATTACGGAAACGCCTGCCGCGACGGGAAAGAGCATCCTGTCGTTCAGCTACGGCTCGATCTCCGCGACGATTTCCGGAACGAACATCACCCTGAACGTGCCGTTTGGTACGGATGTGACGGCGCTGAAGCCCAGCATCGAGGTTTCTCCGTTTGCGACGGTCTCGCCGCAGTCGGATACCGTGCAGAATTTTACAAATCCCGTGCAGTACACGGTCACGGCGCAGAACAAGAGCCAGCAGGTCTACACCGTAACGGTCAAGGTCGCGGACAAGCCGACCGATCCTCCGGAAAAGGACAAGCTCTACCGCATCCGGAATAATATCCTTGCGTCCTATAAAACGACGCAGGCGGGCGCGGATCATGACGGGCGCGTGGTCTTTGACGACTGGGTGCTGATGAACCTCGGCTTTGCCGAACGCACCGGCAAGCCCGTCACGCCAGGAGACAAGCTGCCGTATAACCTCGATATCTACGATCAGGTGGCAGAGCTTGCGCCCAACAAAATGACCGACTACGGACGCATCATCATGATGCTCACCGCGCTCGGCATCGACGCCAGCAAGTTAGATGCCTACGGCGACGGAGAGCCGTTCAAGGATGCAAGCGGAAAGGTTGTCCACAATCTGGTGGAGGAGCTTTACAAATATAACGGCAGCTACACCATTAACGGACCGATCTTTGCGCTGATTGCGCTGGACATGGGCAATTACACCGTACCCAAGGATGCCAAGTGGACGCGCGAAAATCTTTTGAAGGTCATTCTCGACCATCCCTACGGCTCGGACGGCTGGGGCATCGACATGGTCGCGATGCTGATGCAGAGCCTGTATCCGTACATCAACGACGCGGCATACGGCACACAGGTCAAAGCAAAGCTGCAAGAGGGCTATGACATCATCCTAGGCTACAAGTCCGCCTCCAGCGTTGAGCCGATGGGCAATGACTACAGCTTCTACAGCTGGGGCACGACAAACAGCGAATCCGCCGCGCAGGTCATCTGCGCCATGTGCGTGATGGGCGTGGACGTCGGCTACGACCCCAACTTCTCCGACGCGGCGAACAAGCAGGGCGTTTTGTACTCGTGGCTGAACCGGTTCCTCTGCTCGAATGAAACAGGCTTCGGTCATGACAGCAACGGCTACAACGAAATGGCGACCTACCAGAGCATGTACGCCCTGCAATGGTATCTCGGCTTCTTCGAACACGGCGGCGCGGGCTTCCCGTACTCGCTGTACTACCATCAGCAGGACTTCTCCCGCGCGCTGAGTAAGGAGTGCGCGATCACGAAGTTCACGCTGGAGGGGCAAGACGGCGTGATTTCCAACCGCGAAATCACGGTCAAGATACCCGACGGTATGCCGCTCCAGGGGCTGACGCCGGTTGTAGAGGTGTCTGAGGGCGCGCAGCTGATTGCGCCTGCCTTCCCGGTCACGTTTGTGGAGGGTACGCCGACGGCGTTCACCGTACAGGCGGAGGACGGCAGCTCGCGGCAGACCTATTACGTCACGCCGAAGTATGACGCAAGCGTCAAGGGCAAAGGCACGACGCTCTTTACCGACACCATCCAGATTCAGAATGAGGACATGGCCGACAAGGACATGGAGGACATGCAGATCACGAAGAAGGATGACGGCACGACCGACATTCTGATTACCATCGTTCCGGGCGTCGACACAACGAAGCTCCGCTTCAAGGCGGACATTTCGTACAAGGCGACGGCAAGCATCGATGTGACGGGCAAGAGCAACGTTGACCTGCACGACTGGACGGAGGTTGTCGTGACTGCCGAGGACGGCGTCACGAAGCAGACCTACCGCATCAAGGTCGTAAGCCAGACGTTCGCGTCCATCACGGAATTTGCGATCAAGGTCGACGGCGTGGAATACGGCGCGGTGATTACGGCGACCGGCGCGACCGGCACGATCCGCTTCGTCGGTATCCCCGACACGGCAGATCTCACGCGCGTTGTGCCGACGAAGCTCACGCTGGGAGAGGGCACGACAGAGGTTCTTCCCTCTGCGTCCGCACCGCAGAACTTCGCAGAAGGGGCGGAGTACACGGTCAAGGGTCCGGGCTTGCGGACCAGAACCTACAGCGTCGTGACCAGCAGCAAGGGCGGCGGCGGAGATGACGATGACAGCAAGCCGGTCAACAACAGCTTTGCCATTACCTCTTTCAAGATTGGAGACAAGGCGGCTGAAATTGACAACACGAACGGCATCATCAAGATCACACTCCCCTATGGCACGAATCTCTATCAGGCTGCGCCGAAGATCGAAACCGGCAGCGGCTGCACGGTCAGCCCGCGCTCGGGGCAGGTTGTGAACCTCTCCGTCCCCGCAACCTACACGCTGACGCGCGGCGAGGAAAAGCGCACCTACACGGTGATCGTCACGCTGCAAAAATCCGCGTCGCAGCTTATCTGGGACAAGGCGGCGCTCAAAATGAATCCGTCCTCTTACCAGACCAGCCCCGACCTCGGGAAGAAAGAGCCCGAGCCGACCTACATCCCGTCCACCAGCCAGATCCTCTCCGGTATGAAGGTACAGGTGAACGGCAAGGACGTTGTGTATCAGGCAACCGGTTCTTCTAACTGGCTGCTGATGACGCTGGACAGCTATTCTGCGGCGAACACCTACCGCTTCCGGGCGGAAAAGGGCGCGCTCAAGAATATCGTCGCCAACGGATATAACGGCTTCGGCATTCAGGCGGGCAAGCTGATGATCGGCATCACCGAGAAGATGGACACGGCAAGAGGTCTTGACCTGTCCCTCTGCCCGGTGCCAAGCAACGCGCAGACAGCGTGGAAAAACAAGTCCGGTGTGGTCGGCGTGTGGAAGATCACCTGCGACAGCGTCTCGGGCGGCTTGACGTTAAGTTTTGATTGCTCGGGTCAAACAGGAAAACTGGCGCTTGCGAAGTACAACGAAGCGAAAAAATGCTTCGAGCAGGTGTCGGAGAAAAAATGGAGCGTCAGCGGCTCGATCCTGACAGCCTCCAATATGTCCGCCGGTATTTACGGCGTCATCAAGATCGGGTAAAAAACAAAATACGCCGGGGGCGCTTCTTGCGTCCCCGGTAAAGTGAAAGGATGAGAGAATATGAAAGGAAGAAGATTTCTATCTCTCCTGCTCTGCCTTGTGATGGTGCTTGGCATGCTGCCCGGGCTGGCAATTCCGGCGTCTGCGGCAGACACCACCTACACAAAGTATAACTTGCATATCAGTGCGTGTACATCCGACGATGGCAGTACGCGGAAGGACAAAGTGGATAACGCCATTGATTTTTCCAAGAGTACAATCAGCGGTTGGTACTTGAAGCGCGGAAAAACGCCGACAAAATACACGGACCAATCGCTGGGCATTGCAGACGCCGTCAGTTCGCTGACGAACAATCTGATTTTTGAAACAGGAGAGGATAACTACAATTCCGTCACATTCAAAATTTATTTAAAGGATGGCTATCAGTTTTCAAGCGCCACAAAAGCGCTTGCTTATACGGATGTGAATTATACAACGCAGGTGAAACGCTGGTCCTGCAGCTCAAGTGCAACTGCTGCGGACGGCAGCAGAACCTATACCTACACGGCAAGTTCTAAAAGGTGGGCTACAGACTCCACACTGTATTTGTGCATTCCTGTCGAGCAGACCGGCGCGGCAAAGAAAACGCTCACGCTCTACCCAATTATGGGAAAGAAGGCAACCACTGTAACTGTCACCGAGGGCGAGACACTTCCGGATTTGAGCAGCGAGCTGCTGAAATATGATGAGGAGTACTTCTCTCTGGCAGACGTAGACAGCTGGTATACGGCAGAACCGAAAAAGTTGGCAGACGGCACCTATCAGTATGATGAAAGCAAAAAGCTTGCCGACAACTATGTGATTACGGATAACATGTCGCTGTATGCCAAACCCAAGGTAAAAGACGGCGCAAAGCTGATGGCAATGGCGAGCCTTCCGATGCACGACGCTTTGTCGGACAGTAATTTGTCCAATCTGGGGCGGCTTGTAAACTGGGTATATACGCCCGGAAAAAAGGCAGAAGCATTGGATTACACAGATACGGCTGCACAGCAGGCGCAGCTGTGGAAACTGCCGATTGGTTCGGCTTGGACACAGACGGATATCCCCGGAACGGGTACTTATCAGCAGCTTTGTACGAATGCGCAGTCGGTCTCTATCCCGAAGCGGGGCGTGGTGCTGAGCGCCTGGCGGTATAAAGACTATGATAATGTGTGGCATGAGGTGAAAGCCGGAGAGCAGATTTCGAGCGACTATGTGCTGAAGATGCTGTATCACGGAACTGCTGTGTTGACCTTGTATCCGGACGTAACCTTTACAAATACCATTACGCTTGATACCGGCGCAGCAAATTTGAATCTTGGACCTTTTACCGTGACCTCTGATGAGGCAAAACAGGTTTCAAGCGCGAAGGCTCTTTCAACCGAGAATTCCGGCACTGTCGCAGCGGCAATTCAGGCAAAAGAGAATACCGACGGCTTCAAGAAGCTGTTCCGTGGCTGGTATCTCTTAAAGGATTACAGCGGCACGAAAATCGACCTTGCAACGCAGGCTTTTTGCAGTGACGCTACACTGTATGCCAGATGGGAAGATGCTTATACGCTGCACTATGACTTTGGCATCTATCATCCGACCAATCAGAACGCGGAAGAACTTTACAAAGATCAGCCCATCGCCAAGGGAGATAAACTGACCGAGCCGGTCCGCCCCGAGGCAGGCAGCGTTGCCTTTGTCGGCTGGTACAAGGATGAAGCCCGCACGGAAGCGTGGAACTTTGCTGCGGATACAGTATCCGGCGACGTGACGCTGTATGCAAAACTTGAAGACGCAACGCAGATTCCCGTGACCTTCAAATTTGTGCGGGCAAATGACCTGAACACCCCCGAGACAGCAGCAAATTACCCGAACACTCCGATTGCTGCCAACTATCCGTTTGGACCGCTTCCGGTACTGCCGGTTCAGTCGCGCGAGGAATATGACCCGGTGGCGTTTGAGCATAAAACTATTTATTTTGACGACGTGGGCGGAAAGCGTACCCTGACCTACACCGGCTGGAAGTTTACAGATAAAGACGGCAAAGATCGGGTCATGACGAAGGATACGGTTCTGGCAGACTACTTGGCTGCGGATGCAACATCGCTGGATGTCTACGCAACCTACACCATGTCCTTCCAGTTTATCTTTGATCTGGACGGCGGTACAACCACGAAGCCAGATGAAGTAAAAACCGTGACAATCAACGACTATACCGGAACAATCGCCAAGCCGACTGTCGAACCGACGAAAGAAGGCTGGGACTTCGGCGGCTGGGTGGATGCTTCCGGCAATCCGTTTGACTTTGACAAATCGTACAATGAGAACACGACTATCAAGGCTAACTGGGTCGCAGAAAAAGAGTACACCGTAAAATTCAAGCTGACCCCGGCTGACGCAGTAATTACCGTTAAAAAGCAAGGCAGCGATACGGAAATCAAGCCGTCTACTTCTGAAAATGGTAATGTGACCTTTAAGCTTACAAAAGGCACCTACGTTTGGAGCGTTTCCGCAGACGGCTACAAGACCATTCAGGAAACGCTGACTGTAGCGAAAGACTACAATGAAGAAAACGTAATTGAAGTGGCTCTTTCCTCGTTCCAGCCTGTCACCGGAATTACGCTGAACATTCCGGATCATCAGATCATGCAGAAGAAGTCCTATGATCTGAGCAGCCTTGCGACGGTTGCACCGGAGAATGCCTCCAACAAGACCATCGCATGGACTGTGAGCGGAAACGATGGCGTCACGTTGAGCGAAGACGGCAAGACGCTGACGGTCTCTGATACAGCAGCCGGTATTGTTACACTGACCGCTACCATTACAAACGGCAAGCTCAACGCCGATGGGACGAAAGAAGAGAATTACACGCAGGCGTTCACTCTGACAGTCGCAGCGTTCCGCCCGACGATCACATTTGCACCTGGCACAGGTCCGGTAGCTTCGGACATTCAGAACATGCCTGAGCCTGTTCTGGCGACGGACGGAAAGATCAGCGAGCCGTCTCCTGCGCCCAGCGCATCCGGCTGGACGTTCGATGGCTGGTATAAAGAAGCCGCCTGCACGACAAAGTGGGAAAAGGATGATACGTTCGATGCCGACACGACGCTTTACGCAAAGTGGACGAAGAATCCTGTCGACGTGACGATCACCTTCGCTGGCGGCGAGGGCGCGACGCTGAACACCGGCGCGTCCAGCACACACAACGGAAAATCCGGCGATAAGATCACGCTGCCGCCGTGCATGTACACGAAGCCCGGCTATATCTTCCGCTCCTGGGGCGGCACCTTTGCCGGAACAGCGTATACGCTTCCGGAAGAAGCTGCGACCTTCACCGCGAGCTGGACGCAGGTTTCTGCGGCAATCAGCGAGGACGATATCACGCACGCACTCGACGGTCTGACCAAAGAGAACGCCAAGAATTACAAGCCGCAGCTCCTTGCTGTGCGCGACGCGCTTGCCGCCGGAACGACAACAAAGACGGACGCAGCGCTGATCAACAAGCTGTCGAATCTGTTTGTAAAGGCTGGGCTTGGCTCTGTGACCATTGCAGGCGATGCAAAACAGGGTGTGAGCGAAGTTGGCGCGATTCTTTCCTCGGACGGCGCAGCAGTTGTTCTGAATGTGAACAAGCTGGCAACGCCGGGTAAGACGCTTCCGGATGCCTATCAGAGCACAGAATACAAGTCTGCCTGGTACAGCCTTTCCATGACCGTCGGAGGCACGACCACCGAGCCGAAGGTTCCTGTCATTCTGACTATGCCCATTCCGGTGGCTCTGTCCGGGATGGCGGCAGACACCATTCGTGTGCTTCTTTACAAGGGCGCGGCGACCGAGCCGGTCGTCATGACCCCGACAGTCAGCGGCGGCAATTTGACGTTCGCCTACGACGGCAACGGACAGCTTGCGTTTGTCGGCAAGTCAATCTCCGACGCGGCAGATACCCGCGTGACCGCACTTGAGATGCGCTACAACGGCACGAAGATGGGCAACGTCGAGCAGGATGCAAGCGGCAACTTCACCGTGACGCTCCCGTCCACGACCTCGGAGTCTGTCTTGCAGGATCTTGCCTCCGGCATCAACAGCAAGTGGGTGACCTACATGACGGTCGCGCCCAAGGCAACAGTCAAGCCGTCTGACGGCGGCGCACAGAATGCGGAATACTGGGCAAAGACCGGTCTTACGCTGACGTATTCGCTGACCAACTCAAACAAGTACAGCGACAGCAAGACCTTTACGGTAACGGCAGAAAACGGCACGACACGCAATTTCACCGTCACGGTCAAGAAGATCACAGATGCAGATCGTACCTACAAGATTGCTGTTGCGAACATCAGCGGCGGCACGGTCACGGCGACCCCGAACCCGGCTGCTGCCGGCGAAGAGGTCAAGCTGACCATCGAACCGAACGACGGCAAGAAGCTGGTCGCAGGCTCCCTCAAGTACAGTCTCCAGTCCGCCGGTGCGGCGCCTGTGGCAATCGACGAAAGCACACTGACGTTCATCATGCCCGCGGGCGATATCAACATCAACGCGCAGTTTGAAGACGACGCCAGCGCGCCGATCAAGGACCCGCCGCAGATCACGGCGTTTATGATCAACGGCGTCTCGGCAGTGATTAACAGCGACACAAAGGCAATCACGATCATTCTGCCCTACGGCACGGATCTGAAGCATGTTGCGCCGACCATCGTGACGGCGAATGCTTCCAAGGTAGAGCCTTCTTCTGCCCAGCGTGTGGACCTGTCCACGCCGAAGGCATACAGAGTCTACGCCTCCAACGGCGCGTATGTGACCTATACCGTCACCGCGTACACCGAGGAGCCGTCGCCCACACAGTCGCTCTGGGAGAAGCTGCAAAACCAGATCAACAGCAACCCCAACTGGTGGGAGCTGGCGGAATACCAGAAAAAGACCGGCTATTATAAATAACCGGCACACAAAAACTCCCGGCTGAGTTCTCTCAGCCGGGAGCCATACAGACGCAATAGGAACAGGCAGCCGACAGGCACGCACGGCTGGCTGGCTGCCCCGCAACGGTATGAGAAAGTGATGATTTCCCACCCGCGATCATTGTGCCTGATATTCTGCCCCGCAGAGGCTCAAGCCTCTGCGGGTTTTTTCATAGTCGAAAGAGCGCAGATTTTACAGAATTCCACGGAAAACTGTAAAATCTGCGCATTTTCCATTTTAAGCGAGTCCACCAGTCAAAAGACGTCAATTTCCCACAAACAGGAAAATTCAAGACCGCCTAAATACAGACAGAACCTGCGCTGGGCAGTTGCTTTACCGCCCGCCCGTGCCCCTCCGTTTCTGACATTTGCTTATCCCTGCAAATGAAATTCAGAAATGGAGGAATGTATCTTGAAAACGAGGTACTTCAGAAGAAAGCAAAACAGCGACGCCGTAGAATGGATTGAGATGAGCGGCGCGGAGTATCTGGACTTCGTCCGTGACCCTGAGAACAAAGACAGATTCTTTTTGAATATGAAAAACGTCGTTCTGGAATGCTCGAAGGAGGAATATCTGCAAAGCCGAACCGAGAAGCGGCGCAGCGACTATCTTGCAGAAAGTAAAAAAGGTTGGACGATCATCTCTCTTTTTGCGCAGGCAGATAAAGAGTCTACCGGCGAGGAAGTCATTCCGGACCCGGATGCCGATGTGGAAGAAAACATCCTACATACCCTTGCCGTGCAGCGCGTTCGTGAGGCAGTGGACGCACTTCCGGAGGAAGACGCGGCGCTGCTTCGTGCGTTATATCTGCAAACGCCGCCGCTTACCCTGCGTGCCTACAGTGAGAAAACGGGAATCCCGGTGATGACGCTGCATTACAGAAAAGAAAAGCTGCTTCGGCTTTTGAAGCAGCAGATCTGAGTCAAGCGTCCTGCGTCCCAGCTGCCAGCAGCATTCGCTCCAGCTCCCTTGCGGCGACGCTCAAGGGCTGCCCCTTCCGCTTGACGATGCACACGGCACGCGGCGGGAGGGGCTCTTGCAGCTCGATGCGGCGCACATTATCAGACGGACGAATGAACGCCTCCGGCACGATGCCGACGCCTAGCCCTGCCTCTGCCATAGGGATGATCTGGTCAGCCGTGGCGGCTTCGATGGCTGGATGGAACGCAAGATTTTGCGCGGCGAAAACGGAGGCGTAAAACGCATGGGAGGTCGTGCCCGCGCCGAGCGTGATGAGTGGATACGCTTCCAGCTCGGAAAGCGCGACGCTTCGTCCAAGCAAACCAGAAAAGGCCGGCGCGCAGATCGGAACCTCCCGAATTTCTTTGACGATCGTCTGCGTGAGAGACGGCGAGAGCGTCACCGGCGTTGTGACGACCGCAAAATCCGCCGTCGTTTCGTGGAGCGCCGCGACGGCCTGCGGCGTGGAGTGGTTGCTGATGCGAAGATGCACGCCGGGGTACTTTTCCTGATATTTTTTCAGGACCGGCAGGAGTAAACACCGAAGCGCACCCTCGCTTGCTGCCAGAAACACGTTTCCGCGCTCGAGCGTCCGACTCTGCGTCACGGCGGCTTCGCCCGCTTCAATTTCCGTACAGGCGATCTTTATGTGCCGGTACAGCCCCTCGCCCTCCGGGGTCAAAATCATGCCCCGATTCGTGCGCGAAAAGAGTGGACAGCCGATCTCCGCCTCTAAGTTCCGAATCGCGCGTGTTAAGTTTGGCTGGCTGTTCTGCAGCGCCTCCGCCGCCTTCGTCAGATTGCCGCACCTGGCGACGTGATAGAAAATCCGGTAATACTCGTAGCTGATATACATGGCACCCTCCGTGCATTTGTTTCTCTTCTGCCATTCTATTTTGATATATCGGAAATGTCAAATATAGATTTTACATATTTCATTTTTCTGCTACGATAGGGGCGGTCAAGAGAAAAAATGTAAGACAGGAGCGAAAAAAGATGGAACGGACGATCATCTGCATCAGCCGCCAGTATGGCAGCGGCGGCCGGGAAATTGGCGAAGCAGTCGCAAAAAAGCTGGGGATTCCCTGCTACGATAAATGCCTCATTCAAAAAGCCGCACAGGAAGCGGGGCTTTCCGAAACCGCCGTCGCGGAATACGACGAAAAGGGCGAGGATTTTGGCATTGCCGTCTCGGGCAATCCCTTTGCGGACACCGCCGCGCTGGGCGAGGCGTTTTACTCGGAAGAAGCGCGGGTCTTTGAAGCCGAGCGCCGCGCGATTTTAGAGCTTGCAGAAAAGGGTGACTGCGTCATCATTGGCCGGTGTGCCTCCGCCATTCTGCGGGCCGCAGGCTACCGTCCGCTTTCCGTTTTCATCTATGCGGATAGCGCCGACCGGGCAAAGCGCATTGCAGCGCGAAATGGTCTGGACGAAAAACGCGCCCTTCATAAGGGGCAGAAGGTCGACCGGATGCGCAAGCACCACTTTGATTTTTACGCGGACACACTCTGGGGCGAACCGGAAAGCTACGATCTGATGCTATCTTCGAGTGAGTATGGCATCGACGGCGCGGCAAACGTCATCGCGGCGGCTGCGGCAGCGAGAAAGTGAGGCACGGCGTGGAAACAGTTTTGGAAACCTGTATGGCAGGTCTTTTGGACGCGGCTATGATCGTTCTGATTTTTCATATCGTCCGCAAAAAAGAAGATGGGTCTGCCAGCGAAAAAATGTTCTGCATTGCGATGCTCTTTGGCTTTGCCCTTGGCATGGCGCTTGGGGAAGCGCAGCACGCCCGCGCATTTCAGGTGATCTGCGGGCTTGGCGTGATTCTCTCCTATGCAGCAGAGGGCGTCGCCTTTGCGGGAAACGCGCAGGAGGTGACGTGCCATGAATAAAGACCTAACGACAGGCAAGCCCGAGAAAGTCCTCTGGCAGTTCTGCCTGCCGCTCTTTGGCAGCATCATTTTCCAGCAACTCTATAACATCGCGGACAGCTTTGTGGCCGGCAAGTTTATCAGCGACAACGCCTTGGCTGCCGTCGGCAACAGCTATGAAATTACGCTCATTTTCATCGCCTTTGCCTTCGGCTGTAACATCGCGTGCTCGGTTCTTGCGGCACTGTTTTTTGGCGCAAAGCAGTATAAGGATCTCAAAACTGCGGTCTATACGGCGCTCATTTCCAGCTGCGTGATCTGCGCGGCGCTGATGCTTGTCGGCACGCTCTGCTGCGACAGCTTACTCCGGCTCATCAAAACGCCGGAAGAGGTCTTCGCGGACTCGAAATTATACCTCGACATTTACATTTACGGTCTGCCGTTCGTGTTCCTCTACAATGTCGCAACCGGCATTTTCTCAGCGCTGGGCGACTCCAAAACGCCGTTTATCTTTCTTGCCTGCTCGTCCACGTCTAATATCGCGGTCGATATTCTGTTTGTTACGGCGTTCAATATGGGTGTGGCAGGCGTCGCTTGGGCAACGTTTTTGTGCCAGGGCGTGAGCTGCGTGCTGGCACTCGTCGTGGTCTTCCGCCGCTTTGCAAAAATCCCGACCGAAGGGCGCGTGCGCGTCTTCTCGTGGAACCATTTTGGAAGGTTTGCGATCATCGCCATCCCGAGCATTTTGCAGCAAAGCTTTATTTCTGTCGGCAATATCATCATCCAGAGCGTCATCAACAGCTTCGGCGCGGCGGTCATGGCGGGCTACTCCGCGGCGGTGAAGCTCAACAACATGGTCATTACGTCCCTCACCACGCTCGGCAACGGCATTTCCAACTACACGGCGCAGAATCTCGGCGCGGCAAAGTTTGACCGCATCAAATCGGGCTTCCGCGCTGGGATCAAGCTCGTCTGGGCGCTGTGCGTGCCGCTGGTGGCGCTGTATGTATTCGCCGGGCAGCCGCTCGTGCATATTTTCCTCGACAGCCCCACGGGGCAGGCGATGGACACCGGCGTGGCGTTTTTGCGCATTATCGCGCCGTTTTATTTCATCGTGTCTGCCAAGCTCGTCTCCGACGGCGTGCTGCGCGGCGCGGGGCTCATGAAAAAGTTCATGGTCGCCACGTTTACGGACTTAGTCCTTCGTGTGGCGCTGGCAGAGATCCTGTCCCGCACGGCGCTCGGCACAACGGGCATCTGGATCTCCTGGCCCATCGGCTGGACGATCGCCGCCGTGTGCTCTATCGCGTTCTACGCAACCGTGCGTTGGGAGAAACTGCATACTGCCGTATAAACAAAAGCCCAGCCTGTGAGAGTCTTCACAGGCTGGGTTTAGTTTTCATGAACAGGATTTCTTGCGGGCAGATAGGCATCGATATCGCGGTTAATGTACTGATAGCCGGTCGTGTGCAGGATATCGTAGAAGTCCCGCAAATAGTCGAAGACGCCGTTCCTTTGAAATAGATCATAGACCTGACGCCCGGAGAGCGATTTGTGCGCCTTATAACTCTCCAGGCAGAAAACCGTGAATTTTGCTTCTTCGCTCATGTTATCATCCCTCCTAGACATCCGGAAACGCAATACGCTGCCCCGCAAGCTCCTGATTCAAAAGCGCACACAGCATGGGCGTGCTGTACTGCCAGAGCTTTGTCTGTTCGTCTTCCAATGCTGCATACAGTCTGGAAGCGTAGAGCAGACGAATTGCGTCCTGCTCGGAAACCTTTCGTTCCCGGCAGATGGCAGCGACCAGATCCGCACAGATGATCGGCATGATCGCCTGAAACTGTTCCTGGCTCATGGCTGTGGTTCCTCCTTGATCTCAGCTGCACCGATAAAGCGGCAGAGGGTAAGCGCGTCCTGCGTTAGAAATGTCCACTGATCGTGCAGAACCTCTGCTTCCAGCCGCTTCACGGTTTCCCCCGCGTCGAAAACGCCGGCTTCGAACAGGCGAATGGATTGATAGACGTTATCGTCTACCACCGAACCGATCAGCAGATCAGACGCGGACGCCGGCGCGAAGCTCCGGCATTTCCACGCGAACCGTGCTTCCGTGATACAAGATCATGACCATCCCTCCTGTGCGCATACCCGAATTATCATTTTTAGCTTACCATACGCGAAGAAAATATGCAAGTCGCAGCACGCAGGTTTGATTTACAGGAAAGCAGAGCTTCGCCACCCCAGTCCAGCTCCTGCGCAAGATAGCCACATCGGTTTCCCTTTGCCGGACGTCCGTGCTTTTTCGGATGTCCGGCGCTTTTTCTTTCTGCGCTCAAAACATGGAAACTGCACTCTCGCAGCAGAGCCGATTCGACGGCTTCTGCTGCTTTTTTGTGCGCCGAGAAAAAATATTTGAATTTTTGAAAATTTTTTTCGTACAAACGCCTTAAAAATTGTGCAACTAAAGGTGAGAGGGTTTTTAGACCAAAGCCCGTGAACCTTTTCAAACACTGCTTGCAGTCATATCCGATTCAACAGTACATCAGTTGGTAGAACCCGACGAGGGAAAGCGATTTGGCGGATGCGCGAAGACCACCTGTGCGGGAGCGATGCTCCTGCATAAAGACGGCCCAATAAGGTGACGAGCGGCCCCATCCAGCCGGAAGCAGCTTTGGCAAGCTGCCTTGCGAAGACCCTGCCAACCTATAATGGTACACCTGTCCAGCCACAACGGAACGTAATGGGGGCAGCTCGGAGAGATCCTCGGAGGGGTGCAAGACCCGTGGAGCGGCAGCCAGCCGCCGCTGTTTGAAATCGCCCATTGGCTTGGGAAGTAGCGACGAATAAAGCCAGAAGCACAAATGTCAGAAACCGCGGGAACCGTATCCCGCCATGGAATACGGTTCCCGCTTTGTGCATAGGAGAAATGCAATGAATCCAAACATTGATTTTTTAGGCATCTGCCAGCTTTTGAAGGCGCTCCAAACGGTGGGCTTTTCTGAAAATGAAATCAAAAAGATCGCACGTCGGATCGCTGTCGAGCTTGGTGCAAATTTCACACTTTACGCTTGATTTTTCTCCGTTTTGGTCATAGCTATTATACCCTTGGTGTGGTAGTGTGTGTTGCTGCAGGGAGGTGAAAATGTGGCGAAAAAGCAAACCGACGGAAACCTTGCGCTGGAACAGCAGCGCATCATTGTAATCCCAGCGCACGACGAGATCGTCGCACGAAAACTGCGCGTCGCGGCTTATGCCCGCGTCAGTTCTTCCAGTGAGGATCAACTTAATTCCTACCGCGTACAGAATCAATACTATTCTGAACTCATCTCTGGCAATCCGGATTGGGAAATGGTTGACATTTACGCAGACGAGGGCATCACCGGCACGTCGGTTGAAAAGCGCGAGGATTTCCAGCGCATGATGCGAGACTGCCGAAAAGGAAAGATCGACCGAATTCTGGTCAAGAGCATCTCCAGGTTCGCCCGAAATACGAAAGACTGTCTTGCGGCTGTCCGGGAACTTAAGGAACTTGGTGTCAGCGTTCAGTTCGAGGAACAAGGCATTGATACCACCAGAGTGTCTAGTGAGATGGTCACGGCAATCATGGCGTCGCTGGCCCAGAAAGGCAGCGAGTCAATTTCAGGAAACGTGCAGTGGGGTTACCAAAAGCGCATACAGGGCAACAAGTTCAATACTTGCAAAGCACCATTTGGTTTTAGACTTCGAAATGGGCAACTGATCGTTGAGGAAAATGAGGCTGCAGTTGTTCGGCAGATTTTCGATATGTTTCTGCACGGAAACAGCAGAGAAGAGATTGCAAGCGCACTGCGCATGGCAAATGCGCCAACAAGAAAAGACGTAGAGGTGTGGGCAGGTTCAACGGTGTATCATATTTTGCGGAACGAACGATATGCGGGCAATGCACTTCTTGGGAAGTTCTATACAACAGATACATTTCCGCACAGGAAAATGCAGAACCGAGGGGAACGCGAGCAGCGGTTCGTTTATGACACCAATCCGGCAATTGTTACGCCCGATGTATTTGAACGCACACAGGCACTCCTAAAACGGCGCGACACAAAAGCAACCGCATCAAGCAAAGAACGTACATATGAGAAACTGCTGCAATGTCCCAGATGCGGATGCTCCCTAAAGCGGAAAATATCCAGCGGAAAGGAATACTGGGTCTGCCAAAAGCACTTTGAAGACAGTCAAACGTGCGATTTGCAGCCAGTTCCGACAGGTGAAATTGAGCAGGCGTTCTGCCGTCTGTACTATAAACTCAAACACCACGGCAACCCCATCTTCACGCAGATGCTCTCAAACCTCCAGAAGATTCGCTGCAACCGGATGCTCTGGAGCGAGGATGTCATCTCTCTCAATAAGAAAATATCTGACACACTCAGTCAGGTTCAATTTCTGACCCAGCTTCAACAGGCGGGCGGCGTTGACCCTGATACTTTTATATCCTCCAATAACAAGCTCAGCGAACAGCTTCGCAGGCTGAAGCAGGAAAAGGCAAGGCTTCTCGACACTGACAGCGACGATCTGGCAGATCGCACCCGCGATCTCATGGATGCGCTGGAGGATGGGCCGGATTTCCTCGACAGCTTTGATGCGGAGCTGTTCGATGCGCTTGTGGAGAAAATCATCGTAGACAGTAACGAGCACCTGCGGTTCCGCCTGAAAAATGGGTTGGAACTGCTAGAGCAAATCGAAAGGACGAAGCGGTAATGGGAAATCGGAAGCTGCCGTTCGGCTACCAGATGCGCATGGGCGAGATTGTCCGAAATGAACCGGAGGCAAAAGCCGTGCAGGACATCTTCCTGCAATACACGCTCGGCGCGTCGCTGAAGGAAATCGCAGAACAGATGAGAAAGACCGGCCCCGTCTATGACGAGGGCAAGAGCTGGAACAAGAATATGGTTGCCCGCATCTTGGAAAATGCCAAGTACACTGGGGCAGACAGCTATCCGAGATTAGTTGACATAAAATTATTTGAAGCGGCCGCCGAGAAGCGGCAGACCAAGCAGTGCCTGCCGGAACGGACACCTGCACAGAAAGCGCTCAAGCGTGTATGCTCCAAGCCGACTACCCCGGAGATCGAGCAGCAGGTCACGCACCTGCTCGGCAGACTGGCAGAACAGCCGGAGCGCATCACACAGCCAGAAAAACAGTCTCCACCGATACACAGCACTACACAGACCGAGCTGGATGACATCCTGAACACCCAGCCACTCGACGAAGATGCTGCCAGAAGCCTGATCTGCAAGCTGGCGCAGGAGCAGTACGATGCCATTGGCAATGAAGAATACGAAACCGAACGCCTGCGGCGGCTGTTCGCAGCGTTCGAATGTACGGCGGAACTCAATGCGGAGCTGCTGCAAAGTACCGTCTCCGCCGTACTGGTGACACGATCGGTGGTGCGCTTGCAGCTCAAGAACGGACAAATTGTAGGAAAGGAAGACCTTGCATGACAGACGAAAAGCCGCGCGTCATAATAATTCCTCCGAAACCGGAGTTTCAGCAAACGACTACAGTCACAAAACAGCTTCGCGTGGCAGCGTACTGCCGTGTTTCCACGAAAGAGGAAGAACAGGCCAGCAGCTACGAAGCCCAATGCGAGTATTACACCGATAAAATCATGTCCAACAAGGAATGGACAATGGCGGGGATTTTCGCGGACGAGGGCATTACCGGTACATCTACGAAAAAGCGCACGGAGTTCCTGCGGATGATTCGCCAGTGCAAGCAGAAAAAGATCGACCTCATCCTCACAAAATCCATTCAGCGGTTCGCGCGCAACACGCTCGACTGCATCAATTATACGCGCATCCTCCGGCAGCTTGGGATCGGGGTTCTCTTCGAAAAGGAGAATATCAACTCGCTTCCAGCGGACAGCGAATTCATGATTACGATGTACGGCGCGATGGCACAGTCCGAGAGCGAGTCCATTTCCGGCAACATCCGCCGCGGTCGACAGATGCACGCAAAAGTTGGAACGCTCAAGGTTCCCTGTTACCGACTTTACGGATATGAAAAAGACACAGAGGGCAAATTCCGCGTCATACCAGAACAAGCAGAAATTGTGCGCGAACTCTACCGGCGATATGAAAGCGGAGCCAGTCTGCGGAATCTGAAAGAATGGCTGGAAGAAAAGCAAGTCAAAACGGTTCTTGGAGAGTCAAAGTGGACAACGACCTCCATCAAAGGCATCCTGACAAACGAAAAATACTGCGGTGACGTCCTGCTCCAGAAAACATTTCGAACAGATGTGATCAGCAAAAAGGTCATCAAGAATATCGGACAGATGACGCAGTATTATATGCCGGACCATCACGAGGGCATCGTCAGCCGGGAACAGTACAATGCAGTGAAGGCTGAAATGGCGCGTCGGAATGCCCTGCGCAGTCCGTCCAAAACGGCTGTGACAGGACGCTCCTGTTATACAAGCAAATACGCCTTATCCGACAGGCTCGTGTGCGGCGAATGCGGAACACTCTACAGGCGATGCACATGGACCTCGCTCGGGCGAAAATATCCTGTCTGGCGCTGCACCAGCCGCCTGAACTATGGCACAAAATACTGCCATGATTCCCCGACGATCAAGGAAGAACCACTGCAAAATGCAATTCTGGCAGCCATCAACTCTGTCATGAGCGACAAGCCTGCGCTACTTGACCGCATCAAGAATGCGGTATCTCTTGAACTCCTGCCGGTGCAGGGTCAGACGATGAGCCTTGCCGACATTGAAAGCCGCCTGATACAGCTCGACGAGCAGTTCCAGCGCCTGCTGGCGGAAGCCATTGATGCCGAAGATAAAGAATCCTGCAACACACAGTTTGCAGGAATCCTTTCCGAGCAGACTTCCCTCAAAAGGCAGAAGGAAGCAATTCTGCAAAGCAGCACCGATGCGAGCCGCGTCTGCACCCGCATGAAACAGGCAGAGCAGGCACTGGAAGCCACAGCGCCGACGATCACAGAATGGAACGAAAACGCCGTCCGGCAGATCGTAGAGCGCGTGACTGTCCTGTCCGCTGACGAGATATTAGTAAGGCTTAAGGACGGAAAGGAAAGCAGGCAGCAGCTGCGATAATTCTGACTATAATGAAACGGGACCTGTGCCACGATCGCACAGATCCCGTTTTTATATTGATCATTATTTATGCAAATCCAAAGCCTGGGTTTATTTTTATCAAATCTTGGCGTTTCAAATAATCCACGCTGGAACATACCAGTTTTTTTGATCCATGGGGATCATGTCCGGCGGCATACATACGACTGCACCCGTGCCGATCTGTGCTTTTAAGTGCGCAGCGCCTTCAAAAGCATATGCATCGTTTGCAGCCTTTTCGATGGGTGACAGGACACTGAAATTCTTCGTTGCGTCCTTCGGTGCGGAGCCTTTTTTGATTTCGATGGGCGTGACAATGCCATCCTGATAGATGATGAGATCGATTTCCTTTTTGTTGGAGTCCCGATAGAAATACAGCGGCGGCTGATGCTTTCCCTGATTCAGATAGCTTTTATAGATCTCGGAAACCACCCATGTTTCAAAAAACGCGCCGTCCATCGCGCCGCGCTCCAGCGTTTCTGCGCTTGTCCACCGGGTAAGGTGCGCGCAAAGGCCCGTGTCCATGAAATACATGCGCGGCGCCTTAATCACACGCTTAAGCGCATTGTTGGAATATGGCTGAATCAGCACCACGATGCCGGAAGAAACCAGAATAGACAGCCAATGTTTTGCGGTTGGCGCGGAAACACCGACCTCGCTGGCAAGTGCCTCATAGTTGACATTTGTAGCGGTTCGAGCGGCTACCACAGCCATAAAATTTAGAAAGGCAGTCTCATCGCCAACCTGTGACAGATCCCGAATGTCCCGGCTGATATATGTTTCAAGATACGATTCATAATACAGGTCCCGGTCAACGGCTTCATTCTCATACAGGCGCGGCATGGAACCTTTATAGATGCGGGCGAACACATCTGAAATGCTCATGCGTGGGCAAACGGACATTCGACTCAAAAGAGACGGAACATCCATTGTAAAAGCAGGAAAGTGATTTCCACTGATTTCGCTATTCGAAAGTCCCTGCATACAGACAATTCCAGCGCGGCCGGCCAACGATTCTGTAACATGCTTCATCATGCGGAAGGTCTGTGAGCCAGTCAGCCAGAAGTCACCGCACTTCTTTTCACGATCAACGTATACCTTGATGTAATCAAACAGCTCCGGCGCGTACTGCACTTCGTCGATCAGGACAGGCGGCGCATATCTCTGCAAAAAAAGCTCTGGGTCGGTTTTGGCAAAGCTTCGAATCGTCGGATTATCCAGAGAAACGATCTTTCGATCCTTTTCCGCCAAGCGGGTCAGCAGCGTTGTTTTCCCAATCTGCCGCGGACCGGTCACAACAAGAACAGGGAACGTTGCATTGATCTTTTGGATGGCCGGTGCGATTGTTCTCTCATAAAACACTTGAACACCCCCATAAAACGATTTATGCAAATCTAAAGTCACACTTTATTTTATACCATACAAAAAGCGGCTATTCAAGTGTTTTCAGTGATTGTCTGGGAAAATAAAGAGGGATAACACAAATCAAGAATTTATAAAAGCGGAAAACTACATAAATCAAGATTTTTCATCGCTATATTTCTACGCAAAACAAGAAAAATGGACGTTCTATATTGCTCAGTATTTGAAGCACTGTTTGTTGCATTTGGTGAATAGCTTTTGTCCGGAGCTTATGGCATGATTGTGAAACAAAGAGACAGAAAGGAAGATACAAGATGGTATACCGCGAGATCGGAATTTCAATCCGCAGCGCATATTCACAGGGCTGGCCGGACGATATCTCGCAACGCGCATTCCGCACAGAAACAAGAAAGTTGTTTCGAGATGCGGGCTGGCAGGTCGAAGAAACGCCGCTGGACAGCGGTCATTGTGATACGGTGCGGAACGGAAAAGACGCGCTGTACCTGCATCCGGATCTGTTCAGCGGCGTGATGCAGGAAGAGCATATTCCAGAGTCGCAGCGGCTTCTGTCTGGTGCGGCAACGTTCCGCGTTCTTGGTATAGACCTGCACATGGAATGCTTTGACCTAACAGACGAAGAATGCCGTCAGAGGCTGGAAGAACAGGCCGGACAGATCGACAATGCAATTCTGGAAGCCTGTCAAATGAAACGAAAGAATTTGTTCCACACAAGCTCGATTGCCGAGCGTATCGGACAACAATTTGCAATCCGCCGTCTGCCAGACTGGGAACGGTCTGGCCCATACATCGCGGAAGGTTATGTTGGAGAGCGGATTGAACAGCTCATTGCGGACGGGCGCTTGATCACCGCACAGACCCGCTACGGTCAGGGGCTGCGGACAGCGACCGAAGCGGAGCTTAAAATAGCAGAAAACACAGATTCGATGCAGATGCATTTTTAGGAGATGAAACGATGATTTATGCAACCGGTGATCTTCACGGAAACACTCTACGATTCCAGCCGCAATACTTTCCGGAACAAGCCGACATGACGAAAGACGATTATATGATCGTCTGCGGCGATTTCGGTTGTGTCTGGAACGGCGACAAGAGCGATGATCTGCAGCTCGACCGGCTGGAAACCTTGCCGTTTACGATCCTGTTCGTAGACGGCAATCATGAGAACTTTGACGCTCTGGACGAATATCCCGTGGAGCAATGGCACGGCGGGAAGGTGCATAAAATCCGCCCGCACGTCATTCACCTGATGCGCGGGCAGGCATTTGAGCTTCAAGGCCGCACCTTCTTCACGATGGGCGGTGCGCAGAGCCACGACATTGCAAACGGCATTCTGGACATGGACAGCCCGGATTTTTACGAACGATATGACAGCTTGCGCCGCAATCACGGTCAGTTCCGCATCAACCACATTTCATGGTGGGAAGAAGAATTGCCGTCCGACGAAGAATACGCCGAAGCCCGGCGGACGCTGGAGCGGTTGAACTGGAAGGTTGACTACATCATTACACACTGCGCACCGACCGCAATTCAGCAGAAAATCAATGCTGATTTCAAGCCGGACAAGCTAACGGACTTCATGGAAGAAATCCGATGCCGCAGCCAGTTCCACTACTGGCTGTTTGGACACTACCACGACAACCGAATTATCGACGAAAAGTACGTCATGCTTTACGAGCAGATGGTGCGGATATTATAAAACAGGGCAAGGAAAAACGTAGTCATAGCAACTACGCTTTTCTTTGCCCTGTCTGGACATGGGAGGAAAACATGTTTTTTGAAATTTCAAGTTTCTATAGGGAAGAAAAAATCCGGCTGAAACCGCGGGTTGAATTGTATGACACACGCGATTACATGGGGACGCAAATGCCGGGTCTGGCGATCGTCCTCGACGAAGTGGATCAAAATGAGAACGTGACTGAGCAGTACGCCGTCCTTACGGTGTCCTTCGGAGAATTCCTCACTTTGAAAAACTGCGCATACATTGACACCAACAACTGCCCGTTCGCACCGCAACTGCTTGCAGAGGGAATCGCGCAGGATACCGGTTACAGCAAGATCAGCGGCTTTTGTGAATATCCTCTGTGGGTGTTCAAGGAGAACTTCCTGAAGGAAATCGGCGGCGATAAGTACGAGCGATATTCTGAACAGTTTGATGCCTATATGCGCACCAACGTGCAGGAAGATGATACGAAAATGGATGAGATGCAGGGCTGGTAAAGATGATGGCGGCTTGGCATTTGCCCCTCGACGAAGGTTGACGCATCTGGTATAATTCATATAGGAAAACCAAGCAGCAAGCCATCCACATAACAAATACGGGAGGCATCATACAATGAGCAGAGAGACAGAAAAGGTTTTGAAAGAATTACAGAAATTCCTGGATGCTCACGCAGAGGACGCGGCGGATGAAGCTGACGTGGATGCTCTGACGGAGCGGTTCTTTGCGGAATACAACCGGAAATGCAACGACCAGAAAGATTCTGCGCCAGAAACGGCTGACGATTATCTGGATCTCGCCGAGCAGGCAGCGTCGAAGAAAAAGTGTGTGGAATATCTCCACAAGGCGTTGGAACTGGAGCCGGACAATTTGGACGCAAGACTTCAATTGATCACGCGCACAACAGAGCAGCAGCTGGACGAGCAGCGGCTTGCCTTGCAGGAGCTGCTCGACACAGCGGACAAGCAGATGGAACAGGCCGGCGCGTTCAAAGAGTACGCCGGTGAATTCTGGACAGCGCCAGAAACCAGACCGTATATGCGTGTGCGCTATACATACTTCGATGTGCTGATCTCCTGCGGCATGATGCGCCGGGCGATCGACGAGGGGCAGCGCCTTCTGGAGCTGTGCGAGAACGATAACCTTGGCGTCCGCTATCAGCTGATGCACCTGTATGCCTATATGGAGGACGAACTGCACGCGCTGGCGCTTCATAAGCAGTTCGATTCCTACGAGGAAACGCAGATGCTCCTGCCGCTGGCGGTTCTGTACTACAAACTGAACCAGTTTGATAAGGCAGAGGATTATATCAAGCGTCTTGCAAAAGTGAACAAGGACACGAAGAAGTTCCTGCGGGCGGCGGCGCGTGACCAACTGGATGATTATATCGACGAGATGAATCCTTATGGCTACCAGCCGTTTACGATGGAAGAGCTGCTGGACGAGCTGATGAAGTCCAGCTACCTGTTCGATTCCGTGCCGTACTTCTTTGCGTGGGCAAGTAAAGTTCTTGCCACGAAAACGAGTGCAAAAAAGAGTGCTGGAAAGCCAGAGCTCCTGCATTGAACCATCATATAAATGATACAGCAAAGGCACGACATTTCGTCGTGCCTTTACGTTATTCACAATTGCCGTGAGGTGTTCAAAAGCGCTGTTGTCCGAGCGTTGATACCCATAAGCTCCCGCTGTGTTTGCCGGTTCGCTTGGCACATTGGCATCAGAAAATTCACAGCCTTTCGGATCTGCTGAAGATCAGAGGAAGTGAGGGCATTCTGATGCAGATGCTCCAAAACACGGCTGTAAGCGTCCTTCAAAGGTGCGGACACGGCCGGCTGAAAGAAATAGGTTGAAATCAGACCGCCGATCAGGGCGGCTTCGGTATCGGTGTACTGCATGGTTGCTCTCCCTTCGCAAGAATCAAACGAACGGGGCAATCATACCACAAAATATTGTAGCATGCTATTCGCAAAACGACGAAATATATGATGCGCGTCAGCGCGGAAAGGAGAAACCATGAACGTCAGAAAACCTGTGGATTACGGCATGATGTACCGGGAATTGACCGCAATTCTCGCGCAAAATCTTTCGCAGATGGAAGAAATCCATGCTATTGGCAAGGCCATCCGCCAGCGTCCGGAGAAGGGTGCAGCGGTCGCAGCCGCAGAGTTTTTGCATGCAAATTTCCCTGACCGCACAGGCTTTTCCCCGCGCAACGTGCGCCGGATGCGTGATTTTTATAGGGTCTATGAAAATGACCAAACGCTCCTCCGGCTGGCGATGAAAATCGGCTGGACACTGAACGTGGTGATCATGGAAGCAGCGCTGACAAGAGAGCAGCGGATTTCCTGTTTGCAAAAAGCCGCAACTGAAAAACCATCGAAGAAGGAACTCCTGGAGATGATTTTGAATGGAGTATTTTCAGAGGAGTCTATCGACGAGACTGATGAAACAGGCGATGGCAATACAAATCCTATTTTGACCATAACGGTTCTAGCGGTATTCAAACTATGGCAGCGCCATGTGACAGGAAGATGTGGTTGCTTCCCACACTTGCAGGCATGGCTCGGCTCGTCATAGTAAAATAGAGATGCCGTATGCTATTTCGCTGCACGAAATAGAAACACTGCTGAATTATTCTACAGAAGCGTCTCCCCCCCCCC
>OFMP01000473.1_pt1 | contig 27892 bp, 18 predicted proteins | sample 1541841 | NCBI WGS metagenome assembly OFMP01 (sample SAMN04209226, study PRJEB22552) | human gut metagenome | biome: gut; material: feces | host: Homo sapiens | place: USA: Oklahoma
GTCTTATAAGACAATTTAAATTCTCTTATAAGACATTTTGAATTGTCCTATAAGAGAATTTTTTCAGGGTCTGCAGGGCCTTTTTCGGGGATTCTGCGGCCTCGCGTCGTGGGGCTCGTGACTTTGCGTTTTTTTGCAAAACGGCTTTTTTTGCGTGACTTGTGGTCCGGCCTTTATTCCTGCCTGATTGCCGTCAGCCTACTGCCCAGACACTATGGGAGGTGCTTCTTGACCACGTAGGAGCCTGCCGTGTATTTCCTCGATTCGCTTTCGCCGGGCAGAGTGACCTGTGCCGTACAGCCCTCGGGGATGGTGAACTTCCACGTCCACTGGTCTTTCACATACTTCCACTCGCTCTTGATGAGTCCGGCAGCCGACTTGTACTCCGCCTTGAGGAAGCCCAGCCCGCGGTCGGGTACGGGCTTCATGATGATGTGGCGGAAGCCCGGACTGGCAGGGTCAGACTGGATGCCGGCACACGTCTGCCATATCCACTGGCACACGCAGCCGTAGGCATAGTGGTTGAAACTGTTCATGCCGCGCGGCCCCATGCCCTTGTCCTTCATATAGCTGTTCCATCGCTCCCAGATGGTGGTGGCTCCGTTGTCGATACTGTAGAGCCAGCTGGGGTTCTTGCGCTGGTACAGGAGAGCGTAGGCAATGTCGCTCATGCCGTTCTCGGTGAGGGTGGGCATGAGGATGGAGGTGCCCAGGAAGCCCGTCTGCAGGCAGTTGCCATGCTCCTCGAAGTTCTTTCTCAGGCGTGCCTTCATGCTCTCCCTGGCCTGCCCCTCCACCAAGTCGTTCTTGAGGGCAAATAGTGCAGGAGTCTGCATAGTGTTGAGGATGTCGGTCTTGAAGGTGCCGTCGGCATTGAGGAACGTGTCCTTGAGATACTGGCGGGCGGTCTGCTGCATGGCCTCATACTTGGCGGCATCACGGCCGGTGGCACGTGCCATGTCGCGCATCATGCCTGCATCCATGGCCCAATAGCACGCACTCAGGTAGTTCCAATAGACGTAGGTCTCGGGGCGGCGCACCCTGCGTCCCTGCCCGTCGGTCATATCTATGCCTCCGCCGCAGCTCTCCAGAGGCTCATAGCTCAGCCAGTCGGCCCACTGGTAGTCGCTGTTCTCCTTGCTCAGAGCCTTATGGTCATACTTGGTATCGTTGATGTGGCCCACAAACTTCTCCATGGCTTCCCAGTTCTCGTCCACTATCTGCCTGTCGGCAAACTGCTTCCACACCACCCACGGCACTATGACTCCGGCATCGGCCCAGCCCAGACGCATCATGTCACCGTTTGTGCTGCCATACTGTCCCATGGGAGCCACGCCCGGGAAGCCGCCCTGGGGACTCTGGGTATCGCGCATGTCACGCATCCACTTGTGGAAGAACTGGCGGGTGGAGGCGAAGAAAGTGCCTGTCTCAGCGAACACCTGCGTGTCAGCCGTCCAGCCCAGTCGCTCGTTGCGCTGCGGACAGTCGGTGGGGACAGACAGATAATTGGACCGCTGTCCCCAGATGGTATTGGATATCAAGCGGTTTACAAGTGGGTTGCCCGTGGTGATGACACCTGTCTCTTGCTCCTTTGCAATGGAGGTCACCGGCACAGAGCGCAGGCTACGGATGCGCACCTCATCGGTGGCGGTGATGGACACCAGGCGGTAACCGAAGAAGGTGTTCTGGGGGCGGAAGGACTCTGTCTTGCCCGTGCCGGCGAAGGTGTAGGTGAGGCGCATGCCGGTGTCGGGAGTGCGCAGGTTCAGTCGGTGCACGCTGCCTTCGGGTCCGTCCATGCCACGAAGCTTGGCGCCATTGCCGTCGTTGAGCAGTTCGGAGGGCAGGCAAGTGAGCACCGTGCCGGCTTTGGCCTGGAACTCAAAGGCGGGGACTGCGGCGCAGTTCTGCCCGAAATCCACCACCAGGGTCTCGCCAGGGCGCACCACCATGGTGGAGCCCTTGCTGAAGCGTTGCTTCACAACCACCCGTCCATACTGGTCCTGGCTCTCGCCTGTGACTCCCTGCCACGTATATGCCTCCACAGGAGCAAGGGCGAGGTCCTCACGCAGGTATATCTCGGCACCGGCCGTAGGCAGTATCTCGCCCTGGAACTCATGGCTCACCTCGGGAACAGAAAGCTTGTCGGGGGTGTCGAAGCCCTGTGGCACACGTGCGTCATACTCCTCACCGTCGAAGATGGCCGCATGGGTCACGGGACCGGCTACGCCTGACCGCCAGCTGGCAGTATCGGTGCCATAGAGGCGCTTGCTGCCGTCGGCATAGGTGAGCTCCACCACACCACGGAACGCAGGCTTCCGCCCCACCATTCCGTCGTGCCCGCCGGGGGTGATTATCTTGTCGGCCCACCATCCGGGAGTGGCTTGCACCGAGAGCACATTCTCGCTGCCGGCAGCGGTGAGCAGCATGCCGGTGATGTCGTAGGTAAACGAGCGCTTGGTCTTGGCATAATGAGTAAAGCCGGGCTTCAGTATCTCCCGTCCCACGGGGCGGCCATTGACATAGAGGTCATACACGCCCAGGCCGGCCGTCATCCATCTGGCCTTCACCACACGCTGCTCGTTCTTGAGCGTAGAGGCGAACCAGCTGGCTCCGTCGGCCGCCCTCTCGTTGGCTCCGTGCACCGCTCCTGTGACCACGGGGGCGTTCTTAGCTGATATCCACTGCGACGTGCTCCACGCCGAATTGTCTAATGCATCGGTCAACGAACCGCAGTTGCTCTTGCCTGTAGAGCAACCGACGAGGGCCAGGGCCAATGCTCCCAGCATGGGCAGACAGCACCTGAATAGTCTTTTCTCCTTCATACAGATTGGTTTTCGTTAGTGTAAAATACTGAAACCAGCACGGCTTCTCCCTACAAAGTTACGCAAATAATGGGACAACGGATGCTATGCAAGGGCCTCAATATCGCCCCCGCATGCAAAAAAGAGCGTTTTTCCACATCCAGCAGAGCGCCACCGGCAACGAGCACCATGCCGCTCCATACATTATTATATATGCATGAGCAAGGCTCTTCAGCCCCAAGGCATGGCCTCTGGGGCATTCCCGATTACTCGCTCCAGAGCAGTGTGCCGTCGGGCGACTGGCCTTGGGCACTGGCACTGGGCTCGGTGGTGCGGCCGCAGTTGTAGAATGTGACGGTGGCCTCGCCTTGCTGGTCAAGCGTGAGATGAGGATTCCAATAGAGCGTACGGCGGTAGTCGGCAGGCATGTCGGTGAGCTGTCGCTTGCTGTAGTCAGGGCTGTAGAACTCGGCGGGATAGGCAAAGCCCTGCAGCACATAGTGGCGGTCGCGGTACTCGACGCGCAAGTCATTCTCATCGCGGGGATACATGACGGTGGTGGTGACGGGCAGGTCGGTACCCTGGTAGCGGCGGTCGCCCGCCTTGCGACGGTCATAGTCGGTGTAGATAAACAACCTGTCGATGCCGCGGTAGAACTCCCGCGCCTCCTCGGGAGAGTGCAGACTCATGAAGGAGAGCAGGCGGTCGGAGCGGTAGAGCGAGTCACGGGGGATGCTTCCATAGCGGTCGATATACTGCGGCAGAGCCCTGCGCGAGGGCGAGATACCGTATCTCACCTCCATGTGTTCAGGGTCGCCCATCCCGTCGCCCATGGCTGCAAGATTGTTCATGCCGCCCACGAAGGGGTGCACCAGCCCGTAGTCGGCCACCACGTAGCGTGCCAAGCTGAACATGCCGGCATCGAACACCATATTGTCGGCCTCCTCGGCATCATAGGAGACACAGGGCTGCGAGTCGTCAAACGCCCGCATGCCATTGTGCTTGGCGCGCACCGATATCTCGGGCATATTGTGCACATCGCCTGCATCCAGCACGAAGAGGGAGCCCGCGGAGTCTCTTTCGGGACGCTGAGAGAGCGTGCTCTGATAGTGGCTGTAGCCCGACACGAAGCGCGGATAAGGCCACTGCACGCGCGCCTTGTAGTCGGCACGCTTGATGTCGAAGCGTATCTTCTTGAACTTGTTAATGGGCGAGCGCGGGTCGAAATCCACGTCATACTCCTTGCCCTGCACCCATTTGTAGTTCTTTCGTTCGCGCCGGCTCCACTTGGTCGTATCGGCGGCACTGAGGAAGAAGTGGGCCTGGCCGTAGAAGGGAGGCAGCTGCATCTGGAACCGCCCGTTCTTGGTGACGCGCTCGTTGGCGGCCATCTTCTGCCCGTCAGCCGATACCAGTTCGGCATGCAGCTTCACATCCTTGTCACTCTTGAGGTACTGGCGCGACATGATATAGTCCCTGTCGCGGCCGGCCGAGCGGTCTTCCTTCTGCCCGCCAGCCTGACCGTCGGTGCCTGACGACTGGCCGTCGGGACGGATGGCAGCGGGGTCAACGGCCTTGCGGTCGGTTGCTCCGCCCACCACCGACGGCTCTGCGGGCTGCGTGGAATGGTTTCCGCCAGCCAGGAGGGCGCTGAGGTCAGGGTGCAGCACGCTCTCGCCATCGCCCAGATAGTCCCAGTTGTACTTATACACACCGCCGCGTATGACCGGTGCCTGCTCGGCGGGCTGGCTCAGGTCCCACGTTCCGCTGATGGCCATATCCTGCCAGCGGAAGCGCCTCCAGCCCTGTGTGAGCATGAGCAGGTCGAGCCCCGTGCGGTGCTCCTCGTCATTGCGCTCAAAGTACCAGCCGGGCTGGGGCACAAAGCCACGTATCTCGCTGGCCAGGAGCATCTCGGTGAGGATGGTGCCGTTGTCGTTCAGGAAGTCGCGCCTGCTGTCGTCCCTCACGGCGAGCGACACGCTGCGGGCTCCCTGGGGTGCCTTCAGCTTCAGGCTCACAGGCTCATAGGGGGCATAGGTCTCCTTGAGCCCCTGCATGGTGAGGCTGGGCTGCAGGTCGCGGTCACGGCGCACAAAGAAGAGGCGGTCGGCATAGACATGCCCGTGGGAGTCGAATACGGTGAGCTGGAAGACGCCCGACGAGGACAAGGCCGATGCATCGAAGGTGGCCACGCGCTCGCCTGCCTCACCAGCGAGACGCGCCAGCGGCTGGAAGGAGATCAGGCGCCCCTCGTGCATGAGGGTGAGTGCCAGACTGTCGGCAGGGAGCTGGGACGATGTGCGTATGGCGGCCCTCCAGCCGGCGCCCTGCTGCTGGAGGTGCAGCGCCACGCCCTGCGGGTCAGCATCGGGCAGGCGGCATTCGGCCACCGAGCCGTCAGCGGCCACGAAGCGCACCTTCTGTGCCTTGCCTGCCACAGGGGTGACCGTGAAGGTACCGCGCCCACGGTTCTGCACCCGGACAGAGTCCTGGCCACAATAGAGCCAGCCATCGGTCCACTCACCATCGCTCCAGGCGGCCTCGAAAGCCACGCGGCAGGGCAGGCCCGCCACCAAGCCTCCGCCCTCGGGGAAGACCGAGAGGGTGAGCGTGCGGCGGTCCATGTCCTTGCGGAAGTAGCGGCGCTTGCCCCTGAGCGTCATATCACGGGTGAAGACGCCGGGCTCCTGAGGACGGTCATACACGGGGAAGACACGGCTGTAGAGCTTCTCGTAGTCGCGGAAATAGGCTTTCTCAAACTCCCGCGAGTCGAACCACCGTATGGCGAAGGGTGAATGCTCGCGCTCATAACCGCCCCAGTTGAGCTGCCAGCGCGTATAGGCCCGCAACTCGTAGAAGCCTGCGTAGGGGGCCTTATCGGCAAGCGCGAAGTAGCCGCTGCCCTCGCCCTGGGTCATCTGCACCAGTTTGCGCTCCACCAGATAGCCGTCCTGATTATAGAGCTCGGCATAGAGCACGCCGCTCACGCCCGACGGTCGGTCGGTGTCGGTACGGCGGGTGTAGGCCGAAAACCAGATGGTGTCGCCCAGCTGGTAGCTTGTATTGTCCATATGAACGAATATCTTCTCCTGCGGAATGGTGCGCCCGAAGGCCCGCAGGCGCTCCACCAGGGGGCGGAAGGGTCCCGAGAGTGCCAGCGAGTCGGGCTGAAGATGCCTTGGGGCGGCGCCGGGCACCGCCTGGGCCTGCAGCGAGTCGCCCGCAGCAGCCTGCCTGCCGGCAATGCGCTCCTCGTGAGCCGTGCGCTGGATGAGCGTCTGTTCCCACAGGGCAGGGTCGTAGCCCGCCTGCGCAATGGTGTGGAGCATGTCATCGCCCAGCTCTACCTTCTGCCGTCGGGTGGCCTTGAGCTCCCTGGCACCCAAGTTGTATGCGATGGAGCGGCACTTCATCTGTGCGGCCTCCATGACGCACGACACGTACTCCACCTCGGTGAAGCCACGGCGGTGGGTGTATCCTATGCGGATGACAGGCTCGGTCTCACTGGTCTGCAGCCAGAAGTCTTTAGCGGCATCAAGCACCACGCCCGACATGCGACCCTCGAAGCCCAGCACGCGGAACCCCTTGGACTGCACATACAGGGTGCCTGTCACCAGGGGATGATTGACCATGCGCTCGCGGCGGGTGAAGTGTATCTTGTAGTAGCCTTCGTCACCGGGCAGCTCCTCCACGCGGATGTCATAACTGGAGGAGACCAGCTTGCGGGTGTCGCTGCGCGATGGGGCATCGCCGAGCGTGACCGTCCCGCTAATGGGCATATGCTGCGACACCTGCAGGTAAGCGGGATGGCTGCTGCCCAGGGGCACATACACCTGGTCCCAGAAGGGGTTGTCATAGACACGCGGAGCGAAGTCGAAGAGATGCTGGAGGTTGGATGAAGAGAAGAGGGCAGCCAGCTCGCTGTAGTCGGCCAGCTGGTAGTGACGGCCGCTGATGAAGGCTGTGTGGCGGAGGTTGACGGCACAGTCGGAGGTCATGAACGCCTCTACCATCTCGCTGCGGCCGCTCTTCAGCTGGAAGGTCTGGCGCAGGAAGTAGTCGGCCGACTTGCCTTCGCGGGTTCGGTATTCCTTGTCGAGCCTCTTGACCACCTTGTTGAGGATGCTTGCGGGCGACACTACCGTCACCTCCCGCATCTGCGTGGCTGCCGACTCGAGGCGCACCACGCGGGGAAGGTCGCGCGCCAGGAAGCGGCGCTTGGTATAGCCGAGAAAGGACACGGTGACGCTGTCGGCGGGCTCCAGAGTGAGCTGGAAACGGCCTTCCTCGTTGGTGAGCGTGCCGTTGCTCTGCGATACATACACCGTGGCATAGGGGACGGGCTCGCCCGTGCGGTCATCTACCACACGTCCCGTGACGGACTGCTGGGCCCAGGCCGGGGTACCGGCAAGGAAGAGGGAGAGGCAAAGGAGGCACACACAGCTGATACTGCCTGCCAGACGCAGGCTGGCTCTCTGCAGCCACACACGTGCTTGGGTCATGGAGTCAGGCTTGGTATTCATAGTCGCATAAGGTTTTCCCTCACAAAGAGGATGTTAGTTACCACGAAGTTACAACTTTCTGCCGAAACGGCAAGGGGCGGTCGAACTTATTTGGGGAAAAGGCTTCCTTAGGAAAGGGAAAGGTGCTCACTGCGGGCAGAGGGGCAGAGAAGGAGCCCGCCTGCTGCCACGGATGCGGGCAGATACGGCTGTAGGGAGACGGGCAGAAGACACGAAAAAATGCCAAGGACTACTGTGGGCGCAAAAACGCAGCACGCTGCACTGGCCATCGCAGCGCGCTGCAACAGGCGATGCAGGGCGATGCGATGGCCGATGCACCGCACTGCATCGCACAGGCCGGCAACACAAGGGGCTGCGGGCGGCACCCTGTGCGGCACCGGGGAAAGGGCGCGGGGAGAGTCCGTAAGGGCAAGGAGGGGAGGTGCCCAAGGCCGTACACCAGGCATGCTGCTGCAGGAGGCGCTGCCCCACGGCAGGCAAGGCATCAGAAAGAAAACCCTCGCGAGGAAGCACCATGAGGGCTGCCAGGCGAAGGAGAATGGGGCAAAGGCACGAAGCCAAGGCTCAGGCGTTGCCTGCCGATGGGGGCAAGGGCATCTCCGAAGCAGGCTTCTGGCGGGATGTTTTCAGCGTACCCCGACCGGGAAAGGGGGATTCCCGATGCCCTGCCGGAGCGCGCTGCCGTCATTTCCGAGGGGAAGAGGGGACTTCAGTCAATGTACGTCGGGTGCCAGTTGTGATGCGTCTTCGTGAAGATGCGGATGATGGTGAACGGCTCCTTGATATTGTCCTCTATCGGCGTGAGATATTCAGAGGGGAGCACCTCCACATCCCAGATGAACTCCTGAGCTACCTTGTAATACTCCACGTCCAGCAGGATGAAGAACTTGTTGATCATGTAGAGCACCTTGCCCTCCTTCACCTTCGGGCAGTATTCCTTCCTTATCTCGTCCAGGGTCATCAGCCTCACGGGATGGTCGCTCTTATAGTTTATGAAGCCTCCGAGCATATCCCCCAGGATGTAATAGTGGAGACCCTTCTCCTCCAGTTCCTTATTGGTGTAATTGACTGTGAGCGTGGCGTTCGCGGGACCGATGCCCCGCACGACATACGGCAGGCTGAGTTTCTCCTCCTCATAGGCATACAGGTCTATGCCCAACGGGCTAGGGCCTACGTATTCGCCGTTCAGCGTATAGCATATAGGCAGCCATCTGAGATTGAACCTTATGTCACTCATCCATTCCGATTCGTGATTGCGGTCCTTGCCATACGCGTCCGTCTCCCGGATGACGGGCGGCCTACGGAACTCCATACTTTCCTTTGCCGTCCTCGGCCTCTTGAACAGTTTCCCCTCGTTCTGCCCTGCGGCTCCCAGCGGAAGGAGCAGGAGAGAGAGGAACATGAATTTGAGTAGAACCGATGCCCTACTTCTCTTCTGACGTTTTCGTTCCATATATCTTAATTGCATATTCAACCTGACTTTTGGGAATATCACCACGCTTCCCATTCAGAGGGTCTTTGTAACTATAATAGTTGCCACTGTCACCATCAAGGATGACGGCATGGTCAACGTATTCGATGTCTGTCTTCGTCACGCCTATCACTTGACCTTTGGGGGCTTTCCGCTTAAAGTAATCATCTATCTTGGACGAATTGGTTTCCCATCCTCCGCTTGTCTCGAAGAACATATTAATAAAATTCGCGGTATCAGGATTGGGGATTCGATCTTCACCATTCATGAAATAAGCCGTAGGCACATTCGCAGTAGTAACCCTCACATAGCCGCTTTTCTCCCAGAATTCCCGGGAGTTGTATTTACATCCGTATTCTTCTTCTGTAAATTTCAGCCCATAATGAGAACCTATATTCTCCATGCAAGTAAAGAAGCAGTTCCCCCTGCCCGACCCCCAGGGGGCGCTACTGCCTGATGGAGATTCGGAACCCGTCTCGCTGAGGTTATTGTAAACCTCTACGCTGTCTGCATCGTTGATGCCGCATGACATCTCGGGGATGTCGTTCAGATTTAATTCTTTCATAATCTCTCGCTGTTTGTTGTTCGTAATGTTTTATTGGCGTTTTGACGTATGCGCCTTCTCTGTAAATTACACTTCGTGTTCCTTGCGCAGTATTACTGCTCCGAAATACATGAGGTACTCCATCTCTTTCATGACAAGTTTGACCTTGACATTTCCCGGAATCATGTCTGGCTTTATGCAAGCACAGGCATTGTCAACGACCTCCTTCACGGTCAACTCCGATTGAGAGAGGCTTCTGATCATGTTGACTCCCAAGACTCCTACTCCCACATCTCTTACTCCGTCTGCGCCCAATCTTGGTACCATGCAAATCCAGAATCGCTTCATGGAAGAAGGCAGGGACAAACGTCTGCGCAATATGGCCAAGGCTTTCTCCGGCCAGTCTTCGGGAATCTCAAAGATTTTGAGATATGGACTCAAGCGCAAGCGTGACGATAGGATTCCTTCCGAATTGATGTTCTTGTAGGCATTGGCTTCTTCCTTTTCTATACTCCAAATTGACCCAAACGGCAGACTCCTCCATTCCCTTTCTGCTGCCATCATGAAGTCCTCGTATTTCGCGATGCAGCTTTCCACGCTTAACGGGCTTTTCAAATACCCGTTATGCAGGACAAGCCGGGAATTGTATTCGGGGAACAGGCGGTAAACCTTCAAGTAGAATTCCGGGAACCTGGCCAGCAGGACTTTCCCAAGCATCTCGCATACGCTTTTGTCTTGCTTGTGCCCGCCCAAGATGTGGAAGAAAGGCTTTTCGTCGAACTTCACAAGATTGCAAAATTTCTCGCCTGAATATCCCTCGTCCTTGACGGGCTTTCCGTAGACGCTTGCCACGCTTCGCCCTTCCCTGTCGGCCAAGGCGGCAAAGAACATCTGCTCGTAGAGGATGTTGCAGACCACGCCGGAATGAGCAACCTCGGGATTGTTCATTTGGTTATCGTCGATAAAGCGGAAGGCTTCATCGCATACTTTGCGGATAAAAGCCAAGTCCGTTCCACCGAAGATGCCCATGTTGTATGAGGCAAGAGTCTCGCTCTTTAGTCCCTCGACGATGAAGTCCGGGAGCCGTATGCTACGATGCTTCACGATCTTGTCCATCATATCCCAATAATATCCTGTTCCTATCTCTCGGTTTTGGGCAACCAAGGGCGAATGGGAAATCGCATCGGGTATTCGACGGGACAAATATACGTCTCCGTCAACATGGATGAACGGCACAGTCTGCTCGGCATAGGTTCTCATCTTGGCCTGCGCCCAATGCTGTGACAGTCCTAATGTCCTGTCATAAACGACGTGCACTTCCGTATAAGGAAGATTAAGCAAGTCTATCAGTACATGCTTGCCTTCCTCGTCCGTATAAAGGGCGACCTCGTCATAGTGCATCCTCAGGCAGATACAACTCAGTGCCCACGACATAAGGTTGTACTCTGCATGCCTCCATCCGAAATCGCATTTCAAGGGATCTTGTCCAGCCGTCCAAAACGTCTGCACAATGCGCATCTTGCTGTCGGTCAAAGGCTGTTTCATGTCATTTCTTTCATTTTTTGATTGTTTTTCGTTTCAGGAAGGGGAGTCCCCCTCCCCCCCAAATGTTGCCGAGGGGGAGGGATTCCCGATGTGCTTGCTCCCGGGACGGAGGGGGATGCTTCAGACCATGGCGTCGCCGCCATCGCTTCCACCGCCGGTGTTGCCGCCGGAACTGCCGCCTTGGTTGCCGCCCGTGTTGCCGGAACCGCCAGTGCCCGTGCCGCCGCCGGTGCCGGAATCAGAGCCGGAGCCTGAGCCGTCGGTGCCGGCCGGTGCGCTGGCCTGGCCGAGCACTTCGCGCTTGTAGCGCACGATCTCGGCGTTCGTGCGGTCGATGAAGGCGGCGTAGTCCTTCTCGCCCTCCACCAGGGCCAGGGCGTTCACCATCTTCACCAGCATGCGGCAGGCCTCGTCGGTGGCCTTGCGCGATGCCTTCAGCGCGCCCACGGTGGTGCCCAACTGCTCGTTGCCGCGCTGGTCGAGGAGGCGGTTCACGCGCTCGTTGGCCTCCTTCATGCAGGTGACGAACTCACCGAGAGAGAGAGCCTCCACCTGCTGCTTGTAGGTGCCCTCCAGGTCGGCGATGAAGTTCTTGAGCATGCCGGTCTCGCGGTCGAGCTGCATCTTGGGGTCGATGGCGTAATCCTTGATGTGCTGGCTGAGCACCTTGGCTGCGTTGGCCATCGCCTCCACGGGGAGCCTGAGGAATCCCTGCACGGCCTTCTTGTAGCCGACGTAGAGGTCGTCACGCTTGGCATCGGCCGCGGCAATCTCGTCGGAGAGCATGCTCTTCCGCGAGAGTTTCAGGTCGGCATCCTCCTGCTCCACGGCGGCCTTGAGTGCAGCCACCTGGGCTGCGGCCTTGGTGCTCACGGCCCGGTCGCCCTCGGCACGTGCCAGGAGGTTGCTCACGTAGGTGAAATGTGCGCCGTTGTTCATGCGCCCCAGGTAAATGTCTGAAATTTCTTTCATGATGAATGTATTTTTAGGTTTTACGAAATGGAAAGCCGGCAAACTCTTCCTGCTGGCAGCCTAAAGGTAAGGCTTTTTTTCAAAGCACCGGCCATTTCCGGCAGGTTTTTTCTTGGATTTCCCGAAATCCGGGCAGTTCCGGGCTGAAAACGACAGGATTGCAGCAATCCGGAGCCAAACTCTTCGGGAAACGACAGGATTGCAGCAATCCGGAGCCAAACTCTTCGGGAAACGGCAGGATTGCAGCAATCCGGAGCCAAACTCTTCGGGAAACGGCAGGATTGCGGCAATCTGGAGCCAAACACTTTTGGAAGCGGCAAGATTGCAGCAATCCGGCATTTCCCGGACAGGACGAGCCGGGATTTCCCAAATCCGCGCATTCCCCAAACACGGCTTGCCCCTCTCCATCCCCCAATGAAACCACGCGCGGCCCCAGATTGCAGGAATCCGGAGCCGCACCATGCACCTCGCCCCCATCTCTCCGCCGCAGCGCCTATGCCGGCGGCCGCAGGGAGGCTCAGCCCAAGGCTCAGGCGTTGCCTGCCGATGGGGGCAAGGGCATCTCCGAGGCAGGCTTCTGGCGGGGGAAACGCAGGTTTTCGCGCACAATCTGACGGGGATCCATCAGAGGCAGAATGAGGCGCGGCAGGCCGGCCTCCTCGCTCTTGAGGGCAAGCATGCCACGTGCGGCACCCAGAGTGACATCGGCCAGATGGCAGGCCAGCTCGGCAGGCACTATCCACTGATCGCCCTGCAACTGGTAGAGGGCGCTCCAGCTCTCGCGAGAGAACTCTATTACGCACTGCGCACCAAAGATGAGCTGGGTGAGGTCGTTCTTCTTGTACTCCACGTTCATATTGCATATCACCATGCGCTGAGCGGTGTCGGCGTTGAACTGAATCTGGTTGCCAATCTGCATGTCACCCTCTGGCCAACCGTTGGAAAGGTTGACGAACTGCAGCAGACGCACGTCCTTCAGACGAAACTGCAGCTGTATCTGTTTCTTTTGTTCCATATGATATAATGTTGTTAAGATGTTGTCTTCTGTAAACGGGCGGCTTTGCCGGAGCGTCCCAGGGCACACCGCATCAATGGGCACGCACGATGACGGCGTTGAGATAATAGAAGCGGTGGGCAGTGGAGTTGCGTGTGCCCGGCATCACACACAGCACGATGCGACCGTCGGCCGTGGGACGTACGCCCTTGATGCGCACTACGTCGGATGTGTTGTTGGCTGCCTCGACCGACTCGGCATAGCTCCCCTGCCCCTGCAGCACGAAGGTGGTCTGGCGGAAGTCGGTACAGTCCTGCCGCGAAGCGAAGATGGTGAAGTCATACTTCAGGTCGGGATTGAGGTGGCCCAGCGTATATTCGGCCAGAGGACGCGCCTGGGCATTGCCATACTTGCCGGCGGCATAGCCCCACAAGGCCGTCATGCTCACCCGGGCAGGCATGAGCATGCGGGTGATGGTGTAGGTGGCGCCGTTCTGGTTGGAGCCTGCCATGGGTTGCGAGGCGGTGAGTGTGATGCCTGTGGGGTGCATGTACTCGTCGGTAATCCACGTATGGGTGCGCAGGTCAGTGCCGATGTCGTTCCAACTGGCAATGCCTGACGAGGCATCACCAAAGTTGAGCCTGATCTTCCCTGTGGGCTTGATGTCATTGACCAGCGCATAGCCGGCCTCGCTCATATCGGCCACCTCGTAGGGCGAAGCGCATGCCCTGTGGGCTGCCAGCTGGCAGGTGAGTGCAGTGACAGCATCTACACCGGCAGGACGATAGTGGAGGCCCACCGAGGATATGCCCGTGAGACGCTCGAGCCAGGTGCACGCGGCGGTGTAACGACCGAACTTGAGGTCGAGGTGGTAGCCGTCGCGGTTGAGGTTGTCGCCCAGCCATGAGGCCCGCGCATTCTGTATGGCAGTGCCGCTGGGCACAAGGAAAGTAATCTCGGGATGCTCTGCCAAGGCCAGCTGTACGGAACTACGGATACTGTCGTACATGGCTTGCTGGCTGCTGCCATAGTTGGCAAAGCCGCCATGAGTGGAGTCGTGGGAGTAGGCCCACGTCATGTGGAAGCCCAGCTGGACGTTTGGGTTGGGGCAGAGAGCGGTGGCATACTGGAGAAGCTCGCTCATGCATGGTTCATAGGTACCATACAGACCCGACTCCGGACTGGCCTGCTGCACGGTGATGTAGTCCCATGGCTCGTCCTGCACAAGGGTACGGAGCGCCGTGTGCCGCCTGTTGGTGCGCACGCCGCTTACTACCTTGCGGTACTCGAAGGTGTTGTTCTCCTCGGTCACATCGCGCCAGTGGGAGGCAAAGCCCTGCCCTCCACGATAGCCGTTACCGATAATCATCTCTACACCCACCTCACGTCCCAACTCATAGAGGTACTGTTCAATGGCATCCTGAGAGAAGCTGTTGCCAATGGCCAGCACGCGGATGGTGTCGCTCTGCGCACTTACCAACAGCACGCAAAGCCACGCCAGAATTATCAAACCAATTCGTCTCATCATATCCATCCTTTCATCTTATCCTTTGTCTCTCATTGATTCAAGCGAAGAAATCCCTTGCCAAGCCCTTCACTCCAGGCCGTACTGATGGAGCAAACCCTTCGCACGAAGCCTCTTGACGCTTCGCGATGGCAGGATAAGCTTCTTGCCAAGCCCTTCACCTCAGGTCACGCTGGTGGAGCGAACCTTGCGCACGAAGCCTCTTGACGCTTCGCGATGGCAGAAGGAGCTATTAGCCAAGCGCTTTACTCCAAGCCGCGCTGGTGGAGCGAACCCTTCGCACGGAACGTAGTGCCTGTTCACGATGGCAGGAGAAGCTTCTTGCCAAACCCTTCACCTCAAGCCACGCTGGTGAAGCGAACCTTGCGCACGAAGATTCATACCGAAACTTGTTGGCGCGAGAATGCTTTTACCCAGACCTTTTCATTTACCAACGTCCATAGGGCGAACTTTCTTCCCAAACCTCCCTGCCATGCCAAGAGTGCCCGGCCTCGAGGCCGTCTGTACCCAAGCAACTGTTCGCAATGGTCTTTTCTGCGATTCACCTCGGGCATTTCACCATATCATTGCGGCCAACTCAGCGAATCGCGGCGGTCATTCCAGCTAAACGCTTCGACCTTTTCAGCGAAATGCTCCTGCCTTTTCTGCGAAACGTCACGGCCTTTTCTGCGAAACGCCACGGCCTTTTCACCAAAACGCTCCAGCCTTTTCAGCGAATCGCCACGGCCTTTTCACCAAAAAGAGACACCGGACGGAGCAGGGTTTCTCCCTGTGCCCCGCCCGGTGCCTGGATGTCCAGACTATAGTCCGGTGTTTACTTCTTGCTGATCTTGCGCATCGTCAAGTAGGCTGTGGGAGCAGCCACAAAGATTGACGACAGGGTACCAAAGATTACACCCAGTATCATCGCGAAGGCAAAGCTGCGGATGCTAGCGCCTCCGAGGCAGAAAATAACTGCCAGCACGATGAAGGTTGACACAGAGGTGTTGATGGTACGGTTCAATGTATTGTTCAGCGAGGTGTTGAACAACTCCTTGCGGTCATGGGTGGGATACAGGCCGATATACTCGCGGATACGGTCGAACACCACCACCTTATCGTTGATAGAATAACCTATGGCGGTCAGCACAGCGCCGATGAACGTCTGGTCAATCTCCAATGAGAAGGGCATCCAGCCCCAGCACATCGAGTACATACCCAGGATGAGCAGGGTGTCGCTGGTGAGTGCAACGATAGAGCCAACAGAGAAGGCTACGTTGCGGAAGCGCACAAGGATATAGACGAAGATGGCTGCCAGGGCCAGGATAACGCTGATGATGGCACCATACGTGATGTCTTCGGCCACCGAGGGACCCACCTTCTGGCTGCTGATGATAGAGCCGCCGGCACGCTCGTCGCGGTTGATGAAGTTCTCCAGAGTGAGGTCGTCAGCCAGAAGCTTGCCGTCCTTGAGCACGGTGAAGAGCTTCTGCTCAATCTCGCTATCCACTGCGGTACCGTCCTCATTGATGCGGTAGTTGGTAGAGATACGGATGGTCTTGCCGTCGGTACCCAGTGCGATGGCGCTGGTGTTGCTTTCGGGGAATGCCTCAGCGAGCAGCTCACGCACAGTCTCAGGCTCTACCTGCTTCTCGAAGAGCACCACGAAGTTGCGGCCACCAGTGAAGTCAATACTCTTGCTGAAGCCTCTTGTGAACATGAAACCAAGGCTCAATACAGCCAGCACGCCGAAGACTGTGAAGCTCTTGCGGTATGCGCTCATGATCCTGAAGGTAGGATTCCGGAAAGATATCTTGTTGCCGATGGCTGTCTGGAAGGTCAGTTTCTTCCACTTGTCGCGGCTCATCATCTCGGTGTAGAGCACACGAGTGAGGAACACAGCGGTGAAGAAGCTCACGCAGATACCGATGAACAGGGTGGTAGCAAAGCCACGGATAGGTCCTGTACCGAAGTTGTAGAGGATGACTGCCGTAATAAGGCTGGTGAGGTTAGAGTCAAAGATGGCGCTGAAAGCGTTGTTGTAACCTGCCTCGAGTGCCTCGCGAACAGGCTTGCCTGCACGCATCTCCTCCTTGGTACGCTCGTAGATAAGCACATTGGCGTCCACTGCCATACCCAGGGTAAGCACCATACCGGCAATACCACTCATGGTGAGGGCTGCCTGGAAGCTGGTCAGAATACCCACTGTGAAGAAGAGGTTCAGCACGAGGGCTGCATTGGCCACCATACCGGGAATCACTCCGTACATGGTCACCATGTAGAGCATCAGGATGACAAAGGCGATGACACAACTCCACACACCCTGCTGGATAGACTCGGCACCCAGCGAAGGACCTACGATTTCCTCGCTCACGATCTTGGCAGGAGCAGGCATCTTACCACTCTTCAGCACATTGGCCAGGTCGCGGGTCTCCTCTGCTGTGAATGAGCCAGTGATAGACGAGCTACCGCCCGTAATCTCGCTCTGTATAGTGGGAGCGCTATACACGTTGTCGTCAAGCACGATGGCCACGCTGCGCTTCAGGTTTGCCTTGGTGAGGGCAGCCCAACGGCGGGCACCATCTACATTCATCTTCATGCTCACGGCAGGACGTCCGTGCTCATCATAAGTGTCGCTTGCGTCGGTCACCACGTCGCCCTCCAGGGGAGCACGGCCGTTACGCTCAGTCACCTTGATGGCATAGAGCTCATATACATTGGCATTGGCACCCTCGCCAATACCCTTCACGCCCCACTTCAGACGCAGGTCGGCAGGCAGAACCTCCTTGGCCTCGGGGCTCTCGAGGAGTTCGCTGATGGCCTCCATATCGCGCTTGGTAGCAAAACCCACCACGCAGCCGTATGCGCCCTGAGCCAACTGCAGACGGCTCAGAAGGGGGTGCTGCTTGTGTGCCTTCTCGATGTCGGCGGCAGAGAGAGCGTTGCTTGCCTTCTCCTCCTTGTTTCCGCCTACTGCAGTAGCCAGGTCGCCCTTGGCACGCTGTGCGGTATCAGCCACAGCCTTCTCCTCTGCCACGAGTGCAGAATCAGCCTGTGTGGTGTCGGCCTTGGCTTCCTCCTTGACACCGCTCAGCGCTGCAGCCAGCTTGCCATCCAGTGTCACCAGGAAAGGAGTAACCTCGGTAGTGTTATAGGTCTCCCAGAACTCCAGGTTGGCACTGCCCTGCAAGAGCTTGCGCACACGCTCGGGCTCCTTCACACCAGGCATTTCCACCATGATGCGACCCTCCTGGCCCTCAAGGGCCTGGATATTGGGCTGCACCACTCCAAAGCGGTCGATACGGGTGCGGAGCACGTTGTAAGAGTTGGCGATGGCGCTTTTCACTTCGGCACGAAGCACGCGCTCCACCTCCTTGTCGGTGCTCTTGGTGGTCACCTTGTCGCGCAGCTGCTGCGTGGCAAAGAGCTCCGCCAGAGACTTCTCCGGGGCGAGAGCCTTATAGTCCTTGATAAACAAGGTGATGAAATCACTCTGGCTGTTGGCTGCCTCTGTAGTGGCCTGCTCAACGGCACGGCGGAAGTTCTCGTCGGTCTCCTCCTTGTGGTCGGCCAGCGCCTTCACCACATCGGGCACGCTTACCTCCAGGATGACGTTCATACCGCCCTTGAGATCCAGTCCCAGACCGATGCCCATCTCGCGGCATTCCTTCAGTGTCCATACGTTACAGTACACCTTGTTGTTGAGCACTGAGTCAAGATAGTGGTTGGCAGCTTCCTCTCCCTCAGTCTGCGCAATCGTCTCTGCCTTACTCTCAAAGTGGCTCGTGACCACAGAGAAGCTCAGGTAGAAGATGCAGACAAGGGCGAGCAGAAGCGCGAAGACCTTTACAAATCCTTTGTTTTGCATTTTCAGTTATATTTATTGTTTTTTATCTTTTCTTTAGCAGTGTATAACACGCGATATAGCGCAAAGGTACATATTTTTTTGTGACTTAATGCACCATGCCACGAATTTCTGTAGAAAAGTCGTCTTTATTGGCTTCTCAGACGCAGATATGTGACTATAGGATAGTGGTCAGAGAGGTAAATATGACGGTCGATGAGCGTTTTGGTGCTCTCGAAGTGCCTTGAGAAGAACACATGGTCGATTCGCACGAAGAACTCATCCTGGTTGAATGAGAAACCCATGCCCGTGCCGCTCTGCCTGAAGGCCGATGTGAGGACCCTCGAAAGGCGCTGGTAGGTGTAGGAGATGGGGGTGTCATTGAAATCGCCGCACACCAGCAGGGGATAGCGGGCATAGTCGGTGGCCAGAGCACACAGGCTATCGACCTGCGGGCCACGCAACCGTGAGGCGCGGGCCAGCTTGCCTGCCAGGGCCCTGCCTTCGTGCCTCACCACATCGCCGTTGGGGTTGTGAATTATCTGGTGGTACTCATCCTTGTCTGCGCTGGAGAGGCGGTTGCTCTCCAGATGGTTGCTCACCACCAGGATGCTGTCCTGTCCGTGGAGCGCCCAACAGGCAAAACTGCCATTGCCCTTCGTCTCGTACTGGAACTTGACGCCTGCCTTGCACAAGGGCATACGGCTGAGCACATACACGCCCTTCTCGCCCATACAGTTGAAGTGCAGCCTTTTCATGTCATCCTTAGCCTCTTTGCTGTCAAACCACGTGGGACTTATCTCCTGCACACACACGATATCGGGATTCATCCTATCAAGGTAGTTCCAGAAGGAGTCGCGGCCCTCGGCACCCTGCAAGGCGCCTGCATTGTAGGAGATGACGCAGAGCGTGCTGTCGGGCACTTCACCCCGACCGTTCAGAGGGCAGTAGTCGAGGACGAAGCCGCCCACTGCAAGGAGTCCGGCAAGGGGCAGCCACACCATCCGCGCGCGGAAGAGCAACCACACGAACACGAATATGATATCGGCCGTAAGGAACACAGGGAAGGCCAGCCCCAGCAAGGAAAGGCGGGGGAAGCGGTCTGGCGGGAGGTAGGTGCTGAGCACCGTGGCCCACAGGAGCACGATGGTGACCAGATTGCCCCCCACAAGCACGCCCCCGAGAACACGTAACAGGGAATTCTGCGGCTTCTTAGACATGATGTGCCGAAGCTATATTATATATAATGTATATAGGTGTCATCTATGGCGGTTGCTGATGTCGAAGAGTTTGCGCTTCTCTTCATCGCTCAGGGCCTGGTAGCCGCTCTTGCGTATCTTGTCCAATATGCGGTCCATCTCTTCCTCGTCCTTGCGCTCAGCCTCGCGGTAGTCCATGTCCTGCCCGAACTTTCCTCCGCGCGTCACATGCATCTTGGGGCGCTGCATCCGCTTCTTGAGCGAACTGAACCATTGGCTCATTCCGCTGCCCTGACCGCGGTCGTAATGCCCGCCCTGGTCATACCAGCGGCTGTTGGTGTTGTTTCGTCCGCCTCCGTTGCGCCAATAGAGCAGCAGGAGCAGACCGAAGAGCATGCCGCCCAGGTGGGCAAAGTGAGCCACGCCATCGTTGGACGACCCGAAACCCGACAGCAGTTCGATGACCGCATAGCCCGCCACGAAGTACTTGGCCTTGATGGGAACAGGCAGGGGGAAGATGAATATCCTGTTGTCGGGAAAGGTCATGCCGAAGGCCAGCAGGATGCCATACACAGCACCCGAAGCGCCTACGGTGGTCCACAGATTGAGGTAGTCGCCCATGGCCAACACGGCACCCGCCGTACGTATCTGCTCATAGGCGCCCAATCCCGTATAGGCATACTGGACAAACTGGACCACCTCCTGGGTCACCGCAGCGCCCAGTCCGCAGGTGAGATAATAGAGGAGATAGCGGCGCGAACCCATTGCATTCTCAATGGCAACGCCGAACATCCACACGGCGAACATATTGAAGAAGATGTGCGCCCAGCTGGCATGCATGAACATATAGGTGAACACCTGGTAGAGGTGGAAGTGTGATGCAAGCACGAAATGCAGGCCCAGCACATCATCGAGATCGATGCCATATAGCGAGGCAACGTAACGGCCCAGAAAGAAGAGCACGTTGATGATAAGCAGGTTCTTGGTAACAGGTGGCATGTAATGCATAGTCAATCTGATATAAAACGTATTCCAAGGTGCAAAGGTAATACTTTTATGGCGGAATTATAGCGCAAAAACGACCCTTGAGGCACTTTGTGCGTCATATTGCACTATTTTTTCACGAAATCTCTTGGCTATCAGGCCAACTATGCCTATATTTGCCATCAGGAAACGGAATATTCTACAACAACACTTAATTGGAATCGCTATGAACAAAACAGAACTTATCGCTAAGGTGGCCGAAACGGCAGGCCTGAGCAAGGTAGATGCAAAGAAGGCTGTAGAAGCTACTCTCTCAGCTATCGCTACTGCTGTCAAGGAAGAGGATAAGGTGGCTCTCATCGGCTTCGGTACATTCTCAGTGACCACACGTGCCGCTCATCAGGGCGTCAACCCAGCCACTGGCGCTGCCATCACCATCCCCGAGAAGAAGGTGGTGAAGTTCAAGGCAGGAGCCGAGATGGCTCTGTAAGCCACTCCGGGCAAACACTTGCCGAGACAAGACTAAAGGGGTGCACCCGCTGCCATAGCCGGCAGCGAGGTGTGCCCCTTGCACATTTTCTGCCACAGGGCAGCACGCTGCAACAGCCCACGCAGCGCGCTGCATCGGTCATCGCAACGTGCTGCATCGCCCTTCGCAGCGCGCTGCGTTTTTCCACTCCTCCTTATCCTTCCTTTTGCGAAGCGAGACAGACTGACCGTCACAGCACCTGCCACTCTCCCATGGAAAGCACCATTTCATAACATCAAGAGCTGACTGGGAACAAGACCACGAGACTCCCCTTTGCCCCGGAAGGCAAAAGGAGACAATCACAAGGGCGATGGGAGGTGCCTGCTCACCGGCGGAACTCACCTCTGGAACGCACGCTAAAATTACCCAAAAGACACACAGAAATCATTCGAGAAACACGCTGAAATCACCCGAGAAGCACGCAGAAAGCACCCTGAAAACACGCAGAAATCGCCCAGGAAGCACGCCGAAATCACTCGCGGAAGAAGTGGCGCATCACACCGTCGGCGGTTCGTCCGGCCAGGAGTTCCTGCCGCATATAGTCCATATACGGCGCCACATGCTGGAAGTACTGCTGATAACCGGCACACAGATAGTTAAGACCCGGCTCGCCATCAGCGGTGCGGGTGAAGCGGAGGCGCGGACACTCACCATGACAAGCCTTGAGCCACGGGCACTGGCGGCACTGTGCAGGCAGGGCGTCACGCTTGAGGCGGCTAAAGGCATTCTGCTTGGCACCATACGCCATCTGCGGCAGACCTTCCCGCAGAAGGTTGCCAAGCCGGTACTCGGGGAACACAAAGTGGTCGCAGGGATACAGGTCGCCATTGTGCTCCATCACCATGGCATGCCCGCACTCCTCGGCATAGGCGCATACGCCAGGCTGCACGCCCATCCATCCTGCCAGGGTGGCATCGAAGATCTGCACAAACATCTCGCCCACGTCATGCCGCACCCACTCATCGAAGACTGCACATAGGAAACTGCCCCACTCGGCAGGCTTCACACTGTAGGGGGCCAGCGGACATTCCTCATCCAGCATCTGGGCCAGATGGCGTCCGTCTGCATGACGGGTCTCACGCTCTACCACAGGGGTGAATTGCAGGAAGCGGCAGCCGACGCTGTCGCGAAAGAAGCGGTAGAAAGCCAGCGGCTCATGCACATTGGCCTGGTTGACAGTGGCCATGGCATTCCATTCCACACCATATTCATTGAGCATCTCTATGGCACGCATCACACGTTCCCAGGTGCCACGGCCGGCTGCATCGAGGCGATAGGCATCGTGCATGGCCTGGGTACCGTCGATGCTAAGGCCCACCAGCCAATGTTCCTGGGCCAGGAAACGGCACCACTCGGGAGTGAGCAGCAGTCCGTTGGTCTGCAGGCAGTTGTCTATACGCTTGCCACGACCGTAATAGCGCTGGAACCTGACTGCATCACGATAGAATGAGAGGGGACGCAGGAGAGGTTCGCCACCATGCCAGGTAAACTGGATATCAGGCATTTGCTGCACCTCTATATAGCGCTGGACGAACTGCTCCAGCATCTCGCGCGACATGCCGCACGAACCTCCGGCAAAGAGATTCTGCTTCTCGGTATAGTAACAATACCGGCAGCGCAGGTTGCATTGGGGCCCTGCGGCCTTTGCCATCACGTACAGAGGGCGGGCGAAGGGATAGATGTCGGCCATGTTGCTACAGCAAGCGGCGCGAGAGGTAGCGCACAGGCCACCACACGGCAGCCCAGCCCACCACCAGCACGGTGAGGAATACAATTACGAGGTCGCCCACATGCACGCTCACAGGATAGGCTTCCACGATGAAACTGCCTGCGCTGCTGCCCATGCTGATAAGCCCGAACTCCTGCTGAAGCCAGCACAGCGCCAGTCCCAGCAGCAGGCCTACGGCTGCTCCTGCCAGGCTTATCATGCGTCCCTCAAGCATGAAGATGTCACACACCTGCCCGTCGGTGGCACCCAAGCTGCGCAGTGTGCGCACGTCCTGACGCTTGTCTATCATCAGCATCGACAGGGAGCCGATGATGTTGAAGCAGGCTATGAGGAGAATAAAAGTGAGGAACACAAAGGAGATGAGCTTCTCGATGCGCATGATGCGGAACACATCGGCCTGCTGTTCAAAGCGGTCCTGCACCTGGAAGCGTGCGCCCAGCAGTTGCCTCAGTTCACGCTTGGCCGACGAGAGCGACACGCCGTCGCGCAGCCTGAGCTCCACCGAGGTGATGCGCCCACGCTGGTCGAAGAGCCTTTGAGCGAAGCCCAGACTGGTGATGATGTAGTTGTCATCGTAGCGCGATTGCTGCACATTGAACACTACACCCGGGCTCTGCAGCTCATCGTGGTTGAATGAACTGAGTGGGTTTGCCATATTGACCCGCTCGCCGCGCTTGGGTGCATAGACCTGCAGAGGGTCGGGGAAGTTGGCGGGCAAGCCTAATCGGGCAGCCAGCCTCAGTCCCAGCACGCCATATTCGAGCACGTCGGCATGCAGGCAGAACGAGCCGTCACCATAGAGGATATTGTTTATGCTGGCCTGCTCGGTGAAGTTGTCGGCCACACCCATCACCGTGACCACCTGTTGGCGGCGGTCCTGCACCACCAGCGCCTGCCCCTCCATGACCGGTGTATATACCTTCACATCGGGATGCTTGCGCAGCCGCTGCAGCGCCTCATCGTCCTGGCTCACGCTGCTTCCCTCGGTGAGGGTGACGCGCAACTGCGGGTCGAAGGCTGTGAAAAGGCCGGCCACCAGGTCGCGGAAACCATTGAATACGCTCAGGGTGCACACCATGGCCATAGTGGCAATGGCCACCCCGGCCACCGATATGCCGCTGATGATGTTGATGGCATGGTGGCTCTTGCGGCTGAAGAGGTAGCGTCGGGCTATGAACAGGCGGTAGTTCATCGGTGTTTCAGTGTGCCTCGGTTATTTCTTCAGCAGGTCGTCGATGTGCTGGGCATAGTCCAGCGAGTCATCCACAAAGAACTTCAGCTCGGGTATGATGCGCAACTGCTTGCCCAGGCGCGTGCCCAGCTCATAGCGCACTTGGCGCTGGTTGGTGTTGATGTTCTCCACGATTTCCTCAGCCTTCCCGCTTGGGAAGACGCTCAGATAGGCGCGGCAGATGCTCATGTCGGGACTGATGCGGCACGCGCTCACGCTTACGAGCACCCCACGCATGTGCATGGTCTGCTTCTGGAATATGTCGCTCAGCTCCTTCTGTATCAGTCGGGCTATCTTGTTTTGCCTTGTCGTTTCCATTTGTTCTGTATTGGTTTGATGGTTTCACTTTTATGGGTCATAGGGTGCAGGGCGGTGCACCGGCCGATGCAGCGCACTGCGATGGACGATGCAGCGCACTGCATTTTTCCATGCAGAAAGGCGACGCACCCACAGGAAGGCACATTTAGCCCTTTCCAAGGGTTAATTATTCCTAATCGGAACACTTCTGAGGGCAAAACAGGAGAACACTTTAGCGACATTTGACGTACCTTTGCAGCAACATTCATGCCCGCGTGGCATGGAAGAGGCACCAAGACCCGAGACGGGTAGATACTTGCCCCGTTGCTGAGCAAACGGCACACACCCGGAAGGCAGACTGGCACAGCCAGGCCACCTGACGCTGAGGAATCCGCTTACCCACAAGGACAGGAATATCACAACAAGGGGCAGATGTCACCGGAGAACAAAGCAGAAGAATATCGTATAGTATAGCAATAGGAGTAGAGTATGGAACTGAAAACGAGTAAGAACTACGCATTTATTAGTATGTTGAAGAAGTATGTGAGCAGCAGCATGTTGCTGGTAATAGCCACCGTGGCGGCTCTTATCGTGGCCAACAGCCCCTGGGGGGACACCTACCGCCACATCTGGGAGATGCCCGTAAGCCTGAGCGTAGGCGGGTTCAATCTGTTCAGCCATGGCGGCCATGCCATGTCGCTGGGCGATTTCATCAGTGACTTCCTCATGGCTATATTCTTCCTGAGCGTGGGTCTGGAGATCAAGCGCGAGGTGCTGTGCGGTGAACTGTCGTCGGTAAAGAAGGCACTGGCCCCCATCATCGGCGCTTGCGGCGGCATGCTCGTGCCTGTCATCGTGTTTTATATGGTATGCCCCAAGGACCCCATCATGGAACGAGGCATGGCGATACCTATGGCCACCGACATCGCATTCTCGTTGGGTGTGCTGAGCATCTTCAGCAAGCGGTGCCCCACAAGCCTCAAGATATTCCTGGCTGCGCTGGCTGTGGCCGATGACCTGGGCGGTATCATCGTGATAGCCATACGCTATACCGACCATCTCAACTGGCAATTCCTCGACGGAGCAGCCTTGTGCCTGATCATCCTGGCCCTGTGCAACTGGCGTCAGGTGCGCAGTAAGTCGCTCTACATGACCGTAGGCCTGGCCCTGTGGTACTGCATGCTCAACAGCGGCATACACGCTACCATAGCCGGAGTGGTGCTGGCCTTCTGCATCCCTGCCAACCTGCCTCTGGGCACCAAGTACTATATCGGACGCATACGACACAACCTGGCACAGTTCCCCGCTACGGAGACCACCATCGCCGACCGCAACAAGCCTGTGGTACTCAGCGATGATGAAATACACATGCTCAAGAGTGTGGAGAGCGCCAGTGACCACTTGATAAGCCCCCTGCAGGACCTTGAGGACTCGCTGAAGAACCCTATCAACTACTTCGTCATTCCCCTGTTCGCCTTTGCCAATGCAGGTGTCAACCTGGCAGGAATGAGCATCGCCAGCCTCTTCAGCGGTGTGGGCCTGGCTGTGTTCCTGGGTCTGCTGGTCGGCAAGTTCGTTGGAGTGTTCAGCGCAACATGGCTCTTCATCAAGCTGCGCGTCATACAGAAGCCCGAAGGCGCCACTTGGGCATCCTTCGCAAGCGTCTGCATGATATGCGGCATAGGCTTCACCGTGAGCATGTTCATGGCTGGCCTGAGTTATCCTGCCGAGCATGCCGACCTGCTCAACGATGCCAAGCTGGGCATCCTGATGGGTACGATAGCCTCGGCAGTGGTGGGTAGCCTGATGTTAAACGTTACCCTTCCAAAGGAGCAGCCCGACGTGACCGCCGCTGGTGGTGAATAACACCCTGCGGCCAGGCAGCGGAACCACCGTATTGACCAAAGAGGAGCCCACATGGTGACGCCACAGCAAGCGTCCTGTGTGGGCTTCTGTTGCAAATATCATTCCCTCCTTGGGGCTGCAATACACCACACCGTCCTGTTCCTGAGGCATGTTGGGGGCTATCTCGTAGCCGAAGCCCACGTTGGTGGCATAGAGTTCGCGGGGCTGGTCACCCTGGGTGCTGTAGCACACCATGCTGTCGCGCATGGTCTTGCTGTAGATTCGCTCGTGGTCGGCACTCAGTCCCACGGTCTCGCGCACCATCGACTGGTAGGTGCGCCACACGGTACGGCCCGTCTGGGCATCGATGCAAGTGAGGGCACGCTCGGGGTCGGCAATGAAGATGCGGCCGCCTGTCTCCACCGGCCACACCGCAGCCGGGCTGTAGTGCATGTCGTCCCTATCGACGCCGCGCCACTTCCATTCGAGCGACCCATCCTGCAGGCGCAGGCTGTAGAGGTACATATCCCAGGCGCCGAACACCACATGCCTGTCGGTCACAAGCGGCCGCGCCTCGATGTAGCCCTCTATACCCGAATAGGTCCAGCGCACCTGGCCCGAGCGCACATCCAGTGCCCTCATGCAATGGTCGCTGCCGCCCACATAGGCGATGCCGTCTCTGATGGCCACCGCACCCAGCACAGGGGCATCGGTCTGCACCTTCCACACCTGGCGCCCGCTGCTTGTCTTCAGACCATAAATGCAGCCGTCGGCACTGGGCACCACCAGCACACCATTGCTGGCAGCGGGTGTGCCTATGATGCGGGCACCCGTCTGGAAGCGCCACAGGCTCTTGCCGTCCCTGAGGCGATAGGCCGTCACGCAGCCGGCATCATCGCCCACAAACACGCGCTTGCCCTCGACGGCAGGCGAGGAATACACACTCACCCCCGAGTGATGCAGCCACACACGCTCCACCTGGCTGTAGGTCACATTGTCGCTGCTGTCTGGATATTCCCTGGCTCCCGCATCGGGGTCCAGCACCAGTCCGTCCTTGTCACGGATGGGGCCGCGCATGGCATAGGAGGCAAAGCGGGCGGGAGGCGTGAGGGAGTTCATCACGGTGAGGCTGATGCTGTCCCGCGTCACCTCATACAGCCCGAAGCCTGTACCCGTGTCATGCTCGCGGATATTGGAGCGGAGCAGCACACCGGGGATGCCGTCGTAGGAATGGTTGCACATCGAATGGTAGTGCCCGCCTATGCAGAGCCGCACGTTGTAGTGTCGCAAGAGGTCTGTCACCTCATACCAATTGTCCACATCGCCCTTGAGCAGCGGATAGTGGGTGACGATGATGACGGGTTCGTCCTTGGGGTAAGAGTCGAGCCTCTCCTTGAGCCACGCCAAGTCCTGTGCCACCACATGCCCATAGGCCATGCGCATGAGCGGGCCGGTATTGAAGCCGAGGAAGTGTACACCCTGGTACTCAAACTCGAAGCGCTCGTATCCGAAGATGTCTTTCCAGGCCATGCAACCCGAGTCGCTCCACTTGGTCTCGTGGTTGCCCATCACTATATAATAAGGTACGCGCAACCGGTCGATGCACCGCTTCACCTCCATCATGGCGGGACGGTCACCGTCGTCACTGATGTCTCCCGTGATGAGCACGAAGTCAAGACTGTCCAGAGAGTTGATTCTCTGGATGCTCTCAGCCAGTTGCTCCTTGCGCTCGGGCAGTTTGGAGTTGAGATGGATATCGGTCAACTGGGCAAAACGAAAGTGCTGGGCCACAGCAGTGCAGCCCAGCAACATGAAGGTCAGAAGGAGTTTCTTTCTCATTTCTTCCATATAAATCTGTATGCAAATCTGCGGTT
>OFMP01000490.1_pt1 | contig 26831 bp, 22 predicted proteins | sample 1541841 | NCBI WGS metagenome assembly OFMP01 (sample SAMN04209226, study PRJEB22552) | human gut metagenome | biome: gut; material: feces | host: Homo sapiens | place: USA: Oklahoma
CCCCACCGGTAAAGATGTGCAGACCCCCTGCATCCGTGCCCTGTGCGATGCTGTGGCCGATGGAACCCTGCCGATGGCGCGGGTGGATGAATCGGTGCGGCGGATCTTGGCATGCAAGCTGGCGCTGGGCTGGACTATGCCCGCCCGCGATGCCGCCAGCCAGGATTGGAGCAATCATGCTGCCCTTGCGGATGCGTTGGCCGAAACCGGCGTGACGGTACAAGACCCCCACGGCCTGCTGCCGCTGCCCGCAGGAACGTTATTTATTGCGCGGGCGTCCGGTACCGGTACTGGCGTGACGGAGGGCGATCGCATTACCGAAAGCTTTGCTCCACTGGCTGCACGGCGTTTGGGCGGCCAGTGCGCTGTCTACCACACGGTGGAAGAACTGCCGGAGCTGGCGGATGTCTGCGCCGCGGCGCCCGCGGTGGTATTCGCCTTTGGCACCCGTGAGGAAGCCGCCGCTGCCGCCCAGGCCGCCGAAGCGCTGGCTGCGCACAACCCGCACTTCTGTGCTGTCTGCTTGGCCGAGCCGGACGCTTTGCAGCACTATCCCTTTGCTGCCAGTACCGTGAGCGCCTGGGACCGCACCGAGCCCGCCATGCGTGCCGTCTGCCGCGCACTGGCAAACCCACAAATTTGAAGGAGGGGCAAACCATGGCATTTTTCCGCTGTGATGTCATGTCGGAATCTCTCGGCATGGCAACATCGGTGCTTGTTACCATGCCGGATACCGGAGATTTGGCCGCCGCGCCAGTGGTGTACCTGCTGCATGGCCTGACTGACAACTGCACCGGCTGGCTGCGCTATACCCAGGCCGAACACCTGGCCCGCACCCACGGGGCTATTCTGATCGTTCCCGAAGTGCAGCGCAGCTTTTATACCGATATGGCCTGCGGCCCTAAGTATTTCACTTACATTAATCAGGAATTGCCAACGCTCTGCCGCCGGTTTTTCGGCATTCAGCCCGTACCAGAGCGCACTTATATTATGGGGCTTTCGATGGGCGGATACGGTGCTATGAAATGCGCTTTTACTGCGCCGCAGCAGTACGCCGGGTGCGCCGGTTTTTCCTCCACGGACAGCACGCGCTTGTCCTGGTCAAACTCCACAACGCCGAAGCGCTCCGGGTCTTTGACGTGGTAGCCGAAGATCGTGGCATAGCCCGCCTCGGCATTTGCGACCGCCTCGCACAGGTTGCTGCGAAAGCGGTTGCCGTAGAAAATATTGTCGCCGAGGATCATGGCGCACGTGTCGCCGCCGATGAAGTCTGCCCCGATCAGAAACGCCTGCGCGAGCCCGTCCGGGTGCGGCTGCACCGCGTAGGACAGGCGGATGCCGAACTGGCTGCCGTCGCCGAGCAGGCGCTCGAAACGCGGGGTATCGTCGGGCGTCGAGATGATGAGGATGTCGCGGATGCCCGCGAGCATGAGCGTCGAGAGCGGGTAATAGATCATGGGCTTGTCGTACACGGGCAGCAGCTGCTTGGACGTGACCCGCGTGAGCGGGTACAGCCGCGTGCCGGAGCCACCGGCGAGGATGATGCCTTTCATCGTCTGTGCCTCCCTTTTCAGTCTCTGCGGTACAGGTCGCGGGTGTATACCTTCTCCGGCACGTCGTCGAGCGCGGACTCGGCGCGGTTGGCAACGATCACGGCCGCCATGCGCTTGAACTCCGCGAGCGACGCGACCACCGGCAGGCCGTCGAAGGCGGCTGCCTTGAGCGTCGGCTCATAGATGACAACGCTCGCGCCCGCGCGGCGCAGCCGCTCGATAACGCCGCGGATGCTCGACTCACGGAAGTTGTCCGAATCGGCCTTCATCGTCAGACGGTACACGCCGACGACGCCGCCCGCCGCCTTGCGCAGGATCTGACGGGCGATGTGATCCTTGCGCTCGTCATTGGCCGTGACGGCGGCGCTGATGATGCGGTTCGGAATGTCGCCGAAGTTTGCCACCAGCTGGCGCGTGTCCTTCGGCAGACAGTAGCCCCCGTAGCCAAACGAGGGGTTGTTGTAGTGTGCGCCGATGCGCGGGTCGAGGCACACGCCGTCGATGACCTGGCGCGTGTCGAGCCCCTTGAGCTCGCAGTAGGTGTCGAGCTCGTTAAAATAGCTCACGCGCACGGCGAGGTACGTGTTGGCAAAGAGCTTGATGGCCTCGGCCTCCGTCGCGTTCGGGTAGAGCGTGGGGATGTCGCGCTCCGCCGCGCCCTGCTGCAGCAGGGCCGCGAACCGACGCGCGTCCGCCTCCGTCGCCGTGCCGCCGTGCGGGCGGCCGACCACGATGCGGCTCGGGTGCAGGTTGTCATACAGCGCCCTGCCCTCGCGCAGAAACTCCGGCGAGAACAGCAGCCGTGCGCAACCGAACCGGCCCACGATGCGCTCCGTATAGCCGACCGGCACCGTGGACTTGATGACCACGAGCGCGCCGGGGTTGACCCGGCCGACGAGCGTGAGCACCGCCTCGACGGTCGAGGTGTTGAAGAGGTTGCGCTCGGGGTCATAGTCCGTCGGCGTGGCAATGACGACCACGTCGGCCGTGCGGTAGGCCCACTCGGCGTCCACGGTCGCCGTGAGCGTCAGCGGTTTTGTGCGCAGGAAGTCTGTGATCTCGGCGTCGACGATCGGCGAGACGCCGCGGTTGATCTGTTCGGCTTTGGCGGGGGTCGTGGTCACGGCGGTGACGGCGTTGTGCTGCGCGAGCAGCACCGCCTGCGCCAGACCGACATAGCCCACACCGGCTACGGTGATGTTCATAGGCATTCTCCGGTTTCTCAAATCATGCATGGGTCACAACTCGGCCGGGACAGCTGCCCCGGCCGCAGAAAAAAGCAGATGATCGCGTCAGCGGTTTTCCTCCATCTCCACCGGCAGGCCGGTGAGGTAGCGCCGCAGCATATCGAAGGCGTGGTTGGCCGCCGCGTGCTTGATGCGCACGCGCCCCCACTTGTCCTTGTGCAGCGTGCGGTGGAACGTGCCGTCCGGCGTGGCGAGGGCCACGAAGAGCGTGCCGACGGTGTGCACACCGTCGCCATCCGGGCCGGCAAGGCCCGTGATGCTCAGGCCGAGGTCCGTGCCGAAAGTGGCGCGCACATGCTCGGCCATCGCGGCCGCGACCTCGGGGCTGACGGCGCCGCAGCGCGCGATGAGCGCGGGGTCGACATCCAGCAGGCGGGTCTTGGTCTCGTCGTTATAGGCGATGATGCCGCCGGCAAATACGGCCGACGCACCCGGCACATTCGTGAGCAGGTCGCCGAGCAGGCCGCCGGTGCAGCTGTCGGCCACGGCAATGGTCTTGTGCTGCGCGAGCAGGAGCTCAGCCGCGCACGTCTCGATATTCGGCGTGTCGACGCCGTAGGCAAAAGCGCCGAGCTCGCGCTGCACGCGCGCGAGGCACGGGGCGATCATGGTCTCGGCCTCGGCCTCCGTGGCGGCCTTGGCCGTGACGCGCACGAGGCACTCGCCCTCCTTGGCATAGGGCGCGAGCGTCGGATTTTGCATCTCGTTCATGAGATCGCGCAGCTGGTACTCCATCGTGCCCTCGCCGATGCCGAAGATCTTGACGCTGTGCGAGACGATGATCCCATCCCCGCGCGCGGCGAGCAGCGGGCGCACGCGGTAGCGCAGCAGCGGCTCACACTCCAGCGGCGGGCCGGGCAGCATGATGACGAGACAGCCGTCGGCCTCGAACGCGCAGGCCGGGGCTGTGCCCCAGTCGTTTTGCAGCACGGTGCAGCCGCGCGGCAGCATGACCTGCTGCAGGTGATTTTCCGTCATGTAGGTGTGACGCTCACGGTACAGGCCGCGCAGGCGCTCCTCCTCGGCCTTGTTGAGCTCGAGCGGGATGCCGAACGCGCCGGCCACGACCTCCTTGGTCAGGTCGTCGCACGTCGGGCCGAGGCCGCCGGTCGTGATGATGAGGTCGGCGCGCGTGCGGGCAAGCTGCACCGCCTGCTCGAGCCGCGCGCGGTTATCGCCGACGACGGTCTGCCAGTAGACGTTGATGCCCAGCTCCGAGAGCAGGCGCGCGACCGCGGCCGCGTCGGTATTGATGGTGTCGCCGAGGAGCAGTTCGGTGCCGACGGCAATGAGTTCTGCATTCATAAATCGATCCGGATCCTTTCAATTCCGTCCACTGCCTCGTGCACGAGCGCGTCGATGTCGAGCGCGGACTCCGCCTCCGCGACCTCCGCCACGGTCGGGCGGGTCTTGGGGTGGCGCGGGGTGAAGACCGTGCAGCAATCCTCATACGGGAGGATGGATGTGTCAAATGTGCCGATCTCGCGCGCGATCTTCACGATGTCGCGCTTGTCCATGCCGATGAGCGGCTGGAGCACGGGCAGATGCGTCACGTCCTGCGTGCAGGCCATGGCCTCCATGGTCTGGCTGGCGACCTGACCGAGATTTTCGCCGGTGACGATGGCCTTGCACTCGTTGTGCGCGGCGATGTCCTCGGCGATGCGCATCATGAACCGGCGCATGATGAGCGTGAAGTATTCCTCCGGGCAGGCGCGGCGGATCTCCTCCTGAATGTGCGTGAAGGGCACGATCTGCAGCGTCATGCGGCCGGTATAGGCCGTGAGCTCTTTAGCCAGCGAGAGGACCTTCTCCTTGGCAAGCTCCGACGTGTACGGGAAGGAGAAAAAGTGCACGGGGACGAGGCGCACGCCGCGCTTTGCGATCATGTACGAAGACACGGGGCTGTCGATGCCGCCGGACAACAGCGTCACGGCCGCGCCGTTGCAGCCGACGGGCATGCCACCCGCCGCCTCGACGGCCTGCGCGTGGACATACGCCGCCTGCTCGCGCACCTCGAGGCGCACGGTCAGCTCCGGGTCGTGCACGTCGACGGCCGTATTGGGAAACGCCTCGGCGAGCTCGCCGCCGACATACTGCGACAGTTCGATGCTCGTCATGGGAAAGCGCTTGTCCGAGCGCTTGGTCTCCACCTTGAAGCTGTGCGCCGCCGTCATCGCGTCGTGCAGGTATGACTTGGCAAGCGCCGTGATGGCGTCCTTGTCCTTCTCGCAGGCGGCCGCGCGCGTGATCGTTGCAATGCCGAATACCTTGCGCACGGCGTCATACGCCGCGTCGAGGTCAGCCGCGTCGTCGGCGGCCTCGATGTACAGCGCCGACTGCAGATACGTCACGCGGAAGTGGCCGATGGGTTTGAGCCGGCGCTTGACGTTTGCGACCAGCCTCTCTTCAAAATAGTGCTTGTTGAGGCCCTTGAGAAAAATTTCTCCGGGCTTACAGAGCAGCAGATCATTCATAAATCGTTCGTTCCTTTTCTTTCAGGATATCACAGACAGCGCTCGATGAGCGTGATGAACATGCCGATCGACCATGCGCCGAGCCACACGAGCAGCAGGCACACGAGCACGCCGAGGATGAGCCCGATGAGCGAGCAGACATAGCCGACGGTGCGCGGCGTGCCGTTGAAGCCGAGGCTCTTGGCGCGGGAGGCATAGATCAGGCCGATGATGCCCGTGACGATCGAGCCGAGCGCCGTGTAGCCGAAGATGAGCAGCGCGCACGAGACGATGCCGAGCACCATGGCGACGGTGGCCTCATGCTTGCCGGGCTGCGGGCCGGGCGGCTGATACCAGTTGGGGTTGTAGTTGTAGTTATTGTTATACATGACGAAGCTCCCTTCTCATGTTATTGCTACATAACACTGTGTTGGATTTGTTCACATTACATAAGGGAGAGTATCATAAAAACGATTACACTGCCAGCCAAACCTACGATAGAGCAAACCAACCCAGCAGTCAGCATGCCACTGTTGCAGCCATCTTTTTTCCCACATCCAGCAAGAACAATTCCAACAATACCCACCAAAAATGAAATGATGGACGTAATAAAATAGCTAACAAACAAAGACATGAACAGCATGGCAGCAGACACAATTCCTAATACCATGCTTGCGATAGCCAATCCGCTTCTCTGCTGTGCGTACCCATTTGGTGCAGCATACGGCTGGCAGGGCGAATAAGGCTGTTGATACTGCGGTTGCTGCGGATTTATTGGATTGCCTTGACTGCACGGCGTGTCAGTTTTTAGCCATTTTTCATCCATTTTTTCTTTCATAGTAATCCCCTCCAAGTTGCATCTCTATTTTTAGTTCAAAATTGCTAAACAGCTAAACATATGTATGGCCGCCGGGCTCACGGCTCGGCGACGGAAAAGTCATACGTGCGGTACTGGATGGCCTCGGCCAGGTGCGTAAGGCCGATGGTCTGCGCCCCATCGAGATCGGCGATCGTGCGCGCGACGCGCAGGATGCGGTCATAGCTGCGGGCGGTGAGGGCCATGCTGTCAAACGCCTGGTGCATGAGCTGCTCGCACTCGGGCGAGAGCGCGCAGAACTCCGCGAGCGCACGCGGGCCCATGTGGGCGTTCGTCGTGGTGGTGTCGTCCCCGTAGCGGGCGCGCTGCACGGCGCGGGCGGCGTTGACGCGCGCGCGGATGGCGCGCGACGGCTCCCCGGCCGACGGCTCGGTGAGCTCGTCGAACTCCAGCGCCGGGACCTCGACGATGATGTCGATGCGGTCGAGCAGCGGGCCGGACACGCGCGCATGGTAACGGCGCACGTCGCGCGGCGAGCAGCGGCAGCGGCCAGAAGGATGCCCATACCAGCCGCACTTGCAGGGGTTCATGGCGCACACGAGCATGAAGCGGCTCGGATACGTCACGGAGCCGGTCGCGCGCGAGATGGTGATGCTGCCGTCCTCGAGCGGCTGGCGCATCGTCTCGAGCACGGCGGGCGAAAACTCCGGCAGCTCGTCGAGAAAGAGCACGCCGTTGTCCGCCAGACTCATCTCGCCCGGCTGCAGCGCGCCGCCGCCGCCGGACATGGCGACGTTCGACACCGTGTGGTGCGGCGCGCGAAACGGCCGGGTACGCACGACGGGGTCATCCGGCGTCGTGAGGCCGAGGACGGAATAGACCTGCGTGGTCTCGATCATTTCGGCGCGGTTCATCGCGGGCAGAATGGTCGGCAGGCGCTTGGCGAGCATGGACTTGCCCGCGCCCGGCGGGCCGATGAGCAGGATGTTGTGCCCGCCGGCGGCGGCCACCTCGAGCGCGCGCTTGACGTTCTCCTGCGCCTTGACCTCGGCAAAATCGACCGGGAAGCGCGGCTCGGTCTCGAGCCGCGGCGCTGTCTTTGGCGCGATGCGCCTGTCCCCGCGCAGATGGTGCACGAGTTGGGCGATGTTCTCGACCGGGTAGACGGTCACGCGGTCGGCAAAAGCGGCCTCGGCCGCGTTGCCCGCCGGGACATAGAGCTCCTCGAGGCCGATCTGCTCGGCCGCGAGCGCCATCGTGAGCGCGCCGGTGACGGGGCGCACCTCCCCCGCGAGGCTGACCTCGCCGAGAAACGCCGCCGTGGCCGGCGGCTGGCGGATCTCCCCCGTGGCACACAGGATGCCCAGCAGCATCGGCAGGTCATAGAGCGTGCCGGCCTTGCGCGTGTCCGCCGGGGCAAGGTTCACCGTCAGGCGGCTGACCGGGAACTTCATGCCGTTGGTCTTGATGGCACTGCGCACGCGCTCGCGCGCCTCCTTGACGGCCGCATCCGGCAGGCCGACGATATCAAACCCCGGCAGGCCGTTGGACACGTGGCACTCCACGCTGACCGCGTAGCCGGTCACGCCCCGGCAGCCGAGGGACTGGATTTTGGACAGCAAGCCGCTCGCCTTCTTTCACGGACGAGCCCCGGCCGAACGCCGGGGCGCCGTCACATTTTTTCTTACGCTTCGGTATCGGGCTCCGTGTCGCCGACGACGGCGATGTGCAGCTCCTCAAGCTGGTGCGGCTCGACGGTGCCGGGCGCGCCCATCATGACGTCCTGCGCGTTCTTGTTCATCGGGAACGGAATGATCTCGCGGATGCAGTCCTCGCCCGCGAGGAGCATGACCATGCGGTCCACGCCCGGGGCGATGCCGGCGTGCGGGGGCGCACCGTAGCAGAAGGCGTTGTACATGGCCGGGAACTTGGCCTTGACATCGTCCTCGCCGAGGCGCACGAGCTCGAACGCCTTGACCATGATCTCGGGGTCGTGATTGCGCACCGCGCCGGAGCTGAGCTCGACGCCGTTGCACACGAGGTCGTACTGGTAGGCGTAGATGTCGAGCGGATCGACCTCGCCGCGCTCGGCCTTTTCGAGGATCTCGAGGCCGCCGTTCGGCATCGAGAACGGGTTGTGGCAGAACTCCAGCTCGCCGGATTCCTCGCCGATCTCGTACATCGGGAAGTCGACGATCCAGCAAAATTCGTACCGCTCTCTGTCCATGTGGCCCGGCACGGCTGTGCCGAGCTTTGTGCGCAGCACGCCCGCCGTCTTCTGCGCGGCGGTCTTTTTGCCGGCCGTCACGCCGACGAAGCAGCCCGGCTTCAGGCCGAGGGCCGCGGTGATCTCCGCCGTCTTGTCCGTGAGGAATTTGGCGATGCCGCCGGCAAAGCTGCCCTGCTCGTCAACCTTGAACCAGTAGGGCTTGCTGCCGGCCTGTACCTCCACGTCGGCGCAGAGCTTGTCAATGGCCTTGCGCGCCATGGCGCAGTCGGGCACGACGACGGCCTTGACCGTGTTGCCCGCGGCAAAGGGCGCAAACTCGCTGCCGGCGACGAGCGCCGTCATGTCCTGCACGGTGAGGTCGATGCGCAGGTCGGGCTTATCAGAGCCGTAGGTCTCCATCGCGTCACGATAGGAGATGCGGCGGAAGGGCGCCTCGGACGCAATGTTGTACTTGCCGTACTTGGCGAAGATCGGCGGGAGCACGTCCTCGAGCACGGCAAAGACGTCGTCCTGCGTGGCGAAGGCCATCTCCATGTCGAGCTGATAGAATTCGCCTGGGCTGCGGTCACCGCGGGCGTCCTCGTCGCGGAAGCACGGGGCGATCTGGAAATAGCGGTCGAAGCCCGCCGTCATGAGCAGCTGCTTGAACTGCTGCGGCGCCTGCGGCAGCGCGTAGAACTTGCCGGGGTGCTTGCGCGCGGGCACGAGATAGTCGCGCGCGCCCTCAGGACTGGAGGCCGTGAGGATGGGCGTCGTGATCTCGAGGAAGCCGTGCGCGGTCATGGCGGCGCGCAGCGCGGCCACCACCTGGCAACGGAGGATGATGTTTTTCTTCACGGCGGGGTTGCGCAGGTCGAGATAGCGGTACTTCAGGCGCAGCGCCTCGTCGGCGTCGCGGCTGCGGTTGATCTCGAACGGCAGCTCGTTGTAGCGGCAGCGGCCGAGCACCTCGATCTTCGTGGGCACGACCTCAATGTCGCCGGTGGGCAGCTTGGGGTTTTTGCTCGCGCGCTCGCGCACGGTGCCCTCCACGGCGATGGTGGACTCCTTGTTGAGCGACTTGACGACCTTCATCATGTCCTCGGTCTCAATGACGACCTGGGTCGTGCCGTAAAAATCGCGGACGACGACGAAGGCAAAATTCTGCCCGACCTCGCGGACATTTTCCATCCAGCCGACGATGCGGACCTGCTCGCCGGCATTTTCGAGCCGCAGCTCGTTGCAAGTGTGTGTGCGGGACTGAAACATACTCCTGATTCCCTTTCTTTCTATCGAATATCGCCTCCGGCGGTGCGGCGGCGGTGGGTTTACCGGGTCACGGCTCGCGCAAAATTGCGCCGGCGCTGCGGCGGGTGATCTCCGCGCGGATGGTCTCGAGCGCGGCGGCGCTCGTCACGGCCTCCTGCACGCCGGTGGCCATGTTCTTGAGCGCGCAGACGTGCTGCGCGACCTCATCCTCGCCGAGGAAGATCACAAACGGGATGCCGAGCTTGTCGGCATAGCCGATCTTGGCCTTGAACTTCTTCTTCTCGCTGTAGATCTGCACGCGCAGGCCGCCGGCGCGCAGCTCGGACGCCAGCGCCACGGCCGCAGACAGGTCGTCCGTCATCGGCAGGATGAGCACATCCGCCGGCGCGGTGAGCACGGCGTCGGAGATCATGTTCTGCTCCTGCAGGATGTAAAACAGGCGCGTCAGGCCGATGGAGATGCCGACGCCGGGCAGGGACTTATTCGTATAGTACCCCGCGAGGTCGTCGTAGCGCCCGCCGGAGCAGATGCTGCCGACCTCGGGATGGTCGAGCAGAACGGTCTCGTACACCGTGCCGGTGTAGTAATCGAGGCCGCGCGCGATCGTGAGGTCGAGCTCGAAGTTCTCCTCCGGGACGCCGAACGCGGGCAGGTAGCCCACGACGGTGCGCAGCTCGTCGAGGCCGGTATCGAATGTCTCGTTCCGGCCGCGGTACTGCTCGAGAAAGGCGAGCTTGTCCGCGCTCGTGCCCGGGCAGGCGATGAAGCGCAGGATCTCGTCCGCGTTTTCGCCCGTGACGCCGCAGGTGTCGGTGAGCAGCTCGCGCACCTTGTCCGCGCCGATCTTGTCGAGCTTGTCGATGGTGCGCAGCACATCGCCCGCCTGCTCGCTCAGGCCGAGGATGGCGAAAAAGCCGTTGAGCACCTTGCGGTTGTTCACGCGGATGCGAAAGCGGTGCAGGCCCAGGCGCGTGAATGTGTCGTAGATGATGGCCGGGATCTCGGCCTCGTTCAAAATATCGAGCGCACCGTCGCCGATGATGTCGATATCCGCCTGATAAAACTCGCGGAAGCGGCCGCGCTGCGCGCGCTCGCCGCGCCAGACCTTGCCGATCTGATAGCGGCGGAACGGGAACGTGAGCTGGCCGTAATTGGCCGCGACGTACTTCGCCAGCGGCACCGTGAGGTCAAAACGCAGGGCGAGGTCGCTGTCGCCCTTCGTGAAACGGTAGATCTGCTTTTCCGTCTCGCCGCCGCCCTTGGCCAGCAGCACCTCGGCCGCCTCGATGGCGGGCGTGTCGAGCGGGGTGAAGCCGTAGCGGGCGTAGGTCTCGGCCAGAACGGCGCGCATTTTGTCCATCTGCACCTGCTTGTCCGGCGGCAGCTCCATGAAGCCGGACAGGGTGCGGGGTTTGATCTTGTCCATGGTGATGATGATTCCTTTCGGGCTTACAATTTCTTTTTCGGGTTGACGATGTCGCGCCAGTCGAGGTCGCCGCGGCTCAGGCCCAGAATGAGCACCTCGGCCGTGGCCACGTTGCTGGCAAACGGGATCTGCCGCTGGTCGCACAGGCGCGCCATGCGGTTGACCTCGTCAAAATGGCCGCTCTCGGCGTCGCAGAAAAACAGCACGAGGTCGATCTCGTTATAGCTGATGCGCGCGTCGAGCTGCTGGCAGCCCTGCGCCGAGTGCAGGTAGGTGCGGACCTTCAGGCCGGTGGCTTCGGAGATGAGCCGCCCAGTCGTAAACGTCGAGCTCAGGTCGTGCTTGGCCAAAATGCCGCAGTATGCGATGCAGAACTGGACCATGAGTTCCTTCTTGCCGTCGTCAGCGATGAGTGCAATGTTCATATGGATAACTCCTCTCTGTCTGGTCAGGGGCCGTCACTGCAGCAGCGAGAGCTCGCTCTCGGGGGCGGTGTCGACGGTCTTGACGGTGAAATATGCGTCGAGAAAATCGCGCGCGATGGACGCGATGGAAGCGCCGGCGCTGCCGTGCTCCACGACGACCGCCACGGCGACCTTGGGATTGTCATACGGTGCGTAGCAGATGAAAATGGCGTTGTTGACCTGGTTGTCGCCGAGCTGGGCGGTGCCGGTCTTGGCGGCGACCTTCACGCCGTAGTCGCCGAAGGTCTCATACGCGCTGCCGGCGCGGTCATTGGCGACGAGGTACATGCCCTTTTGCACGGCGGCCCAGTTATAGTCGCTGGTCTCGACGGCGCTGAGCACCTCGGCCTGATTTTCGTAAATGAGCTCGCTGCCGTCGTAGCTGCGCACGGACTTCAGGATGGACGCACTGTGGCGCGTGCCGCCGTTTGCGATCGTGGCGCAGTACTCCGCCAGCTGCAGCGGCGTGAACAGGCTGTACGACTGGCCGATGGCCGCCTGCAGCGAGTCGCCGACGTACCAGTTCGTGTTCTCGACCTTTTTCTTCACGGCCTCCGTGGCCATCTGGCCGGTGCTCTCCGGCAGCTCGATGCCGGTGTGCTCGCCGAGACCGAAGGCCGCGGCATAGCGCGCGAGCGTGTCGATCGGCAGGCTGTCGCCGACGGTGTAGAAGAAGATGTTGCACGAGTCGCGGATGGCCTCGGTGACATTGTCATTGCCGTGCGTCGCGCCGGACGAGGCGATCCAGCACTTGGGGGCGTAGCCGGTGTCCTCATACTTGCGGAACGTGCCGGTGCACTGGATGCGCGTGCCGGTGGTGATGACACCCTCGGTCAGGCCGGCGATGGCCGTACAGGGCTTGAACGTCGAGCCGGGAGAATACTGGCCGAGCAGCGCACGGTTGAACAGCGGCTCGTTCTCGGCGTCCTTGACGGCGTCGTAGCTCTCCTGACTCTGAAAGAGCGTCTGCAGGTCGAACGTCGGATAGTTGGCGATGGCCAGCGGCTGGCCGGTGGCGACATCGACCGCCACGAGCGCGCCGCCGCCGACGGCATCGCTGGTTTCCGTCGACTTGGACTTCATGTTCTCGATGCCTCTGGTCAGCGACTGCTCGGCCGCCGCCTGCAGATCGAGGTCGATCGTGAGGCTGACCTGATCGCCCGGCTCCGGCTCTTTGGTGTACGTCGTGCCGGTGACGGTGCCGGATGCGTTTTTCGTCACGATGGCCGTGCCGTTCGTGCCGTGGAGGTATTTCTCAAAGGCGAGCTCGGCCCCGTCCTTGCCGACGGTCGCGCTCATGGGGTAGCCCTGGGTCTTATAGGTCGTGTATTCCTCGGCGTTCATCTTGCCCGTGTAGCCGAGCAGGTGCGCCGCGAGATTCGTGTGGTACTGGCGCGTATAGGACACCGTGACCTCGAAGCCGGGGACATTATTTTCCTTCAGCGACGTGATGAGCTCCATGCTCGCGTCCTGAACGAAGACATAGTCCGGCAGGTAGAGCTTGTCGATATAGCGCGTCTTGATCGAGTAGCGCAGGCCGGCGATGATGCGCATATCGGCCGCGGAATAGTTGTTGTTGATCTCAAACTTTTCGCGGCAGTAGCTCATGAGCTCCACGGCCGTGGCCTCCTCGTCGAGGCCGGCGTATTTGAGGAAGCCCTTGAGCTGGGTGCGCTGCGTGTCGTTCATGTCCGTGTACTCGAACGGGGGCTTGGCCGTGACCGGCAGCTCGTCGACATACGTGTCGCCGCAGGCGGCGACGGTGCGCGCCATCTGCAGGAGGATGCCGTTCGGATCGTCCTGCTCGAAGAGGTCGTCGGGATTGAAGACGAGGTTATTGCAGCTCGTGTTCGACACGAGCACGCGGCCGTAGCGGTCAAGGATGCTGCCGCGCGCGGCCTCCACGGTCTGGGAGCTGGCGACGCTGTTGCGGTTTTCCTCATAATACGCCTTGCCATCGACGATCTGCAGCTTATAGAGCGCGACGACGAACACGATCACGAGCAGCACGAGGATGCCCGCGAGCGCGGTGACGCGGCCGGGTTTGATGGGTTTTTCCATGGCGAAGATCCTTTCGGGGTCGGGCGCGCTGACAGGCTCAGCGCAGGGCACGCCGGCGGTGAAACGCACGGCTGATATAGTAATACGGGATGGCGAGCGGCAGCGAGAACACGCTCTGCCCCAGCGCCACGGCCAGCAGCCGCCAGAACGACGCGCCGTGGAAGATCCACAGGCGGAACATCTGGCAGAAGGCCGTGAGCAGAAACGCAGCCAGGCACGTCACGAGAAACGGCAGCAGGCTGTTATTGATGAGATACTCCGCGAGCATACCGGCGCCGAAGCCGATGACCGCGAAGAGCACGGCGAAGAGCATCCCCGTGCCGGGGTAGCCCATGGCGCCAAAATAGCCCGCGATGAGGCCGAACACCGCGCCCCACGTGCCGCCCTCGAACACGCCGACCGCCACAACGACTGCCGGCACGAACATGGCGTGCACGCCGAAGAGCGCAATGTGCGCAAAGACCGTGTTCTGCAGCAGGAGCGTCACGGCCATGTACAGCGCGCACCAGAGCACGCGGTGTACCTTATCCTTGTTGATGAGATCGGCCCACATGTCAGCTCACCACGTCAAAGTCTTTGATGACGAACACCTGCAGCAGCTCGCCGAGGTCACACGCAGGCGTGATGACGCCGTAGGTCTGCTGGCCGCCGGCCTCGGTGCGCACGTCCGTGATCGTGCCGACGACGAGGCCCGCCGGGAACGCGCCGCCCTTGCCGGACGTGAGCACGGTGTCGCCGGTGAAGATGCTCATGCCCTCGGCCAGATAGCCGAAGCGGACGCAGCCCTGCTGCATGAGCGTGAAGTCGCCGAGGACCATGGCTGTCGCGCCGCTGCCGCTGACATAGCCGCCGACGCTCATATCCACGTCGATGACCGTGCGCACGGTCGCCCAGGTGCTGCCGGTCTCGATGACCTGACCGACGAGCGCGCCGGACTCGTTCATGACGCAGTCGCCGACCTCGATGCCGCTGTCGCTGCCCTTGCTGAGCGTGAGCGTGCTCGACCAGTTCGACGCGCCGTAGGACACGACGTTCGCAGGTTCGAGCTCGAAGTCCGTGTGCCGCTGCGTGAAGCCCAGCAGGTCACGATAGCGCTCGTTTTCCGCGATCGCCTCCTGCCCCTCGCGCGCCTGCGCCTGGGCCTCGGCCAGCTGCGTGCGCAGCTGCTCGTTTTCGGCCTGGAGCTGGTCGTATTTATAAATGTAGCCGTAGATGCTCTCGAGCCACTGTGCCGTGACGGTCGCGGCCTTCTGCAGCGGCGCGCGCACGATGCCGTCGAGATTCGTGAGGAATCCCGCCTTGCCGCCGAGCGCCCCGGCGATCAGCGCGAGCACGAGCACGACCGCGACCACGATCGCGCCGACGCGCGCGCCTTTCTTTTTCAGATACGTTTTCCAGTTCAAAGCAGCTCGACTCCCAGTTCGTTCAGCAGTTGTCCCAGCCTGCACAGCGGCAGGCCCATCACGTTGAAATAATCGCCGTCCAGATGCGCGACGAACAGCGCGCCGCGGCCCTGAATGCCGTAAGCGCCGGCCTTGTCCATCGGCTCGCCGGTGGCGATGTAGCGCTCGATCTCCCCGGACGTGAGGGGGCGAAAGCGCACGGCCGTGCGCTCGGCCGCCTGCCGCAGCTCGCCGCCGCGCAGCACGGCGACGCCGGTGTAGACGATGTGCTCGCGCCCGGAAAGGGCCGTGAGCATGCGCACGGCGTCGTCATGATCTCGCGGCTTGCCGAGGATGGCGCCGTCGAGATAGACGATCGTGTCCGCCGCGATAATGATGTCCTCCGGCGCGCAGGTCTGTGCGACCTCCTGCGCCTTGTGCAGGGACAGTTCGCGCACGGTCTGCTCCGGGCCGGCGCCCGGCGTCGCGCGCTCAGGGCCCTTTGCCGGCCGGATCGTCAGGTCCGGCACGCCGAGCATCTCCAGCAGCTCCCGCCGGCGCGGGGAGCCGGAGGCTAGAATCCAGTTCATGGTCGTTCCTCCCGGGCGGGTCATTCCACGCCCCGATAATACAGGCCGCGGGTCAGCCCGTTCGGGCGATAATCCGTCAGGCCCAGATAGCTCTGCGTGACCGCGACGCACTCACGCGGCGTCTCGGTCGTGAACATGAGGCGCACGCCCCAGAGACCCGCCGTTTCATAGTCCTCATGCTTGTCGGCGAGGTAGAGCTTGTGCGCGTTGAAGATCTGGTTGCGGTGACCGAACGCCGGCAGCACCGGGAACAGCGCCCCGCGCCGGTCGGCCAGATTGTTGGGCACGCTGCAGTTGCAGCGGCCCGCGCTGTTGCGGATGATGCACTGCTCGGTGATCATGCACGGCAGGCGGCCGTAGACGATCATCTCCGTGTCGATGCTCTTGGCAAGGTCGCGGATCTGCGCCACGCGCAGCTCGAACGACGCCGTCGCGCTCACGAGACCGGCCTGCTGCAGCACTTCCTCCGTGAAGGAGTTAAAGACATTGAGTCCAAAGTCGCCGCGCACGCGCATCCCCGCGCGGCGGGAGAAGAAGATATGGCCCATGTTGCCGACGAGCGCTTCCTGCACGCCGTTTTCGGCGGCGCGAGAGAGCATGGCGTGCATGTCCTCGGCCTGATCGTCCGTGATGACGCGCGGCAGCACCGCCACGACCTGCGCCCCCTGCTCCAGAAACGGGGCGAGACGCGGAAAATCACTGTCGAGGATCTCGACCGGCACATATACATACGCCGGGTGCAGCGCGGCAAGCTCCTGCGTGAGCTGCTCGGCCTGATGCACCTGCACGATGAGCGCGGGGTCGGCAAAATAGCGCTTGCCCTCCGGACGCAGCGGCAGCGGCAGGCTCCGCCGCTCGGGCAGGGCCGCGCGCTCCTCCTTCAGGCCGGTGATGAGCCGGCGGCGCAGGTCGTTGACGGCGGCCGCCGGAAGATAGAGATCCGGGTCGATACGGCTCTCGGTGCCGGTGGAATAATAGGGCGTGCCGCCCGTTTTGGCAAACTGGTCGGCGAGGCTCTGTGCGGTCAGCGGCGCGCGCTGCGCGGGCTCCGGCACGGGGCCGGTGAGCACGGCGCGGTGGCCTTCCTCGTCCATGACGGCGGCCATGACCGGCTCGCCGGTCTGCACCTTGGCATAAAACTTCACGGGCACGCGGCGGCGCTCGCCGTCGGCATACGCCTTGCGCGCGGCGGTGAACATTTTTTCCGTCTCGCGGTCGGGCTCAGCGGCGCGTGTGCCGAGCATGTCCGGCCCTTTTTTCCCGAGCAGGTAGCCCTGCGTGAAGCCCTGGCGCGAGAACGCCAGCGCGAGCCGGTCGTTTTCCTCCTGCGTGGGCACGCGATGCTCATGGATGCAGCGGGCATACACGTCCGTGACCACGGCGACGTACTCCGGCCGCTTCATGCGGCCCTCGATCTTCACGCAGGCGACGCCCGCGTCGGCGAGCTGCTGCAAGTAGTCTGCCAGACAGTTGTCGCGCAGGCTCAGCGGATACTCGTCCATGCGGCCGCCCATGCTGTACTGCATGCGGCACGGCTGCGCGCACGCGCCGCGGTTGCCGCTGCGGCGGCCGATGAGCGCGCTCATATAGCACTGGCCGGAATAGCAGAAGCACAGCGCCCCGTGCACGAACACCTCGGTCTCGATGCTCGCGTGCTGCGAGATGAAGCGGATCTGCTCGAGCGAGAGCTCGCGCGCGAGCACGGCGCGGGTGATGCCCATCTCGGCCGCGGCCTCGACCCCGGCGAGATTGTGGATGCTCATCTGCGTGCTGGCGTGCAGCGGAATGTCCGGCAGGGCGGCGCGCAGCACGCGCGCGAGGCCCAGATCCTGCACAAGGATCGCGTCCGCCCCGGCGTCCGACGCCTGCTGCGCGAGCGCGGCGGCGGCGTCCATCTCGCGGTCGCCCACGAGGGTGTTGAGCGTGACGTAGACCTTGCAGCCGCGGATGTGACAGTAGCGCACGGCCTTGGCAAACGACTCCCGTGTGAAATTATCGGCGCTCCGGCGCGCGTTGAATCCGTCGCCAAAGCCCATATACACCGCGTCCGCCCCGTTTTGCACCGCCGCGATGACGGCGTCGAGGTTGCCCGCGGGCGCCAGCAATTCCAGCATAGACCCACTCCCAGTTATAGTCATACATATAGCATTATAGCACAGCAGGTGCTCTTGCTACAAGTCAATTTTCATGCTATAATGTGAACCTATCATGAATTTCTAGTGACCCGAGGGGTAATTGCATGGATCGAGCCGAATTTACGCTGTCGCGGCCAGTGTGTCTGTCGCTGCCGGTCGAGGAAGTGGACAAGCTGCTGCGGGAAAAAGACGGGCGCTGCGCCCTGGTATATCTGGCGCTGCTGCGCGCCGGCGGAAAGCCGTTTCCCGCCGAAAGCATCGGCCTGACCGAGCGCGAACTGCGCCAGACGATGGAGCGGCTGTGCGCGCTCGGGCTCGTCTCCGCCGCCGGGAAGTCGTCCCCTGCCCCGGCCGGCCGTACAGCGCCCGCGGCAGACAAGCCGGGCGCGGCCGAGCCGAAGCTCGTGCCGGCGGCCGAGCTGCCGCAGTACACGGCCGAGGACATCGCCAGCCGGATGCTCAGCGACGAGCCGATGCAGACCGTGCGCCGCGAGGCCGAGCAGCTCTACGGCCGCAAGCTCACGACGCCCGAGATGAATATGCTCCTGGGCCTGCGCGACTATCTGGGTCTCCCGGCCGACGTGCTCATGGAGCTGATCCACTACGTGTTTCAGGAATACCGCGCCGAGCGCGGCCACGCCGGCACGCCGACGATGCGCCGGATCGAAAAGGAGGCCTATGCGTGGGCCGATCAGGAGATCCACACGACGGCGCAGGCGGAGGAATATTTACAACGCAGACAGGCGCGGCGGGAGCTGGCGCAGCAGGTGCTGCAGGTGCTGCAGATCCAGGACCGCGCGCCGAGCCGCACTGAGCGCGGCTACATCACGAGCTGGCTGGATATGGGCTTCGGCTGCGACGCCATCGCCGAGGCATACGACCGCACGGTCGTGGCGACCGGGGCGCGCAAGTGGGCGTACCTCAACCGCATCCTCATGAGCTGGCACGAAAAAGGGCTGCACACGCCCGAGGAGATCGAGACCGGCGACCCGCGCGCAGCGGGCAAGCGCCGCGCGGCCAATCCGGCTGCGCCGGCGGCCGAGCGTGACGATCTCGACCGCGTGGAGCAGCTGCTCCGCAAGATGGAGCAGACCAACACCTAAGGAGGGACCGGCATGGCCCGCAATGGGATCTATCTGGCGCGCGCCCGCGAGCAGATCGCGCAGCAGCGCGCGGAAAATGAGCGCGAGCACCGCCGCCGCGTGGACGACGCCTACCGCCGCGTGCCCGGCCTGCGCGCGCTCGATCAGACGCTGCAGCAGCAGATGATCGCGCTCGTCGGCCTGACGATGCGCCACGGCAGCGACCCGACGGAGGAGCTGCGCGCGCTCGAGCGCGCGAATCTCGACACGCAGGCGCAGCGCGCCGAACTGCTGACGGCGTACCACCTGCCGGTGGACTATACCGACGACATTTACACCTGCCCCCGCTGCCACGACACGGGCTATGTGCAGGGGCAGCCGTGCGAGTGTCTGCTGCGGCGCTACAACGCCGAGCTCACGCGCGACCTCAGCCGCCTGCTGCAACACGGCGACGAGTCGTTCGAGCACTTCGACCTGACGCTCTACGACGAGAATGCGCGGCCGAAGATGGAGCGCGTGTTTCAGGCCTGCCGCTCGTTTGCGCAGACGTTCCGCCCCGGCACGATGAACCTGCTGCTGCAGGGCGGCACGGGGCTGGGCAAGACGTATCTGTCGGCGTGCATCGCGCGCGTCGTCGCGGGCGCGGGCTACGCCGTCGCCTATGAGACGGCCGCGAGCGCATTCGATGCGTTCGAGTGCGCGAAGTTCCAACGCGGCAGCGCCGACGGCGAGGCCGCCGCGCAGCGCGTGGAACAGTATCTCGGCTGTGATCTGATGATCCTCGACGATCTCGGCACCGAGATGATCACGGCCTACTCCACGAGCGCGCTCTACACGCTAATCAACACGCGCCTGACGCGCGCCAAGGCCACCATCATCAGCACGAACTGCTCCAACGAGGAGCTGCAGAAAAAATACACGCCGCAGATCCTGTCGCGCATCGAGGGCGAATACCAGACGCTCCCGTTCGTGGGGCGGGACATCCGGCAGATCAAAAAGGAGCGCGAAGCATGAATCAGCACGAGATCACCGAGCGCCGCCCCCTGCTCGACGCGAGCGGCAACCTGACGGAACCCGGCTATGCGAAGTCCCTGCTGCCCGTCTACCGCCGGGGCGACATCAAGGCCAACAAGCTGCGCATCAAGGAATGGGACTACTACTGCATCAACAACGGCCACTTCGCCCTCGCCCTGACCATCGCGGACAACAGCTACATGGGGCTCGACTCCATCTCCCTGCTCAACCTCGACGAAGGGTGGGAGATCACGAAAAGCCCGATGAAGGCTTTCACGAACGGCAAGGTCTGCCTGCCCGAGAGCAGTGAACGCGGCGATGTGCACAGCGCCGGGCACAACTACAGCATCCTCTTCAAGAATGAGGGAGACCGCCGCGTGCTCATCGCGCAGATGAAAAACTTCGGCCCGGAGGGCTCGCTGTACGCGAAGGTGACGCTCACGGACATCCCGGCCGAGTCCATGGTCATCGCCACGCCCTTTGACAAGGACAAGCACTTTTACTACAACCAGAAGATCAACTGCATGCGCGCCGAGGGCACTGTGACCTACGGCTACCACAACCGCACGTACACCTTTGACCCGGCGGACAGCTTCGCCGTGCTCGATTGGGGCCGCGGCGTGTGGACGTATAAAAACACGTGGTACTGGGGCAGCGCCTCCGGTCTCGTGGACGGGGAGCGGTTCGGCTTTAACATCGGCTACGGCTTCGGCAACACGAGCGCCGCGAGCGAGAACATGCTCTTTTACAAGGGCCGGGCGCACAAGCTCAGCCAGGTCATCTTCCACATCCCCGGCGACGGCGGCAGGGCCACGCCGGACTATATGCGGCCCTGGACCTTCACGAGCGACGACGGCCGCTTCGAGATGGACTACACCCCCGTGCTCGACCGCGCGAGTTGTTCGGACGTGGGCCTCATCAAGTCCGACCAGCACCAGGTGTTTGGCGTGTTCAACGGCCGCGCCGTGCTCGACGACGGCACGGTGCTGAACGTGAAAGACCTCCCCGGCTTTGCCGAGAAGGTCATCAACAAATGGTAAAGTCAAAAACCGCTCTGCCGACGGCAGAGCGGTTTTTGCGTCTGTCGGAAAACCTCCGGGTTTTCCGACAAAAGGCCTGCAGCCTGCTGCGCGCATAATTTGTGTGCCGGCGGCACGCAAATTCCACACTTGCAGCCTGAGTAGTATTTTCTCCGCCGCACATGTCGCCGGAGAAAATGATTTCACTTTCTTTCGCCGCGCCGGCGGCGAAACTCTGCGAGGCTTTGGGGCTGCGCAGAAAAACCGCTCTGCAAAATGCAGAGCGGTTTTTGTTATGCAGACAATTACTTGCCCTCGATGGCGTCGGCGAGGCTGCTGAGCCAGTCGCCCTGCACGTCCTCGATCCGGCCCGCGTCGCACGCCGCCGCAATGGCGGGGTCGATGGGCAGCTTGGCCGTGTTGGGGATGCCGTGCTTGGCGGCAATGGCCTCAATGTGGCTCTCGCCGAAGATGGCGTGCTGCTTGCCGCAGTCCGGGCAGGTGTAGTAGGCCATGTTCTCGACGATGCCGAGCACGGGCACGTGCATCATGTCGGCCATGTTGACGGCCTTGTCGACGATCATGCCGACGAGCTCCTGCGGGGACGTGACGACGACCACGCCCGCCACGGGCAGGGACTGGAACACCGTCAGCGGCACATCGCCCGTTCCGGGAGGCATGTCGACGAACATATAGTTCACGTTGTCCCACTGCACGTCGGTCCAGAACTGGGTCACGGCGCCGGCGATGACCGGGCCGCGCCAGACGACGGGGTCGGTCTCGTTCGGAAGCAGGAGGTTGATGGACATGATCTCGATGCCGGTGCGGGTACGGTTGGCATACAAGAAGTCCTCGCCGCCCATGGCGCCGCCGTGGACGCCGAAAGCCTGCGGGATCGACGGGCCGGTGATGTCGGCATCGAGCACAGCGGCCTGATGGCCGCGGCGCTGCATCTCGCAGGCGAGCAGGCTCGTCACGAGGCTCTTGCCGACGCCGCCCTTGCCGGACACGACCGCGATGACCTTATCGACGCGGGAACCGGGACGCAGCGGCTGCTGCAGGGACTCCGGCTCGTGCTGGGCACAGGCCTCGCCGCAGGTCGAACAGTCGTGCGTGCAGTTTTCGGGTGCTTCGTTGTGATTGTCACTCATTGTGGTGGATTCCTCCATTTCAGCAGTATGTTAGCCTTATTATACCCCGAAAGTGCAGGAAGTCAACCGGCAAGCGCTGCCGGCTCTGCTGCGGCCGGCTGCGCGGACTGTGCGTCCACATACTTCTGAAGGCGGCAGAGCACCACACACGCCTCGGCGCGCGTGGCGTTGGCCTGCGGGGCAAAATTGGAACCGCGGCCGTTGAGCAGGCCCTGCTCATAGCAGAAGCAGACCGGCTCGAGCGCCCAACCGCCGATGGCATTCAGGTCGTTGATCGGATATGACGAGATCTCGGACGACGGCGTGGTGTCCAGTCCCTTCCAGTCCAGGTATTTTGCCATGATCTTCGCCATTTCCTGACGGGTGATGTTGTTTTGCGGGAGGAATATCCCGTCGCCGTAGCCGTCCACGATCCCGTTTTCCGTGGCCCAGGCCACAAACGACGTGTACCACTCCCCGTCCGGGACGTCCCGAAACACGCTGGTGGTGTAGTCCGTATCCTTGACGCCCGCCATGCGGCCGAGCATCGTCACAAACGCGGCGCGCGTGAGCGTGCCGTTCGGCTGGAACTCCCCTGCGCTCACGCCGTTGACCCAGCCGGCGCTCGCCGCGGCCTCAATGGACGTCTTGGCCCAGTGATGGCGGCAGTCATAGAACGTCGGCTCGACATCGACCTCGCCGGGGGCTTTCTTCTGAAGACCATAATAGGCCGCGATGCCGCGCGCGTCCGCCTGCGCGATGGCCTGCAGCTTGGCGTCACTCGACAGGAACTGCTCACACTCGCTGTTGCTGCTGATAAAGCAGTGCTCCACGATCATGGACGGGACATTGTTCTCCACACCGTAGCGGACGATGCCGTAATAGTCGGCGAGCTTGCCGTTGGGATAGAGCGTGTGGTCCTGCGAACTCTTTTTGACCAGGCCGCGATTATAAATGCCGAGATTTTTGAGCTGCATGAGGATGTTCGTGCCGACACCGTCGAGCACTTTGGCGATCTCGGGCCGGTAGTTGCCGTTACTGACGAGCACCTCAGCGCCGCGCGCCGACTGGCTGGGCGAGGAATTCAGATGCAGGCTCACGAGCAGATCGGAGTGCTGACCTGCTGCAAAGAGCACGCGGTTTTCCACCTTGCTCAGCGGCGCGGTGGCGCTCGTGCCGTAGCTGTCCGAGCGCGTCATGTCCACGTGGACATTGCGGTAGGTCTCGAGCTCCTCTTTTAAGTACAGACCGATCTTGAGCACAAGGTCCGCCTCGTGATAACCATAGGTGCTGCTGATCGCGCCGGGATCGTTGCCGCCCGCGCCGTTGCCGCCGTGGCCGGGGTCGAGCGTGATGTACAGCCAGTCGCTGTCTTTGCCGTCCGTCTCGTTCGCCGCCGCAGCCGCCGGGCACAGCAGCGCTGCCGTCAGCACCAGCGAGAGAAAGATAGATAGGATTCGTTTCATCGCTTCTCCGGACGCGCCGCGTGCGCGTCCGCCCTCCTTCTTGGGAATTATGACAACCTTTGTCGAAGCTGATTGTACCCCACCCTTCCCGCTTTTGCAAGGGCATAGAATGTCAGCGGCAGAAATTTAAGGCAATCAGCAAAGTTTGACATTTCCCGCCGGGTTGTGCTATGCTGTATAACACTCTATGACAAAATGAGGTTGCATACATGGATATGACTCTGGTAGTGATGGCGGCCGGGCTCGGCTCGCGCTATGGCGGCGTCAAGCAGATCGAGCGTCTCGGCCCCGACGGCGAGATCCTCATGGAATACGCGATCTACGACGCGCTGCGCGCCGGGTTTGACCGCATCGTGCTCATCATCAAGCCGCAGATGCTGCAGGATGTGCGAGCCCTCTTCGGCGACCGCATCGAGCAGCGCACCGGCGTCCGGATCGACTATGCGTTTCAGACGCCGGAGCGCTTCACCGCGGCGCGGCCGGAGCTGGCGCAGCGGCAGAAGCCGCTCGGCACGGTGCACGCCGTGCTGTGCGCACGCGATGCGATCGAAACGCCGTTCGCCGTCATCAACGCCGATGATTTTTACGGCCGCGGCGCGATCGACGCCATTGCCGCCGCGCTGCCGGAGCTGCGCGGCGCGCAGGACGCCGCCATGGTCGGCTACCGGCTGAAAAACACCGTGAGCCCCTTCGGCACGGTCACGCGCGGCGTGTGCGCGACCGAGGACGGCCTGCTGCGCAAGGTGCATGAGACATATAAGATCCAGCTCTGCCCGGACGGCACGATCCGCGACACGTCCGGTGAGGGCGCGGGCGTCGCGCTCGACCCCGAGGCGCTCGTGAGCATGAACATGTGGGGCTATCACCCGGCGATGCTGGACGTGATGGCGCAGTATTTTGACGCCTTTGTGCGCGATCTTGCCCCCGGTGACGAGAAGCGCGAGTGTCTGCTGCCCGTGATGATGGACGCGCTCACGGCGCAGGGGCGCGTGCGCACGCGCGTGCTGCAGACCAACGAGCGCTGGTTCGGCCTGACGTATCAGGACGACAAGCCCGGCGTCGTCGCGGCGCTGCGCGCCCTGCACGCCGACGGGACGTATCCCCCGGCGCTGTGGAAGTAAATCTGCCGAAACTGCCAATCGCGGCGATCTGTCCGATCGCCGCGATTTCTTTACAAATTTCTAATGGTTTTTTAAGTGTCTCCCGGTATGATAAAGTAACCAAAGTTTCAGGAGGCACCCGCGATGGACGAGATGCTGCGCATCGCCGTATTCGGCGACTCGCTGATGAAGGGCACGCTGCCGGACGAGCAGCTGCGGTATCATTTTCACACCGACCTGTTCGAGGCACCACTCGCCGGTCTGCACGCCGAGGTGACGAACAAGTCCGTCTTCGGCGCGACCTCGCGCAAGGGCGTCACGCTCGTACAGCGCGACCTCGCCCGCGGCCACCGCTATGACTGGGCGCTCGTGGAATACGGCGGCAACGACTGCAACTATGACTGGCCCGACGTGGCCGCGCACCCGGAGCAGGACCACGACCCCGTGGTGCTGGCGGACGAATTTCGCGCGAACATGACCGCCATCGTGCAGATGCTGCGCGAGGCCGGCATCCGCCCGATCTTCACGACCCTGCCGCCCATCGACGAGGTGAAGTACCTCGCCTGCATCGACCACAACGGCGCGAGCGCCGCGGGCGTGATGCAGTGGCTGGGCGACGTGCGGCGCATCTACCGCACGCAGGAGCGCTACTCCGGGCTCGTGCGCACCATCGCCGCCGAGCTGGACGTGCCGTGCGCCGACCCGCGCGAGCGCTTTCTCGACGGGGGCGACCCCCACGCGCTCAACGCGGACGACGGCATCCACCTGTCGGAGGAAGGATACCGGCTGTTTTACGGCGCGCTCATCGAGCAGGTGCGCGCGATCATCTGAGGTCCATAGAAAAGGAGCGGACACCGATCACGGTGTCCGCTCCTTTTTCGTTCTTATGCGCGGCAGGCCGCCTGCGTGCGCGCGAGCAGGCGCGCGGCCGTACGCGCGTCCGCCTGACCGGGCAGCAGCCGCCAGACCCAGTTGCCGGCGGCCGTGCCGGGCGTGTTCATGCGGCTCTCCGCGCCGAGGCCGAGCACGTCCTGCATCTGCGCGATGAACAGCTCCGCGCGCGAGCCCATGCCGGCGCGCAGCAACGCCTCCGGCAGGCGCGCAACGTCGTACACGCCGAGGCAGCGCATGGCATAGTCCGCGTCCGCGCCGCCGAGCGCCGCCCATGCGGCGGCGGGCGCATTGTCGTGCGTGCCGACGTAACAGACGCTGTGCGCGCGCACGCGGTCGGGCCGGTGCTCGGACGTGCCGCTGGGGTCAAAGCCGAACAGCAGCACGCGCATGCCGGGGCAGCCGGAGCGCGCGACGAGGCGGCGCACGTCGTCGTCGATCGTGCCGAGATCCTCGGCGATCAGCTCCAATTCCGGCGCTGCCGTGTGCAGCGCCTGCAGCAGCGCCGGGCCGGGGCCGGGCGCCCAGTGGCCACCGCGGGCGGTCAGTTCTCCACGTGGCACCACCCAATAGCTTGAAATGGCGCGAAAATGGTCAAGGCGCACCACATCATAGCGCTTTGCTGCGCCGCGGATGCGGTCTTTCCACCACCGGAAGCCGTCCGCACGCATGGCATCCCAATCATAGAGCGGGTTGCCCCAGAGCTGGCCGTCGGCGCTGAAATAGTCCGGCGGGACACCGGCGACGGCGCTCGGCTGCCCGTCGGGGTCGAGGCGAAACTGCGCCGGCTGCGCCCAGACGTCCGCGCTGTCCGCCGCCACATAGATGGGGATATCCCCCATGATCTCGATACCGTTTTCCCCTGCATAGGCCTTGAGGGCGGTCCACTGGAGGCTGAACTCGTACTGGCAGAATTTCCAGAAATGAACTTCCGCCTCATGCTCGGCATACAGCTGCCGGATGGCCTCCGCATCGCTGCTCTCCCGCACCGTTTCCGGGTCGAAGGCTCCGCTCTGAACTCGGAGGGCAAAGTCCGTAATGTAGGCCGCCTTGCGTCCACTGATGCCCAGCGCCTGCAAGCCCTCCGGTCCCGCCGCCAGTACGCTCCCGGCGTCCACGGTCTCCAGCGCCTCCTGCATCCGCCGCCAGACGGTGGCCTGCGCCTTCGTGGAGATCTGCTGGCCGATGATGTGGTGGACGACGGAGGAAAAGAGATCCGCGTCGACCGCGCGGTCAACATACCCTACGCGGTCAATGACCGCGCCCAGTCGCCTATCCCGGCGCCGCAAGTACGCAAGCTCCGTCTCGCCGTATGGAAAGTACATGCTCATTCTCCTTTTGTGCCGGTGTCGGGCTGGGTGAATTTCTGCGGCAGATAAGAAAAGAACTCCCGTTCTTTTTCATCTGGCATCTTGAACATGTAGAGCACCTGAAACGGCCGCCCCTGCACCCAGTTTGAAGTGGTCTCCCCTTCAAATATTTCCTTCACGGGGATCCGGCTGCAGAGTATCCATTCTTCAGGC
>OFMP01000508.1_pt1 | contig 26056 bp, 27 predicted proteins | sample 1541841 | NCBI WGS metagenome assembly OFMP01 (sample SAMN04209226, study PRJEB22552) | human gut metagenome | biome: gut; material: feces | host: Homo sapiens | place: USA: Oklahoma
CTGTATAAAAATCTTTATTTTAAAGGCTTTATCAACATTTTCTAAAATCAGAATCGTTTGTTTTTGTTGTTTTTATTAGTAATAATTTTATTATTTTTTATTAATTTTAAATAATCCAGCGTCTATACATCAACTATTTTGTCTTCGCATAAGACGTTGTTCCACGAACCACGATCTGTGGCTCATATTCCACATGATAAATACTGACCGGTTCAAATTCCGTATACTTCCAGTCCCTTGAACTGATCTTTTTCATGATGATATCACAGGCATCCATTCCTTTGTGAACTACAAAATGCTCGATCGTTGTAAGTGACACTTTCTTAACTTTGGAAAATAAAGTATTATCACATCCCATAACCGAGACATCTCCGGGAACTTTATACTTCATATCCTGGAGTGCATCCATAATCCCAAATGCGATCATATCATTCAGCCCCACGATTGCAGTGAGATCTTTTTCTGTCCGGAGCAGTTCTTTTGTCAGATCATATACGATGCGGTACTCTGAATCGATTCCCGGAACATTCCGGTCAAATTCTTCATCTGCTTCTTTTACAATCACCTGATCGCCATATCCGGCTTTCCTGAATTCATCCAGAAAACCTTCCACCCGGCGGAATCTCTGCTTCTGTCTCGCAGTTAATGGCGGTGTAATGTATGCCACATGCTGATGCCCCAGTTCCAGAAGATGTCTGCCCATTAATCTTCCAAGCTTTGTATTGTCCAACTCCACTGCATCTACATCCAAATGCTTCTCCTGATTATTGATCACAACAACCGGAATCCTTTCAGACATTTCTTTGAGCTGTCCGAGAAAGCATTTCCCCGGATTGCACATATAGATAATTCCCTGTGCATTCAGAGTCGAGATCATTTTCAGATAACGCTCTTCCAATTTTAAATCTCTCTGTGTATTACAGACAAAGATTCCGAACCCCTGCTCTGTTGCCCTTGATTCAATTCCTTGCAAAAGCATTACATAGTATGGGTTTGTCAGGTTCGGGCTGATGACAACGAGCAGTTTTTCTCGTCGCTCTCCACGCTGTGTTCTGCGTTTCGGAAGTTCATACCCCAGTTCTCCCGCCGCTGCCTCCACTTTCTGGATTACTTCTTTTGAAAAAGAGACGTTATACTTCTTATTGAGTACCATCGAGACCGTTGCCTGTGAAACTCCCGCGCGCTTTGCCACATCTGAAGATGTAACTTTTTTCTTCGCCATAGCCAGTCCCTCCTGCCGGTGTCTCAAATGCTTTTACAATTCTGTTCTTCCTTCCAATGCCCGGAGCAGTGTTACCTCATCAATATATTCCAGATCACCACCAACCGGAACACCACTGGCAATCCTGCTCACCTTGATTCCGACCGGTTTGATAAGTTTACTGATATACATTGCTGTTGTCTCGCCTTCCAGACTGGAATTCGTCGCAATGATCACTTCATCCACATCTCCCTGCAGACGCTCCATCAATTCTTTCAGACGGATATCCCCAGGACCGATTCCAAGCATTGGAGAAATTGCTCCATGAAGTACATGATAGACTCCATTGTACTTTCCGGTCTTCTCATACGCTGCCAGATCACGCGGTGTCTCCACTACCATGATTGTCTTATGATCTCTGTCCGGATTGCTGCAGATTGGGCAGATATCCTTATCCGTCAACGTACAGCACTCCTTACAGTAACGGACATTCTTGCGGGCATCTACGATTGCATTCGCAAGTCCTTCTACCTGTTCTACCGGCATATTGATCACATGAAATGCAAGTCTTTGTGCTGATTTATTCCCGATTCCCGGAAGTCTCGAGAACTCCTCGATCAGACGGCTGATCTGATTACTGTAGTAATCCATTAGAACATTCCGCCTCCAAGACCGCCAAATCCGCCTGTCATCTTAGATACTGCTGCATTTGTCTCCTGCTCAACCTGACGCAGTGCTTCATTTGTCGCTGCTACGATCAGGTCTTCCAGCATCTCAATGTCGTCCGGATCTACAACTTCTTCTGCAAGTTTTACTTTTGTTACTTCTCTTTTGCCGGATACAGTTACTTCTACTGCTCCGCCGCCTGCAGCTGCTGTGAACTCTTTTGTCTCAAGTTCTTTCTGCTGCTCTTCCATCTGACGCTGCATCTTCTGTGCCTGCTTCATCAGATTCGCCATATTTCCCGGCATTCCGCCGCCTGGAAATCCTCCACGCTTTGCCATGTCTAATCCTCCACTGTTATTTCCATATTTATTTTCTGTTCTATGTCCACAAATGTATCCTCAAAGTGTCTGCCCTCTTCTACATGGCGGACATCTACCTCGACTTTCTTTCCAATCTTCTCTTCAATGAGCTGTTCAAGTTCCTGCACATGATCTTCTCTGCCAACCATATCTGCCGACATAGCATCTGGCAGTACAATCAGCAAGCGATTGTCACCACCAAGACTCAGTCTTGCTTTTTTAAGAAAGCCTCTGATCATACCTGACGCTTCATCTGCGATAGAACGGAAATTCTTCACCACTTCCTGCACATCCTCCGGAATTGCATTCGGCAGCTCCGGTTTCGCCTTCCTGCTTCCCGCAACGCCTGATCCGGATGATGACGCATCATCTCCATTCACGTAAACAACTCGCTGCGGCATATCTGCGGCTGCAGCAAGTCCTTTCTCTACTTTGTCTTCTACCGCACGAATCCTGTCCAGAAGTGCATCCTGACCAGTCTCCATCGCCGGAGTACAAAGCTTGATCAGTGCAACTTCCAGAAGCACTCTCTTCTGCGTCGCATACTTCAACTGACCGGAAAGTTCTGAGAATATACGGATATAACGCAACAGCATATCAAGTTCGATCATCTTTGATTCTTCCTTGAGCTGCAGCATATTTTCCGTAGACACATCCAGCACGTCCTCTATATTATCAGAAGTTTTAACCAAAAGCAAATTTCTCAGATACCATGTAAAATCTGCGGCCAGCTGGGTCAGTTCACGCCCCTGCATAACCAGATCTTCCACGATATCAAGAACTCCAGCAACATCTCTTTCCAATACTTTTCGAAGCAGGCGGCTGAACACATCCGTATCCACCGCACCAAGTACTTCAAGCACATGATCATACGTCAGCTTCTGTCCCAGATAAAATGCAATACACTGATCCAGCAGACTGAGTGCATCACGCATAGACCCGTCTGCCGCCTTTGCGATATAGCGAAGTGCTTTTTCTTCCACTTCTACCTGTTCTGTCTGCATCAGATCACGCATGCGGTCTGTAATTGTCTCAATGCTGATTCTCTTAAAATCATAGTGCTGACATCTGGAAAGAATCGTAATTGGGATTTTATGCACTTCTGTCGTCGCCAGAATAAAAATAACATACTCCGGCGGCTCCTCAAGTGTCTTAAGCAATGCGTTAAATGCTCCGATGGAAAGCATATGCACCTCGTCGATAATGTATACTTTATACTTACCTTCTGTCGGTCGATATGTCACTTCCTCCCGGATCTCACGGATATTGTCAACACCATTGTTCGATGCAGCATCGATCTCAATCACATTCATTGAAGTACCGGCAGCGATAGATTTACACATCTCACACTCTCCGCATGGACTTCCATTTACCGGGTGCTCACAGTTTACTGCCTTCGCAAATATTTTCGCAACCGTTGTCTTACCGGTTCCTCGCGTTCCGCAAAACAGATACGCATGTCCGATCCTGTTCGCCTTAATCTGGTTCTGAAGCGTTGTAACAATATGATCCTGTCCTTTTACATCTTCGAATTCAGAAGGACGGAACTTTCTGTATAGCGCCGTATATGACATGAATTACACCTCGTCTCCGAAGCTGATACCGATTGTTCTCGCTTCTTTGATCAGACCACAGTTCGGATCAACATATTTCAGCTTTCCTGCAACCTCTTCCAACGGAACTTTCACTGTCTCACCATTTCTCATAGCTACCATATATCCGTATTCTTCATTCAGGATCAATTCTGCTGCCTTCGCTCCGACTCTTGTTGCAAATACACGGTCATAAGAACAAGGTGTGCCACCTCTCTGTGTGTGTCCGGGAACTGTGATACGAACTTCCTTGTCTGTCTCTTTTCCAATCTGTTCTGCCAGTTCGTAAGCAATAGAAGGATATTTTCTGTTCGCCAGCTTCTCTTTGTACTCTTTCTTTTTCAGTTTTGCATCTTCTTTGGAAATCGCACCCTCTGCAACAGCAAGAATTGTAAATCTCTTACCTGCCTGTGTACGTTTGTCGATCACATTCTTGATTGCTTTAATATCATATGGGATCTCCGGAAGAAGAATTATGTCTGCTCCGCCTGCAATTCCGGCATGCAGAGTTACATGACCTACTTTGTGACCCATAACCTCGATAATAAATACACGGCTGTGGGAAGTTGCTGTTGTATGGATTCTGTCAATCGTATCTGTTGCGATATCAACTGCACTCTGGAATCCAAATGTCATGTCTGTTCCCCACAGATCGTTATCGATCGTCTTCGGCAGTGTCACTACATTGAGCCCTTCCTCACGAAGAAGATTTGCTGTCTTATGAGTTCCATTTCCTCCAAGAATAACGAGACAATCCAGATGAAGCTTATGATATGTGTGTTTCATTGCCTCCACCTTGTCTATTCCATCCTTGTCCGGCACACGCATCAGTTTGAACGGCTGACGGGATGTACCAAGAATTGTTCCACCCTGTGTCAGGATTCCCGAGAAATCCTTTGATGTCAACATATTGAAATCCGAATAGATCAGACCTTTGTATCCATCTTTAAATCCATAGATTTCTACATCTTTGCGCTTGTTGCAAATTCCTTTTACAACACCGCGCATTGCTGCGTTAAGTGCCTGGCAGTCTCCACCACTGGTCAGCATTCCTATTCTTAACATGGCAACTCCTCCTATTACTCTTTGTACCTGTCTCTTAATCAGTTACTTTCTTTTCTTGTTTATAAGCCCTAAAAAAGCAGTTGGTTCTTCTTTCCCTGCCGCCATTCCTGATATTCCATGACCGGCGGCTACCAACTGCTTTTTATTATACCTTATTTACAAATGCTGCTCAAGAAATTTTAGTTTTCGTTATGTTAAAAATTCTTCCAATATCTGACGAATCGCCGCTTCTCTTTCTGCATTTCTTCCTGAATCTCTATCTAAGTCTCTCTCTGAATTTCCTGACGGATTCCTTGCCGGCTCTACCGCTCTTGGTTCTCCCTCGATATTGATCGGCAGCTCCGTCCTCTCTACTTTTGTTTTATTTCCATTCTGTACGTTGTCTTCTCTATGTATCTCTCTTTCCCCTTTCTTTTCTTCCCACTCCTGCTTTCCGGTATTCTCTGCAGCGATCACATTCAATTCTTCTCTATCCGTAGTCCGCTGTCTCTTTACGTGAAATGCACAATTATTCTCAAGATAATCCACCATATACATCCTGACAGCATTAAGCTTGTACTGTTCGTCCGAAAGATGACTGATAACAAAAAGGAGTACCATCTCCGCTAATCCTGTTTCTATATATTGATACGCCGCACCTGAAAATCCATAAGTAATATAACATTCGAATGCACCAAGAGCTGCAAGAATTCCAACAAACCACACCGTCAACAATTCCATCTGTCTCCAGGTATGAATCCCAAACAAAAATCCTCTATATTCATAAATATATTTCTCCACAAATGCATTCGTATTCTCTACACTGTCATGCACCATACATGCATGTTCGTATTTTGCTCTTACGAGTTTTATCAGTCGGTGTGTACTCTTGGACATATTCCCTGCCGCCTTCAGCATTTGATTCAATGTCTGCTGATTCACTGCTTTCGCCAGCACTCCGATTATGCCCAGAAGTGCCATCAGATAATAGATGACTCTTGTGTTCACTGCCAGTTCTCTTAACATAGCAACCCCTCCTGGTTTTAAAAATATTGCGTAACTGTTCGGGACTCCCCTTCGTTACGTTTGTAGATATTATAAACCTGATTTTATATTCTGTCCGCATAAATCGTTCTACAGATTTCTACAGCAAAAATCAAAATTGTCGTATTGAGGAAAATTATGCTGAAAGATGTGAAAAGAAAAATTGTTTTTTTATATTTGATTTGCTATAATTCAAAAGGTAACTAAAAGATCTAAAAATTTAAAAGAAAGGATATCTAGATATGGATTATAGAACAAAAGGTGTCTGTTCCCAGAGCATTCACTTTGATATCGAAGATAACAAGATTCATAATGTTTCCTTCGTTGGCGGATGTAACGGTAACCTGCAGGGAATTTCCCACCTGGTTGAAGGAATGGATGTAAATGAGGCCATCTCACGCCTGGAAGGAATCCAGTGTGGATTCAAGAAAACTTCCTGTCCGGATCAGCTTGCTCAGGCACTGAAAGAAGCAACAGGAAAATAGTTAAAAAATAGCAAACTAATAGGGAAGGATCGCTACTCTTGATTCAATCCTTCCCTTCTGCCCTACTAGTCCATGGACTGATTAACAGCCGCTTCTGGTGATTATATGCTCATTTATTTAATTGTGGTGTATCAAGGAACAAGGCTCTCACTTTTATCTATTAGAATCTAATTTGTGAGTGTCCGAGCGAACCACCGCGCAGCGGCTGTTAGGCCAGCCCACGGGCTGCATCTTCTGCCGTTGAGGTGGGAGAAAGATGCTTATGGGACTAAGATGCCATCGGTGTAGGAATAGGTTTCCTCATCTGGTGAGCCCAATTTACATACAATATGATCTGCATGAACTCGATAATAATGTCCACGCTCTACTTGTATCGACTTTGATGCTGCTACATAATAATCATTTTCTACTTTTTTTGAAAATGCATCAATTTGATACCATTCATCATCTTTTTCATCATAGCGTTCTACATACACAATCACTGCTACTGTATCAACTGTATGATTCGCTGTCGTTGCACCGTATGTATAAATTCGCTTTGTTCCTGCTTTTGTGATTGAGCATTCTCCATCCATCAGATGTTCACCACGCTCATTACTCTTCGGCGTATGCCCTGTTGATGAATCCGCAGAAAGCAAATAAGAACCATCGACCACTTTAACATCACTATCATCTGCTTTAGCTCCTGTTGTTGATGCACACACTATAAAGCAAAATACAATGGCACTCACCATTATTGATGCTACTCTATTTCTTATCATAAGACCATCTTCCCCCTCTTTTTATTATCGTCTTCTGATAAGTAAACAACTGAGTTCCAAAAAACTTACGCATTTTTTATACAAAAAATAATTTTTCTATAATTTTATCTAATTCGTCTTTTTTTATAACTCCTTTCAGTTGATACTGAACTCCTTTATACTCAAATTCTGCCACATATCTTCTACTCTCCATATCTTTTACTTCGTATTCCTTGACAGTAATTTCTTTTTCTCCATTCAGTACCACATATTCATTCAATAATTTATCAACTGTTTTTTGCCCTAATGATGAATCTTTGGAATTCATATACATTGCATAACGGATAATTTCATTTTCATACTGATAAAATAATATAGCTCTTCTTTGTTCTTCATCTACTACATATTTCTTTAATATCATTCCATCGGGTTTATATTCCATTCTTACTCTTGATATTCCTAACGTTTTTGTGATCTTTTTATCCACTTCAGATTCATCATCTGTTTCCTTCGTCTCCATATCTTCTACATTGATAATATTAGAATTCTCATCCCCATTTTCTCGTTCCCACAGAACTTTCCAATACGACTTACTCCCCACGCTGGTCATCACACTTCCGCACACCAGAATCAGCACTGCTGCCAGTGCTCCGATTACAAGCTTGCTTTTCTTCTTTTTGCGAACGACTTTTTTATGCCTCTTGTCGTATTCGTAATCCTGAATCTTATTGAAAAGCTCTTTTTCCATCTCATCCGACACTGTAATGTCATCCAGTGATCTGTCCGCGCGGACTTTCTTTTCAATCTGTTCAGCTTCTTTTTTCATTTCATTTTCCAATGATAATTTTTTCAGTTTTTTCATTTTCTTCACCTTATTCTCTCCAGTTTGTGTGTCCCGTTTTTCTTGACATTTTTTCAAATAAGGGTAATATGATGCTATAAGGCTAGTGTTCTCAATTTACTTTGAACAGTAGCACTCTACACTAAATCTGGAGGTTAATTTATGAAGCGAATTATATTGACCGGCGGCGGTACTGCCGGACATGTCACTCCGAATATAGCCCTGATTCCAAAGCTTAGAGAATTAGGCTATGATATTCAATACATAGGTTCTTACAATGGAATTGAAAAGGAACTGATTGAACCTTTTGGAATTCCATATCATGGAATTTCTTCTGGAAAGCTGCGCCGTTATTTCAGTCTGCAGAATTTCACAGATCCATTCCGTGTGATCAAAGGCTTTGGTGAAGCCCGTAAGTTAATCAAAAGCTTAAAGCCTGATGTTATTTTTTCTAAAGGCGGCTTCGTTTCGGTTCCAGTTGTTCTTGCTGGAAAGCGATGCAAAGTTCCGGTCATTATTCATGAGTCTGATATGACACCTGGCCTGGCAAATAAACTGGCAATTCCATCTGCTGTCAAAGTCTGCTGTAACTTCCCGGAGACGTTAGATGCTCTTCCGGAAGGAAAAGCTGTTCTTACCGGTTCTCCGATTCGTCAGGAACTTCTTACTGGTGATAAGGATGCTGCCAGAAAGATGTGTGGCTTTACAGATGAAAAACCTGTCATTCTCGTAATCGGCGGAAGTCTTGGTGCTGCATCTGTCAATGAAAATATCCGCAAAATCCTTCCGGAACTTTTAAAAGAGTTTCAGGTTATCCACCTGTGTGGTAAGGGAAAAATGGATGAAAGTCTCAAAGACACAAAAGGATATGTACAGTATGAATATATTAAACAGGAGCTTGCCGATCTGTTTGCTCTGTCTGATATCGTTATCTCCCGCGCAGGTGCCAATGCAATCTGTGAACTGAATGCTTTAAAAAAACCCAATCTTCTGATCCCGCTTTCTGCAAATGCCAGCCGCGGTGACCAGATCCTCAATGCACGTTCATTTGAACGTCAGGGATTCAGCATGGTACTTGAGGAAGAAGAGATTACAGAAAGCACACTTTTAAACGCAATCCGCGAACTGTACCAGAACAGAGAGTCCTATGTTCATGCCATGTCAGAAAGCAGTCATATGAATTCTATTGAAAAAATCACCGGGCTGATCGAAGACTGCGTAAATAAACAGTAATCACCGGGTTATTTTCTTATATTCCCTGGCAAGCCAGCGTCTCGTCCTCATGACTCTGTTATTCACATTATTTTCTGTGATATGATAATGTCTGGCAACGAGACGCGTTGGTATGTCATATAACGTTACACTGACATAGATTTCATAATTTGTCCTGTTCTTTTCTCTCAGTTTTTCAAATATCGACTGCAGGTATCCTGCTGCCTCCAGATTCAGAACAATCTCATCTACACGATTACCTTTTCTTACCCGCATATCTGTCATTTCCAGAATCGCATCTGAGTTCGCATATTCATATTTCCTGAAGGCCTTTTTGCGATGATCGGATGCCTTATGGTAGCTGATTCTGACAATCAGATTCTCCAGTTTCTTTTCATCTGAAAAATCCACACTCCGGCCCATATGAAACAAAGTCTCAAATACATCCTGACAGACATCTTCTGCTTCATCTTCATCGCCAAGGATAAATTTTCCAATATTGAACGCCCGAGAGCGGTATTTCCTGTAGATACTTACAAAATCTATATTCTCCATCTTTTGCAATGTGCTGTATCAGAATATCAGGACAGCTGCTCCTTTACTTTTAACAGGATTTCTTCTTTATCTGCATCACTGAGTTCACCCGGGTGCCATGTGATTCCCACCTGATCTCCTTTATATCTCGGAATCAGATGCATATGAAAATGAAATACTGTCTGCCCTGCACACTCGCCATTATTCTGTACAATATTAAATCCGTCACATTTCAGTGCTGCTGTCATTACTGTCGCCATTTTCTTTGCAAGAATCATTGCCTTTGCAGCCATTTCATCCGATAATTCATAAATATTGGCAGCATGCGATTTCGGAAGGATCAGCGCATGTCCCTTACTCGCCGGGCCCAGGTCAAGAATTACCCTGAAATTCTCATCCTCATAAAGTGTTGCAGCAGGAATCTCTCCATTAGCGATTTTACAAAAAATACAATTTTCCATCTTTAAATCCTTCTTTCTTAAAATTCAAGATTTTGATTTGCAATAATCAGTAATACTTGTCGTTTTATTGCGAATTTTTCAGGACGAAATCAGTTGCGGCTGAAAGTTCACAATGATACACTTTTCCTGAGGTGATAATATGCAGATTGAAATAACAAAACAATCAGAAAAAGATTTTCGTTTTCTTTTATCCAGACTTTCACATGAAATCCGTAATCCGGTCACGCTGATCAACAGTGAACTTCAGTTGATGGCTTCCTCTCACCCGGAACTGTGCAGTTACAGACAATGGGACAGTCTTATGGATAACCTTGAATATGTAAAAGAACTGCTGAAAGAACTCTCTGACTTCAGCCATGCGCAGACAGTTACTCTTGTTCCCGTAAATCCCGCGGAATTTCTGACCACTGTTTTATCCTGTCAGAAAAACACTCTGGACTATCTGGGAATCCGGCTGGAAATACATGTGGAACATACTTCTTCACCTGTTTTTCTTGACCGGATAAAAATGCGTCAGGTCATATTTAACCTGATCAAAAATTCCTGTGAAGCCATCGATCAGCCAGGCGGAAAGATTATTGTAAATCTCACCCCTGCAGATTCCGGCATCTGCATCTGTATTAAAGATAACGGATGTGGTATGACGCATAAGCAGACTGAGAATATCTTTCATCCCTTCATTACATATAAACCGGAAGGAACCGGTCTCGGGCTTGCAGTAACAGCAGAAATCATCTCTGCACACCATGGTCAGATCAGGGTTTCCAGCACTCCCGGTCAGGGTTCTGCCTTTTATATTTATCTGCCGGCATCCCCTGAATAAAGGTCGGTTATCCTGCACGCTGCGAAGGGTGATAAAGCAGAACTGCAAGCAGGAATCCACAGATAAGACCGCCTACATGTGCCGCATTGCCCACCCCTTCGCTTGTAAAACCAAAATAAAGCGAAAAAGCAGCCATGATCACTACCTGTCTGGCAGAAAGATCTTCAATATGACCTCTGCCCCTGATCACAGCATAGATCATTGCACCCATCACAGCAAACACTGCACCGGATGCACCTGCCGAAACTGCAAAATCCGCACTGTCCAGTTCCAGAAACAGACACAGCAGATTTCCACCCATTCCTCCCAGAAGATAGATCAGCAGATATTTCAGTTTTCCAACTGTACGCTCCAGTCTGCCTCCAAGCACAAACAGTACCAGCATGTTATTTCCAAGATGCTGCGGTCCAAAATGAAGGAACATACTTGTAAAGATCCTATAGTATTCTCCCTGCATAATGGCGGGAGTATATGCCGCTCCGCACTGAAGCATATGCATGGTATCCTCTGATCCTCCGGTAAATTCCACTGCAGTAAAAACAAGAATATTCGCCAGAATGAGAAGCACTGTAACCGGTGCCTTTTTCAGTTCTTCCAAGTTTTACCTCTTTTCTGTTTCTTTATCTCAAAAACAATGTACCATTACTAATTGTAGCAGACCTCCTGTATTTTGTAAAAACATTTATTCCAGAAATATATATCTTGCCTGTGCAAAATCCACTTCATCTTCCGGTTCAAGCTGATATTCCTCATCCGGACGAAGTAATCTTCCATTTACAGACGTTCCGTTTCTGGAATTCATATCACTAAGGAAATAGTTTTCTTCTTTTTTTCGTATTTTTGCATGGATACGGCTTACGGTAGGCAGGCTGATCACCGCATCACAGGCAGTTTCCAACTTTCCGATCACAGTCAGATCTTCATTGAGATAAATGGTCGCCAGTTCTCCCGGTTCTTTGCTCACCAGACTTGCAGGTCCGCTTACTGTTCCGGCAGATAGTACTACTGTTTCACCATAGTCCATATGTATCCGGGATGATTCGGAAGTTTTTTGTCCACAGTCTGACATTTTCTGCCCATTCACCGGCTGACTCTGATTTGTTTGCTGATTTCTCTCCACTGTCTGGGACAGGTTTTCATATAATCTGTCCTCCCATTTCTTCTCTGACACTTTTCCTTCTGCTTCTTTCCATCCTGATCTTTTCCCTGATGTTTTCTTTTCTGTTTTATTCCATGATGGCATATTTCTTATTTTTTCTATGTGTCTCACTGTTTCTCCTGATGCATACGCCTGTTCCGGGAGATGCAAAACTTTTTTTGTCTTTATAATACGCAGGCCCAGCATGATACCCGCTATAGCTATAACAATTACACCAAGTATAGTTTCCATTTCCACATGTGGCAGATATCCCTTCAGGATAGCAGTTGCCAGTCCACAGATCAGAACAGCAGCCGGCACAATAACACCGACCGGGTTTAGTCGGCCGGGTTCTTTTGAATCTTCTCCTTCTCTTACAAATTCATTCCGGTTTTCATTATCTTCCGGGAAAGTCTCTTCTTCTGCAAACTCCATCTCCTGCTCTGTCTTTTTTGCATTTATTTTTTCTTTCTTCTCCCCATTTACATCTGAACTCTGAGTTTTATATAATTCTTCTTTAATATGCTCCAGATGAAAACTGTCTTCCATTGCTCTTTTATATACTCCATATCCAAGGATTACCGCATCCTGATCCTGATGGTCTATTTTCGGCAGAATATATTCTGTCAGAAGCTGAAACTGTTCTTTAATATCCTTCTCATATCCGGGCATCATACAAAAATAAATCTGTCTTTTTTCAATATCTGTATAAATATATTCCGGCGACATTATAAACTGTCCGGGATTGATCAGATATTCCGCCGCATCTTCCATAGCCTTTACAAAACCACCGAAAATAAGCCTGAGATCTTCAACTCCCATCTTCTTTTCTTCATACAGCACATTCACCGCCTGTTTCGAAGTAATATCAAAATAGATAAAAAATCTGCCATCCATCCCCTGTATCCTGCACTTCAGAAGAGAGGGAATCACATTTCCCGCAAGCATCCTTACCTGATAGGAATCTGTATTGATCTCATTCTCACCATAGACAATGAGATAATTATGATTCATATCCCTCTTATATTCTGTCCGCATACTATTCTATTCCCCCATTTCTCTCAGTACCGCCTGCGCCGCCCGCAGTCTGCGGATATGTTTCACCGGATTTATCACTGCGGATTTCCCTTCTGTCCTCAAATGCCAGCTCAGATTGCCATACGATGAGATCGTGTCCAGGTCATAGGTTACCTGCACTTCTTTTCCCACATTTGTCTGGGTACCTAAATTCTCCGCCCCGAAAAAGCCAATACTCCCCAGCTCCTCACTGCGCATCCTTGCAGTATCATATATTTCTCCGTTTTTCTTAATCCCTTCCATGCTCCCGCTTACTGCCGATTCATAAGCTGCCGCTGTCAGCCATGCCCTGTTATGTACAAAAAAGCTCAGATAGATAAGTCCCATCAACACCAGCAGGATCAACGGCATGACACAGGCAGTCTCGATTGTAAAACTTCCCTTACGAATTATACTGTATTCATTTGTTATACAAAAATTATCTTTCATATCAAAAATCCTCCCAGATATCCTGCCAGCAGAAATGGCACAAACGGTATTTCCGTACTTCCCTTTCTGCAAAATCCCATCATCATGATGCCGGACCATACTGCACTGCAGATCATTCCCATAAAAAGTGTTGAAAAAAATTCTTCCGGGTACAGCACTGTCCCCAGTGCCATAAGCAGCCAGCCATCGCCCATTCCCACAGCACCTTCTGTAAGGATGCTGATCAGCACCAAGAGAAAACCTGTCCCCACGCACATAAGAACCTCCGGAACATTTCTTCTGCTATATATTGTCCACACAGTTCCGCAGACTGCAAATATTATGATCAGCAGAAGAGAAACCTGCTTTTTTCTGATATCTATCCATGAATTTATTCCCAGAAATCCAAGTACACATATTTCTTTTACGCCATTCATCTCCATATACATCTCTCCGGCAAAATTCAGCCACACCTGCTACATGCTCCCATTTCCGAAACAGAAGAAGCTTTTACCAGTCTTACCGAACGTTTCAGCCCACTGCAGGACTCCAGATTATGGTATCTGTTTCCCTGTTCCGTAACATATACCACTCCTGCCGGATTCTGATTCCTGCTGCAGATTTCACAGGCTGAATAATGCTCCCCGTACTTATTGGATGCAGATTTTGCGGAACTTCCGGGAATTTGTTTTAATGAAACATTCAGATAACTGCAGCCCGGATTTTTATGGTACACACTGCCCGAGGCAGTTACATAAACCATCGGTTCTGTTTCTCCCTGCTCTCCTCCATTGTCAGGAAATTCGGTTCCTGTCCATGCATGGACTTTTACATGGTTATAAACTACAACATCCGGAAGAGGTATCAGTCCACCAAAGGGTTTATACGTGTAGATATCCGGCAGCGTAATATCATCAACACTGTCCCCACCCGGAAGATACGCATACATTCCCGCCTGTTTTGCCTTCGTACACAATGCAGTCAGATGTTCCGTCTGCAGTTTATATATATCCATAAACGAAATCAGCGTAACCATTCCCAGGAAGAACAGCGGCAGTACAAGTGCTGTTTCTACTGCCAGACTTCCCTTCTTAATCTTTCCCCGAAAAGAGGTGCAGAAAGATACTTTTACAGAAGAAACTTCTCCAATATGTTCTTTTGCATTTGTCCGAAAATATTTCCGACTCTTTTGGGGGAATAAAAGATCGTAAATATTGCTTAGAGAGACTTTTCTCCTTTCATAAATTTTTTTATCTTTTTTTCCGATTTCTTCAATGCTTTGTTTTTCTTTCTGTAAAAGCATCTTTTCACACCTCTTTTCAGCAATTCATTCATAACAATACTGACGTATCACCTGAAATTCCTTTTTCCTGTTTGCTTTTACCTCCGCAAATGCCTCCAGAGCTACAACACAGGAATCCATATAAAAATTTGCCCTGCCTTTCTTTCTTATCACATCTTCGATCATATCCATAGCTCTCATCACTTTCTTTTCCTTTGAAACACGCAATATCAGAACCTGAAGGTAATCCTCATAGGACAATCCATGTTCATTGTTTTTCCGCATGGAATCCAGTCCTTCCATCAGACTTGAAAGATTAGACAGCGAAATCTGCCAGTCTGCGGAAGTTTTTACAAGGGGAATCTTCCCTCCTGCAAAAAGTTCTCTCACATCCAGTACGCTCTCCGCAAATGCCCAGCATAAAAGCAATGCAGACTCTATCACTACCGCTGCCGGAGGAACCAGAAATCCCGACGCAATGGCTGCAGCGAGTGCCTGTGCCTCTGTTCTTTTTACATTATCTGCCATCAAACATGCAAAGTTTACGCCTTCTCTGATGAACAAAAGCTTTGATGCCACAGATTTAAGGTTATCTATATCATTGTCTCTTCCTCCAAAAACATATTCCATCTGATATGCAAGACTTTCTTTTGACGGATCTGTGTAATTTCCCAGATGATTCATCAGATACTGCTGAAACAAAACCCCGGAAGTATAACTGCTATCTGCTGTCACTCCGTCCGGCATCTCCATTCCCTGTTGCAGCTGTCTTCCCGAAACCATTGTGTCTTTGCTGACTGTCCGGGTGGAAATTTCCCGTCCGGGTGGCAAAACCAGCTCCAGTATTCCCATTTTCATAATTCTTTTTATAATACTGATGGGATTGTCAGCCTGTGGCTGCGTCGGTGCTGGCTGGGTTGATATTTGTCCTTCCTGTTGCTGCCTGTTTTCAGCTCCCTGTGCTGCCTGCCGGCTTTTCTGAGAAGCCTGATTCATTTCTGAATCATATCTGTCGATGGAGCCTCCTGTCTCCGCCTGTTTCGCTTTCAGATCCGCCTCTTCTGTTTTTCTCTCTCGATCAGACATTTTGTTGAGAAGGAGCTGTACCCCCTGACTTCCAAGAGTTTCCTGCATATACTGCACAATCTGCTGATAAAAAACCTCTCCGCACTCATCTGTCAGAAGCCGGTAACCGGTAAGTCCGCTCTGATGCAGTTCAAGTTTCTGACTGTTCTGCTTTAACACCGGTTTCATATAGGATTCCAGATTATCGCAGATCTTTGCGAGATTAAGCTGCCCGCCTCCCATGGAACCATCCAGCGCAAACAGATCATATTCCTCAAGAAGTTTCCTGTCATACTGTCCAAATACAGAATAAAGTCCGATATCCATACTGTTGAGTATTTGGGTTCTGGCCGATGCCATACGTACAGATTCTATACTTGTACATACAAGAGACAAAAGCAGACTGAGTATTAATGCAAGAAATAATGTAATGCTTCCTCTTTCCTTTCCGCAATATTTCATACAGGAAGTACACCTCCTTCTCTTTTCATCTTAAATAGAATTACTCTGTTTGGCGATCTTTGAAAGAATGCTCTGCACCAGTTCGGTCAGCTGCTCTTTGAAAATAATGACAAGCCCGATCAGGACTACAAGAATCAGGATGATCTCCACAACACCTACAGCGTCTTCTTCCTCTGCGAATCTTCGTATCAGTCCGTTTTTCTTTTTTATCTGTCTTATCAATTGTCCCATTTTTTCCCTCCATATCCAAAAGCACCCTTTACGCTGCACAGAATTTACTGCAGCACCTTATCATGTTTCTCCGTAGAAAGACATAAAAGCAGGAATCATGACAATTGCCATAACGACAATAAGCATCATGATCATCGGCACCAGAAGTTTTGTGGCTGCAGCCTCTCCAAGAACACGTGCTTTTCTCTTTCGTTCTTCCCATGCTTCGGTTGATTCTCTTTCAAGCATATCAGCCATCTGTCTGCTGCCCTTCTGGAGATTCTGGATAAGAAGCGTGGCAAATGTTTTATACTTTGCCTGACCACATCTTTCTCCAAATCTTCTGTATGCTTCACTTTCAGAAACTCCGCTTTCCATCTCATAGCAGACAATCCGTATCTCTTCATACGCAGGTCTTGGATTCCGCTTTCTCTTTCTTCCATAATCCAGAGAAATTTTCTGGAATGCCTTTCTTACAGTCATCCCGGCCTGAACCAGAAGTGTAAATTTCATGATCAGTCCCGGATAATCCATAAGAAGTTCTTCATACCGTTTCTGAAGCTGAACCTGTTCTTCTCTCCCTTTCATCACAAGAATTGCCATTGCCGCAATAAGAAACAGTCCTGTCAGAAGCATTCCGGAAGTGTCTGCCGGACTTTCCCATTTTACCTTTTTTCCATTCAGCTTATCCGGAAGATAATAATAATCCGGATCACTGCGCTGCTCGTTATACCGGGATACTGCCTCTGCAATACTTTTTTGTGCCTGTTCTTTTCTGGTCAGCTTCTTATTCTGTTTCGGTTCTTCCTCCTGCTCTTCCAGTTCCTTCTCCGGTACCTGAATGTACATGGAGACCGGTTCTTCTCCGTCAACGGATACCATAAATTCCTTCTCATATGATCCTGTATCCTCCTTTTCCAGACGGTATCCCTGAGGATACACCTGTCCACCGTTTTGCAAAGTAAGGATCATGCCCAGCAGATTTCCGGCTATCGCTACTACCGCAAAAAGTCTGATACCATCCTTCCCTCCGATTCCGGAAGATGGAATCCATCCTTTTTTCCAGCCGGTCAGTGCACACAGGATCATAACAAAAATGACAACATGTACCCACATTTGTACTGTCACACCTCAATATCTACAATCCTTCTGCCAAGCCAGTATGCCGCAGCATAAATGACAAGACAGATACTCATTGCTGCAATTCCAAAGGGATTTCCATAAAGAACACTTAAGAAGCCCGGTGAAGTCATCTGCAAGTACAGGATAATTCCCACAGGCATAAGACTCATGATCATCTGTTCTGACTTCTTTGCTGCCAGTGTAGCCTCAATCTCTTTTTTAACGTCAATCTTATCTCCAAGCATACGAGACACCTTCTGAATTACCCGGTTCATATCACCACCTGTACGCTTGGCTGTATAAAATACAGAGGCAAAATTTTCGATATCTTCTATCTGACTTCTTTCTCCAAGATCCAGAAACAGCTCTTCCAGCGGAACACTGATATGCTGCTGGCTTTCAATATAGCGAAATTCCTCCACAATATCCGTTCCCTTTCCGTAGAGTCTCTCCAAATCTCTGACACAGGTTTTTACCGCGCTTTCCACCGAATATCCAGCCTGAACCGCAACACTCAGCGAAGTAAGTGCATCCTTAAACTGATAATTCAGATTCTTCCGTCTTTCCCTGATCATACGATTTTTCTGCCATTTCAGATAAAACACAGGAACGGGAAGCATAAGAAGCAACACCCATTTACTTTTGTAAAAAAGATAATCTGCCATTATGCACAACGCCAGTGCCTGTCCCATATATTTCAGAAGTTCTTTCATAGAAAAATGATAATGATCATAATTACGTTTCTGATAAAGCTGTTCTTTTTCTTTCCCTTTCATAGTTCAATCCCCGCTCTTTCCAGTTTTTCCACATGAAGGAGGGATGCTGTCTTTACAAGACCTTTCCCTTCCTGCCATTGATACAGCGGCCGGATACGGATTTCTCCATTTTCAAAGCCGCACACCTCAGTTACTTCCAGCAATTTCCTTGATTTATCCCTCATTCTTCCCAGATGTACCAGAATATCCACTCCGGAAGCAATCTGTCTTCTGATTGCTTCCAATGGAAGATCAACGCCCATCAGAACCATTGTTTCCAGTCTGGATAACATATCCCTGGCAGAATTGGCATGGGCAGTAGACAGCGACCCTTCATGCCCTGTATTCAATGCCTGAAGCATATCCATTGCCTCTCCGCCGCGGACTTCTCCCACTATGATTCTGTCCGGACGCATTCGTAATGCAGATTTGATCAGATCTCTGATTGTAACAGAAACTGCTCCTTCCATGTTTGCCATCTTTGCTTCCAGCCGGACCAGATTATCAATTCCCCTGATACGAAGTTCTGCATTATCTTCTATTGTGATCAGTCTTTCGTCCTTGGGGATATATTCCGACATTGCTGCAAGAAATGTAGTCTTTCCGCTTCCAGTTCCGCCTCCTATGACCATGGAATATCTGGCCTTCACAAGCTTCTCCAGAAATTCTGCACATTCCTGTGTGATACTTCCCAGTGCGATCAGCTTTTCCATTGTAATGGGGTGTTCAGGAAAACGCCTTATAGTGAGAATCGGACCATTTAATGCAACCGGATAAATTACAGCATTTACCCTGGAACCATTTTCCAGTCTTGCATCCACGATCGGCATGGATTCATTGATCACACGATTACATTTTCCAACAATCTGCTGGATCACATCCTCCAGTTTCTCAGCAGAAGTAAAACTTTTATGCCATTTCATAAGCTTGCCAGCCCGTTCTACAAAAATGGTATCCGGCCCGTTTACCATGATCTCAGTCACTGTCTCATCATCCACCAGTTCCTGAAGCACATCCAGTTTGCGGACAGAATAAAACAGTTCCTGACGAAGCTGTACCTTTTCTTTCAGCGCAAGACGGACATCTTTTATCTGGTTCAGAATCAGCTCATCAATTACATCAAGGATTTCTTTATCCGATAATTCTCTGGACAGATCCAGTTCTTCCATCAGCATCTGTCGCAGCTTTCTAAATACATCTTTGTTCATCCTTTTTCCCTTTACAGCATCTTTCCGGAACTTTTTTAATTTTCTTTTTTCTGGCTTTCTTTCCTCAGAAGGTTCCGCACATAATCTCCCAGTTCACTCCACATCAGCTGTTCAACATACGCAGGTGACAGGCAGGTTGCCATATGAAACGGTGGATTTATCTTTTCCGTCTTTTCCAGAATCTGAGGATAATCCCAGATTCGGACCAGATTCTCAAACTGCGCAATCTTACACTGTGAAACAGCATCAGACAATACAGGCATATAAATCTTCTTACACATATCCAGCAACTGGAAATTTTCATCAATCCCACATCCAATATCCAGCACAATCACTTCATAAGAACTGTCAAGTATAAGCATCTGAAAAAGCCGTTCCCAGTCCTGCCAGGCTGTTGTACGGATATCTGCCGGCATCTGCACAGGTGGAACATAATCCAGATTATTGATCGTCTGTATCATACTGTTCATCTTATAGAGAAGATTCTGATTATCTTGTCTCACATAATAAAGAAGATCACTCAGATTGTGGGCAAAACCTTTTCCCATCAATTCTTCAAATCCGGAATATTCTTCCATATTCAGATAAAGAACGGCTCGTTCTTTGGCAAGTATCTGTCCAAGTGTCAATGCAAAAGAGGTTTTCAGACAACGTCCCAGAGGTGAAAATATTCCAATAATTTCTGTTGTCTTTTTTAATACAGCAATCTGATCTGCCACTGTCTTTTTTTCGGCGCCATAACATGCCATCACTTCCCGGAGAACATCAGAAGAAGACTGATATTTATACACACTTGGATACTGGTCAAGTTCCGGAGGGTGTACCCCTTCCGACAAAATGATGATCTTCCCGATATCCAGATCCCGGACTTCCCGGCACATAGCCCGCCCGGAAATCAACAGCAACTCTATATGTGTTTGTTTCCCATAGGCGATCAGGTTCTCTACAGATGTAAATGCCTGTATCTCAAAGGGAATATTCTTCTTCCGGTTCATATAGTCCATAAAGTTCAGCGCATAATCCACTTCCAGATCGCATACTGCAAAAATATTTCTTTTCAATAGATACCTCCTGCATATAACAACACACTTATAAAAACAGGAATCGTAAAATGGAAATTTTCAGGAGCAGCAATACTTTTTCTCCGATAGGAACTAATCTTTCCCGTACTGACTGTACATTTCACATATTCAATAAAATAAAGGATACGTTCACAGAAATTGTGGTTAAAGATCAGAAGTGCGGCCGAAATGCCTGCACCTGTCAGAAAAGAAATAAAGATGCATTTTATGATAGATTCACAGCCCATTATCCCTCCCAGTGCGCAGAATAGTTTAATATCTCCGGCACCTATCATCCCAAAAGCAAAGAGGATCATAAGAAATAACGGAATTACGCTTCCCATTATAAAAAATCCAATTCCCGTAATATTCTTTTGCCATATACAGACAAACAGTCCCACAGACATGGAAAAAATAATCCATCCGTTATCAACTTTTGCTGTACGGATATCCATGATCATGGCAATCCCGGCAACCGCTACAGGAAAAAGGTGAAAAAATGCATATTGCATCACCTCCAGTCTTATATTTTTCGCAACTGTTTCGATACTGTTCATACAATAGGAAACAGTCAGTCTCTTCTTTGGTATTTTAAAAAAATAAAAGTGGAATTAACCGCCGAACTGACGGGATTGAATCACCAGAAGAACTCTGGTGAGTATTATTATAGGACCGGACAATTGATTTGTCCAGTCCTATTTTTTGTCGAATTTCTAAAATATTTATAAACTTGTTACCTGTCCACACGCTGCTATCCCGAAATATACTATGCGAAGTGTATTACTGAGAACAAATTGAACAGTAACATAAACCCGGCTATAATGCACTTCACAGAAAGAATATCATACACCTGTCAATTAGAGTTCGATTTCCTGTCTGCATCCTTCCGGTACAATGATAATACCATTTTCTGTATCTTTCACTATGCTTCCACCAGTAACATCGGCTATTTCATGAATATTTCTCAGCAGATAGGTCATACCTCCATTTTCTGCTGAAGCTTCCAGAGTGAGTTTATTTCCCTCTCTTACAGCTTTTACTGTAAAAGCTGTCTCTCCTTTACGCGTCACTACCTCACAGGATGCAGTTTCATTTACTTCATAAACCTGAATCTGTACATCTTTCTCCAGTTCATAATCAACGGTAGTATCTACAGCACCAATCGGAAGCAGAGTATTCTCTCTTACAAATACAGGCAGTGAAGAAAAATCATAATCTTCTTCATACCATCTTCCGCCTTCTTTGACTTCTCCGCTTAAAAGATGAGTCCATTTTCCTGCCGGCAGATAATATTCTGCATGACCTTCTTTGTTGAAGATTGGTGCAACCAGAATACTGTCACCTAACATATACTGCATATCCAGATATTTGGTTGCAGGATCATCGTTAAATTCCATGATCATTGCACGCATGGACGGAATACCTGTCTTGTGTGATTTTACGGCCATAGAATACAGATATGGGAGTAATCTTAATTTCAGCTTTGTAAACTTACGGCATACATCTACAGCTTCTTCATCAAACAGCCACGGTACACGATAACTCTTGGAACCATGGAGACGGCTGTGTGTGGAAAGAAGACCAAACTGCAGCCAACGTTTGTATACATCCGGTGCTGCTGTCATTTCAAATCCGCCCATATCATGACTCCAGAAAGAGAATCCTGATAAAGTAAAGGACAGACCACCTCTTAAGCTCTCAGCCATGGAAGCATAGGTTGCAGAACAGTCACCGCCCCAGTGAACCGGGAACTGCTGTCCGCCTGCTGTAGCACTTCTCGCAAAAAGGATTGCTTCACCTTCACCCTTTACTTCCTTCAGCAGATCAAATACTGCCTTGTTGTAAAGGTATGTATAATAATTATGCATAGAAACCGGATCTGAACCGTCATAATATTTCACATCGACCGGAATTCTCTCGCCAAAGTCTGTCTTGAAACAGTCAACACCCATATCAAGCAAAGTTTTCAGCTTATTCTGATACCACTTCACTGCATCCGGATTTGTAAAGTCAACCAGGCCCATGCCAGGCTGCCAGTTGTCGATTTGCTTGATTCCTCTTCCGTCTGCACGCTGTACCAGGTATCCGTTCTTCAGACCCTCTTTAAAGAAGTTAGTTCCCTGTGCAATATATGGATTGATCCATACACAGATCTTAAGTCCTTTATCCTTATAACGTTTCAGCATTCCCGGTACATCCGGGAAGATTCTGGAATCCCATTCAAAATCACACCAGTGGAACTCTTTCATCCAGAAGCAGTCAAAATGGAATACACTCAATGGAATATCTCTGTCTGCCATTCCCTGGATAAAGGAATTGGTCGTCTCTTCATCATAGTTTGTTGTAAAGGATGTGGAAAGCCATAATCCAAAGGACCATGCAGGCGGCAATGCCGGTTTTCCTGTAAGATCTGTGTAGTTCTCGATCACACCCTTTATGTCATCTCCGTAAATAATATGATATCTGATCTCTTCACCTTTCACAGAGAATCCCACATTCTCAACCTTTTCACTTGCAACTTCGAAAGAAACATAATCACTGTGGTCTACGAATACGCCATAATGTTTGCTTGTTACATAGAACGGAATATTTTTATAAGAAATCTGAGAAGCTGTACCGCCATCTTCATTCCAGATATCAACAACCTGACCGTTCTTTACAAACGCTGTAAATCTCTCACCCAGACCATATACACATTCTCCAGGTGCAAGAGAAAGCTCTGTCACCATATATGGCTGATACTGTGCTGCCATATAGTTCGGTTCCGGGAATTTTGTCAGCGTAGCTCTGTCATATTGCATATAGCCAAGATTGCGGAATCCGATGTTTGTGAGAACTTTTCCGTCTGCTTCATATGTAATCTTAAAGTCTTTCAAGTCCACTCTTACTGTCATTCTTCCGGCTTTCATCACAGCTTCATCTTCTGTAATCTCAACCTCTGTTTCCTGTGGATCCTCATTCAGCTCATACCTTGGCTCACCTTTTACATAACCTTCATAATGATAACTTCTTACACTTATGATATCTTTACGTACAGAAATAAATTCTGTAGTGATAGTTCCGACATCCAGAGCACCGCCTCTGTCTGTGATCTGGCGGAATGGAGAAACAATTCTCATTCCTCCCGGAATTGCCTCCGCTGTAAAAGCCTGCATCGCATAGGATGCGTTTGCGCGTTCGTTTTTCTCCCAGTAACCTTCTGTGAACTTCATTCCTGATCCTCCTTGCTTTTAATCTTATGATTTGCTTATTTTCCAAAATTGAAACTCTTTCAGTACCTCGCGGGATAACGGACTGCTGAATAATTATCTGATACCAGTATACATCATGATTCTTTTTCTTACCAACAATATAACCCAAATTTTATCTGTGCAAAAAACAAAATCTGTATATTGCATAAAAACAAAAGATTGTGGTAATATTCTTCAAAATATACACGTTCTACAAGTATATCTATTTTGGCACCAGGAGGTAAGAAAATATGTGCACAGCAGCAACTTATAAAACAAAAGATTTCTATTTCGGCAGAACCCTTGATTATGAATTTTCCTACGGTGATGAAATCACCATCACACCACGAAACTACCCATTCCATTTCCGTCATTCTGATAAAGCCCCTGACTCTCACTATGCCATCATCGGAATGGCTCATGTGGCCGGAGACTATCCACTCTACTATGATGCCATTAATGAAAAAGGTCTCGGCATGGCAGGTCTGAATTTCGTAGGAAATGCAGTCTATGCAGAACCAGTATCGGACAAAGAAAACGTAGCCCAGTTCGAATTCATCCCATGGATTCTCAGCCAGTGTGCCACCTTAAAAGAAGCCCGCCAGAGACTCTCAACTATGAATCTCACCAACACACAGTTCAGTGAGAACTTCCCATGTGCTCAGCTCCACTGGATCCTCGCAGATGCTTCCGGCTGCCTCGTTATCGAATCCATGCAGGACGGCCTCCATATCTACGAAAATCCTGTAGGGGTACTAACCAATAACCCACCCTTCCCACAGCAGATGTTCCAGCTTAACAACTACCAGTCTCTCTCCCCTCGCCAACCAGAAAACACCTTCGCTCCAGGATTAGAACTCCAATCCTACAGCCGCGGTATGGGCGCCCTCGGCCTCCCGGGAGACCTTTCCTCCGCCTCCCGCTTTGCCAAAGTTGCCTTCACAAAAATGAACTCCAGATCCGGCGACTCCGAACTCGAAAGCGTCAGCCAGTTCTTCCACATCCTCGGCTCCGTAGATCAACAGCGTGGCTGCTGCGAAGTAGCAAAAGGCAAATATGAGATCACTCTCTACACTTCCTGCTGCAACACAACAAAGGGAATTTATTATTATACCACCTATGAAAATCATCAGATCAATGCTGTCGATATGCATCGTGAAAATCTGGATACAACAGTCCTAATCCGATATCCTGTACTCGCAAAACAGAATATCTGTTTCCAGAATTAATGTGAAGCACTCTATACCTGTGGCAATTTCGACAAATATTCTTTAATTATAGCCATTGCCATTTTTCAGTTCTGTACGGTATAATAAAGACAAATTATTGGTTTCAAAAAGAGGTAATAACAATGGTACATTTTTTTGATATTACAAAGTTCAACTTATATAAAGAAGATAACCGGCGCGAAGTAAAAAAAGCAAATGGCGGCCTTCCTTCTTCTTTATGGGAGACTTACTCTGCTTTTGCAAATTGTTATGGCGGCGTAATTATTCTGGGAGTTGCCGAAAACAAAGATGGAACCTGGAGAACTACAGGTTTAAAAAGTACAGACAGGGACAAGCTGTTAAAACATTTCTGGGATACAATCAATAATCGAAAAAAGGTCAACGTAAATCTTCTATCTGATCAGGATGTAGAGATATATGAGAAGGATGAAGATACTATCATCGTGATTTATGTTCCTATGGCAAACAGAGAACAAAAACCTGTGTATATTAATGATGATATATTTGGCGGAACATTTCGAAGAAATCACGAAGGAGACTATCATTGTACCAAACTTCAGGTGAAAGCCATGCTCCGCGACCAGACAGACAACACTATGGATATGGATGTACTGGATGATGTTCCAATAAGCGACCTAAATTATGAAACCATTCAGGGATATCGCAACAGACATCGAGCCCTTAAACCTGCACATCCATTTGGCCGTTTAAATGATTCTGAATATTTACGCAGCATAGGAGCTGCTGCCATTTCCAATATTGATAAATGCCTTCATCCAACAGCTGCAGGAATGCTAATGTTTGGAG
>OFMP01000511.1_pt1 | contig 25925 bp, 18 predicted proteins | sample 1541841 | NCBI WGS metagenome assembly OFMP01 (sample SAMN04209226, study PRJEB22552) | human gut metagenome | biome: gut; material: feces | host: Homo sapiens | place: USA: Oklahoma
ACTGTTTCTCCGACACATTCTGGTTCTCGGCGGTCGAGGGCGAGGTTTATGCGATGTCGTCGCTTTTCACAGCGCTGGTAGTCTGGGCCATGACCAAATGGTACGACCAGGCGGACACTCCGTATGCGAACAGGTGGATCGTGCTGATTTCCTTCCTCATGGGACTCTCCATCGGTGTGCATCTGCTTAACCTGCTGACAATTCCGGTGCTGGTGTTCCTGTTCTACTACAGACGCCGCGAGAACGGTCACTACTCGTTCTGGGAATATGTGAAGATTTTCATGGTGTCAGTCGTGATACTCGCATTGCTCCTGTTCGTCATCATACCGTATCTCCCGAAATGGGCTGCATACACTGACCTGCTGTTTGTCAATGTCTTCGGACTTCCTTATAACTCCGGAGCATCATTCTTCATGTTCGCACTTCTTGTACTATGTTTCCGAGGCGTGCTCTGGACCTACAAGAGAGGCAAGGTGCTGATCAACACCATCTTGCTGTGCTTTACCACCATCGTTATCGGATTCTCTGTATTCGCGATCGTGATCATCCGTTCCAATGTGATGCCGCCGACCAATGAGTATCAGCCGGACAATGCCTTTACTCTCGTCCGCTATCTCTCACGTGAGCAATATGGAACCACACCGCTCGTCTACGGACAGTATTACGGTGCACCTTACCACCTCGAAAGCAAGAAATACTGGGCTCCGGTGGGCGGCAAGTACAAGCATGTGGATGCGCCGTCGGACCCTGTCTACGAATCATCCGGCAAGATGCTGTTCCCGAGAATGTGGAACGGTGACCCTAAATATATCAGTTTCTATGAATCCTACACGGACGGCAAAGGCCGTACGATTCCGGGAGCCGACTACAAGAAGCCGTCTTTCTGGGCGAACCTGAATTTCTTCTTCGACTTCCAGCTGAACTGGATGTACTGGAGATACTTCATGTGGAACTTCGCCGGAAGGCAGAACGACATACACAGCCCGAGCCCGGGAGAATTGTTCTACGGAAACTGGGAATGCGGCATTCCGGCCATTGACCAGCTGCGTCTCGGTGACCAGAGCGATGCTCCGGAAGTGCTGAAAAACAACAAGGGCAAGAACCATTACTATCTTCTGCCGTTGCTGCTGGGCATCTTCGGCCTGTTCTTCCAGTTCGAGAGGGACAAGAGAGGCTGCTGGCTGACATTCCTGCTGTTCTTCATGACGGGAATCGCCATTGTCATGTACCTTAACCAGCCGCCTTATCAGGTGCGCGAGCGTGACTATGCTTATGCGGGCTCGTTCTATGCGTTCTGCATCTGGATCGGATTCGGTGCTATGGCATTGTTCCACTGGATCGGCGGGGCATTGAAAAACAAATATCCGGCTGCCACCGCAGGTGCATTGACATTGGCTTGCCTTTTCGTGCCTGCCCTCATGGCGCAGCAGAACTGGGACGACCACGACAGAAGCAACCGTCGCACCTCCGTCGAGATGGCGAGAAACTATCTGAATTCCGTAGGCGAGCAGGGCATTCTCATCACTCATGGTGACAATGATACTTTCCCTCTCTGGTATGCCCAGGAGGTCGAAAATGTCCGTCCTGATGTCCGCATCGTGAACACCTCGCTCCTCGGTACGGACTGGCACATCGGTCAGATGAAGTGGGCTTGCAACGAATCGAAGCCGCTTCCGCTGACAGTGGGCGTGGAGCAGTACCTTTACGGCACCAATGACTTCATATACATCTCTGATTCAAGGAACCAGGTCATTCCTATCTCCGATGTGATGATGGTGTTCAAGCATCCTGACGCTAAACTGGTGCTGGAAAACGGCAAGAAAGTGGACTATATCATGTCCAGGAAGATAAGCATTCCGGTGAACAAGGAAAATGCACTGAAATCGGGCATCGTAAGTCCTAAGTTCGCGGATATGATTCCGGACCAGATAGTGCTGGAAATTCCCAAGGGCAAGAACTATATCACCAAGCCGGAGCTCTTTATTCTTGATTTGCTCTCCAACTATCAGTGGGACAGACCGTTGAATGTTCTGAGCCAGGGCGGTGACCTCAATATAGGACTGAAAGATTATCTCATGTATGAGGGATATTCCAGCAAGTTCGTGCCGATACGCAACAGGATTTCTTCAGCGGATCCGGGACTCGTGGACGTGGACGAACTCTATGACAAGATGATGAACGTCTTTACATGGGATGCTATCCGTCAGGATAACTATGATGTTGACTATCAGAACTATTACACCTTCCTCGGCGTGCTTCCGCAGCGAGAGCTCTTCGTGGCGACGGCCAATGCACTCCTGAAGACAGGCGACAAGGAAAGGGCGCTTAAAGTCCTGGACAAATGTCAGGAGTCAATGCCGGATCACGTTTGGCCGCTGGAGTCGATTCCTCTCGGCTTCTATACCAATGACTATATGGTGGTCAATATGGTGTCGGATTATTTCGCAGCCGGAGCACCTGACAAGGCAGCCGACCTCGGCGCGCGTTTCGGCAAGGAATTGCTCACGACGGCGAACTTCTACATGCAGTTCTACGAGTATGCGGCAGATGACTTCGAGCGTGTCTGCCAGTTCCTCTACTACCTCATAGACGAATTGGAGAAAGGTGGCGAAAAGACTGTGTCTCACGATCTTAAACTATCACTTGTGGCGATGATGAGGTCTAGTATTCCAGATGAAGAGGTAGCCGGTTATGCTCCGGCAGATTCTTCTGAGAACACTGAAATTCAGAAATAGGAGGGCAAATGAAACATATAAGAAATTTCTGCATCATTGCCCATATTGACCACGGCAAGAGCACATTGGCCGACAGGCTCATTGAACTTACACAGACATTGGGCGCGAGGGAGATGGAAAATCAGGTCCTGGACAACATGGACCTGGAGAGGGAAAAGGGCATCACCATCAAGAGCCATGCTATTCAGATGGAGTACAACTATAAGGGAGAACCTTATGTGCTGAACCTCATCGATACCCCGGGCCACGTGGACTTCTCTTATGAGGTGTCCCGTTCCATCGCATCCTGTGAAGGTGCGCTGCTTGTGGTGGATGCTACGCAAGGCGTTCAGGCACAGACGATTTCGAACTTGTATCAGGCCATTGACCATGGTCTAGAGATTATACCGGTCCTGAACAAGATCGACATGGATGCCGCGCGTCCGGACGTGGTGACCGACGAGGTCTGCGACCTTCTCGGATGCGATCCGGAGGAAGTGTTCCAGGTTTCCGCGAGGACGGGAGAAGGCGTGGCGCCGCTTCTGGATGCCATCGTGGAGAAGATTCCGGCACCGGAAGGAGACCCGGAAGCACCGCTTCAGGCATTGATTTTCGACTCTGTGTTCAACTCGTTCAGAGGCATTATCGCATATTTCAAGATCAAGAACGGAGTTATCCATACCGGTGACAAGGTCAAGTTCTTCAATACCGGACAGGAATATGTCGCAGACGAAATCGGTGTGCTGAAAATGCGGCTGTCGCCGACACAGGAGGTCAGCTGCGGCAATGTGGGATATATCATTTCCGGTATCAAGACTGCGGCGGAGGTCAAGGTCGGCGATACCATCACACATGTGGAAAGACCTTGTAAAGAGGCGATTGCGGGATTCGAGGAGGTGAAACCGATGCTTTTCGCCGGAATGTATCCGGTGCAGGCGGACAAATACGAGGAACTTCGTGCGACATTGGAAAAGTTCCAGTTGAACGATGCTTCCTTCGTCTACGAACCGGAGTCATCCATGGCGCTGGGATTCGGCTTCCGATGCGGATTCCTCGGACTTCTCCATCTGGAAATCGTACAGGAAAGGCTTTTCAGGGAGTTCAACATGGACGTCATCACGACTGTCCCTAACGTGTCTTACAAGGTTTACACGTCCAAGGGAGAGTGCATTGACGTGCACAACCCGTCAGGACTTCCTGCCCCGACGCTCATCGACCATATCGAGGAGCCATATATCAGGGCGCAGATCATTACCAATACGGAGTTCTACGGTCCGATAATGAAACTCTGCATCGACAAGCGCGGAACCCTCATGGGCGAGCATTATGTCACTGCCGACAGGGTGGAACTTACGTATGAGATGCCTCTTTCAGAAATCGTGTTCGACTTCTATGACAAGCTCAAGACGATTTCGAAGGGATATGCCTCATTCGATTATCACATAAAGGGTTACAGACCTGCAAAACTGGTCAAGCTGGACATCTTGCTGAACGGCGACCCTGCCGACGCGCTTTCTACGCTCATCCATGAAGACAGGGCATACGATTTCGGAAGGAAGATATGTCTGAAACTGAAGGACCTCATTCCGCGTCAGCAGTTCGACATCGCGATCCAGGCGGCGATCGGCGCGAAAATCATTGCCCGTGAAACCGTGCGCCAGGTGCGTAAGGACGTGACGGCGAAATGCTACGGCGGTGACGTGACCAGAAAGCGTAAACTGCTCGAAAAACAGAAGGAAGGAAAGAAGCGTATGCGCCAGATCGGTACCGTACAGGTGCCTCAGAGTGCGTTTATGGCTGTTCTTAAACTCGATTCATAATGCAGAAAGTAGCGGTACTTCTGACAGTCCACAACAGTCTGGAACAGACTCTGGATTGCCTGCGCAATTGTTATCAGCAGATAGATTCCATGAAGGGCGACGGCATGTATTCCTTCACGGTATATCTGGTGAATGACGGGTGCACGGACGGGACTGCCGAAGCCGTTGAAGAAAACTTTCCGCAGACCCGCATTGTCCGCGGAAGCGGGACGTTGTACTGGAATCTCGGGATGCACGCAGCGTGGGAAGAAGCCGCGAAGGACGCGCCCGATTTCTACCTTTGGACCAATGTCCGCGCACGCATGAAAGAAGGAGCTCTCGCATGTCTTATGGAAACGTCAATGTTCCTGAGACACAAGGCGATAGTGGTCGGTACGGCGGAAGATTCCTCCGGAGAACTGAGTTATGGAGGACGCAACAAGTCGGGCAAGATTGTCGAGCCGGACCCTGCGATTCCTGTTCCATGTTACACCTTCGACGGCAAGCTGGTGCTGGTCCCGTCGCACGTCTACCGGATTCTGGGAAATCTTGACATCCATTACCAGCATTCCTACGGAGACATTGACTATGGCGTAAGGGCCTTCAAGGCCAATGTCGTCCGCGTGGTGGCGCCGGGTGTACTGTGCACGTGCGACCGTTCAGAGCATGTCCAGAAATGGCGTGACCGGTCATGCTCCCTTCACGACAGAATCGCTTATCTTTATGCTCCTGACGGACGTCCTCCGCATCAGCAGTTCATATATGATTGTAGAAGTCAGGGATTTGTCTATGCTGTCGTGCATGGCATATCTGTAGCGATAAAGGTGTTTTTCCCTAAGAAAATGAAATGATGAAGAAATTGTCGTACTACATAAAGTCCATGAGGCTGAGATCTCTGCCCCTCTCTCTTGCGGGAGTGGCACTGGGCATCATGTTGGCAGCTGCTGACTATCGTATCAGTTTCAAGGTGGCGCTGCTGGTGATGCTAACCACGGTATGTCTCCAGATTCTTTCCAACATTTCCAATGAACTCGGCGACTCGTTGAGCGGTGTGGACAATGCCAAGCGCAAGGGCCCGAAATATTCGTTGGAGGAAGGCGGTCTCACGGTAACCGAAATGAAGCGTTTCATCGTGGTGATGACCGTGGCATGTGCATTGTCGGGACTCCTGATGCTTCAGGCATCTTTCGGAACATTGTTCCAGCTGGAGCCGATCTGCCTCATTATTCTCGGCGCTGCAGCCATCGGAGGTGCGATAAAATACACCCTCGGCAGCAATCCTTACGGCTATAGGGGACTTGGCGACCTCTCGGTATTCATATTCTTCGGTCTCGTTTCAGTGCTGGGCGCTTATTTCGTAGTGGCTCATACGATACCGTCAATGATTCTTCTCCTTCCTGCTGTCGCCATCGGCTGTTTCAGTGTAGGAGTATTGAATGTCAATAATATACGCGACGTGAAATCCGATGCCGGAATCCGTGTGACCACTCCTATGCGCATAGGTGTGAAGGGTGCCCGTATTTATCATACCGCCCTCATCGCAGGCGGATGGCTCTGCCTGGTGGCATTCAATCTGTTGCGGTTCCCGGACCCTTGGCATTGGCTCTTCTTCCTGACACTACCGCTCTTCGCGGCACATCTATATTTTATCTGGACCCGTGAAGACAAGGCATTGGACCCGATGCTTCCGATGCTTGTCATGTCGACATTCGCATTGTCCGTTCTCATGGGGCTTGGATATCTGATGTTTCTGATCTGACAGACCGGATTATGTGCAGGAAAATTTACGTGGCTCCGTCTGCCAACCGCAAGGGCGGTTACCCCAATCCTTATTTCATCCACTTGAAAAAGGAACTCGCATCGTATTTCGAAGTGCTTGATTCTGAGAATAAACCGCGGCTTTCGCAGGGCTTGACCTTGCTTCGCTATTCTTTCTCTGCCGATGTTTTCCTGCTGAGTTTCGTGGAGACCATAGCGTTCCACAAACTTGCGTTCATCCAGTATCTTGCGGCAATGCTTTCGCTTGTCATCATGAAGCTGCGCCGTCGCGAGGTCATATTCATTTTCCACAATCCGCGTCCGCACAAGGGCGAGAATTGGATGTCCCGTTCCCTGACAATGCGCATGCTCCGCCAGGCAGTCCTGGTGCTGTCCCATTCCACCGACACGGCCGCGTACGCCAAGTCATTGATTTCCAATTTCGGAGGCGACCCCGCCAAGGTGAAATACGTCTGTCATCCGATGCCCGCGACCGATGTTCCCGCGCCCGACATGTCTTCCGGCCGCATTCTGATCTGGGGCAATGTCCTTCCATATAAGGGCGTCCTGGAGTTCGTTTCCTGTCCCGAGATCCGTGATGCCGGCCTGGATGTCCACATAGTGGGGCGTTGTGGAGATGTTTCTCTGTCCGCTTCGATAGAGCAGAACGTTTCCCGTCCGTCCGCCACTCACTTCCTTTTCGAGAACCGTTCCGCATCTTTCGACGAGCTCCGCAGTCTCATCCCGTCCAGCAAATACGTGGTTTTCCCATATCTTCCCGGCTCCGTTTCCGGTTCCGGCGTCCTCATGGACACAATTGCCATGGGCGGCGAACCGGTGGGCCCGTCTTTCGGCGCCTTCGCAGACCTGGCCTCCGAAAATGTCTGCCGCATATACCACTCCATCCCCGAACTGGTGTCCATTCTCTATTCTCCCAAACAGCTGAACCAGACCGCCATCCGCCATTTCATAGCCCGCAATTCCTGGCCCGCCTTCGCGGAGATGATTGCGACGGAATCGGGGCGTCTCTAAAAAAAATCTTGGAGTTGACCGATTATTTATATACTTTCGCCACAGTATTTGCGTAGAACAAATAGATAATTCGTAACTGATGGAAGAAAAGGCTACGGGCATATTGTGGAAGTCTAGTGCTGAAGGAAACAACGAGAGCTTTAAGGCGTTGTTTGATCTTTGGTATGAACCTCTTTGCCGTTATGCCTATTTTTACACTGGAGACACTATGGATGCCGAAGAGGTCGTGCTGGACTTTTTTATGCATCTGTGGCGCAACAGGACATCCATAAACATTGAAAAGTCTTTCGAAACTTACGCTAAAAGAGCGGTGCATAACCGCAGCTTGAACAAGATACGCTCACGCAAGCACCATGAGGAGCTGGAGACGGCATCATCGGTGTCCTATGAGGAAATTTACGAATTCGATACGGATACATTGATAGAAATAGCTTGGGAGGCTGCTTCTTCGGTTCCGAAAAAGTGCCGGGATATTTTCAATATGAGCCGTAAGGAAGGACTGACATACGCGCAGATTGCCTCCAGGACGGGATTGGACGTGAAGACAGTGGAAGGATATATGTCCCGGGCCCTGAAATATATGCGTATCGCTGTGAAAAAACTTTACCTTTTTCTTATTTTCATGTAAAAAATCAATTTTTTTTCGAGGGTAGCGGTGTGTCCGGATGTGTCTTTATAGTAAAGTCACGTAATTATGAAGACACGCATACCGACGGAAATCGTAAAAGTATTAGCCGGACATTTGAGGGAAAGTAACTCTCCGGAACAGGAAAAGCTGTTTGCGGAGTGGTTGGCCGTGCCCGGAAATGATGCCGAGTATCGCAAGTTCTTGAAAGTATGGAACGAGATTGTGGACGCGGAAGCTCCTGATTTTGACATAAATAACGCCTGGTCGGAACTTAACAGGCGCCTGGCTGCGGAACATGGGACGAATTTGTTCTCCTCCCGGTTTGTCCGCATTGTTGCCGGAATTGCAGCTGCCGCAGCTGTTGCAGTCGTTTCGATATTCAGTTACAATATATATGAATCGTATGGAGACAAGCCTGTCACGTTCGCGAGCGTTTCCGGAAAGAGCCGTGTCTGCCTTCCGGACGGAAGTGACGTCACTCTCAATGCCGGAGCGTCTGTCACATACGGAAAGCATTTCGGCGAGAAGGACAGGAATGTCTTGGCGGAAGGACGTGTGTTCTTCGATGTGGCCAAAGATAAGAAAAAGCCGTTCGTCATTCAGACAGGAGGACTGGAAATCAAGGTGTTGGGAACCAAGTTCGATGTGGACTCACGGCTGGATGAGGTGATTGTCAGCCTGGTGGAAGGATCTGTGTCATTGACAGGAATCGAAGAGGGGAACGAAAGCATGATGAAGGCGGGTGAAGTAGCGGTTTTCGACAAGAAAAGCGGCGAGGTGAGAATCGGAAAGGGTGATGTGCGCGGATCAATGTTGTGGTGCATGGAGCGCCTGTCGTTCCAGGATGCGACTCTTGACAAGGTGTGCCATGACTTGTCCATGTGGTATGGCGTAAATGTGGTTCTGGCCGACAATCTGGTCGGAAAGGGCTGCATAAACTTCACGATAACCGATGAGTCTCTAGAGTCCGTGCTTTCCATCATCAGCGCGACTACAGGCGTGAATTATCGTTTCGAGAGCCCTAAATCTGCTATAGTCTATTAAATTAATCACATAAATCTTATGCAAGTAAAAAAGTTGATATGCGCAGCAATATCCTTTTTCCTGCTTATGTGCGGAACGGCACTGGCTCAGGAGAAGATTACGCTGAATCTGAAAGGTGTCACGCTTCGCGAGGCACTTGCGGCAGTGGAAAAGAACAGTAATTACTCGTTCTTCTATGATGCCCAGAACGTGGACACAAATGCAAGAGTTTCTGCAAATGTGAAGGGTGCGGACATTGAACAGACGGTAAAGACTATCTTGGAAGGAACGGGAATTACTTATACGATCAAAGGCCGCCAGATAGCTCTTATCTCACCCGTAAAGGTCAGCCCGAAAGTCGGGAAACATACAGTGACCGGAAAAGTCGTGGATGCGTCCGGACTCGGGATTGTAGGCGTCGCGGTAATTAGCGGAAAGGCGAATCAAGGCTGTCTGACTGACATTGACGGAAGTTTTACGATGACTGTAGACGCCGATGTCCCTCAGTTGACATTTTCTTGTCTCGGATATGTCGAGAAGAAGATAGCGACTCCGCAGGATGCCACTCCGGTCAGGGTCGTGCTTGAAGAAGACGCGCTTGCCATCGAGGAGACTGTCGTAGTAGGTTACGGCAGTCAGTCCAAGAGGCTGGTCAGCTCATCCATCTCGTCCGTGAAAATGGACCAGGTGGACCGTGGCGCCGAGATGGACCCTATCAAGGCGCTCCAGGGAAGAGCTCCGGGCGTGAGTATCAGCAATGCGTCCGGAATTCCGGGTTCAAGCCCTAATGTGATTATCCGTGGAGTCAACTCCATCGCAGGAAGTTCAAGTCCGCTTTATGTGGTGGACGGCATTCCCGCAGAGTCCTATCCTAATATCAACGCCTCTGATATTGAAAGCATGGAGGTGCTGAAAGATGCCTCTGCGACAGCCATTTATGGTTCAAGGGCGAACTCTGGAGTCATTGTGATCACTACCAAGAGCGGCAAGTCAGGCAAGCCGATAATCAGCGTGAACGGCACATACGGACTTTCCAACATTGCCAAGGATATCGAGATGGCTTCAACTGCGGAATACATCAAGGTCATGCAGGAGGCTTTCGACAACTATAACCTCCAGAAGAAGGAACTGAAGACATTTTCGATACCGGAGAACATCACTGATTTCGACTGGGTAGGCTCCATCTCCAGAAAAATTGCGCAGCGTTACACTGCATCAGCAAGCGTTCAGGCCGGCAACGACTGGACACAGGCATTTCTCTCATTCGGTGCCGAGGGACAGCAGGGATATCTCAACAAGACGAACTTCGGAAAATACACCCTCCGTTCCAAAGTGAACCAGAAACTCACTGACTGGCTCAAGGTGAACCTCAATCTTTCCGGAGCATTCTCCCGCTACGACATGATCGAGGAGCAGGACGGCTCGCTCAAGGTCTTGAGAGCTGCCCGCGAGGAACAGCCTTGGTACACACCGTATTGCACGAGAACCACCGACTCCAAGGGCTTCCAGACCAGGGTCAATGCCGACGGCGGAGATTACAGGACAATGAGCAAGGACGGTCTTGTCCGTCATAACCCTGTGATGGCCATCAACGAGGAAGATTACTGGACGAACAGGTTCCAGCTCCAAGGAACGTTCTCCATGGATTTTACTCCGTTCAAGGGTTTCAAGTTCACGCCTTCCCTCAGTGCATACTCCATCTATGACCATACCACCAAGAAACTCACGGAACTCAATACCGAGCGTGGTTACAAAGACGGCTGGCATGCACTTTCAGAGCAGAAGAACACCAGTCTGAGATATGTGTTCGATGCAGTGGCATCATACGAGAACAAATGGAAAGGCCTCACCTATAACCTTATGGCCGGTTTCTCATACGAGAATTACAGCGCATCCAATTTCGGCGCAGCTTCAGACAATTATGCGAACAATGCATTCCCGTCATCCAGTTTCAACCTCATAACGAGCGGAACCCAGATTTACAGCGGAAGCATCGGTTACAATGCATACGCCCTCGAATCCTGGTTCGCAAGAGCAGCATTCAACTGGAAAGACAGATATGTCCTCAACGCTTCGTTCAGAACTGACGGCTCGTCACGTTTCCCGCAGGAATCCAGATTCGGATTCTTCCCGGCAGCGTCCCTCGCCTGGATCATTTCCAATGAAAAGTTCTTCCCGAAGAACGATGTGGTAGATGAACTGCGTTTCCGCGTATCAGCAGGCCAGACCGGTTCCATGGACGGCATCAGCAACTGGGCCGCAATGGATCTCGTCAGCGCCGGCTCCTCATATAACGGCGTTTCCGGTCTCGCATTCTCTACTCCTGCCCAGGGCTTGAAGTGGGAGGTTTCGACAAAGTACAATTTCGGAGTCAATACGGAGCTGTTCAAGGGCAGGATGCATGTTGATTTCGATTATTTCCATGCTACTACCGACGACCTGCTCTATCAGAAGCCGGTAATCGTAACTTCAGGTTACACGACACTTACCTCCAACATCGGAAGCATATCCAATGACGGCTTCGAACTCACCGTGGGCGGAACACCTCTCAAAATCGGAGACTTCCACCTCTATATGGACGCCAACATATCCTACAACAAGAACAAGCTTACGAAACTTCTTGACGGTAAGGATATTATCCCTATACAGCAGGCTACTCTTTTCGGCGGTACCAAGCATGCGCTTATCACCGGTCAGCCTGTATCTTCCTGGTATATGCTCAATTTTGAGGGTATCTACCAGAATGACGAGGATGTTCCTGCAAAACTCTATGCAAAAGGCGTAAGAGCCGGAGACTGCATCTATACTGATGTCAACGGTGACGGAGACATTGACTATAACGATGACAGGATGCGCGTAGGAAAGGCAACCCCTGATTTCTTCGGTGGTGCGAACCTCAATTTCGGCTGGAAAGGTCTTGAACTTTCAGTCTTCTGCCAGTACAGCATCGGAGGCAAGGTGTTCGCCGCTTGGAAGGGCTGCGGCCAGGAAGGTACCGAGCATCTCGGACTCAGCTCCGGAACAGTGACTGACGATTCCGGAAAGTCCGTGACCAACTATTTCAATGTGAGCAAGCACGCCGCAAATCATTATTGGAGAGAAGGCTCCGGAATCAATGATATGCCGCGTCCGGTTCTTTCAGGTGTCCATACCGGCTGGGACGTGGATTACAATATCCTGACATCAACCCGATATCTTGAGGATGCGTCTTATTTCAAGTTCAAGACGATAACTCTTTCCTATCATCTTCCGGACAAGGTGCTGAAAGCCATCAAGTCGAATTCTGCAAAAGTGTTCTTCTCGGTGGACAATGCATTGACACTCACGAAGTATGACGGATATGACCCTGAAGTTTCCATGTCGAGCGGCCCTGCGTCAGCCGGTTACGGTGTCGATTTCGGCTACCAGCCTTCACTCAGGTCTTACCTCTTCGGTATTCAGATCCAGTTCTAAAAGATGTATCAATCAATATTACTGACAGATATGAAAAACAAGATATTTATTTCAATGATTTTGTGCGTGTCGGTTCTTGCGGCATCCTGCTCGTGGCTGGACAATCCGAGTCCGAAAGGACAGATTCCTGCCAACAAGCTTACAGACAATGACCTCGCGCTGTTGACAAACGGTACTCTCCATCAGTACGAAGCGTTTTTGACCAATTTGTGGTTTGAAGGGGATTATCTGGCAGAAAACTTCAAAGGCGGTCCCGGATTTTCCTATTCGGATGTCCATGGCGAGACGCAGTCGGCTTCTGCAAAGATTCCATTGACCAGATGGCAGTATTGTTATCAGAAACTGAACTATGCCAACCTTTTGATAAAATCAGCACTTGGAGCATCCAACCAGGGCAGCAGTGACGTCAGGACCGCACTCGGGACAGGCTATCTGTTCAGGGCAATGATCTACACGGGACTTGTGCAGCGTTATGGCGGAGTTCCTATCATAAAGGTTTCCGGCAGCACGGAAATTGTTCCGCGTTCCAGCGAGGAAGAAGTCTGGGCGATGATAGTCGAGGATTTGAAGGCCGCTGAGGACCTTTTGGGCGAATTCAAGAGCTTCGCCTATCCGTCCAAGGAATTCTGCAAGGCTTTCCGTGCGAAGATAATGCTCTGGATGGCGCAGGACGCTGAAGCCATTGCCCTTGCTGACGATGTGATCAAGTCCGGCCGCTTCTCATTGAACTCAAACAGTACGGATTTCGCGTCAATGTTCATCAACGGTACCTCAAACAAGGAAATCATATTCGCCCCGATCAACATCCGCTCTACCAATTACAACCGTTTGTTTGAGAGTGTCAATGATACTGACGGCTCATACAACTACTCTCCGACTGACGAATGCTGGGCCAATCTGTACAGTGACGACGCCACAAGAACAGGAGACATCCGCAAGGCGGCGACATTCTCTACCGAGGATCCTAAGCCAATCATCAAATTCCCTAACGGACAGGGCGGTCAGTTCATAAAGAATCCGGAGCCTTCACAGTCTCCGCTGATGTGTATGAGATTGGCAGATGTATATCTCATAAAAGCTGAGGCGCAGTGGGCGAGCGGAGATTATCCGGGAGCGCGTGAGACCCTTCTTTCACTTCTCGAAAAGAGGTATGCATCGGTGAACTTGCCTGCTTCACTCGGAAAAGATGAGCTTGAAACGCTTATTCTCGATGAAAACCGCAGGGAGTTCTATGCTGAGGGACATCGCTGGTTCGATATAAAGAGAATCGGCCTGAGGCATCATTCTGCCGATTTCTCGAAGTGGATTGACAAGCAGTATTCCGAGTGGAACGGACGTGACTTCCTCATGTATTGGCCTATCCCTCAGGATGAAAGAGATAAAGCCGGCGGAGCATATACCCAGAATCCCGGTTATTCAGGAGCAGAACAATAATTGTAAAACCCATATCATTAAAACATTATGAATAAGATTAAAACATTATGTCTGGTAGCAGGCGCGCTGGTATCAGTTCTTGCCTGCGAGAAGCAGAAGGTTGAAGTAAGCAGTCTTACTGCAAGTTTCGAGATTTCTGCAAACCCTTGTTATGCAGGAGACGAAATTCATTTCACCAGCACCAGCACTGGCGGAAAGAAGCCATATACTTACGACTGGACAGTCGACGGCGAAAAGCTCGAAAAGCATGACGAGGATGTGAAATACACATTCAAGACCAACGGAACATATACCGTGACACTGTCATTGACAGATGACCTCGGCAACAAGGCAAGCAAAAAGAAGCTTGTCGTAGTGGATCCGGCTCCTGTTGCCAAAACTGGCGGCCTCGAAGTCCTTTGGGTCGGATATATGGAAGGTTATAATGCCATCACCTCTCCGGCTATCGCCAATGACGGAAGCGTATGGTGTTCTACAAGATCGAACAAGCTCTACAAGTTCGACAAGAACGGCAAGAAAGTGTTCGACAAGGAAATGTTCACAGCTGTCAATAAAGGCGTGACTTACGGCACTCCTTCAATCGACACCGACGGCACCGTTTTCATCGGTTGCGGTTCAGCCGATAAGGATGGCCATTTTATCGCCTATAATGCTGACGGTTCAGTGAAATGGTCATTCAGCCAGTGGTATAGGGCTGATGGAACTACACCGGAGCCTGCATATCAGGCAAGTATAGGTGGTATTGGCGACAAGAATATCTATTTCGGCTGCACAGGACAAAATGGAATCGCCGTTTCTGCAGATAAAGCTACCGGCAAGCGCAATGGCTTTGCACAGCCTGCAGGAGGCTGCCGTACAGGATTGCTTCTTACGAAAGACGGCTATGTGAGCTGGTATGGTGGAAACTGGGGTCTTTGGACCATAGCCCAGAATACCCTCGACAATGGCGGCGACAATAAAGTTAATCCGGCTTGGGGCAAATGGAACAATAACAAAGAGCAGACTTTTGTCAAACAAGCTCCGATGGGAGGAATCGCAGCTCTTACGCTTAACGGAAAGACATGCGTTGCAGGTGTCCTTACAGACCAGGTAGGAACAAGAGTTTATGCTGTGGAGGCTGCGACCGGTAATATTGTTGTGAACCACTATGTTGAGGATAACGGCGCTGTGCAGGATCAGGGTGGTGTTGCCATTACTTCTGAAGGCTACATCGTAGCTGCTCTCGCTTTCACTACCGGTCAGGACGATGGTGGAATCGTAGTCATTGATCCTAAGACCGCTGGTACTGACGGCAAATGCAAAGTCATCGGACGTTACAAAGTCCAGGAGAAAGTGGCTGGTTCACCGGCTGTCGACGCTGCCGGAAACATTCACTTCGGAACAGAGTCCGGTCAGTATTATGTCGTTGACAAGAACTGCAACTTGTTGCTGAAAGCAGATATCGCAGACGCAGTAATGTCGAAAGATGCCAAGACATTTGAAGGCCTCCGTATGGCGAAGATCTGGTCATCTGTAGTCATCGGTGACGATGGTATCGTTTATATCTCATTTACTGATTCCGATACCAGAACATTCTCTGGTGTGATCGCGTTCCGTCCTTATGACAAGAGCGAAAACAAGTTCTGCAAAGGACCTGCTGCATCTGAATGGCCGATGTTCGGTCACGACAGACGTCATACGAACCGTCAAATCTAATTTTACTGAAATGAGAAAATTTTTTGCATCATTTCTCGTAGCATCACTCGCACTTGTCTCTTGCAACAGCACCGAGTACGTAGTAAAAGATCAGGACAAGGGACAGATCAATCCCAAGACCACATCTTTGCTTGAACTCTGCGATGCTGTTCAGGAGAAGTGGGAGGAAGACCTCACGGTGAGCCGCATCTATGTCGTTGCGCACCGCGGCAATACAATGGAATCCTTCAAACAGGGGATTCCGGACAATTCCATTCCTAACATCCTTCATGCGATCGAGGCCGGAGCGGATATGGTGGAACTTGATGTCCGCACTACCAAGGACGGCCAGCTCGTTCTTATGCACAATGAGACTATCAATGAGACGACTACCGGTGTCGGTGCCGTTTCTTCTCTGACGCTGGAGCAGATCAAGTCCTTCGACATGGTCCGTGACGGCAAGGTCTATAAGGACGAGCAGAACAATGTCGCTAAGGTCCCTACCCTCTTGGAGGCTCTCAAGGCCACCAAGGACAAGATTTATGTCAATCTTGACCTTGCAGGGAAAAACAATGTTCCGGCAAAGGTGCTTGAAGCCATTTATGAGGCCGGTGTGGAGGACCAGGTCATGCTGTTTGCCAGCGGAGACATTGCTGAATATCAGAAGCTTAATCCTCTGGTGGCGGTTCATCCGTACGTCAACAGCGTGGAGGCTACGTCTTCATACTCCGGTATGATCGGCGCGAAACTCTTCCAGTACGGAAACGCCGTATATCTGAACAACAGCATTCCTGAGTTCGGCACGAAGATGCATGTGAAAGGATATCTTTCATATTCCAATCTCCTTGACCGGTGGGATAATGCCCTGCGCAACGGGGACTATACTCCGCTGGACAAGTTCATTGCCTCCGGCTCGGATTTCGTCCAGACCGATGTCGCCGAGCTCGTCATCAAGTATCTTGACGGCAAAGGATTGAGATAATTCAATTATGAAAAACTTTTTAACACTTTTGTCAATGGCGGCGGTAGTATTCGCTGCATGTGATAAGGAAAACGAGACTCCGGGTCAGAAAATTGACCCGGCAGAGCTCGTTGAGGTGACATTTGACGTTTCTGCGAAGAAAAGTACAATTTCGGACGTCGAAAAAGCATCTACGAAAACTGAAATCAAGGAAGACGGCACTGTGCTCTGGTCTGTCGGTGACAAGGTTTCTGTATTCTATGAAGTGAACGGCGAGACCGGAAGCTCTGAATCCGAGGCTCTTACTGGCGAAAATATCAAGGCGGACGGCTCCGCTTCCATTACCGTGAAAGTTCCAGCCGCCTTCACATTGGAACAGTTCGAAGGAACCCGCAGCCTTTCTGCGGTTTATCCGTTCGATGCGACTGCTACTTTCGAGGGCGGTAAGATCAATGTCTCTGCACCTATGGTTCAGGACGGGACCTTCGCTCACGCGAGCCTTTCCGTTGCAGAATGGACCGGCAGCAATTCTCTCACGTTTGAGAACCAATGCGGTCTGTTGCGTATAGAAGCAGTAGATGCTGCCGTCTCCAAGATAACATTGAAAAGCGCTGATGCTGACGTCGTTACGCTCAATGTTTCAGGCGCGGGTACATATTACGCAGCCGTGGCTCCATCCACTCTCGAAGGCTTCTCAGTAGTGCTGACAGATGCGGAAGGTGAGGAACTTGCCAAGAAGGTTACTACGAAGTCTCTTGTCGTCGAAAAGGGTCATGTCCTTCCTCTCGGCAAGGTGGTCGGCTTCGATGACAGATTCTATGTTTCTGCCGAGGCGAAAGGCCGAAAGGACGGAAGCAACTGGGACAATGCTGCAGGACTCACGGAACTGAAAGCTCTTCTTGCCAAGGGTGCTGTGATGCACGTCTATATGTCAGCCGGAACGTATTCAGTAACGGATGCGCTTGTCTCTGAGGCAGATGGTGCTGATTTCAGTGTCTATGGCGGCTATCCTGCAGGTGCGAAAGGCGCAAGCCTTAAAGCAAGAGACGCCAAGGCCAATGTGACCATCTTCGACGGTGGCGGAAAATCCCAGATTTGGCTCACCAAAAAGGGAAATGTCCTGTTTGACGGACTGACCTTCCAGAATGGTTTCTCTGCAAAGGATAATGGCGGAGCTTTGGTCTTCAACGGAACCGGCGTGACCGGCAATGTCGTTGATTGTGTGTTCGAGGGCAATAAGGTAACAGACGGAACTAATAGTACGCAGTATTTAAGTGGTGGAGCAATCCATGTTTTCGAGGCTAAAGTGACAGTGGAGAATAGCTCGTTCTCTAAAAACTATGGTAGAAACGGCGGCTCATTGTTCACCAACAATGCCAAGGCTGAACTTACTGTCAAAGGCTGCACGTTCACTGAAGATTATGCATTGAATACCGGTGGCTCAATCAATAACAGCAATGGAACTCAGATGATTGAAAACTGTACGTTTACAGGCTGTTATAATTTGGGCGGTGCTGGCGGTGCTATTCATATCAATGGCGCGTCTGCGGTTCAGACTTTGAAGAATTGTGTGTTCAACGCTTGTGAAGCTAACCGCAACAATTCTTATCTGAAGGTTGATGCCAAGGCATGCGGAGGAGCGATTTCTGTCCAGAATGCGAATCTTGATATCATCGGCTGTACTTTTGACGGCAATATGGGTTCCGCCGGTAGCGCTATGTTGCTTCAAAGCGGTGACGGTCTGATTCGTGTGTCAGATTGCGTGTTCAAGAACAACAAGGGCGCATCCCGCGGTCTTATCCAGACCAATGGAAAGGCTGTCCTGTTTATGAACAACTGTCAGATTTACGACAATACCATGAGGACAAACCAGTGGGGTACAGTTATTCACGGCGGTAATCCTTCCGTAGTCTGCATGAACAACTGCTCGATTCATAATAATGTCAGCCAGCAGGCAGGAGGCACTTCCGTTTGTCTGAACAATGACGGATTCACGGTAGTAGTAAATACGACAGCAGTAGGAGAAAATGCCAAGTCACTATGCCGCTCAAACAATAATACTACAAGCCACTCGTTCAGTTTGTATGACAACTGCATTCTCGCGAACAAACATGCCAACGGCCTGATTTTCGCGAAGGAAGCGAACTCGTCTGTTAAATTGTATAATGACATTATCGGTTCTAAAGCCACCAATACTGATGGCTCTTGGTTAGAAAAGACCAATGTCGTGGTCGACGGCGAATTGTCATTCTGCAACGGCTCTTCGTTCGACAGCTCAAAGGGTTATTGGAAGTGGAACGGCCCGTCCGCATCGTTCGTGAAGGCTAAAGAGGCAGACATCATCACCCGCCTGAAGGCAATTGACAGCAATAACGGCAACACCCGCCTGAACGGCGCCTTCGCTCCTAAGTTCGTAGAGTGGGTAGAAAGCCTCGGCGGCTTCAATAAAGACCAGCTCGGCACCACCCGCACCACCTCCGGCACCTGGCCAGGCAGCGTGGAACTCTAATAAATCGACCACGTCGATCCCCTAAAAAAAATCAGAGCCGGCACATCACCGACTCTGATTTTTTTACCACCTTTGGGAAATTTACCACCTTATTTGGTGGTAGATACTGCTATTACACGGTAGCTGTTTGTGTCTGGATCTTTGGTAATATACCCCTTTGCCAGTAGGTTTGAGAGCTGTTTCTGGACAGCTGAGGTATTGATGTCAAGCACAGACGCGAGTTCTGCAATGGTCGCTTTGGGATTCTTCTGCAGATGCTGCAGGAGCAAAACTGTTCTCGGGCTCCTGAAGGTGACAGTCTCACCATCATACCACCAAGTAGTCTTCGCATCAGCATGAAGGAAAGCAATGTTCTGATTGATCTCAGATACCATAAGATCCGTCATGTACTTCACAAATGGTTTAATCTGCTCGATAGATGCATGTGAGCCATCTGCGGGCACTACTCCAACATTCACATCAGCGAGGCCAAGAGCATTGAGATATGTAGTCTTCTTGCGACTGAGCACAACAACCATAGGATAGTTATGTCTGAGCAGAATGAAGTTCACAATAAGCCTCGCGATTCGGCCGTTGCCATCCTCGAATGGATGGATTCTGATATATCTGTAATGGAACAAGGCTGCAAGCTCTACCGGCGAAAGATTGCATGCCTGCTCTTCTTCGTTGTACCACTGAATCAGATCATACATCAAAGACGGAGTCTCTTCAGGAGAGGCATAATCAAAGCGTTCACCCGTAGGCGTAATAACAGAGTTAGGTCTGGTCTTATATGTGCCGGCGTGTACGACATAACTTGTCTGGCGACCACCAGAAAGCTCACGATAGACAGTATAATCTTCACGAAGCATCACCTGATGGAGTCGCTTGATGAAAGACTCAGAAAGGTGATCAGCAGTCTTGGCCTCCTCAATCATGAGATTCAGACAGAGATTGTGGGCCTTCATGTCTTCAAGGTCCTTCATCTTGGCAGAGCCTATAACCTCCCCCATGAGAAGAAGCACCTCGGTCTGGCCGTAAGTCAAGGTATTACCCTCGATATGGTTGCTGTTATAGTTGAAGTCCAGCATGAACTTGCGGTCAAGTCTTGCCGAATCCGTCGGAGAGAAAGGCTGTAAAGCCAACCATTTCTCGTATGCCTCGCTCAATTTGCTCATAGTACTAACGTTTCCACAAAGATAGCAATTATTTACCACCTTTTCGAAATTTACCACCTTTTTAGGTGGTTATATCCACCGCTCATCCACGCATTATCCCCAAAGACCTCCGTGACGCTATCTACTACCTCGGGAAATAGCGGAATTCATATCCGGCATCGTTTTCTGTCAGAATACCAGCCAACTGGTCTTTATAAAAAATATGGGCTTGTCTCATTGCTAATTTGTATTTTATAATAAAACAAATTCTCCATATGTCTGTTTTACGTAAAATACAGATTACTGCGATTTGTGTTTTATATATAATACATGTAATTTTGCCAATTAAGCACTTTGATGTTTGCAATTAATTATAAATTATTTAAAATCAATAGATTATGAAAAAAGTAATTCTTATGTTCGTGGCTCTGGCTGTGATTTGCAGCTGTGGAGCGGGAAAGAAGTCTGATGTGGCCAAGGCATTGATCGGCGACTGGGAAATCGTGGAGGCCGGCGGTCTCGCGGTGGAGGAAGGCTTCGAGAAGGCTACCATTTCTTTCGACGAGAAAGGTGTTCATGGAAACACCAGCATCAATAATTTCTTCGGCGAATACAGCGTCAAAGGCGATGCGATCAAATTCGGCGAAGTAGGCGTGACCAAGATGATGGGCCCTACTCCGGAAGTGGAAACTGCTGTGCTTGAAGGAATTGGCGCTGCCGCAAAAGTTCAGGTGACGGACAATGACAATGTTTCTATCCTCTCTGCAGAGGGAACCACTGTCCTGAAGCTCAAAAGGACTGAAGCCCCTGCGGAATAGTCGCAGAAACTAAACAATCAAACCCGGTCAGATCTCCACAACTGGAACTCTGACCGGGTTTGACTATTGATTCTCAATTCGCTAGAAAAGCGGCTCGGCATCCATGTCTGCAGGCTGTGGAAGACCCATCAGCTTCAGGATGGTAGGAGCTACATTGCAGAGAGCGCCGTCCTTTACGCTCTTGACCTCGTCACCGGCATTGACAACGATGAACTGAACAGGGTTGAGCGAGTGGGCTGTGTTCGGAGTGCCGTCATCGTTAACTGCGTGATCAGCATTGCCATGGTCGGCGGTGATGAGAATTACGTAGTTGTGCTTGATGGCCTCGGTAACGACCTTCTCGACGCAGCCGTCAATGCATCTGACAGCGGTGCAGATGGCGTCGTAAACTCCGGTGTGGCCGATCATGTCGCCGTTCGCGTAGTTCAGGATGATGAGATCCTCCTTGTCGGTGTCGATAGCTTCAATGAGCTTCTCGGTTACGATAGGAGCGCTCATCTCCGGCTGGAGATCGTATGTAGGCACCTTTGGAGAAGGAACCAGGATTCTGTCCTCGTTCTCGAACGGAGTCTCGCGGCCGCCGTTGAAGAAGAATGTCACGTGAGCGTATTTCTCTGTTTCGGCAATGCGGAGCTGGTGAAGTCCTGCCTTCGATACGATTTCTCCGAGGGTATCTTTGACAATTTCCTTGTCGAAGAGGATATGGAGGCCCTTGAATGCCGCATCGTAAGGAGTCATGCAGCAGTAATAGAGATTAGGAATGATGTGCATTCCCTCCTCAGGCATGTCCTGCTGGGTGAGCACTGCAGTGATTTCACGTGCGCGGTCATTGCGGAAATTCATGAAAATGATGGCATCGCCCTCCTCGATCTTGGCGAGAGGTGCGCCTGCAGCATCGGTAATGACGATCGGCTTGATGAACTCATCGGTCACGTCGGCATCGTATGAAGCCTGGATACCGTCAGTCGCAGAGGTGAAAGCTGCGCCTTGTCCGTTCACGAGCAGGTCGTAAGCCTCTTTTACACGGTTCCATCTCTTGTCCCTGTCCATTGCATAGAAACGGCCGCAGACGGAAGCGACCTTTCCGGTGCTCTCTGCCATATGTTTCTCGAGATCAGCCACGAAGCCCTTTCCGCTGTGCGGGTCGGTGTCACGTCCGTCCATGAAGCAATGCACGAAAACATTGTCCAGACCATATTCTTTAGCTACATTCAGGAATTCGTAGTAGTGGTCGAGTGAGCTGTGTACGCCGCCGGTTGAGCAAAGTCCCATGAGGTGGAGTTTCTTTCCGGTCTGCTTTACATAGTCATATACGCCTTTTATCTCCGCTCTGGTAAGCAGCTTGTGCTCGCGGCAGGTCTTGTTGATTTTCATAAGATCCTGATATACAACGCGTCCTGCGCCAAGGTTCATGTGGCCGACCTCGGAGTTTCCCATCTGTCCGTCAGGAAGACCGACAGCCTCGCCGCATGTCTGCAAATGGCTCATAGGATATTTCGCTCTGAGAGAGTCAATGAAAGGCGCACCGGCCGTGTAGATGGCATTGGAGTGGTCATGTCTGCCTTCACCCCAACCATCCAGAATCATAAGAAGAACTTTTCTGTCCATATATCTATTATTATTTAGTTCCAAATATCCTGCAAATATAGCTATTTTCCGGAGGAACGCGAGTGGTTGACTTGCAGGATTTTCCCGATATGAAGCTATTTTATAATTGTTATAAAATAGCTAACTTTGCGCGATTAATGGAAAATGAGTCCAATATATGATTAAACAGACATATGAAGCCCCGAATGTCGAGGAATTCAAGCGCCTGCTGAAGAAACATAATTTGAAAGCTACGCAGCAGAGGATTGCTGTCCATGAGGCCATGCTCGCTCTCGGCCATGCTTCCGCTGACATGGTCACTGACAAGATCAGGGAAGACGGTATCGTCAAGGTAACCGTGGCTTCAGTATATAACATCCTGACGCAGATAGCATTGCTGGGAATCTACAATTACAGAATGAGCTCGAACAGCAAGATGTATTTCGATGTCAATACCTTCAAGCATATACACCTATACGACCATGTGAACAATACTTTCACGGATGTGATCGACGACGAGACCATCGAACTTGTCACATCCCGTCTTTCAAGCCGGAGGTTCCGTGGATATCACGTGGAAGATATTGACATTCAAATCATCTGCAGACCGAGCCGCGCATATAAACGGAAGTGATTATTTTTTTCACGTTACTTCGCGCCTTCGACGAAAGCGATAATCTCGCCCTTGACCACCTTGTCGCCCTGTTTGCCGGTTACTGCGACCACGCGGCCGTCGATAGCCGGAACAATGTCTTCCATTCCGTAGTATGTCTGGATATGGCCCATTGCCTCACCGGCATTGACCTTGGTACCTGCGATAGGCGCCGTCGAATCATCGTCGACATCCAACTGCCACATCAGCTGGCCCTTTGCCGGAGCCTGGACCGGAACCGCATGAGGATATTTCTGCGCGTATTCCTCGACATTGAACTTAGGCATTTCCACTACCGGGCGCACTACGTTTATCGGTGCTCCAGCCTTGGTCTTCAAGTCTTTAAGCTCAGCATTGAACCTCTCCTTGGCGACGCCGCTCTTGTAGTCGCGGTACTGCCTCTCGTGCATTGCGAACTCGAAAAGCTCCTCCTGGTCCTGACCCTCGTCCCAGCCTTCGTCCTTCATCATCTGGCGGAACTTCGGCAGCTCGTCCGGGTACATGTCCTGCGGGTTGCCGGTGTAGAATTCCAGGTTCTTTTCCTTCGCCAGGTCAATGATTTCCGGCGCAAGCGTTCCCGGAAGCTGTCCCATGCGGCCCAGAATCATGCCCCAAGTGTCCTTGTCAATGGTGGTCCACCTCGGCTTGCCGTTGAGGACGTTCAGCAGGTTCATGAGGGATGTATTCTTCACATACTGGCTGAACGGTGTTACCAGCGGAGGGTAGCCCAGTCTCGGCCAGACATATTGTACTTCTTCGAACAGCTTGACCATCAACGTGTCCAGACTGATTTCCGGACGTCCGTGAGCGCGTTCTGAAGCATTGATGGCAGCTTGGAATCCCTTCAGGTCGGCCATCATTGAACCCATCATTCCGCCCGGGAGGCCGCAGCCGACGAGCAGCGACGACATCAGGTGGTTCGAAGGATTGATCCAATATCCGAGGAAATCGTCAATGAATTTCTGTGTAAGTCGGCGCACTTCCATGTATGCGTCCATGTTCAGGTCCTTGACAATGAATCCGTCGGCGCGCATCATTTCGCGGATGGTTATCACGTCCGGATGAATCTTGCCCCAAGAAAGCGGCTCTACTGCAACATCCAGATAATCAGCGCCTGCACGTGCTACTTCCAGCATTGATGCCGGTGAAAATCCCGGGCCTGTGTGGCCGTGGTATTGTACCAGGATGTGCGGATATTTCTTCTTGATGCAGCTTGTGAGTTCTGCCAGGAATGTCGGTCTTCCGACGCCGGCCATGTCTTTCAGACAGATTTCATCGCAGCCGTATTCCACGACTTTGTCCACGATGCCCATGTAATATTCCACCGTGTGGACAGGGGAGTGGGTGATGGAAAGCGCCACCTGTGAAATCATCCCGGCTTTCTTTGCATATTCTACCGACAATTTCAGGTTCCTGTGGTCGTTCAGGCCGCAGAATGATCTGGCGATATCAGTGCCCTGTGCTTTCTTGACCTTGTACATCAGCTCTCGTACGTCTGCCGGTACCGGATTCATTCTCAATGCGTTAAGTCCGCGTTCCAGCATGTGTGTCTGAATGCCGGCCTTGTGGAATGGTGCAGTCCATCTGCGTACGGCCACGTTAGGGTTCTCGCCGAAAAGGAGGTTTACCTGTTCGAATGCGCCGCCATTGGTCTCGACTCTGTCGAAGCATCCCATGTCAATGATTGCCGGTGCAACTTCTTCCAGCTGGTCCACTCTCGGCACGTACTTGCCGGAAGACTGCCACATGTCCCTGTATACCAGAGAAAACTTTATTTCTCTTGCCATTTGTTTGTTTTTGTTTTAAGGCAATCATCGGGAATGATTTACGCGTCTCCGCTGTTTCATTTTCCAATGCTCGCCAAGTTATAACTATCGGGCAAATATAATAAGAAGTTCTCTAAATCAGTTCAAGTTTTGCACCTCCCGCTTCCGATTTTTGGGGTTATTTGCAAAAAACAACACCAACCCCTTGCAGATTAAAAAAATATCATTACCTTTGCAATCCTAAACATGGTGAGCGTAGTTCAGTTGGTAGAGCGCCAGATTGTGGTTCTGGTTGTCGTGGGTTCGAGCCCCACCGTTCACCCTCCAAAAAGCAGACTTCTTTCCGAGGTCTGTTTTTTTGTATCTGCCCACGTCGAATTGCATGAATTTTGATGCGGAAAAGGTTTGGAGGAATTGTTATGAAGAAATTGAATATCGCGCTTGTGGCGCATGACGGCAGGAAGGAAGAGCTTATTTCATGGGTAAAGTTCAATGCGTCAATGCTTTCGAAGCACAACCTGTATGCTACCGGAACCACCGGACGTCTCATTGAAGAGATATCGGTCGAAATTGACGGTGTGGAAAAGTTTCCGTTCAGAGGCAAGGTTACCAGGCTGCTGTCAGGACCACTCGGCGGTGACCAGCAAATCGGTGCAATGATTGCCGAACGCAGGATTGACATGCTGATTTTCTTCTGCGACAACCTCATTGTCCAGGGACATCAGAATGATGTATCGGCATTGTCCCGGCTCGCGTCGTTGTATAACATTGCGTTCGCCACGAACCGTACGACTGCCGACATGCTGCTGACATCGCCGCTGCTTGACGACTCCGACTACGAGATCCAGATTCCGGATTGCATTGCGAATTATGCGAACCGTAAGTTGTAAAATGCGCTGAATCAGGATTTTACCATCCGAAGACGTTGCGGAAAATCCACCAGAGAATCGTAAGCACGAGTATTGCCACGATGACGGCCGG
>OFMP01000545.1_pt1 | contig 24344 bp, 24 predicted proteins | sample 1541841 | NCBI WGS metagenome assembly OFMP01 (sample SAMN04209226, study PRJEB22552) | human gut metagenome | biome: gut; material: feces | host: Homo sapiens | place: USA: Oklahoma
CGCACCCGCATATTCACATGATGATCTGGACAGATCAGGAGACGGTTTTGAAACGGGATGCCGTTGTAAAATTGCGTTCTGTAATGACCAACAGCATCTTTCAAGCGGAACTTGAAAATCTGTATATACGAAAAGATGCGGCGTATAAGGACGTAACAGAAGCTGCGCGGGCGGTCATGTATGATCTGGTTGACCGTATGGAATCCGTCTCTGATCCGCCTGCGTCTATCCAGCAAAAGCTGTTGGAACTTGCGCTGGAACTGCGCATGGTCAGCGGCAAAAAGCAGTACGCCTATCTCAAAAAAACGCTCAAGGACAAGGTCGATGAAATCGTGGACGAGCTGGAAAAGCTGCCGGAGGTGGCGGCGTATTATGCCGTCTGGAACGGTCTACGCGACACGCTGGAGGGCTATTACAAAAACCGCCCCCGTCAGCACAATCCGCTCTCGCAGCAGAAAGAATTCCGCGCGATCAAGAATGCCATTATTCAGGAAGCGGAGCGTCTGCGGCAGCAGATGGAGCAGGAGTCTTCGCAGGATGAAGAAGCATCTGCGGAGAAAACTTCTACAGACGCTTCTATAAATCCGACACTTGCAAACGAAAACACTTCATCCGCAGTTTCTCACCATGCACGGCTTCCATCCGAATATCTTCTGAATTCAACCATCCGTCTGTTTCACCAAATGGGGCAGATCTTCCGCGACAATGCCGCGCCGCCCAGCAATCCGATGGGCATCCGCATCGACTCCAAGCGCCGTAAAAAGCTCATGCAGAAGCGGCTGGCAATGGGTCATAAGCAGGATGACCACGAACAAAATTACGGTCAGACATTACAATAACAGGAGGTGCATTTTGGCACAGTACATAGAATTTACCCCAGAACAAAAAGAACGTGCCGCAACCGTTGATCTCGAAGAATTTCTTCTCCGGCAAGGGGAAAAGTTCATCAAATCCGGGCGGGAAAAGCGGCTTGCCAGCGACCACAGCATTACGGTGCGCGGCTGCGAGTGGTTCGACCATGCCTCGAATGAGGGCGGCCGCGCGGTCAGTTTTATACAAAAATATTACGGCAAGAGCTACGTCGAAGCCATGTCCATGCTGCTGGGTGAGAGCATGGAGCCGGTTTATCCGCAGGCAAAAAAACAGGAGCAGACTGAGCAAAAGCCCTTCGCACCGCCTGTTCCAAACGCAAATATGCACCGCGTGTTCGCGTATCTCCTCAAAACGCGCGGGTTGGACGCGGATGCGGTTTCCTACTTTGCCCGCAGAAAACTGCTCTATGAGGACGCGGCGCACCACAATGCTGTGTTCATCGGAACCGACGAAGGCGGCTGTCCGCGCCACGCCCATCTGCGCAGCACGAACAGCTTCGGCAAAGCCTTTCGCCTGAACGTCGAGTCCAGCGACCCGCGTTACAGTTTTCATCATACCGGCACGGACGGGAGCCTTTATGTGTTCGAAGCTCCCATCGATATGCTCTCGTATATCTCTATGAATCCACATCAGTGGCAGGAGCACAGCTACGTTGCCTGCTGCGGCACGTCTCCGATTCCGGTCTTGCAGATGCTGAAACCGGAGACGCAGATCGTCTATCTGTGTCTCGACAATGACAAAGCTGGTCATGCTGCAAGTGAACGGATGGCAGAGCTTCTGCGCAAACGCGACGTTATGACGGAACGACTTGTACCGGAACTGAAAGACTGGAACGACGATCTTCTCAACGCCCAGAAGGAGGAACTTGCACCATGCCTGAGTCTGTAACGCCGCTGATTGCGGTCGGTGTGGTGATCGTTCTGTTCATCGTTCTGCTTTCTGTCCTCACAAGTAATTACTCGCTCAACGGCATCAAATCCAAAACCGTGGGAGACGGCCAGCACGGAACCGCGCGCTGGGCGACCACGCAGGAGATCAAAAAATCGTATGCCAGCGTGCCGTTTGATGTTGCTTCATGGCGCGAAGGAAAGAATTTGCCGAAAGTGCAGGGACTGATTCTCGGCAGCACGCAGCGCGGCAAGCAGCTCGACGCGCTTGTCGACCGCGACGATGTGCATTGCCTGATGATCGGTGCGTCCGGTGTCGGTAAAACTGCCTTTTTTCTGTATCCCAATTTGGAATTTGCCTGCGCCAGCGGCATGAGCTATCTGGCGCTTGATACGAAGGGGGATTTGGCAAGAAATTACGGTACGATTGCGAAAAAGTACTATGGTTACAACGTTTCTGTGATCGATCTTCGCAACCCGACACGCTCAGACGGAAGCAATCTGCTGACGCTCATCAATCGCTACATGGACATCGCGCGGGAGCATCCGGATAACCTTGCGGCGCGTGCAAAAGCGGAAAAATACGCGAAGATTCTTGCCAAAACCATCGTCAATCCGGGCGGCGACGATCAGGATCGCGGGCAGAATGCGTTCTTCTACGATGCAGACGAGGGACTTCTCACGGCGGTCATTCTTCTGCTTGCCGAGTACGTTCCACTCGACAGCGCAGGACATGAAAAACGTCACATCGTGTCCGTGTTCAAGCTGGTGCAGGAGCTTCTCGCGCCCAGCGGTCAGGGCAAGAAAACTGGCTTTCAGGTCTTGATGGATAATCTTCCTTCAACACATAAAGCCAGATGGTTTGCAGGCGCAGCGCTCAATACATCGGAACAGGGCATGGCATCCGTCATGTCCACGGTGCTGTCCCGGCTGAATGCTTTTCTGGATTCCGAGCTGGAGCAGGTGCTTTGCTTCGACAGCGCCATCGATGCAGAACATTTTGCGGCAGAAAAATCCGCAATTTTTCTGGTGCTGCCAGAGGAAGACAATACAAAAAACTTTATGGCAGGCTTGATGATCCAGAACCTCTCACGGGAACTGTTTTCTGTAGCTGACGAGCACGGCGGCAAGCTGCAAAACCGTGTTGTCTTCTACTGCGACGAGCTTGGCACGATGCCGCCCTTTGACATCCTGCCGCTGTTCTCCGCCGGCCGAAGCCGCAAGCTGACGCTCGTGCCGATCATCCAAAGCCTCGCGCAGTTAGAGAAGAATTACGGCAAAGAAGGTGCGGAAATTATCGGCGACAACTGCCAGGATACGATCTTCGGCGGCTTTGCGCCCAACAGCCAGACAGCGGAAACGCTCTCCAAAGCGCTTGGCAGCCGGACGGTTTTAACCGGTTCGGTCAGCAAAGGAAAGACAATACAAGCCAGAGCTTGCAGATGGCAGAACGCGCGCTTTTATCGCCGGATGAACTGAAAAATCTCCCGAAGGGCGACTTCATCGTCATGAAGACCGGCACGCACCCGATGCGCACGAAGCTGCAATTATATTTCAAGTGGGGCATTTCGTTCGAAGAACCGTATCAGGTGCCGGAGCGCGCCCAGCGCGAGGTTTACTACGCAGGAAAGGAGGAATTGCTGATGAATACCCTCTGTCATGGATAGCCTGCATAACGGCGGTGCCCACGGTTTCTCTGAAATGCTGTATACCTACTCATCCTGTGGCGGCAATAACGGCTCTGCCTTTGCCGGTTTCAATGCGAATACCGTATTTCTGAATGTAAGCCTGGGACTGGTGATGCTCTTTGCCCGGTTCCTGCCTATCATCGGCACACTTGCAATCGCAGGCAGCCTGGCTGGGAAAAAGAAAATTGCCACGACTGCGGGCACCTTGTCTACCACAAATGGAATGTTTGTTTTCCTGCTGATTGTTGTGGTATTGCTGATCGGTGCGCTGAGCTTCTTCCCGGCGCTTGCCCTTGGTCCGCTTGCTGAGTTCTTTGGCAGCATTGCGTAAAGGAGGTTTACAGATATGCGTACAAAGCAGAAAAGTGCTTTTGCCGACCGGAAAATGCTCGGCAGGGCAATTAAAGATACTTTTGTGAAATTAAGTCCGAAAACACAGGCAAAAAACCCGGTCATGTTTCTGGTTTTTGTGAGTGCGATCTTGACCAGTATCCTTTGGGTGGTATCCCTGTTCGGGTTAAAAGACGCTCCAAGCGGATATACACTGGCGATTGCCGTTATCCTTTGGTTTACCGTGCTATTTGCCAACTTTGCCGAGGCCATTGCAGAAGGCCGTGGTAAAGCACAGGCAGATTCTCTCCGGGCATCCCGAAAAGATGTGGACGCACATAAAATTCCCTCCGTATCGCAGAAGGACAGCGTGACTGTGGTTCCATCCGCCCTGCTGAAAAAGGGGGAACTGGTGATTGTCAAAGCCGGAGATCAGATTCCGGCAGACGGAGAAGTCATAGAAGGTGCGGCATCTGTGGATGAAAGCGCCATCACCGGCGAATCCGCTCCTGTAATTCGTGAGGCAGGCGGCGACCGCAGTGCTGTAACCGGCGGTACCACTGTACTGTCGGACTGGATTGTTGTCAGAGTGACCAACGAAGCCGGAGAAAGCTTTCTGGACAAGATGATTGCGATGGTAGAAGGTGCTGCCCGAAAAAAGACGCCCAACGAAATTGCTTTGCAGATTTTTCTGGTAGCCTTGTCCATCATCTTTATTTTGGTGACAGTCTCCCTCTACACGTATTCCATTTTTTCTGCAAAGCTGGCGGGAATTGAGAATCCCACTTCTGTAACAACTTTGGTAGCGCTGCTGGTATGCCTTGCTCCTACTACCATTGGTGCCTTGCTTTCTGCCATCGGTATTGCCGGTATGTCCCGACTGAATCAGGCAAATGTTCTGGCCATGAGTGGACGTGCCATTGAAGCCGCCGGTGATGTAGACATTCTGATGCTTGACAAAACCGGAACAATCACCCTGGGCAATCGGCAGGCATCGGAGTTCATTCCGGTAGATGGTGTTGATATTCAGGAACTGGCGGACGCCGCGCAGCTTTCTTCTCTGGCAGATGAAACCCCGGAGGGCAGAAGCGTTGTTGTGCTGGCAAAGGAGCAGTTTGGAATTCGTGGCAGAAGCCTTCAGGACAAGAATATGCACTTTGTCCCATTTACTGCCGTGACTCGTATGAGCGGCGTCGACTTTGACGGCAACGAAATCCGAAAAGGCGCAGCAGATGCCATGCAGAGTTATGTGACCCATGCAGGCGGAATGTATTCTCCAGACTGTGATCGAGTTGTCAAGTCTATTGCGTCCAAGGGCGGCACACCTCTGGTTGTGGCTAAGAACCACAAGATTCTCGGCGTTATCTATTTGAAGGATATTATCAAGCAGGGTGTGAAGGAGAAATTCTCAGATCTGCGGAAAATGGGCATCAAGACCATTATGATCACCGGCGACAATCCGATTACTGCTGCGGCCATTGCTGCCGAGGCCGGTGTGGATGACTTCCTTGCGGAAGCAACGCCGGAAGGAAAGCTGGCAATGATTCGTGATTTTCAGGCCAAGGGTCATTTGGTCGCCATGACAGGCGACGGCACCAACGACGCTCCGGCTTTGGCACAAGCAGATGTTGCAGTTGCCATGAACAGCGGCACACAAGCAGCAAAAGAAGCAGGTAACATGGTGGATTTGGACTCTTCACCCACAAAACTGATCGACATTGTTCGCATCGGCAAACAGCTTTTGATGACACGAGGCAGCCTGACTACCTTCTCCATTGCCAACGATGTGGCAAAATACTTTGCCATTATTCCGGCGCTGTTTATGGGACTTTATCCGGGACTGTCTGCTCTGAATATTATGGGGCTACATTCCCCGCAAAGCGCTGTCCTCTCTGCGATTATTTATAATGCACTCATCATTATTGCGCTTATTCCATTGGCACTGAAAGGTGTGAAATATCGTGAAGTTGCTGCCGGAAAGCTGCTGTCACGGAACCTGCTTGTTTATGGTTTGGGCGGTCTGGCGGCTCCCTTTATCTTTGTGAAACTGATTGATGTTCTGCTGGTGTTCACCGGCCTGGTATAAGGAGGGGATATATCATGAAAACAATAAAAAGTGTATTACCAAAGGCAGGTATGATCTTTTTAATCTTTACTCTGCTGTGCGGCGTGATCTATACGGGTGTTGTCACAGGAATTGCTCAGCTTATTTTCCCGGATAATGCCAATGGAAGCATCATTGAAGTAGATGGGAAAAAATACGGCTGTGCGTTGCTGGGGCAGCAATATACGGATGAGTCCCATATGTGGGGGCGCATTATGAATATTGATGTTTCTACCTATACGGATGAAAACGGAAAGGCACTGATGTACGCCGTCCCATCCAACCTCTCTCCGGCAAGCGAGGAGTATGCACAGCTCGTGGCAGAGCGGGTGGAAAAGCTCCGGGCTGCCGACCCGGATATGGATGAAACAGCTGTTCCGGTGGATCTTGTCACCTGTTCCGGCAGTGGGCTTGATCCCCATATTTCCCCGGCGGCAGCGGAGTATCAGGTAGCACGCATTGCAAAAGCAAATGATATGACCGAAGATGAAGTGCGTGAGATCATCCAAAACTGCACCGACGGTCGATTCCTTGGCATCTTTGGCGAAGAAACCGTTAATGTGTTGGAGGTCAATCTGATGCTGGACGGTATTCTGGAGGGGTGAAATGAACATAGCTAAAATCATGATTCCCAAAATCTCCACTGTATTTCTTCATGAAAAGGATACGATTCGTCAGGGATTGGAACGGTTTATGGTACATGGCTATACCGCTGTCCCGGTGCTGAATGATCAGGAACAGTATATTGGAAGCGTGACGGAGGGAGATTTCCTCCGCCACCTTCTTGTTTGCCAGACAACAGACTTGAAAGTACAGGAGGGATACCGACTTGGCAGCATTGTTCGCAGAAATTTTTGCCCTGCGTTACAAATAGATGCAGATTTCGAGCAGGTTGTAACTTCAATGCTGAATCAGAATTTTGTCCCCATCGTTGATGGCCGGAATGCTCTATGCGGGATTCTGACAAGGAAACGGCTGATTGAATTTCTGGCACAGGCTCGTGATAAAAAAGAATAAGTCCTGCATCTTTAGACGGCCTTAATACAGATACGCATTCTCTTTTACCTTGTGATGGAATATGCTGACTTGCCCATTGAGCCGATTACCCAGAATCAAATCACACAAATAGCACTATGGAGGGATTCCAAAAAATCACCTGTCGTCGATTTTTTCTTTGGATGCCTGAACAAATTTGCCGTGGATCAGTCGCAGATGTAGGTTTTGACGTTGTGTGTTATAATATTGAAAAAGGGAATCGCTTTTACTTGAGTGACAGATAGGAGGGTTAAAATGGAACTGCCAAGACAAGATCCGGATCAGCTTCTTCGTGCGATCCGTAACGATGCATCCACTAAGAAAAGCGGAAAACTCAAAATCTTTTTCGGTTATGCCGCAGGTGTCGGAAAGACCTATGCCATGCTTCAGGCGGCTCATCAGGCTAAGGAGCGTGGCATCGATGTGGTTGCTGGATACATAGAACCCCATGCCCGACCCCAGACGATGGCACTTCTGGACGGCTTGGAGCAGCTTCCTGTGAAACAAGTTGCTTACGAAGGAATGAACCTTCGTGAATTTGATATTGATGCTGCGCTCAAGCGAAATCCCCAGCTCATACTGGTGGATGAGTTTGCCCATACCAACGCCGAAGGCAGTCGGCACACGAAGCGGTATCAGGATGTTCAGGAACTGCTAAATACTGGAATTGATGTCTATACGACTGTAAATGTCCAACATATCGAGAGTCTCAACGATACAGTAGCCTCTATCACCGGAATTCTTGTGCGGGAGCGCATTCCGGATTCCACCTTTGATCAAGCAGATCAGGTAGAACTGGTGGATATTGAGCCTGCGGAGTTGCTGGAACGACTGGCAAGTGGAAATGTGTACCGGGAAGATCAGGCGCAGCGGGCAACAGTTAATTTTTTCACGCTGGAAAATCTCACTGCATTGCGGGAAATCGCCCTCCGTCGGTGCGCTGACCGGGTGAACTTGCTGACGGAAAGCGCCAGAGTACAGAGCCGAGGCGATTACCATACAGACGAGCGCATTCTGGCATGTCTTTCCTCGTCGCCATCCAACGCAAAAATCATTCGGACTGCTGCAAGGATGGCAAGAGCCTTTCGGGGAACATTTACCGCTCTTTATGTGGAAACGCCAAATACAGCGGCGATGAGTGACGATGATAAAAAGCGTTTGCAGGATAATAAGCGTCTGGCCCAGCAACTTGGCGCTGCGATTGAGACAAGTTATGGCGATGACGTGCCTTATCAGATTGCGGAATTTGCCCGTCTTTCCGGCATTTCAAAAATCGTAATTGGACGAAGTACCATTGCACGAAAGAATATTTTCAGCAAGCCCACCTTGACGGAACGCCTGATTTCCAGCGCACCTAATCTGGATATTCATGTGATACCAGATGCCAGCACAGCAACCAGCTATCAGGAAAAAAAGAGTAAGGCGCAGGTAGATGCGATGCCCCTGCGTGATGTTCTGAAGAGTATAGTCGTATTGCTGGTAGCTACACTAATTGGCTGTGGCTTTGGCGCTCTTGGGTTCACGGAGAGTAATATTATCGCAGTTTACATATTAGGCGTACTTGTGACCGCTGTAATCACAACCAACCGACTGTGCGGGATTCTGACCTCGGTTGTCAGCGTGCTGGTTTTCAATTTCTTTTTTACCACTCCGAGACTGACATTCCATTTTGACGATCCGAACTATATTGTTACCTTTACCATTATGTTTATAGTAACACTGCTTTCCGGATCTCTCGCTACCCGGCTGAAAGAAAATGCGAAACAATCTGCCCATACAGCTTACCGTACAAAGATTCTTTTTGAAACCAACCAGCTTCTGCAAAAAGAGCAGGATGAGAATGCGGTAATCACCGCTACGGCAGGGCAGCTCATGAAGCTGCTGAAAAAAGATATTGTCGTCTACCTGTCTGATGGTAAAGAACTTGCCACCCCTAACGTTTTTCGTGCTGTTAATAGCATTCAGGAAGATTTAATTTCTGAGAACGAGAAAGCAGTCGCCGATTGGGTCTTCCGAAACAATAAACACGCCGGTGCCACAACAGATACATTATCCAGTGCAAAGTGTTTATACCTTGCGATTCGGGTCAACCAGCATGTATATGGAGTGGCTGGTATTGCGGTGAACGGTATTCCGCTGGACTCTTTCGAAAACAGCGTACTCCTCTCTATTCTGGGCGAGTGCGCATTGGCGCTGGAAAACATCAAAAACGCCAAAGAAAAAGAGGAAGCGGCTGTTCTGGCACAAAATGAACAGCTTCGTGCTAACCTGCTGCGAGCAATCTCTCATGATCTTCGAACCCCTTTGACAGCGATTTCCGGCAGCGCAGACAATTTGCTTGCAAATTATAAAAAAATGGACGATGCACTACGGGAGCAGACCTTTACTGATATTTATGACGATTCCATGTGGCTAATCAATCTGGTTGAAAATTTGTTAGCAGTCACACGAATTGAGGGCGGACAGGTCAATCTAACTCAGAGTATCGAACTCATGGATGAGGTCGTTTCTGAAGCACTGAAACACATCAACAGAAAGAGTAAAGAACACACCATTCGTGTGACCAGCGGTAAAGACTTTATCCTTGCCCACATTGATGCGAAGCTGATCGTTCAGGTGATTATCAATTTGGTTGACAACGCCATCAAATATACCCCTGTCGGTTCAGTAATTGAAATACACACCGATCAAAAAGAGCAATGGGTCACGGTTTCCGTTTCCGACAACGGCCCTGGGATTCCCGATGAGCAGAAACCCCGTATTTTCGATATGTTTTATAGTGGAGCCAATAAAGTGGTCGACAGCCGCAGAAGCCTTGGATTGGGGCTGTCCCTCTGTAAGTCCATTGTGACCGCCCACGGCGGCACAATTTCCGTATCAGACAATCAGCCAAATGGCACTGTGTTCACATTTACATTACCCGCCGGAGAGGTAGAACTTCATGAATAAACCTTTGATATTAGTGGTTGAGGATGACCCGTCTGTACGAAATCTCATTACAACCACATTGAAAACAAATGATTATCGTTATGTGGTAGCGCCCAATGGCTCGACAGCCATTATGGAGACCACATCGCACAATCCTGAAATCATCTTGCTGGATTTGGGCTTGCCGGATATGGATGGCGTTCAAGTCATTCAGACGGTTCGCTCTTGGTCCAATGTTCCGATTATTGTAATCAGCGCCCGAAGCGAGGATAACGATAAAATCAAGGCGCTGGATGCCGGAGCGGACGATTATCTGACAAAACCCTTTTCGGTAGAAGAACTGCTGGCACGACTTCGTGTGACGCAGCGAAGACTCTCTCTGATGACGTCGGAAATGGTAACCGCCAGTTCTGTATTTGTGAATGGCAAACTGAAAGTGGATTATGCTGGTGGATGCGCTTATCTTGGAGAGGACGAACTGCACCTGACGCCCATTGAGTATAAGTTGTTGTGCCTGCTGTCCAAGAATGTTGGAAAGGTACTGACCCATACCTTTATCACACAAAATATCTGGGGTCGCAGTTGGGATAACGATGTAGCTTCGCTGCGGGTATTTATGGCAACACTGCGGAAAAAGCTGGAGCCAACAGATGAGTCCCCACAATATATTCAAACACATATTGGTGTGGGCTACCGCATGATGAAAATAGAATAACGCTATCCGATGGGCCTCTATCATCCGCATGAGGAGCTGCATCACATCAAGAAGGAAAACATCGGCCTGATCGAGGTCATGGGTCTGGCAATTCTGCCCGGCAGACTGAAAAAAGAGATGGCCGACCTCAAAACTGCGCTGCTGAATGGCGAAAATCTGCGGGAAAATGACGAGCTTGCCAAGCACGCCGACTGGGCAGCCGAGTTCATGAGCCGCCATCCGGAATTCAACGCGGACAACGCCGAGGACATCATCCGTGATGAGATCGGACAGGTGTTTGCCAAGGTGCTCGAATGTGCGGGCGTATATAAATGCAACGAAACGGGCAGAACTGCCCTGAAACGATTCCTGACGGAGGTTCAGAATGGATAAAGTATATCATTTTTCCGCGCCGGGGCGCACAGAGATCGGCGGCAACCACACCGACCACCAGCACGGCTGCGTGATCGCGGCGGCGGTCGATATGACCACGACGGCGGAGGTGACGCTCAACGGCACGAACGTTATCCGCGTCGATTCTGAGGGATATAGGCCGATTGAGATTGACCTTGGCGACCTGAACGCAAAGGAATCTGAAAGGAATACGACTGCGGCGCTGATCCGCGGCGTGGCGGCGGCGTTCGCCCAGCGCGGCTACAAGCTGGCGGGCTTTGACGCGAAAGTCAAGTCCACGGTGCTGCCCGGCTCGGGCCTGTCCAGCTCGGCGGCGTTTGAGGTGCTGATTGGCCGGATTCTTAACGGCCTGTTTGCGGACAACGTGATTTCGGATATTGAAATTGCGCAGATCGGCCAGTACGCTAAGAACGTGTATTATGGCAAGCCGTCGGGGCTGATGGATCAGATGGCGTCGAGCGTCGGCGGTCTGGTGTTCATCGACTTTAACGACCCCAAAACGCCGATCGTCGAGAAAGTCGATTACGACTTTGCACATTCAGGTTATACCCTCTGCACCATTGATTCTGGCGCGGATCATGCCGACCTGACCGACGAGTATGCGGCAATGCCGATCGAAATGAAGAAAGTTGCGAAATTCTTCGGCAAGGAAGTCCTCCGTGAGGTCGATGGGCAGGAGTTTTACGCAAAGATTGCGGAAATCCGCAAGGAAACCGGCGACCGCGCGGTGCTGCGCGCCATCCATTTCTTCAACGAAAACCGCCGTGTGCAGATGCAGGTGCGAGCTCTAAAGAACGACAATTTTGATGCGTTCTTGCACTATGTCAACGAGTCCGGCCTCGCGTCTTGGACGCTGCTGCAAAACGTATTGCCGCTTGGCGCGGTGCAGCATCAGGACATGGCGCTGACGATTGCGCTATGCCAGCAGCTGCTGGACGGCCACGGCGCAGTGCGCGTGCACGGCGGCGGCTTCGCTGGTACAGCCCTCGCGTTCGTCCCGAACAATAGATTCGAACAGTTCAAAGACAAAATAGATGCAGCTATTGGTGTGAATGCTGTTCACAAACTGATAATTCAATAATTTCAGGAAAAGTATAAATTATTCCACAGCTGCGTTGACATTCTATCTGGAATACCGGAAAATAATATCAGAGATGGCGAGATACAAAGAAGAATATCTGGATACAGATCGGCTTTACAAGCTTGTTGGTCGAAATATTCAGCGATTGCGGCAACAGGCAGGAATGACGCAGGAAGATCTGGCAGCGGCATTGTTTTGTACACAAAAGCAGATTTCGCAAGTTGAGGCAGGACGTTCGCATCCAGCGTTGGATTTCTACTTGCGGACGGCAAATATCTTCCATGTAACCGCAGATTATTTGCTGAAAGGCGTTGTTGAACTAAGTGATGTTCAACTCAGCGGAACAGATGCCGAGAGAATCTTCATTGAAGATATCTTTCATGCAATTCACCGGTACATTGAGAAAAAATAGCGGTGTTCCGACGAACACCGCTATTTTTAACCCTCAAATTTCTGTTTCCGCATCAGGCGCATAATGCCGAGCAGGAATTCCTGCTGTTCATCTGAAAATGTAGCAGCCAAATGGGATATCTCGTGTAAGCGGGCATTTTGCTCTTCAAACTCCGGATAGATGAGCCACTCGGTCGGTGCGCCCAGCGTCCGCAGCAGCTTTTCCATTGTATTGAGCGTCGGCCGCCGCTCACCTCGTTCCAATGCGGCGATATGCCTCGCGGTAAGCCCGACCTGTTCCGCAAGCTGTTCGCGCGTCATATTCTTCCCCTCGCGCAATTCTTCCAATTTTTCACCGAAACGCTCCTCTAATGGAGTATTATAAATCGACACCAGTAGTTCACCTCCGACACGAGTATTGTACAGAATACCCGCTGTTTCAGAAATGCTCTAATGGTGTCGAATTTTGTTCACTATCAGAGGACGAAATAAGGAAATACCTCCAGCGCCGCATATAAAAAAACGGCAGTGCTGGAGGGCAATCCGTGCGACTAAGGCGCTCCATTCCTGCCGGGATGGAGTGTTTTATGCTATTTTCCCCTAAAAAGAGGCGCGGGCTACGCCTCCGATGGTGACCAGCAGCCCAGAACACCGGTAGATTCCACTCGTGCCGCAAGGCCGCTTTCAAACAAGTGGCAGTTGTACGGCGTCGAGCAGAACTACTGGTGAATATTTTTAGCGTCCGTCAGTGTGTATACGCTGCAAATTGCAGCCGCAGCGCACTGGCGGTTTTTTGTTACCCCATTCGTGCCCCTCCGCTTTTGAAATTTTGGTTTTCTCAAAATTTCAAAAGATTGGAGGTCTGCCAAATGGCAGCGAAAGAAAAGTTTTTTATCAGAGTAAAGGATGAACTGGTCGAAGTCACGCAAGAGGTCTACCTGACCTATTACAGAGGAAAACGCTGTGAAGAAACACAGCTTGAAAAAATACGCCGCAACCATGTTGTGTCGTATGATGCATTCGACACAGAAGGTGCCCTCGGCGCAGAAATGCTGATAGACACTGCATCGGATGAACCGGAAGACATTGTGATCGCGCGGCTTATGGCTGAAAAGCTGCACGATAGCATCTCAAAGCTCTCAGAGGATGATCGTGAGCTCATTTATATGCTTTTCTTCGAAGACCGCAGCGAACGGGAAACAGCCAAAAAACTCGGCATTCCGCTCATGACATTGCACAACAAAAAGGATGCTGTTTTGGCGAAACTGCTGAAATTTCTGAAAACGTGAAAAAAGTTTGGTACAACAGGGGCTCGAATACGGATAAGGGGTGAGAGGTATTTTTAGAACATGCTCTCGTGCAGCTTGAAAAGTACATATCCAGCGACTGAATGACATCAAGCGGATGAGCCAGAAATGGAACAGCGATGCGGAGGATGCGCGAAGACCACCTGTACAGATTTCCTGTATAAAGACGGCCCAAGAAGGTGACGAGCGGTACCCATCCATCCAAAAGCAGCTTTGGCAAGCTGCCTCGCAATGATCTTGTCCGCGGACAATGGTACTCCTGCCCAGCCACAACGGAACGTAATGGGGGCAGCTTGGAGAGATCCTCGGAGGGGTGCAGACCCGTGAGCAGCGCCAGCTGCCGTTCAGTAGCTGCCTTGGCTCCGGGAAGAAGCGTCGAACAGGAGCAAGTATCAAAATTTCAAAAGCAGGGGCGGCTCTGCGTAAACAGAGCCGCCCCGTGGCTAAAGGAGAATCTCATGAATCCGAACATTGATTTTTTAGGCATTTGCCAGCTCTTGAAGGCGCTCCGGACGGTTGGTTTTTCTGAGAATGACATCAAGAAGATCGCACGGCGGATCGCGGTCGAGCTTGGTGCAAATTTCACACTTTACGCTTGATTTTTCTCCGTTTTGGTCATAGCTATTGCGCCGATGGTATGGTAGTGTGTGTTGCTGCAGAGGGAGGTGAACAGCATGGCAAAGAAGCAGACCAGCGGAAACCTTGCGCTGGAACAGCAGCGCGTCATAGTCATCCCGGCACACGATGAGCTCGTCGCGCGAAAGCTGCGCGTCGCAGCATATGCCCGCGTCAGCTCCTCCAGTGAGGATCAGCTCAACTCCTATCGCGTGCAGAATCAATACTATTCTGAACTGATCTCCAGCAATCCGGATTGGGAAATGGTCGATATTTACGCCGATGAGGGCATCACCGGCACGTCGGTTGAAAAGCGCGAAGATTTTCAGCGCATGATGCAGGATTGCCGCAAAGGAAAGATCGACCGGATTCTGGTCAAGTCCATTTCCCGATTTGCCAGAAATACAAAGGATTGCCTTGCGGCTGTCCGAGAACTCAAAGAACTCGGTGTCAGTGTTCAGTTCGAGGAACAGGGTATTGACACCAGTAAGGTATCCAGTGAGATGGTCACGGCAATCATGGCATCCCTAGCGCAAAAGCAGAGTGAGTCGATTTCCAGTAATGTGCAATGGGGAATCCAGCGCCGGATGGAAACAGGCGAATACAAGCTTCGCATGGCGCCATACGGTTATACGGTGAAAGATGGGCTTCTGGAAGTCAACGAAGCGCAAGTCCCGATCATTCAGTATATTTTTCGCGCATATCTGGCAGGAGCAAACACGAAGGAAATATGTGACTATCTCAACAAGCAGCAGGGAAGTGACCGCAAATGGCTGCACAGAGAGATTGATTATATATTAATGAATGAGCGGTATGCCGGAAATGCGGTTTTACAGAAAAAGTACACCACAACAGCATTGCCACGGACTGTGAAGCGCAACCGTGGAGAACGAGCTATGTATTATATTTCAAATAGCAATGAAGCAATCATTTCGCAGGAGGTGTTTGAACAGGCGCAGGCATTGCGAAAGCGCAGGACTGTGACACGATCCGAGGAACCGAAGCGGTATTCCGGGAAGATCCAGTGCAGATGCGGTTCAAGATGTCGGGCAAAGCTGTCAAATCAGGTGTGGTATTGGTCCTGCGTCGCGCATGAAGAACAAAAAGACGCCTGCCCAGTCAAGCAGATCCCGGAGGAAACCATCAACGCCGCTTTCTGCCGTCTGTACTGCAAACTCAAACACCACGGCGGCCCCATCTTCTCGCAGATGCTCTCCAATCTCCAGAAGATCCGCTTTAGCCGGATGCTATGGAGCGAGGACGTTATCTCGCTCAACAAGAAAATATCGGACGTTCTCGGTCAGGTTCAATTCCTAACCCAGCTTCAACAGGCGGGCGGCGTTGATCCTGATACTTTTATAACATCAAACAACAAACTCAGCGAACAGCTCCGCAGGCTGAAACAGGAAAAAGCAAGGCTTCTCGACACCGACAGCGACGATCTGGCGGATCGTACCCGCGATCTCATGGACGTGCTCGAGGACGGGCCGGATTTCCTCGACAGCTTTGATGCGGAGCTGTTCGATGCGCTTGTTGAAAAAATTATCGTAGACAGCAATGAGCGCCTGCGGTTCCGGCTGAAAAACGGCTTGGAGCTGCTAGAGCAAATCGAAAGGACAAGACGCTGATGGGAAATCGGAAGCTGCCATTTGGGTATCAAATGCGCATGGGCGAGATCGTCCGGAACGAGCCGGAAGCCAACGCCGTGCAGGATATTTTCCTGCAATACTCACTCGGTGCGTCATTGAAGGAAATTGCAGAACAGATGAGCAAGACCGGCCCCACCTACGACGAGGGCAAGAGCTGGAACAAGAATATGGTTGCCCGAATCTTAGAAAACGCCACGTACACCGGTGCAGACAGCTATCCCCAAATAGTTGACATAACATTATTTGAAGCAGTCGCTGCCAAGCGCCAGACCAAGCAGCGCCTGCCAGAGCGAACACCCGCGCAGAAAGCGCTGCGGCGTATCTGCACAAAGCCGCCTACCCCGGAGATCGAGCTGCAGGTCACGAACCTGCTCGGCAGGCTGTCAAAGCAGCCGGAACGTATCGCGCAGCCGGAAGCAGTACCTGCAATTATACAGACGGATACACAGGGCATGCTGGACGATGTGCTGAACATCCAGCCGCTCGACGAAGAAGCTGCCAGAAAGCTGATCTTCCAGCTGGCGCAGGAGCAGTATGATACCATTGACAACGCAGAATATGAGACTGAGCGCCTGCGGCGGCTGTTCGCAGCCTTCGAGTGTACGGCAGAATGCAACGCAGAGCTGCTGCAAAGCGCCGTGTCCGCCGTGCTGGTCACGCGCCAGACGGTGCGCTTACAGCTCAAAAACGGACAGATCATTGGAAAGGAAGATCTCGGATGAACGAAGAAAAACCGAGGGTCATTATCATTCCGGCGAAGCCTGAGCTGGTACAGGAAACGGTTGCCAAACGGCTGCTCCGCGTGGCAGCGTACTGCCGCGTATCGACCGAGGAAGAAGAACAGGCCAGCAGCTACGAGGCGCAGTGCCAGTATTATACCGACAAGATCATGTCCAACAAAGAGTGGACGATGGCTGGCATTTTTGCAGACGAGGGAATTTCTGGAACTTCCACAAAAAAGCGCACAGAATTCCTGCGTATGATTCGACAATGTAAGCAAAAAAAGATAGACCTCATACTTACGAAGTCCATCCAACGGTTCGCCCGCAATACGCTCGACTGCATCAATTACACGCGCATTCTTCGGCAGCTCGGCATTGGCGTCCTGTTTGAAAAAGAGAATATCAATTCCCTGCCGCCCGACAGCGAATTCATGATCACCATATACGGCGCGATGGCGCAGTCCGAGAGTGAGTCCATTTCCGGCAACGTCAAATGGGGCAAAAAGCGTGCGATGGAAGCCGGTAAGGTCTCCATCGCGTACAAGAATCTATATGCGTATGAAAAGGGCGCGGACGGAAAACCTGCGCCGATTCCAGAACAGGCTGAGATCGTTCGGGAGCTTTACACGCGCTATCTGGCAGGCGCAAGCCTCCGGGAACTGAAGGAATGGATGGAAATGGAAACCATCCTACTGTGGCAGGCGGCACAGCGTGGTCGATCACCGCTGTCAAGGGTATCCTGACAAACGAAAAATACTGCGGCGATGTGCTGCTGCAAAAGACGTTCAGTACGGACGTCATCAGCAAAAAGGTAGTCAAAAACACCGGGCAGCTTCCCAAATACCTGATCCAGAACCACCATGAAGGCATCGTGACACGAGAGCAGTTCCAGGCGGCGCAGGCAGAACTGGCGCGACGCAGCGCTCTGAGAAGCGACTCCAAACAGGCAGCGACAGGCCGCTCCTGCTACACCAGCAAATACGCCTTATCCGACCGCCTTGTCTGCGGCGAATGTGGTAAGCTCTATCGCCGGAAAACGCGGAATATCAAGGGAAATATCTATCATGAATGGCGCTGCATCAGTCGCTTGGACTACGGAAAACGCTATTGCCACAACTCGCCGACCCTGCGGGAGATCCCGCTGCAAAACGCGATTCTGGCAGCGATCAACGCAGCCATGAGTGAAAAGCCGGTTTTAATTGACCACATCAAATCCGCAATGTCGTTGGAGCTGCTGCCAGTGCAGGGGCAGACGATGAGTTTAGCTGACATTGAGCGCCGACTAGAACAGCTCGATGCGCAGTTCCAGCAACTTCTGGCAGAAGCCATTGACGCAGAGGATAAGGAACGCTGCAACGCGAAATTCGCCGAGATTCTCGCTGAACAGACGGAACTCAAAAAGCAGAAAGAGAGCATTCTGCAAAGCAGCACCGACGCAGAGCGCACCTGCGCCCGCCTGGTGCAGGCAGAGCAGGCATTAGAGAGCGCAGCACCCACAGTTACGGAATGGAGCGAAAGCGCCGTCCGCCAGCTCGTCGAGCGCGTAACGGTCCTGACAGCAACTGAGGTGCTGGTTCACCTCAAGGGCGGGAAAGAAATTCACGAAAGATTGGAGTGATACGATGATTTACGCAACCGGCGACCTTCACGGCAACGCGCTTCGCTTTCAGCCGGAATACTTCCCAGAGCAAGCCAAAATGACGAAGGATGACTACATGATCGTCTGCGGCGACTTCGGCTGTATCTGGAACGGCGACAAGAGCGACGATCCGCAGCTTGACCGGCTGGAGGCCCTGCCGTTTACGGTTCTGTTCGTGGACGGCAATCACGAGAACTTCGATGCGCTGAACGAATATCCTGTGGAGCAATGGCACGGCGGAAAGGTGCATAAGATCCGCCCACACGTCATTCACCTGATGCGCGGGCAGGCGTTCGAGCTGCAAGGCCGCATGTTCTTCACAATGGGCGGTGCGCAGAGCCACGACATTGCAGACGGCATTCTGGATATGGACAGCCCGGATTTTTATGAGCGATACGATTCCATGCGCCGCAATCGTGGACAGTTCCGCATCAACCATATTTCGTGGTGGCTGGAAGAATTGCCGTCCGGCAAGGAATATGCCGAAGCCCAGCAGACGTTGGAACGACTGGACTGGAAGACCGATTACATCATCACACACTGCGCACCGACAGCAATTCAACAGAAAATCAGCCCCGATTTTAAGCCAGATAAGCTGACGGATTTCTTGGAAAAAATCCGATACCGCAGCCGGTTCCACTACTGGCTGTTTGGACATTACCATGACAATCGGATCATCGACGAAAAGTACGTTTTGCTCTATGAGCAGATGGTGCGCGTATTATAAAAAAATACACGCAGACACATTTTTACTCTCGACGAAAATCGCTGTATCCAGTATAATGAATATACCATATGAGACCATATTTAAGAAGCCGCACAGATAGGGGAGAAATATATGCCCGCACAAAAGAAATTCAGAGACAGTATTCATGCGAAAGGAACGGAGATCACGGTTCTTTCTACCGGTGATGCCAATGACTATATTTCACTGACGGATATTGCGCGGTATAAAAGTGATGCACCGGATGACGTGATAAAAAACTGGATGCGCAACCGTGATACGATCGAATTCCTCGGCCTATGGGAGCAGCTCAACAACCCGGATTTCAAACCCGTCGAATTCGACGGGTTTAGAACGCAGGCTGGTTCGAATGCGTTTACCATGTCTCCAAAGAAATGGATCGAAGCGACTGGAGCCATCGGAATCGTTTCTAAAGCAGGGCGCTATGGCGGCACGTTTGCACAAAAGGATATCGCATTTGAATTCGCCTCATGGATCTCAGCCGAGTTCAAGCTGTATATTATTAAGGACTATCAGCGGCTGAAAAACGATGAGAACAGCCGTCTCGCGCTGGGCTGGAATCTCAATCGGACGCTGGCAAAGATCAATTACCGGGTACACACCGACGCGATCAAAGATATGCTGATCCCGCCGGACGTGACACCGCAGCGGCAGAGTTATACATACGCCAACGAAGCGGATGTGCTGAACGTTGCGCTGTTTGGAATCACGGCAAAAGAATGGCGACAGGCGCATCCGGACGCCAAAGGCAATATCCGGGACGAAGCCAGCCTGCAGCAGTTGATCGTGCTTGCTAATATGGAAAGCATCAACGCCGAGCTGATCCGCCAGGGCGTACCGCAAAGCGAACGGCTCCTGCGGTTAAATGCCAGCGCCAAACAGATGATGCAGTCGCTCACGAACGACCATCGAATCGAGGCATTCAAGGAATACGGCACACTGCCGCATGAGTCTGAATAAGAAGTCAGACAGGAAAAGAAACAGAGCGAAGGAACGACATTGACGCCGTTTTTTCGCTCTGTCTGTTTACTGATTATAAAATGGCGCTTGCCGTCATCGGGAGATATTCAAAAGCGCCGTTGTCCGTGCATTGACACCCATAAGCTCCCGCTGGATCTGCCGGTTCTCCTGACACATGGGCATCAGAAAATTCACAGCCTTTCGGATCTGCTGAAGGTCAGAGGAAGTGAGCGCATTCTGATGCAGATGCTCCAAGACGCGGCGGTAAGCGTCCTTTAGAGGTGCGGACACGGCAGGCTGAAAGAAATAAGTTGAGATCAGGCCGCCGATCAGGGCGGCTTCGTTATCGGTGTACTGCATGATTGCCCTCCCTCGCAAGAATCAAACGAACAGGGTAATCATACCACAAAATATTGTAGCAGGCTATTCGCAAAACGACGAAATATATGATGCGCAGCAGCGCGGAAAGGAGAAACCATGAATGTCAGAAAACCTGTGAATTATGGCACGATGTACCGGGAATTAGCTGCAATTCTTGCACAGAATCTTTCGCAGATGGACGAAGTGTGTGCCATTGGCAAGGCCATCAGCCAACGCTCGGAGAAGGGCGCGGCGGTCGCAGCCGCAGAGTTCTTGCAGGCGAATTTCCCTGACCGCACAGGCTTTTCCCCGCGCAACGTGCGCCGGATGCGCGATTTTTATAAGGTCTATGAAAATGACCAAACGCTCCTCCGGCTGGAAATGAAAATCGGCTGGACGCTGAACGTGGTGATCATGGAAGCGGAGCTGACAAAAGCGCAGCGACTTTCCTGCTTGCAAAGGGCTGCATCTAAAAAACTCTCGAAAAAGAAACTTTTAGAGATCATTTTGAACGGAGTATTTGCGGAAGAACCCGTCGACGCATCCGACAAAATATGCTATAATATTACAAACCCAAGCGAAGGCAGAAACGATCAAGCACAATTCGAGCCACCGCTGCGTCGTATGGCGGAAAGAAAAAGAGGGTTTGCGCGATGCGGTCGAAGAAAAATCTCGTCATTGGTTTCTTATTGCTGTTCCTTGGAATCGGACTTTCTGGGGACAGTTTACTACTTTCCATACTTGCAGGCGTGGCTGGGATCGTCATGATGATTCTTTATGCTGCGAGTAAGCTCAAGCAGAACACTTCTGAGACAAGTGCTGTGTCCTTCAAAACCAGTGAAATTCAGCCAACGACAAAAACACAGCAAGCCAATGCGCAGAGCGTTTCATTTTCACCGGAAGCGCAGCAGCTTTATCAGCAGCTTGCGGATCAGTACACTCAAATCGTAGACAACGGCTGTTTCGGGACGCTGTCACAGATTGAAGAAAAAATGAATCGCTGCAAGTGCTTCCTAGAACAATGGATGGAGGCGCTCTGTAATAAGGACTTTGTGGCACTGCTTCAAAATAGAGCAAAGTACGACGAATATTCAAAGGACTTTCGTCTGCCGCAGTTTGGAACATGGAGGACGATTCAGGCAGAAGGCAGCGATGGCAGTATTCCGGATGGGCTGACCAAGGCGCTCGTGGGGCGGATTCAGGAAAAGCAGAAAATGCTGCAAGAGTTTTGGGAAGTACAGAAATGGTTTGAAGAACTGATACCATCTCTTCAAACCTATGAATTGACTGTCAATCCAGATGCGGAGCCGTTGTCAAAGAAGTTGGATTATGAATATCCGAATACAAATAATGTCACAAGCAGAACGCCGCTTGCAAAATTCAACGACTTCTATGCGATTGATCTGGAAACGACCGGCTTGAGTGCAGCACGGAACGAAATCATCCAGATTGCCATTATCAAGGTTCACCATTTCCAGCCGGTCGAAATCCTGACCAGCTATGTGAAACCACGGAGAGGGTTAAAACCTGAAGCGGCAGCAGTCAACCATATTACGGAAGACATGGTTGTTGATGCGCCTTATATCGAGCAGATCATGCAATCTGTGGATGCCTTCATCGGTGAGAAAGCGCCGATCGTTGCGCATAATCTCCAGTTCGAGTATAAGTTCTTGGCTGCCAATGGAAGCGAGAATATTATAAAGAAGCGGCCGCTTTATGACACGCTGGAACTCTCCAAGCGGATCTGGCAGTTGGAAAGCTACTCACTTGAAAATGTATGCCGAAACACCTTCAAATTTACGCCAGCACTGCATAATGCGGAAAGTGACGCGCTGACCTGTGGGCTGCTGTTTCGTGAGATTTGCAATGAACGAATTGGAATTCCGGAAGAGAATTGAGCTTTGCTGATAATAGTTGCAATTTGATAAGTTTTTGGAGGGAAACGTATGAAACTGCGTGAGGTGATACTCAAAAACTTTAGGGGGTACTATGATGAAACCAGGATTTCTATCAACGATTTAACAGCATTGATTGGAAAAAACGATGTTGGAAAATCAACTATACTTGAAGCACTCGAGATTTTCTTCAATCAAGCAAAAATCGAGTCTGGTGATAAAAATGTGTTCCACACGGCAGAAGACACAATAATAGGTTGTGTATTTGATGACCTTCCCTCTGAAATAGCATTGGAAAATGTATCGACCTCGTTTACGGCAGAATATTTGCTGAATGAAGATGGAGATTTGGAAATCCGTAAGATATATCGTACAGGCGGAAAACAGACAATATGGATTAATGCGAAACATCCCTCAAATGCTGGATTTGATGACCTGCTTTCCAAAAAGAATCAGGAATTAAAGGCAATGATACGAGAAAATGGCTTGGAGAACAGCGTAAATCTGACAATTAACACTGAAATGCGAACGGCATTATGGGAATCTCTCGGTGAAAGTATTACCTATCAGAAAAAGCTGATTAGTGCCGATCAAGCTGACGAGAAAAAACTATGGCCGAAGATTGAACCGCTGTTGCCGCAATACCATTTATTTAAGGCGGATAGAAGCGGCAATGCTGATGAGGATAAGGTAGCCCAAGATCCGATGCAGGACGCTGTGAGAATGGCACTTGAAGAGCAGAAAAAGCAGTTAGCTGATATAGCAGGAGAGGTTCAGAGAAAAGTCTCGGATGTAGCAAGTAGAACAATTTCAAAATTAAAAGAATTTGATTCAGAGTTGGCGAAGACATTAACTCCGGAGTTTAAGAAAGAACCAATGTGGGAAAAAACATTTGCTTTTTCATTGACAGGAGATAATGAAATCCCTCTGAATAAACGAGGTAGCGGGATTCGGAGACTGGTATTGTTCAGCTTCTTCCGCGCATCGGTCGAATCTCCTCTTTTTGAAGGGAAAAGCATTATTTATGCTATTGAAGAGCCGGAAACGTCACAGCATCCTGACGCGCAACGAATGATATTAAAAACGTTTCAAGAAATGACCGAGAAAAATGGATGCCAGATCATCCTAACGACACATGTTCCAGGCTTGGCAGGATTACTTCCGGTTCAGAGCCTTCGCTATATTACAAGCGGGGATAGAAATCCAAAGGTTGCAGAAGGCGCAGAGAATGAAAGTATTCTACGCAATATAGCAGACACACTGGGTGTGCTACCATACGCCGCTGTGAAAACGGTTGTTTATGTTGAAGGGCCAAATGATGTGGCATTTATTTCGAACCTCAATCAAAACATACCCGAACTGAAAGCGATCATTGATTTACAGGAAGAACATATCCCATTAATTCCTCTGCATGGAGGGCTCTTGGTCGATTGGGTAAATAAGGACTATTTTACAAAAACAAATCTGAGAGAAATTTTTATTACTGATAGTGATGTGCCCAAATATGTTGATTTGATCAGTGAAATTAACAAATTCTCAGACGGGCGTAGGTTTGGTTGGACTACGCGAAGAAGAGAAATGGAGAACTATGTTCCTTATGAATTGATAGAACAGGAATTGAAAGTATCGCTCGATGGATATAAGGCTACCATTAGCAACATTCGACCAGAGTGTTTTTCTTTCTCCCTACCCTTACTACAATCTCAAAAACGCTTTTTGGCCACTTCTGCAAATAAAGCGTTTGCGATAAACCGTCCTGTCCGCTTTTCACCACTACTACGGTCTGGCGTGGACGTTTTGGCAAAGTCCAGATAAAAAAGACAGCCGCTTTTTCTGAACCGCACCCCGTCAAGAGGACAGTGAAAAAATATAAAGTTTTTCCGGTCAGCAGCCGAGCGCTGCTGGCCGTTTTTTATGCGGCGAGGCAAAGCGCATGCTTTTCCATCGGCGTCAGCACGCCCAGATTACGCTGAACACGTCTTGTGTTGTAATAGCGAATATACTGCTGGATCATCTGAACAAGCTCGT
>OFMP01000567.1_pt1 | contig 23680 bp, 21 predicted proteins | sample 1541841 | NCBI WGS metagenome assembly OFMP01 (sample SAMN04209226, study PRJEB22552) | human gut metagenome | biome: gut; material: feces | host: Homo sapiens | place: USA: Oklahoma
CGTTCGGCCTGCCGCTCGCCTTCGGGCCCAATTATGAAAAGTTTCAGGAGGCGCGCGACCTGATCGGGGTCGGGGGTGCCCGCAGTATTTCAGACTACGCGCAATTGGCCGACTGGTTCGGTATTTTGCGCGGCGATGCGGCGGAATATCAGAGGAGCAGCAGTGCCTGCGCCGAGTATGTCCGTTCGCACAAGGGGGCGACCGGGCAAATTATTGCAGGAATCCGGGTATGACGGTAGGTTCGGCATCGTGTGACGACAGACGATGGAGCCTGAAATGGGGCGGTAGGTTCTCAGGAATTGAAATATCGGGCCGGACTGCTGTGAAAAGCTGAAACCACGCCGTTGCAGATCAAAAAATATTCTTTATCTTTGCAGTCCTGTTCCCCGTGAACAGCGTGCTTGACCCATGGTGTAATGGTAACACTGCAGATTTTGGTTCTGTCATTCCAGGTTCGAATCCTGGTGGGTCAACAATTAATACTGATAGTCAGAAATTTATCGGTGTGAGGGACTAAAATAGGGACTACTTTAAGTAGTTCCTATTCTTTTTTATGGGTAAATGGCCCCTCCGGATAAGTTTCAAATCGGTTTCTCGATAGGTTTGCCTTTTTTGCACATGTATGCGCGCGGTGATACCGGAATAGGCTTGCAGTCCGATATTGATACTCTCTATGTGATATAGGAAAATTATTTTGCGGCTCATTCCCAACCCTCAAACCCAACATTTACTACATTATAAAAAAGGATCGGTAATTTACCGATCCCCTGATTGTTGAGGCTCAAAACTTGTCAATAGGAATTAATACGTTTATTTCGCTTTCCACTCCTTTATACGCTTTGACAATCCTTGTGTAATTGCTTTCCCTCGGTTTCTGTGTGGTAATACCTCGTAACACTTCACCCATAGACGACCAGCCACGCTATTACTGCATTTGGAAAAAGTTTGTTTTTATCGTCACTTGCTCATTCAAGTTAATTTACGAAATACAAACAGAGCCATAATAGCACCAAAACAGCTATAGGTTATTCAGACGCTTAAAATGATAAACACAGTTACAACCGATACATATTCAGGCAAGACCGACGTAAAGAAACCTATTCTTTTACAATCTTTCCTCTTTCTTGATAAGAAACGGGATTTTTACAGTTCAAATATCCGAATTATATTTTTAACAACCAAACTATCTTAATCTTTTAGAAGACTTTTTTGTACAACTAATACATTGTTTTTCATTGTTATACAATGTAGAAAGCTGGACAGATTCAGGTACTTATAGTGTCTGGAGGTTTATAATCCGGCTCTCATCACTTATCTCAATATTATAAATACAGATCGTATGTTGCGTATTCATTCAACCTTTCAATTAATTCAATGTGTTGATATATCTTGATTTATGACGCAAAATTATTTCTTATCAAGAGATAGGGCCTTTTTGCGAGAGATATGTATTTATGGCTCGACTGTAATTATCTGATATTATTGCATTTGCAATAGTTTCGGAGTCCATAGGGACATCCTTCTTTGAAAATATGGATGAAAAACAAGCCCCGGAAAAGACACAATGGTACGCCCTTCGGAGTATGCGTCGGTCCATATTGGGATGTAAATCGATATTAACGGACTTACATATCGAACACTTCATTCCAATGGTTAAAATCAAGACCCGGACACCATCAGGCCGTTTCAGGTGGAATGAACAACCATTGGCATTTAACTATGTATTCGTTCATTCCACGGCTGCCGCACTCAATGACCTGAAACAAACACGCCTTCCAAACCTGTGCTACCTGATGCGTCCGAATGAAAAAGGTTTCGACGCAAAAGTCATCGTTCCGGACGAACAGATGCGCAATTTCATCGCTATTGCAGGAACGAGCGAGGAACGTATACTCTATTTACCCTATTCGGAAGTGGATTTAGCTCATGGAGACCGCGTGCGCATAACCGGGGGCACATTCGAGGGGGTGGAGGGCGTCTACCAAAGAATCAAAGGTGTACGAGACAAGCAGGTCGTAGTCTGTATCGAAGGTCTCGTGGCTGTTGCTACTGCTACCGTTCCCGCCTATTTGGTCGAAAAAATATAACCTGCAAAAGGGATCCCCCTGAATATGAATCCGGAAAAACTGAAGAACCTTCTTCCGTTTCTGTATAATCATCGTGTCCGCGCGCAAAGCGCATGCCGGATGGATGCGCTCTCACGGATGTATCTCGCCGTTAACGATCTGATATGCGTGTCGGCCATCGACGATTATGAAAACAGGAAGAAGATCACCCATAAAATCAATGCGCTTTACAGGGTTATTGACCGAACCTCTGCAAGCGGTTTAAGACGGATGTATCGCCTGACCAAAGAGAGTACGTTAACCGTCTATGGAATAAAAGACACAGAGTGCAGCAGGTTGTATAATGATCTCTTAGCCGGTTATGTGAAAAATCCCGATCCTGCACAGGAACTGGACATCATGGCATGTATTGTCTATGAACTGGGCAGCATTGCGGATGACGTCACGGGACTGGACTATTATCCATTTTTCCAAACCAAATGCAGGCAATGGATCAATGAACTGGATACGGATGGTCGTTGGGAAGGAATTTCACAAGAAACAGCCGTACGCCGACTGGCCCTGCTACAAGACAACAGTTGCATATTCAGGGATGACCGTTTCGATGATACGCTTTTGCAGGCATACAATTATTACAGCGAACAGCTGACCCTGCCTATGAAAATAACTGCCGACCAACTTCCTTTGTTCGGTGCCTGGTATGACCTGTTGCGGATTCCTGGCATATTCCCCTATGTTCCCAAGCGACTGAAACAAGTCGCCCGGTTGATGGAACAGTTTGCATCGCAAGCGAAACCCCGTTCCGATGCATGGTACCTCGCTATCAGTTATGCCGTGGTACAATGTTGTTCCGACCTGATGGACGACTTGCAGCAAGAGGCGATTCAGGAGGCAGGGTAGGATAGCAGGAAGCGGGACGGGAGCGCGGAACGAATAGCATTTCTAACGATATACAAGTTCATACCAAATAAGACTCGATGAAAGGCATTGTATTGGCCGGTGGTTCTGGTACGCGGCTGTACCCGATCACGAAGGGAGTTTCCAAGCAATTGCTCCCGATCTACGACAAGCCGATGATCTACTATCCGCTGTCGGTTTTGATGCTGGCCGGAATCCGGGAGATCCTGGTGATCTCCACTCCCTGTGACCTGCCCTCTTTCCGGCGGCTGCTGGGCGACGGATCCGATTATGGGGTACATCTCTCTTATGCCGAACAGCCGTCGCCCGACGGGCTCGCGCAGGCGTTCCTGATCGGCGAGGAATTTATCGGCGACGATGCCGTATGCCTCGTACTCGGGGACAACATCTTCCAGGGGGCCGGATTCTCCGAGCTGCTGGCAGGGGCGGTACGCACCGCCGAAGCGGAAAAAAAGGCAACCGTATTCGGATACTGGGTCGACGATCCCCAGCGGTACGGCGTGGCGGAATTCGACCGCCGGGGAAACTGCCTCTCCATCGAGGAGAAGCCCGCAGAGCCGAAGTCGAACTATGCCGTGGTCGGGCTATACTTCTACCCGAACGAGGTGGTCTCCGTGGCCAAATCGATTAAACCCTCCGCACGCGGAGAGCTGGAGATCACCTCGGTGAACCAGCGGTTCCTCGCCGAGGGTGCGCTCAAGGTGCAGACCCTCGGACGCGGCTTCGCCTGGCTCGACACCGGAACGCACGATTCGCTCTCGGAGGCATCCATCTTCGTCGAGGTGCTCGAAAAGCGGCAGGGGCTCAAGATCGCATGCCTCGAGGGTATCGCCTACCGCAACGGCTGGATCTCCGAAGGGAAACTGCGCGAGGCGGCCGAACCCATGCTCAAAAACCAGTACGGACAATACCTGCTCAAAGTGATCGCAGAGGTCGCCCGCGACGGGCGCTGACCGGGAAACGGGATCAAGACGCATCTTCGCCCTGTCATCGTCCGTCCGTCGCAGACCGGTCTTGTCGGGCTGCGAAGCGATCCGGCAGGAGCCCCGGGCGAATCCGGAACACCTGCCAAACACTCTTCTACACCAAAACCCAAAATATAAACGAGGGGTTCATCTTTATGAAAGTTATCGAAACTGCGCTCGAAGGGGTCGTGATCCTCGAGCCCGAACTGCACCGCGATGCGCGGGGATACTTCTTCGAAAGCTACTCACAGCAATTGTTCGACAAATCGGTCCGGCCGGTCCGCTTCGTACAGGACAACGAATCGCGATCCTCATACGGCGTGCTGCGGGGGCTCCATTTCCAGCGCGGAGAACATGCACAGGGGAAACTGGTGCGCGTCGTGGAAGGTGCCGTACTGGACGTGGCCGTGGACATCCGCCGCGGATCCCCCACATTCGGACAGTACGTGGCCGTCGAGCTTTCGGGAGAGAACCACCGCCAGCTGTTCATCCCCCGCGGCTTCGCGCACGGCTTCGCCGTACTGAGCCCCCGCGCGCTTTTCCAGTACAAGTGCGATGCGCCTTACGCGCCGCAGAGCGAAGGGGCGATCGCCTGGAACGACCCGCAGATCGGTATCGACTGGCGGCTCGACCCCGCAGACGTGCTCCTCTCGGAAAAGGACAGCCGCCATCCGCGACTGGATGAGGCGCCCGAACTGTTCGACTATAACACGGATTACTATGCCCAACGATAAAACGGCGGCGGCACAGGCCCCCGCAACGGCGGAGAAAACCGCAGGCGCAGCGCCGGACACAGCGGCAACTGCTGCAAAAACAGCCCCGGCGACAACGCCCCCCACAGCTACGGCGGGAAGCGCAACGCTCCCCGGAACCGGCAGGCGCACCGCAGTCATAACCGTGCTCGTCACAGGAGCCAACGGGCAGCTGGGCAACGAAATGCGCAGGATCGCGGCGACAGATGCGACAACAGCCCCGGCGGCAGCAACCGCTCCGGGCAACGTCCGCTACCTGTTCACCGACGTCGCCGAGCTGGACATCACCGATCCCCAAGCCGTGCGGCGCACGATGCGGGAGAACGACGTGGAGGTGATCGTCAACTGCGCCGCATACACCAACGTCAACAAAGCCGAAGAGGACGAAGCCACGGCGGACCTGCTCAACCACCGCGCAGTGGCGAACCTCGCTGCCGCAGCCCGGGAACGGGGAGCCACGCTGATCCACATCTCCACCGATTACGTCTTCGGAGGGGACGGAAACGTCCCCCGCCGCGAGGACGATCCCGTAAGGCCGCTGGGCGTATACGGACGCACGAAGCTCGCCGGGGAGAAGGCCATCGCCGAAGCCGGCTGTGACGCACTGATCCTGCGTACCGCATGGCTCTACTCCGAGTTCGGAAACAACTTCGTCAAGACCATGCTCCGGCTAACGGCCCAGACGCCCCGGGTAAAAGTGGTCTTCGACCAGGCGGGAACGCCCACGTACGCCGCAGACCTCGCCGGGGCCATACACCGCATGATCTCCTCGGGGGCATACCGGGGAAACGAAGGGACTTACCACTTTTCCAACGAAGGGGTATGCTCCTGGTACGACTTCGCTCACGAAATCGCGGTACTGGCAGGGCTCGACCCCGCACGGGTGATACCCTGCCACTCCGAAGAGTTCCCCTCCCCTGTCGAAAGGCCCCGCTATTCCGTGCTCGACAAAACCAAAATCAAAGAGACTTTCAACCTAACGATACCCTACTGGCGCGATGCGCTCGAGCGATGTCTCGAACGCCTGGGGGCGCAAACGGCCGGCACGGCAATTTAACTCTCCTTGCATATGACCTTCCAACGCAATTTACTCGTCACCGGCGGAGCCGGTTTTATCGGCAGCCATGTAGTACGGCTGCTGGTCAACAAATATCCCCAATACCGAATCGTCAACCTCGACAAACTGACCTATGCCGGGAACCTCGCAAACCTGGCGGACATCGAGAACGCGCCGAACTACACCTTCGTAAAGGCGGACATCTGCGACTTCGAGAAGATGCTGGAAACCTTCCGGGCATACCGAATCGACGGGGTCATACACCTCGCAGCGGAAAGCCATGTCGACCGGTCGATCAAGGATCCTTTCACCTTCGCACGGACAAATGTAATGGGAACCCTCTCCCTGCTCCAGGCGGCAAAAGAGTTCTGGAACGGAGACTACCAGGGAAAGCGATTTTACCACATATCCACCGACGAAGTCTACGGGGCACTCGAGCTCACAAAACCCCACGGTGAACCCGACGGAAACGAATGCGGAGGCGGACCCTACGGCGAGGAGTTCTTCACCGAAACGACAAAATACGACCCGCACAGCCCGTATTCGGCCAGCAAAGCATCTTCGGACCACTTCGTCAGGGCATTCCACGACACGTACGGAATGCCCACCCTCGTCACCAACTGCTCGAACAACTACGGGCCGTTCCAGTTTCCCGAAAAGCTGATCCCGCTGTTCATCAACAACATCCGGCACAACAAGCCACTGCCCGTATACGGTAAAGGTGAAAACGTACGCGACTGGCTGTATGTCGAGGACCACGCAAGGGCCATAGACCTCATTTTCCACGAAGGTAAAACTGCCGGTACATACAACATCGGAGGCTTCAACGAATGGAAGAACATCGACCTGATAAAGGTCGTCATCAAAACCGTCGACCGACTCCTGGGCAGGCCGGAAGGGACCAGCGAAAAACTGATTACCTACGTCGCAGACAGGGCCGGACACGACCTGCGATACGCTATAGACTCCTCCAAACTCAAAAACGAACTCGGATGGGAACCGACACTCCAGTTCGAAGAAGGCATCGAAAAAACCGTCCGTTGGTACCTCGATAACCAAAAATGGATCGATAACGTGACGTCAGGTCAATACCAAAAATATTACTCCGAAATGTACGAAAACCGGTGAAACAATTTGAATTATGACCCACGCAGCGAAGATCATCAACCTGCCGAAAATACTTGACAAACGCGGAAACCTCTCTTTCATTGAAGAGAAGCGCCATGTGCCTTTCGAAATTCACAGAACATACTGGATTTACGATGTCCCGGGAGGCGAAGTCCGAGGCGGACATGCATATCGTGAAAACGAGGAACTGGTCATAGCCCTCAGCGGAAGTTTCGACGTTGTCCTGCACGACGGCAAGCAGGAACAGCGATTCAGTCTGAACCGTTCGTATTATGGACTTTATATTCCAAAAATGACGTGGCGCATGCTCGAAAATTTTTCGACCAATGCACTGGCACTCATTCTCTCATCGACTACCTACGACTCTAAAGATTATATCCGCGACTTCGATCAATTCATAATTGAAGGATGCCGATGATCCGCTCATTGACCGGATGGCGATACGTTTTCGCTGTCGTGATTTTTTTGCACCATTATCTGATCGACGGTAAATCGGCCTTGCAGGCAGGAGGTGTGATCGGAGTAACGTTTTTTTTCATGCTGAGCGGGTTTCTGCTCGCTTACGGCTATAAAAAACGTTTGCTGACCCGGGAAATGACAACATGTGATTTTTGGAAAGCCAGAGTGGTCAAGCTATATCCGCTCCATCTTTTGTGTTTCGCTGCAATATTTCTGCTAGGTATTCGCTCTTTTGCCATGACAGACCTACCCAAAGCGGCTCTGAACCTGCTCCTTTTGCAAAGCTGGGTTCCGCTGTCTGACTACTATATGTCATACAATGCCGTATCATGGTTTTTATCGGACGAATTGTTTTTCTACCTGATGTTCCCGTTCGTCCTACCCGTTTTGTTAAACAGCTCCGGGAAAAAGATTGCTGTTGGTGCAGGCATATTCGCGATATTGTATTCGACTGCGGCCGCTCTGATTCCTCTGGACCACTACCACGCCTATTTTTACATCAATCCGCTCTTCCGGTTCGCCGATTTCGTATTCGGCATTCTAGTATTTCGGATATTCGATCAACGGCGACAGGCCACAGGCGGACATGCTTCTCGGGCCGAAGCGGGAGCCATTCTCCTGATCGTCGCGACATTCATCCTGTTCGACTATATTCCCAAACCGTATCACTATTGTTCCATCATCTTCTGGGGACCTGTTGCAATACTAATATATACATTCGCAATTAGTTCATTGTCAGTAATTTACCCCCCCCCATCTGCATCACGAGAAACGCATTGCGTATTACCCAAATCAACGGGAGCCCCGCAAACGGCGTAAGCCGCTACAAAACCGGACGGGAGGCATCTTCTCACAAGGGTTGTCCTGTCGTGCCATACAATTGTTCGGGGAAGCCAGTTTTTGTTTTTATCTAATTCATCAACAAGCCATTTTGGTCGGACGTACCTTTGCCGCCAAAGCCAGTCTCGACACGGACAACCTACCGGCCCTACTCGTTTTTCTCGTGCTTACCACGCTTAGCAGTGTGGCTTGCCTGAAATGGATCGAACGCCCCATAACCCGATGGTTAAAACGCAAACTTACATAATATCATGCTGAAATCTGTGTATGATTGTTCGGTGATCGAACTGCCGCGCATAGAGAACGCAAAAGGGAACATTACACCAGTACACAGTGGGATTAACCTGCCGTTCGAGATCGCCCGGATTTTCTATCTGTACGACATCCCTGGAGGTGAGGCTCGCGGAGCGCATGCCCATCGCGAATGCCATCAGTTCCTGGTTGCGGCGAGCGGTAGCTTCGAGGTCGTGCTCGATGACGGGTACAACAAACGGACCGTCACGCTTAATCGGCCTTACTTCGGTTTGCACATCCCGCCGGGTATCTGGGCTGCCGAGCAAGGCTTTTCTTCGGGTTCGATCTGCCTGGTACTAACCTCGCACATTTACGACGAGGCCGACTATATCCGTGATTATGCATCATTCATCAATTACACCCGCCATGAAACCAAGTAAACTCGGACTCTACTTCGACGAATTCGTCGTCGGTGAGACCGTCGAGCATGCTCTTTCCAAAACCGTTTTCGAAAGCGATAACAATTTCTTCAGCCTGCTCACGATGAACCACCATCCGGTACACACCAATCTGGACTATGCACGCAAGAACCAGCATGGCCAGCTCCTAGTCGTCGGTACACTGGTCTTTTCACTTGTTGTCGGCATGACTGTTCCCGATATCAGCGGTAAAGCGATTGCCAATTTGGGATATGAAGATATCAAACATCTCAGACCGGTATTTATCAACGATACACTGTACGCAAAAACCATCGTCCTCGATAAACGAGAATCGAAGTCTAAACCCGATCGGGGAATCGTTCATGTCGAAACCGTAGGCTATAACCAACATGATGAAGCAGTGATCAGTTTCCGCCGTCACGTTCTCGTCAAAAAACAAGCATAATCATGGACCATTTATTCCGAAGCCTGATGTTCGTCCCGGCCCATAACGATCGGTTGATGAACAGTGCGGCACGCGTCAACGCCGACGTGCTGCTGCTCGACATCGAAGACTCGGTTCAGCCGGCCTCAAACAAACAGGTAGCCCGCGACAACATTCTGCGATACATTGCCGACGGCACGTTCCGCGGGCGCGTACTCTATCCCCGCGTCAACGACCGAGAAAGCGGCGAGCTGCTGCGCGACGTATACCAACTGACCGTCGAGGGGATCACCGGATTTATGTACCCCAAAAGCAAGAAAGGAGAAGACATTTATTTCTTCGGCAAGCTGCTCGAAACGATCGAGTATGAAAAGGGTTTCCCGATCGGGACCTTCAAGATCATTCCACTGATCGAAACAACGGGCGCAGTCATGAACATCCAGGAGATCTGCAACGCCTGCCCGAACCGTGTTACGGCAGTCGCTTTCGGCTGCGAAGATTTCGTCACCGACCTCGGCGGCAAACACGATCCCGAGGGACAGAGCATTTTCACGGCCCGGGCCCAGATCGCTATGGGTGCTAAAGCGTGCGGGGTGGTTCCGATTGACACGGTACATATCCATGTTCATGATCTCGAAGACCTTGAACATAATCTAGTTCTTTCTAAAAAACTCGGATTTGAAGGAATGCTCGTCCTCAATCCCAAAGAGTTACCGCTCTGCCATCGTTACTACTCGCCCGGCGAGGACGAGGTAGCTTGGGCCGAAGAGATGCTCGCGCTGGCCGAGGAAGCCGAGCGTGAAGGCAAAGGAGTGGCGCTCAAGGACAACAAGTTTATCGGTCCGCCGATGGTCAAGATGGCGCAAACCATTCTTAGCAAACACCGTATGATCCAAGCCAAATGCAAAATGTAAACAACGTCACCCTGATCAGGAAAGAGGCATGCTGCGGTTGCAGTGCATGTGCTTCATGTTGCCCTGTCGGAGCGATCGGCATGCGCGCCGATTTCGAGGGTTACCTTTATCCGCAGATTGATCCGGAACGCTGCACTAACTGCGGGCTCTGCCTTCGCACCTGCCGCAGTCTACCGTTCTATACGACTCCGCAAACCGTTTATGCCTGCCGATCGCGGGATACGGGGCTTCGGGCACGCAGTTCGTCGGGCGGCGCTTTCACCGCATTGGCCCGGCAAGTAATCGCTCGCGGCGGTTATGTCTGTGGCGCCGGCTATGTAGACGGGTGTGGTGAGGTCCGGCACCTGCTTGCTCGCGATGAGACCGCTTTGGATAACCTGAGGCGATCGAAGTTCGTGCAAAGTACAAAGTATGACATATACAAAACCATCAAGACCTTGCTTGATCAGGGTGCAGAGGTACTTTTTACTGGTACCCCCTGCGAGGCAAGCGGTCTCCGACAATATCTGCGTAGGGAGTACGCTGGCCTCACTACCTGCGACTTGATCTGCGGATGCGTTTCATCGCCTAAGGTATACCTCCGCTATATCGAGTATCTCAGCGAAAAATATGACGGAACCGTCATCGCTGTCAATTTCAAGGACAAACGCGAGGGCTGGCGCGCCAAGTCGATCGCTATTGCTTTCGACAACGGAAAAGAATATTACAACTCCATTCTCGACGACGACTATGTCGTTTCGTTCCACAGTCGGTACAATATTCGTCCGTCTTGCTTTCACTGCAAATACCGTAGTCTGCGCCGAGTCGCCGACATTACGCTCGGCGATTTCTGGGCTATCGAGAAATACGATCCGTTTTTTGACGACGATAAGGGGACCTCGTGGGTCATGACCAATACGACGAAAGGCGAGCGGATGGTCAACGGCATGAAGGATATGGACATTGCTGCAATCCCATTGGATATAAATGACTATGCTACCCGGTATAACCTGCGTCTGCATTTGGACCCCGAGGAACCCGACCGCTCGTGTCGGGCCGCGTTCTATCGCGATCTTGATCTCATGGCGTTCGATGTTTTAGCGGTTAAGCATCTGGCAGCCATAAAAGAAGAGCGTAAAAAAAGAAAATTACAGCATCAATGAATAAAAAAGTAATCATCATCGGCGGCGAAGGCAACGGAGGCGTGATCGCTGCCTGTATCGAAGACAACCGCAAACGGTTCGGCGACCTCGAGTGGGAGGTGGCCGGCTTCGTCAACGACTACGAAACACAGGTCTGCGGTTATCCCGTGCTCGGCGGGACGGACGACGTGCAGGAACTGCTCAAAAATCCGGACTACCATTTCATGTGGGGCATCCACATGATCGGCCGCAACATACTGACCGAAAAAACCTTTCGCAAAGTGAACATTCCGCGCGAGCGATTCGCCACGATCGTCCACAAAACCGCATTCGTGGCCGACAGCGCCGTACTCGAACCGGGCGTCTTCGTCATGTCGAACTGCTACGTCGGGGCCCAGGCGCGGCTCGGCCAGTGTTCGCTGATGATGGCCAACTCGTTGGTAGGACACAACACGACAGTCGGACCGCTTTGCCATTTCTCGGTCGGCTCGATCACCAGCTCGTACATCACTATCGGCCTTTGCTCCGACGTTACACTCGGTGCCAAAGTGATCGAAAAAGTCAAAATCGGCGACTTCGCCGTGGCCGGAGCTGGAAGTCTAGTCACGCACAATATTCCAGACTACGAAATTCACGTCGGGACACCCGCCAAATTTATGAAACGCGTCCGCGAGGATTAACACAAATAAGCGATGATCAAATTTCTCGATTTACAGAAAGTAACCGAAAGCCATGGCGCGGATATCCGTGAGGCTGTGGAGCGTGTCATTCGTTCTGGCTGGTACCTTCAGGGAACAGAGAACGCGCAGTTTGAAGCCAACTACGCCCGCTACATCGGGACGCGTCACGCGATCGGCGTTGCCAACGGGCTCGATGCACTAGTCTGGATCTTCCGCGCCTACCTCGAAATGGGTGTACTCCAACCCGGCGACGAAGTAATTGTCCCAGCGAACACCTACATCGCCTCTATTCTCGCGATCACTGAGAACGGACTCGTCCCGGTGCTTGTCGAACCAGACTTACAGACTTACCAGATCGATGATACACGCATCGAAGCCGCCATCACTCCCCGTACCCGGGCTATTCTGATAGTCCACCTTTACGGGCAGTGCGCTTACACGGACAGAATCGGCCAACTGTGCCGGAAATACGGGCTGAAACTGGTCGAAGACAACGCACAGGCGCACGGCTGCCTCTACCGCGGCCGGCGAACCGGATCGCTCGGCGACGCCGCCGGGCACAGCTTCTACCCGGGCAAGAACCTCGGAGCACTGGGCGATGCCGGAGGAGTAACCACGGACGACGACGAGCTGGCCGCCACAGTGCGCGCGCTGGCCAATTACGGCTCAACACAAAAATATGTTTTCCGGTACACCGGCCGCAACAGTCGACTCGATGAAATCGAAGCCGCCATACTCGACGTGAAGCTCCGCCACCTCGACGAGGATAACGCTCGGCGCAAAGCCATCGCTGCCCACTATCTGACCCACATCACTAATCCGAAAGTCGTCTTGCCTCAGGTGCCGGCCCCCGACGCACACGTATTCCACATCTTTCCGGTACGGTGCGCCGAACGCGACGCCTTGCAGCAGTACCTGACCGCGAACGGTGTTCAGACCCTCATCCACTATCCGATCCCGCCCCACAAGCAGGAGTGCTACCGGGCGTGGAACGACCGCTCGCTGCCGATCACCGAACTGATCCACGACGAGGAGCTCAGCCTGCCCATCAGCCAGGTCATGAGCGATGAAGAGGTCCGATATGTCGTCACAACGATCAATGCCTTTTGATGTCCCCATTCGGAGCGCTGAAAGAACTGATCGGCCGTTTTTGCCGTTCCGAGCTCGTCAAGGTATTTTCGCTCTCATCGGTAGCCACGCTAGTCAAGATGCTCACCGGGCTGATCAGCACCAAGGTCGTTGCGGTACTGATCGGACCGGGCGGTGTAGCTTTGTTGGGCCAACTGAACAATCTAGTCTATATCGTTCAATACCTGGCCAGCGGAGCGATCAATAACGGGGTCGTCAAATACGTCTCTGAACACAAGGGATCGGTCGGCAAAGTACGGACGCTACTGACCAATGCGCTGCTCGTCACGGTCGTTTGCTCACTCGCGTGCGGCACGGCCATGATCGCGTGCCACGGCAGATTGAGTCGCTGGATCATGCTCTCGGACGAATACGGCTATATTTTCATCGTTTTCGGGGTAACGGTCATCCTCTATGCGTTCAATATGCTGTTACTTTCGATCGTCAACGGCTACCGGGAATATAAAATGTTTATCCGGATCAATGTGGCGAACAGCCTGGCCGGGCTCGTCTTCGCCGTCGTCCTGACTCTGCTGTACGGCCTGCCCGGTGCCCTGATCGGAGCGACGACCTACCAGAGTGCCGTCTTCTTCGTCACGCTCTATATGGTGCGTCGGAAACCCTGGGCACGGTGGTCGTATTTCCGCGGCAGGATCGACCGGAGCATTATCCGCAACTACCTGAAATATGCTTTGATGACCCTTGTGTCGATCGGGACGATGCCGGTGGCTCAGATCCTCATCCGGCGCTATATCATGCTCGACCTGTCGGAGCTCGAAGCCGGATGGTGGGAAGCGATGAACCGTATCTCCAACATTTATCTATTGGTAGTGACGACATCGTTCAGCGTCTATTACCTGCCCCGCCTTTCTGAGATCACCGAGCCGAACGAGGTGCGGCGCGAGATCGGTAAGGCATTCAAGGTCATTATTCCGCTTTTGCTCACAGGTTTCGTATTGGTTTATCTATGCCGTTTCCTAATCATCCGAATTTTGTTTACGTCGGAATTTTTACCTATGGCCAAGTTATTCGGCTGGCAAATGGGCAGCGACCTGTTCAAGATAGGTTGCTATATTCTGACCTATGTGATGATTGCCAAAGCGCGTACTGTGGTTTACGTAACGACCGAAATAGTGTTCACTATAATTTATATCGGATTAGCCTGCCAGCTAATGCAAACGAGCGCCGGGATCATCGGCGTCACACAAGCGGGTATGGCTGCCTATTTACTTCATATGGGGGTGGTGTATCTCTATTTACGAAAGATAGGTTATGTATGACTTCTTTTCCATGAAATTCACACAACGCGATATACGGAATATTTTCGATAAAGTGAAGCGGCAGGCTATCAAAGCTTGCGGGAAAGCGCGATATGACCGTGCCATTCGGTACGTCGAGTGTGCGACGATGATCGCATATCAAACCAATGAAATTTATGCCGATGACGATCTTGAGGAGCTGATCGGCAGTCTATCCCGAGGATTAATTGTCCAATCGACCGGCACTCCTCGCCCCATGCCGGGTAAGATCGTGTTTTATGATTCGTCCGGTATAGACAACGTAGCTCTTACGCAACAATACCTCACCGCTTTCGCCACCTGGAATATTGAGTTACTATACATTCTCAACAATCCGTATTCCAACGCAAGACGGGCTGCCTACATCAACGATGCGTTACGAAAAAACGACAAAGCGACTGTATTTTATGTACCGTCACACCTCACACGAAGCGAGGCCGTACGTGCCATTCACCGTGAGATCATCGCTTTTGTTCCAGAGAAAATACTGCTCCATCTTGCACCGTCGGACGTCGTACCGCTAATTGTTTGCAATGCCCTATCTCAATGCGAACGGTATCTGATTAACATAACGGACCATGCATTCTGGCTTGGACGAGATTCGGTCGATTACTTCCTGGAATTCAGGAACTTCGGAATAACAATCTCAACAGAAAAGCGTAAAATAGACCCTAAACGTTTGTTATTGCAGTACTATTATCCGATCATTTCATGCCAGCCATTTCGCGGGTTACCGCCGGTACCAGACGATCGTGCGGTCCGTATCTTTTCCGGAGGAGCGCTTTATAAAATTTACGGCGAGAACGAACGCTATTTCGGATTGCTCAGATTGTTACTCAATCACTATCCCGAAGTAGTTATCTATATAGCAGGAAGCGGTAATGAGGCTCCTATCCGGCGATTTATCCACCGGAACGGTTATGAGAATCGTTTGCATTTGATCGGTCAGCGTGACGATATCGTCCATGTTTTCCGGAATATCGACATTTACCTGTCGACTTATCCCATCGGCGGAGGGTTGATGACACAACTTGCCGCATATTGCAGTGTTCCCGTCTTGGCCTTTGCGGATAAAAACATTTCCTGCAAATACATAGACGAGTTGTTGCCCTACGGTCCTCAAGGAGACAGGCCGATTGTCCGAGGAAACATTGAGGAATTCTGTTGCTATGCAGAAAGATTGATCGGCGATAAGACGTTTCGTAAAGCTGAAGGTGAAGCCTTGCATAGCCGATTGCTGCCTCCCGAAGCATTCTCTCGTTCGCTGCACACACATCTATTCGGACAATCGAAGCAACCGGCTTCGTTCGTCCACGTTCCAATCGACTATGAGGCGATCACAGCTATCTATATGGAGGTAGAGAACCGATATATGCATAACTGTGTGTATGAACTTGTGTCCGTATTCCAAGGGAAAATGCTCTGGCTATTTCCCAAAGCAACGGCCTCGCTCATACGAATAGTCCTGAAAAAAGAGACATTGCTGCGCATTGTCTCCCGAATAAAAAAAGGATATGGCCTTTTCCGAAGAAACTAACACGTGAATACTCTCTGTATTGTTGGAATACTGTTTGTGCTCTGTTGTTTCATAGCACTGATAGAACCGGCTTTAAAGACACGCCAGTGTCTATTTTTATATGCATCGGTAGGAGTGGCCATGGTACTAATTGCCGGACTACGTGACGGGAATACGGTCGGAGACTATAAGGTGTATCTCGAAATGTATCGATTTCCGGAAGAGACACCTACGGTAGAACCCACATTTACCCTCATCAGTTCCCTTGTCAAAGCGGTTTGTCCGTGGCCCGTCCTGTTATTCGTGATTTACGCGAGCATCGGCGTCACATGCAAGATTTTCGCAATCAAGAGACTAACTTCACTATTATTTCTGTCGTTAGTCATTTACATATCGAACGTGTACTTGCTACACGACATGACGCAAATCAGAGCCGGAGTTGCGTCCGGTATTTTTTTGCTAGCCATCCGACCACTCGCCGAGCACAAAATATTCCGTTATACGGCTTTGATTCTGCTGGCCTCGCTTTTCCATTATTCTTCACTGTTGCTATTACCGCTAGTCGTGTTGAAAAACCAACCGATTGCAAGCAAAAGCAAATACCTCTGGTGGAGTATCGTACCGCTGGGATTCATAGTCCACGGTACGATGTTCGATATTTCCGTCATTCCCATCGAAAGCATTCGACTCAAACTGGAAATGTATCAACATCTTCAGGAACAAAGCGTACAAGGGTTTACGGACGCCAATTTATTCAACCCGTACTTTTTGTTCCGATGTGCGCTGTATTACGGCATGCTGTGGAAACGTGACACGATCGGAACGTACAATCCCTATTTCCCGCTATTGATTAAGATAGAAGGAATCGCCCTCTTTCTGTTTCCCGCGCTTTCATTCATCTCGTTACTCGGGTATCGGGGATCCGAATTACTGGGCGTCGTCGAGATTATCCTGTATCCGCTGTTCATGTACGCATTCCGGCCTCGAATAGCTGCCAAGATGGCGGTGATCGGAATCGGCACTCTGCTACTGGCGGTCAACATCATTCATAAACATTTGATTTTTACATGAAACCGTCTATTTCTGTATGCATGGCAACCTACAATGGGTCAGATTATATCCGGGAACAACTAGACTCAATCTTACCTCAATTGAACGACGACGACGAAATAGTCATATCGGACGACCATTCATCGGACGATACAATCGAACGGATCAAAGCTTTGGGAGACCCACGCATCAAAATTTTCTACAACACTGGAGAACAGGGATTCACGTCTAATTTCGAAAATGCCTTGAAACATGCCACTAAACCGATCATATTCCTGTCGGATCAAGACGATATATGGATGCCCTCCAAAGTCACCTATTGCATGGAGCGTCTGGCCGGAGGGTGCGATCTGGTAGTCCACGATGCCGTCGTCGTCGACGAGAACAAAAACGTTTTACACGACTCTTTCTACCGTGTGAGGCATGTTCATAGAACGCTCATAGGCAATCTTGTCAAATTCGGATATTTGGGATGCTGCATGGCTTTCCGACGCGAGATTCTGGAAGTAGCTCTACCGTTTCCGACGAATCGCAAATATTGTCTCCACGATAATTGGCTCTATCTGGTAGGAAGCGCTTTTTTCAAAAGCATAATTGTGAACGAGAAATTAATTCTCTATCGTCGACACACCCATAACACCTCGACCGGCGGCATAGGTTCTTCCACCACGACAGTGGGTTTTAAACTGAAGTATCGTTTCTACCTGCTATGCCGATTGATCGATCGAATGCGACTTGATCGTCGTCGAAAATAAATATTCCTATGACAAATATTCTGGCAACGGACAGCTGCAGACTTTATCGACTCGCATATCATACTCAGCTTCAAAACAAAGGATGTGAATTCACCGTGCACAACAACCCTTAGCCGTAGATTCACGGTAGGGATCAAAAGAACGCTTCCCCGCTATACCGCAGCATATGCGACCAGATACGTTTTCTGAGGGTAGCGTAACCAATCGCAACGACTACGAGCCGCGAACCCTCGATGGACAGCATGTCGTGATCCATTTAGCTACCGAGAGCGGCACGGAACAGTCGATGTACGAAATAGAGAAATACACCTCTGTCAATATCGACAACACCTCGTTGATGCTTGGTCTACTCACAAACACAAAATACGGTCGAAAGGGTGGCCACCGACGTATTGACGAAACCCAGATGCTGATCGCCGTATGTGGAAGTGAGGTACCGTGGAGGTGAGCAACAACTCGCGGTTGGGCGACATCCGCCACAACTATGCGGACTTTTCGAAGGCTCGCCGGTTGTTGAGTTTCACCCCTTGCTGGCCATTCGAGCGCGGGATCACCGAGTCCACCCGTTGGGTCGACGGGCAGCAGGTTCAGGCAGACCATGACAAAGCTTCGATCGAAGAGAGGAAACTAAAAGTACAGTATTAGGAAATATAGATTTTCTGGGATTTGATTACAGACGGGGGTAACAGACCGAATCGTAGATAGTCTTCGCAAGTATAAACTCCGTCTAAAACCAAAATATGCAAGATCCGCCCTCTTGTGATAGGGCCATTTCTACGACCGACATCCATCTGTATATCTCAGTTCGGTACTCTGTATAGAAACTTTTTTAATATGGTACCATGATGGCCGGTGTTCTCATAATATAGCTCACCGAGGATGTACAAAAACACATGACTTCTTTCCGATTAACCAATATGACCACTGACAATAAGGTCAATTTGGAAAATACTTACAGAGTTGCACCTAATCCGCCATATGACAGAATTGAAGGTATACGGACAACCCTTCAATGGATACAAGAACAGCAATGAAGATTTCAATCATAACAGCAGCCTGGAATAGTGCCGCGACCATCGAGGACACACTGCGGTCTATATTAGCCCAAACCTATCAGGATTGGGAATGTATTGTTATAGACGGTGCATCGTCAGATGGGACACGCAATATATTGCGCAGTTATGAAACGCGTTTTAACGGCCGGCTTCACTGGATAAGTGAACCGGACCAAGGGATCTACGATGCCATGAACAAAGGCATCGCAATGGCATCCGGCCAAGTTATCGGGATGCTCAATGCTGACGATTTTTATTCTGCCAACAACATTTTGGATCAGGTAGCGAAAGCTTTTACTGCTGATAAATATCTAGATGGAGTATACGGAGATATTCATTTTGTTCATCCCGACGATCTATCTAAAACAGTCCGCTATTATTCATCCAAATCATTTACGCGAGCCAAAATGAAATTCGGGTTTATGCCGGCTCACCCGTCATTTTACGTCAAAAAAGAGGTATACGATCGATTCGGGAAGTTCGATATCCAATATAAAATTGCCGCAGATTTCGAATCTCTCTTACGTTACATTTATATTCACCGCATAAAAACACAATATCTCGACATGGATTTTGTCACCATGCGAACAGGTGGAGCCAGCACGGCCTCCCTTGCAAATAGAGTGACAATTATGCGAGAACATTTGAGAGCATTCCGGAATCACGGAATTAAAAACAATGCATTAAGGCTAAGTCTACGTTACTTTTCTAAACTCTGGGAATCAGTTCCCCATTTAGTCCGATAGAAATATCCATACCGCCTTTTCTCCAAGCATATGATCAAAAAATTATTGTCACTTCCTGCCAATCTGGTAGGAAGCTTCCATAATATTGAACACGCAGACCCGAACGAATGGTTCTGTACATCTGATCCCTCTGGGACAAAAGTCGGTTCCGGCGGCGGAACAGCCTGGCTGCTGGAACAAAGCTACCGGCATGATACAGATAGCTCTGCAATCGCCCCCGAGAGTAGAGAGGTCCCTAACAGGCAAGTGATTCCCTGGCTGGCAGCGAACAAGCGAATCATCCTCCACGCAGGAGGCCAAAGCCGCCGGCTGCCAGCTTATGCTCCTTCCGGGAAAATACTCACCCCCATCCCCGTTTTCCGTTGGGCACGCGGACAACGCATCGACCAGAACCTGCTCGAACTGCAACTACCGCTGCTCGAGCAAATGATCAGCGAAGCGCCCCGAAACATCAACACCCTGATCGCCAGCGGCGATGTCTATATCCGCTCGACACAACCCCTGGCTCCGATCCCGGATGTGGATATCGTCTGCTACGGACTTTGGGGCGACCCCTCTCTCGCAACCAACCACGGCGTATTCATCTCGGACCGAAACTCCCCGAATACGCTCAAATACATGCTCCAGAAGCCATCCGTAACGGTGCTGGACGAACTGATCGAGAGCCATCTTTTCCTGATGGATATCGGCATATGGCTGCTCAGCGACCGGGCGGTCGAATTGTTGATCCGCAAATCGCACAACCGGCCCGACGGAGAGATCGGATACTACGACCTGTACAGCGATTTCGGGCTCGCCCTGGGCGAAGAACCTTCACGTCCCGATCCGGAGATCGGGTCCCTCTCGGTCGCTATCCTGCCGCTCGAAGGCGGCGAATTCTACCATTACGGCACCAGCCGTGAACTGATCTCCTCTACCCTCGCCCTGCAAAACCTGATTGCAGACCAACGGGAGATCAAACAGCGCAAAGTCAAACCGCATCCCGCCATTTTCACCCAAAATGCCGACGTCAATCTCACCTTCACCTCGGGGAATGCCCAGGTCTGGATTGAAAACAGTTGCATCGGAAACGGCTGGCATCTTTCGGATCATCACATCCTCACAGGCATTCCCGAAAACAACTGGCAGATCGACATCCCCGCCGGCGTATGCGTGGACATCGTCCCGGTCGGGGAGCGGCAATACGCCGTACGCCCGTATGGCTTCAACGATCCGTTCAAAGGCGATGTCCGGGCCGAGGAAACCGTATGGATGGGGAACAAACTGACGGATTGGGGTAAAGAACGTAACCTGGCATTCTCCGCATGCGGCGAAACCGGAACCGACCTGCAGAATGCACCGCTATTTCCACTCTGCGACTCGGTCCGGGAGATTGAAACGGTATTGAGGTTTATGATCGGGGAACCGGGCGAGGGGTCCGGCAGGCAACTTTGGCTGGAACGGGAAAAGTTATCGGCAGACGAGATTTCAAACCGAGCGAACCTGGTCAGGTTATATGCCCAAAGAGATTATTTCCGCAGCCGCAACCTGCCGATGCTGGCCGCAAACTACCGCAAAAGCGTCTTTTACCAGTTGAATCTGGACGATGCCGCCCGCCAATATGCAACACACGGTTTACCCCTTCCCGCGGAATTGTCCGAACAGGAATCCCCGTTGGTTCGGATGCACGACCTGATGTTCCGGTCCAAGGCCATACAGCAGGAACAACCCGGACAGGCCGACGCCTACGAACGACAAGCGTTCGGCCTGCTCAGTGAAACCATCATCCGCACGGCGGCCGGACGGAAACGGGAACCCCGGCTCACGATCCATCCCGACCAGATCGTCTGGAGCCGTTGCCCGGTGCGTATCGATCTAGCCGGCGGATGGACGGATACTCCGCCGCAATGTTTTCTCGAAGGAGGCCATGTCGTCAACATCGCCATCGAACTGAACGGACAGCCGCCGATCCAGATTTATATCAAACCATGCAGGGAATTCCACATCGTTTTCCGCTCGATCGACCTCGGCAATGCAGAACGGGTTCGCACCTGGGAAGAGCTGCAACAATTCACGACGGTCGGTTCCCCGTTCTCCATCCCGAAAGCCGCCGTAGCGCTCGCCGGATTCCTGCCCCGGTTCTGCTCCCGGTCGTATTCCTCACTCGAAGCCCAACTCAAAGAGTTCGGTTCAGGATTCGAAGTCACGCTGCTTTCGGCCATTCCGGCCGGATCGGGACTGGGTACCAGCTCTATCCTCGCCGCGACGGTACTGGGCGCATTGAATGATTTTTGCGGGCTCGCCTGGGATAAAAACGACATTTGCCAGCAATCGCTTATCCTGGAGCAACTGCTCACCACCGGAGGCGGATGGCAGGATCAGTACGGCGGCGTCTTCCACGGCGTGAAATTGCTGCAAACAGTACCCGGAACAGGACAGACCCCGGCTATCCGGTGGACTCCGAACTTCCTCTTTTCCGATCCGGCCCACAAGGAGTGCCACCTGCTTTATTACACCGGCATCACCCGGGTGGCGAAAAACATCCTTGCGGACATCGTTCGGAATATGTTCCTGAACACCACGGAACAGCTCGATTTGCTGTACGCGATGAAACAACACGCCCTCGAAACTTTCGACGCGATCCAAGCGGGGGATTTCGACCGACTGGGACATCTGGTCGGAAAAACATGGGAGCAGAACAAACGACTCGACGCCGGAACCAATCCTCCGCAAGTCGATGCCATCATCGACCGGATCAAAGACTATATCCTCGGCTGTAAATTACCCGGAGCCGGCGGAGGGGGCTACCTCTACATGATTGCCAAAGACCCCGGGGCCGCACGGCGGATCCGCGAAATCCTGACCCGGAACCCGCCGAACGACAAGGCCCGGTTCGTCGAGATGGTCATTTCGACGACGGGACTGCAAACCAGCAGATCGTAACACAGCCGACCCTACGATCCGAACCCACACATGTATTTCGCAGCAAAGAGGCAGCCTTTTTGCTGTCTTAAGGTGCTTCCTCTTGGTCCGTCCACAGCACGTCCAAATTGTGCATTGCCGACCGATAGAACATCTCGGATCGATACATCGGAGGGTTTTCACATCCGACCAACTCCTTCTGAAACGCATACCGTGGTGGCGAATCGCCAATTTTTAATATCTTTACCAAAGAAAAACCATATTTTCCCACGCATGATCATACGCAGCAAAGCCCCGTTGCGGTTGGGACTGGCCGGAGGAGGCAGCGATGTATCCCCTTACAGCGACCTCTACGGGGGCCTGATCCTCAACGCCACGATTAACCTCTATGCATATTGCACGATCGAAGAGACCGACAACGGCCGGATCGAGATCGAAGCGACCGATATCCGGCAACACCAGGTATTCGATTCGGCTCCGCAGTTGCCGATCGACGGCGTCGTCGACCTGCACAAGGGCGTTTACAACCGGATCATGCGCGATTACACCCCCGGCAGGCTGTCGTTCAGAATCACCACCTACTCCGATGCCGCACCGGGAAGCGGGCTGGGCTCGTCGTCCACCATGGTCGTGGCGATCCTCAAGGCTTTCTCCGAATGGCTCCACCTGCCCGTAGGAGATTATGAAATCGCAAGACTGGCTTATGACATCGAGCGAAACGACCTGAAGCTGAGCGGGGGCAAGCAGGATCAATATGCAGCCGCCTTCGGCGGGTTCAACTTCATGGAGTTCCTTCCGGACAACCATGTAATCGTCAACCCACTGCGCATCAAGCGGTGGATCGTCGACGAACTGGAAGCGAATATTTTGCTCTATTATACGGGGGCTTCCCGTTCATCGGCCGCAATCATCGACGAGCAGAAAGTCAACACGACGCAGGGAAACCGGCAAGCCGTCGAAGCGATGCACCGTATCAAACAGAGCGCGTTAGACATGAAAGGTGCGCTGCTGACCGGCGACATCGGGCACTTTACCGAAATCCTCGGCAACGCCTGGGAAGACAAGAAAAAAATGGCCGCATCGATTACCAATCCCCAAATCGAAAAAGTATTCCGGGTCGCACTCGAAGCCGGAGCCACGACCGGAAAGGTCTCGGGCGCAGGCGGCGGGGGCTTCATCATATTTGCCGTTGAACCGACCAAACGGGTGCAGGTAGTCCGCGCACTCAACCGA
>OFMP01000574.1_pt1 | contig 23519 bp, 19 predicted proteins | sample 1541841 | NCBI WGS metagenome assembly OFMP01 (sample SAMN04209226, study PRJEB22552) | human gut metagenome | biome: gut; material: feces | host: Homo sapiens | place: USA: Oklahoma
GTCGAGCGCCGCGAGCCACCCGCGCACCTTTCCGGCCGTCGGCTGCCGGTAGTCCCCGCCGTCGCCGCTGCGCAGCGCAAGGTCGCACGCCACGCCCAGCGCGCGCAGCAGTGCCCACTGCCGCACCACGCCGCGCTCCGCCTGCGCGCACCACACCGGCAGGTCGCCCGAGATGCCCTGCGCCCAGAGCGCCGGGCGCTCGAGCTGCCCGGGCGCTGCGTCCGCCGCCACGGCCGGAAACAGCAGGGGAGAGACCGCCGCCATCGCGCCGTCGAGCTCCGCGCCCGTCATGCCGTACTGCGCGGCGAGCTCTGCCGGCAGCGCCGCCGCCATCGCCGGCGGCAGCACGAGCGCGCGCTGCGCCGCCGTGAACGCATCGTCCTCGCGCGCGCCCACGCCGAGCGCAAAGCGCACGCGCCACGGCGTGTCCGGCGCTGTGTGCACCGGCACGCTCAGCTCCACGCGCCCCGCGCGCAGCCACCCCGGCACCGGCCCTTCGGCCCGCCACGTGCCCGGCCGGTCGCACGCGGCGCACAGCCACGCCTCCGGCTTCTCGCCGCGGCCGAGGTGCCGCAGCAGCAGCGCGTCGCGCCGCAGCACGCTCTGAAAGCCCAGCCGCGCGAACGCCGGGTGGTTGACATAATCCTCCCACGGTGCGAGCACGGCCTCGAACACGAACCGCACCGTGCCCTCAATCCCGCTCGGGGACGAGAGCGTCAGCGCGCGCACCTCGCCGTTGGCGCGGCCGGGCACGGTCAGCGTCTGCACGGCGGTCACGTCCCCGTGCCGGGCGGTGAACTGCGCTGCGCGCACCGTAAAGCGCCACTGCGCGCCCGCGGCCGTGCCCGGCAGCAGTGGGCCGGAGAAATCGTCCGTCTCCAGCCGCACGACCGGCCCGGCGGCGGGGTCTGCGCGCGTGCCGCGGCGGCAGACGCTCAGCGCGTGCCAGCGCGCGAAGCTCTGCCCGGCCTCCGATACGGCGAGGCAGTACGTGCCGTTGGAGAGCAGCGCGCAGCGCGGGGCTTCGGCGTCGATGCCCGTGCCCTCGGCCGCATAGTCCGGCAGGGCGCGGCGGCGCGCCTTTTCGGCCGGCTGTTCTGCGCGCCGCCGCAGCGCCGGCGCACCCAGTGGCAGCCGCTCGGACAGCAAGGTCGCGTGCGCGCGCATGGCGGGGTCGGCGAAAAACCACCGCCGCACCTGATCTCCGCACAGCGCGTTGCACGCCGCCAGCAGGCTCATGCCCTGATGGTGCGCCATCACGCAGCGCACGATCTGCCCGCCGCCGCCCGTGCGCGCGCGGGTGCAGTCGAGCGCGTCGAAAAATCCGTGCTGCCCCAGCAGTCCGAGCGCCGCGAGTCTGCGCAGGTTGCGCATCGCCGCGCGCGGCTCGACCGCCAGCGCGAGAAAGCTGCTGTACGGCGAGAGCACCAGTTCCCTGTCCATGCCCGGCTGCAGGGCCAGCGCCGCGCAGCCGTGCGCCTTGTAGCGGTAGCTCAGCGCGCTGTCGAGCGCGAAGTACGCGCTCTCCGACACGCCCCACGCCTGCCCCGGGCGCACGCGCCGCCGCTGCACGTAGAGGCAGAATTTCGCGCTCTCCCACAGCAGCGAGTCGCGCACCGGCGGCAGAAACAGCTCCGGCATCAGGTACTCGAACATCGACCCCGACCACGACACGCAGCCGCGGTAGTGGTCTTTCTGCACCTGCGCGCGCGACAGGGCGCGCCAGTGCTCGCGCGGCACGTCGCCCCGCGCCACGGCGAAGTAAGACGTCAGCCGTGCCTCGCTTGAGAGCAGATCGTAATAGCTCTCCGACCATTTGCCGCTGCCGGTGTCGATGCCGATGTGCATCAGCCGCCGCTGCGGGTCGTAGAGCGGGCCGAAGTCCATGCCGTCGCAGAGCATCTGCGCCCGCGCCGCAAGCTCGTTCTGCCCCCAGCCGCGCAGGGCGTTCGCCGCCGTGAGCAGGGCGGCGGCGCAGTTGCCGCTGTCCACTGTGGACACGTACAGCGGCGGCATCGGCCGCAGCGTGCACGTGTGATACCAGTTGTAAAAGTGCCCGTTCCAGCGGGGTAATTGCTCCATGGTCGTGAGCATCCGCTCCGCCAGCGCCAGCCCCTGCCCGTCGTCGATGCCCAGCGCGTGTGCGCCGAGGGCGGACACGAGCGCGAGCCCCATGTTCGTCGGCGACGTGCGGTGCGCCGTGCCGGTCGGCGGCTGGGACTGCACGTTGTCCGGCGGCAGGTAGTGATCCTCGGCTGTGCAGAACGTCTCGAAATACTGCCACGTCGCCTTCGCCCAGCCCAGCAGCTCGCGCTGCGCCGCGCGCGATAGCGGCGCTGCCCCGGCCGCGTTCGGCGCGCCGAGCGCCGCCAGCACGAAGGGACTGAGCATCCACACGATGCCGGCGGCCAGCCCCGTCGGGCTCGGCGTCAGGACGGCCGTGAGCAGGCCCAGCGCGCTCGCCGGCCAGAGCGCGCGCCAATATGCGCCCAGCCCGTCGCGCCTGCCCGCGCGCTGCGCCGCCGTCTGCCACTGCAGGAGGTTTCGGTGCGACACGGCCATGCGCCACAGCGCCGTCACGATGGCGGAGGTGTTCAAAATTGCCTCCCACGGCAGCAAAATCAGCCGCAGCACCGTCTGCGCCACGGCGCTGGCCAGCCCGTGCAGCACGTCGCTGTGGTAGCGCACGCGCGTGTCCGCCGGGTGCACGATCGGCCGACCGAGCGCGCGGATCAGCCCCTGCGCCAGCGCCAGCAGCGCCGCATACGCCGCCAGCCGCAGCCCCGGCCAGCGCAGCACGCAGCCGAGGAAGATGGAAATCCACGTCGCCGGGGCGACGAGCGACCGCCGCAGGTTGTCCGCCAGCCGGAACCGGTCGATCGGGTGCAGCGCCCGCGCGCGCCGGGAGAAGATCCACGGCGCGTTCTGCCAGTCGCCGCGGATCCACCGGTGCGCCCGCGCGCCCCAGGCCAGCGGGGCGGCGGGGAAGGTGTCCGTCAGCTCCACGTCGCCGAGAAAGCCGCCGTGCAGGTACGCGCCTTCGAGCGCGTCGTGGCTCAGCACGCGCCCTTCGGGGATGACCCCGCCGCCGCAGCAGTCGAGCAGCGCGCGCGCGTCGAGAATGCCCTTGCCCGGAAAGCCGCCGCGGTCAAAGCAGTCCATATACAGCTCCCCGCACGCGCCGCCGTAGGGGTCGGCGCCGCCAGGCCCTGCGAACACGCGCGCCCAGTCCGTGGCGTTCGCGCTTTCCAGCTCGGTGGCCATGCGCGGGTGCAGCAGGCCGTAGCCGCGCGTGACCACGCCGCGCTGCGCATCCACCACGGCGCGGTTGAGCGGGTGGAGCATCGCGCCCACGAGCGCGCGCGCCGCGCCGGGCGTCAGGCGCGTGTCGGCGTCGAGCGTCAGCAGGTATACCGTGCCGCTCAGGCCCGCCGCGTCCCCGGCGGCGCACTGCAGCGTGCCCGGCCGGTCGAGCACCAGCCGCGCCAGCTCCAGCAGCGCGCCGCGCTTGCGCTCCCTCGCGCTCCATTTCCCGTCGGGGGTCTGTACGCGAGGGCGTGTGAAGAGATAAAACCGGCTGCCCCAGCGCGCGTTGAGCGCCTCGATCTCCGCGCGCGCCGCGCGCAGGATGGCGGGGTCGATGGGCGCGTGCGCCATGTCCGCCTCCGGCAGGTCGGCCAGCAGGCCGAACGTGAGCTGCCCGAGCGCGTCGCGGTTGCAGAGGTAGTATTCCTCCAGCCGCGCGCAGAGCGCGTGCGCATCGTCCGGGGAGGTGAGCAGCGCCGCGATCACGCACAGCGTCCGCCCCTCCGGCGGGATGCCCCGGCGCAGCGCCAGCCGCGGCACGAAGCGCGGCTTCGTCACGCGCAGCAGCACCGCGTCGAGCAGACCCTTGACCACCTCCGACACCGGGATGAGCAGCAGCACAGCGCCTGATACGCTCTTCGTGGCAAAGCCCAGCAGCAGCGACAAAAACAGCGTCCCCACCACGACGGCCGCGATGTACCACCCGCCGTCGCGGCGACGTTCCGGCGCGCCGAGCACCTCGCGCAGCAAAAACCAGCCCACGTGCCGCCGCGCGCCCTCGCTGCTCTGCGCGCGCGCGAGCACGTCCTCGGCGATCTCGATCTCCGTCCGGCCCGTCCGCCGCGCCAGCCGCGCCACGGTCTGCCGGTAGTGGGCGCGCGTGGCCGCGTCCATCGCGGGGTAGACGCCCACCGGGTCGCGCGCGAGGATGCGCCCCACGCGGTCGCACCGCTCGGCCAGCATGCCCCACGCCGCCGTGCCGAGCGCGCGCAGCGACGTGAAGAGCGCGGGCGCGGCCGCGCTGTCCCCGGCATAGCTCTCCGCCAGCGCGCACACTACGGCCGCCTGCAGCCCCGGCACGAGCAGGGCAAGCTCCGCCGTCTCGAGCGGCAGCGCGTCCTGAAACCCCTCCAGATACGCCTCCGCCGCCTTGACCGTCAGCGCCCCCCCGCACGCGCGCAGCAGCCCCGCGCAGCATGCGCCCAGCGCGGTCTGCCCACCGGATGCGCGCACGCGCGCGTGCCGCAGAGCGGCCACGGCATCGCCCGCCGCGGCGCAGGCAAAGCTCCGGTTGTCGTGCAGCCACTGGCCGTTCGGCGTCTCGGGCGTGACGGCGCGCGCCATGCGCGCGAGCGTTTTTGCCGCCCGGCGGATGCGCCCGGTGTCCGCGCGCCGCCGGCCGGTCACGGTCAGGGCGCGGGCGTCGCGCTCGCCCTGTGCGCGCAGGGCGGCAGTGTTGGTTTCGGTCATGAAGATCCCTCCAGAAACGGTTTGCAATACCGGAATTTTTCCCATCCGGCGCGAGAACTATGCGGTGACAAGAAAAAATACTTGACACCCGCGCGGAATGCGCGTATACTACTCGTGCTGTAAAGGAAAAATGGTTTACAGCGAGGAGGGATCCCACCATGCCGGACGAGACCGTGTGGCGCACGATGCTGTTCGATTTTTACGGCGATCTGCTCACGGACAAGCAGCGGGAGTATTACGACCTCCATTATAATCAGGACCTCTCTCTGGCGGAGATCGCCGCCAGCAGCGGCATTTCGCGTCAGGGCGTGTGGGACAACATCCGCCGCGCGGACGCCGCGCTGCGCGATACGGAGGCCCGGCTCGGCCTGGTGCGGCGCTTCGCCGCGCAGCGTGCAGCCGCGGCCGCGCTGGAGGATACGCTCACGAAGCTGCGCGATACCGTCGGCGGCGACGCTAGGCTGCTGGCCGAGCGGGCGCTGCGGCAGCTTCAGGATCTGAAAGGATAGATACCATGGCATTTGAATCCCTGTCGGACAAGCTGACCGAGGCGTTCAAACGCCTGCGCGGCAAGGGCCGGCTCACGGAGGCCGACGTGAAGGAGGCCATGCGTGAGGTCAAGCTCGCGCTGCTAGAGGCGGACGTGAACTTCAAGGTCGTCAAGGACTTTGTGCGCAAAGTGACCGAGCGCGCCACGGGCGCGGATGTGCTCGAGAGCCTCTCGCCCGCGCAGATGGTCATCAAGATCGTCAACGAAGAGCTCACCGCCCTCATGGGCAGCGAGAACCAGAAGCTGAACATCAGCTCCCAGTCGCCGAGCGTCGTCATGCTCGTCGGCCTGCAGGGCGCGGGCAAGACGACCAACGGCGCCAAGCTCGCCGGCCTCATGCGCAAGCAGGGCAAGCGCCCGCTGCTCGTCGCGTGCGACGTGTACCGTCCCGCGGCCATCCAGCAGCTTGAGACCGTCGGCCGCCAGCTCGATATTCCCGTGTTCCAGATGGGGCAGGGCGACCCGGTCGAGATCGCCAAGGCCGGCATCGAGCACGCGAAAAAGCACGGCAACGACCTCGTCTTTCTCGACACGGCCGGCCGCCTGCACATCGACGAGGCGCTCATGACCGAGCTGCAGAACATCAAGGCCGCCGTGAACCCCGCGGAGATCCTGCTCGTCATCGACGCGATGATCGGCCAGGACGCGGTGGCGACCGCGCAGGCCTTTGACGACGCGCTCGATATCACCGGCGTCATGCTCACGAAGCTCGACGGCGACGCCCGCGGCGGCGCCGCGCTGTCGATCAAGGCGCTGACCGGCAAGCCCATCAAGTTTGCCGGAATCGGCGAGAAGCTCGACCAGATCGAGCCCTTCCACCCCGACCGTATGGCCAGCCGCATCCTCGGCATGGGCGATGTGCTCACGCTCATCGAAAAGGCCGAGCAGAATCTCGACCAGAAAAAGGCCGAGGAAATGGCCGAGCGTCTGCGGCAGAACCGCTTCACGCTCACGGATTATTACGACCAGCTCCAGCAGATCAAGGGCATGGGCTCTCTGCAGGACATCGCCGGCATGATCCCCGGCATGGACGCCAAGGCCCTCTCGGGCGCGAACGTCGATGAGAAGGCCATGGGCCGCATCGAGGCGATCATCCAGTCCATGACCCCCGGCGAACGCGACAACCCCGCCATCTTAAACTCCAGCCGCAAAAAGCGCATCGCGGCGGGCGCGGGCACGAGCGTGGTCGAGATCAACAAACTGCTCAAGCAGTTCGAGCTCATGCAGCAGCTCGTGCGCCAGATGTCCGGAAACAGCAAGGCCATGAAGCGCATGAAGCGCGGCGGCCGCGGCGGACTCGGCGGGCTGGGCAATCTGTTCGGCGGCGGCGGCCGTCCGTACGGATTCTGAAACCGATTCCATGCTCCCGCAGGGAGCTGGAGATACAGAGAACTTTGATGGAGGTGAAGATACATGGTCAAGATCAGACTTCGCAGAATGGGCGCCAAGAAGGCCCCCTACTACCGCATCGTGGTGGCGGACTCCCGTTTCGCACGCGACGGCAGATGCATTGAGGAGATCGGCACGTACGATCCGCTGAGCACGGATAAGAAGATCGTCGTCGACGCCGAGCGCGCCAACTACTGGCTCGCCAACGGTGCACAGCCGACGGATACCGTTCGTGTGCTGCTCAAGAAAGCCCTCGCAGCGGAATAAGGAGAGACCCCAAAGATGAAAGAGCTTCTGACCTATATTGTGCAGAACCTCGTGGAAAAACCGGACGAGGTCTCTGTGACCGAGCGCGAGGCCAACGGCGAGACCGTGTTTGAAGTGCGCGTCGCCGACGGCGATATGGGCAAGGTCATCGGCCGTCAGGGCCGGATCGTCAAAGAGATCCGCATCCTGATGAAGGCCGTCGCCCAGAGAAAGGGCAAGAAAGTCTCCGTGGAGATCATGGATTGACGCAGGAAACGCGCTGCACCCGTGCAGTGCGTTTTTTGCACCTACACCCAAAAAGGGGGACAACCAACGATGCAAAAACCGTATCTGGAGGCAGGAAAGATCGTCAACACGCACGGCGTGCGCGGCGAGGTGCGCATCCAGCCGTGGGCGGATGACGCGGCGTTCCTGCTCGGCTTCCGGACGTTTTATATCGACGGCGCGCCCGTGCCCGTCGCGCACAGCCGCGTGCACAAGGGCATGCTCGTCGTGAAGTTTCAGGGCGTGGACGATGTCAACGCTGCCATGACGCTCAAAAACCGCGTCGTGTCCATCGCGCGCGCGGACGTCACGCTGCCCGACGGGCAGTATTTCCAGCAGGACCTGCTCGGCATCGCCGTCGAGACCGACACGGGCGAGACCCTCGGCACGCTGCGCGAGATCCTGGACCTGCCGCGCGGCAGCGTCTACGTCGTGCAGGGCGACCGCGAGGTGCTCATCCCCGACCGGCCGGAGTTCGTGCGCAGCATCGACCCCGCCGCCGGGCGCATGGTCGTGCACCTGATCGAAGGGATGTGAGCGCGTGCGCATCGACATTCTCACCCTCTTTCCCGACACGATGCGCGCCATGCTCGGCGAGAGCATCCTCGGCCGGGCGCAGGCGCGCGGCCTGCTCGATATCCGCTGCCACCAGATCCGCGACTATACCGAAAACCGGCAAAAGCAGGTCGACGACTATCCCTACGGCGGCGGCTGGGGGCAGGTCATGATGGCGCAGCCGCTCAAAAGCTGCCTCGACGCCGCGCTCGCGGACAGCACCGTGCCCAAAGCGCGCCGCCGCGTCATTTACCTCTCCCCGCAGGGGGCGACGTTCACGCAGGCGAAGGCCCGCCAGCTCAAGGCCGACTATGACCAGCTCGTGCTCGTCTGCGGCCACTATGAGGGCGTGGATGAGCGCTTCATCGAGGCGTGCGTGGACGAGGAGCTGTCCATCGGCGACTTTGTGCTCACGGGCGGCGAGCTCGGCGCTATGGTCGTCACGGACTGCGTCTGCCGCATGGTGCCGGGCGTCCTGTCGGACACCGAGTGCTACACCGGCGAGAGCCATTGGGCCGGCCGGCTCGAGTACCCGCAGTACACCCGCCCCGAGACGTGGGAGGGCCGCACCGTGCCGGAGGTGCTGCGCGGCGGCAACCACGCGGAAATTGAAGCCTGGCGCACGCGCCAGAGTCTGGAGCGCACGCTCACAAAGCGGCCCGATCTCTTTCAGCAGACGCCCCCGACGCCGGACGAGCAGCGCCTGCTCGATAAGATCCGGCGCGACCGCAGCCGCCCGCAGCTTGTAGAGCCGCCCGTCTGCCGCCCGGCGGCGGAGGACGACCTCCCGGCCATCCTCGCCATCGTGCAGCAGGCGCGCAATTACCTGCGCCGCCACCGCGTCGACCAGTGGCAGGGCGCGTACCCGAACGAGGACACCTTCCGCGCCGACATCGCGGCCGGCACGTGCCATGTGCTCACGTATCAGGGTGCGGTCGCCGCCGTGTTCACGCTCACCTTCGCGCCCGAGCCTGCTTATGACGCGCTCACGGACGGGCGCTGGCGCTCGGATCGGGAGCACGCCGCCGTGCTGCACCGCAACGCCGTCAGCGCCGATTGGCGCGGTACGGGCCTGTCCGACCTGCTCATGCAGGAGGTCGAGCGGCTCGCGCGTGAAAGCGGCGCGCACGCCGTGCGCGTCGATACGCACCGGCACAACGGCGCGCAGAAAAAGCTCCTCGAGCGCCACGGCTACCGCTTCTGCGGCAACATCCTCTGCGATGAGCCGGGGCACGATCCGCGCCGTCAGGCGTTTGAAAAGCTGCTGAAGTGAGGGCCTGCGTATGAATCTGACAAATCTCGCGGACATCCGCGCGCTGCTCGCGCGGCACGATTTCCGCTTTTCCAAGTCCCTGGGGCAGAACTTTCTCACCGCCGCGTGGGTCCCGGCCGACATTGCCGACGCCTCCGGCGCGGACGCGCGCACCGGCGTGCTCGAGGTCGGCCCCGGCATCGGCTGCCTGACCGAGCAGCTCGCGCAGCGCGCCGGGAAGGTCGTCTCCGTCGAGCTCGACGAGCGCCTGCGCCCCGTGCTGTCCGAGACGCTTGCGGGCTATGAAAACGTGGAGCTCGTCTTTGGCGACGTGCTCGCGCTCGACCTGCCGCAGCTGGTGGCCGAGCGCTTCGCCGGCCTGCGCCCCGTCGTGTGCGCGAACCTGCCGTATAACGTCACGTCGCCGCTGCTCACGGCGTTTCTCACCGCCGGCTGCTTCGACACCGTCACCGTCATGATCCAGCGTGAGGTCGCGCGCCGCCTGTGCGCCCGGCCCGGCACGGCGGATTACGGCGCGCTGACCGTGTTCGTCCAGTGGCACGCCGAGCCGGAGCTGCTCTTCGACGTGCCGCCGCACTGCTTTGTCCCCGCACCGAAGGTCACGAGCACCGTCGTGCGCCTGCGCGTGCGCAAGTCCCCGCCCGTCGCCGTGCAGGATGAAAAGCTGCTGTTCACCGTCGTGCGCGCGGCGTTCAATCAGCGCCGCAAGACGCTCGTCAACGCGCTCTCGGCCGGCGTGCCCGGCTGTGACAAGGCGCGCGCCGCCGCGGCCGTCGCCGCCTGCGGGCTTGATGCGCGCGTGCGCGGCGAGACGCTCAGCCTGGCCCGGTTCGCCGCCCTGAGCGACGCGCTCGGCAGCGAGCTCGGCAATGACGCAGGTTGACATAACGAAATGGAACAGGCCGTTCCATATTCGGAGCGGCCTGTTTTCTATGCATTTATGTTGATTTGCAGTTTACATAATACAGCGCGTCGAACGCACAGCACACCACCGGCAGCAATGTTGGAAAGCGGGGAAGCCCGAGGGGGCAACGCCCGCCTTGGGTGAGATCGTGCATCGCCTTTGGCGCTGCCTTCTCCTTGCCGAGAGGGTGCTGAGCGCAGCGAAGCGGATGCCGTGGAAAGGTTCTTTCACTGCCGGTGCCGCCGGTGTTGCCCATCCATCCTCGCATATCGCCTGCCCGCCCCGCATACGCTGGTAGCAAACCAGAACCGGGAGGGGAGCCTATGCCATACGAGGACAAGAAGGCCGCGCCGCAGCGCCGGCCGCACGCGGTCACGCTCGACGAGCGCAGCCATCTGACCGTCACGGGCGTGGACGAGGTCGTGCGCTTCGACGACACGGAGGTCTCCATGCGCACGTCGCGTGGGATGCTCACCGTGCACGGGGAGGGGCTACGCGTCGGCCGCCTTGCGATCGACACGGGGGAGCTGGCCATCGACGGCGCGTTTGACGCGCTCGACTACACGGAGGAGACGGCGTCCGGCGGCGGCTTCTGGTCGCGCCTGTTCGGCGGATGAGCCTGCACCCGCTCGCCCAGCTTGGGCAGGTGGCGCTGGCGCTGGGGCTCGGCGCGGTGCTCGGGCTGCTGTTCGATGTGCTGCGCGTGCCGCGCCGCCATGCGCGCCGGGCCTTTCTCCGCGCGGTGCTCGACGCCGTGTTCTGCCTGGCGGTGGGGCTGACGGTGTTCGCCTTCGGCATGGCGGCCGGCTCGGGGCAGGTGCGCCTGTTCATGTTTCTCGCCATCGCGGCCGGCTGTACGGGCTACTTTGCCTGGGTCAGCGGACAGGTTTTGCCGCCGCTGGAGCAATTTTCCCGCCGCTGCGCGCAAAAAACGCGCCAATTTGCCGCCCCCGGACAGAAATTTGCAAAAAAAGTTTGGATTTTTGCAAAAAAACGCTTCCAAAATCGCCGCAGATGTTTTAGAATAGACTGTATTACTGGAAGCAGATACGATCCGGGGGGAGGTTCTGCAGACTGTGAAATTCAAAAAGGCAAGCATCTTTACAACGCTGGTCATCGCGGTGCTGATGGTGTACGCGCTCATCAGCCTGTTTGTGGTGCACCGGCAGACCCGGCAGCTTCAGGATCGCGCGGCGACGCTGCAGCAGCAGGTGTCCGAAATGACCCAGGCCAACGCCGAGCTGCAATATCAGATCGACCACAGCGAGGACGACGACATGATCGAGTCGGTCGCGCGCGAAAAGCTCGGTCTGGTCAAGCCCGGTGAAAAGATTTTTTACGACACGAGTGATTGAGCAAGGAGAAACGAACCGTATGCAGGTGGAAGTCGGAGCAGTTGTGGAGGGTACCGTCACCGGTATCACGAAGTTTGGCGCGTTTGTGAGCCTGCCGGACGGCAGGAGCGGTCTGGTGCACATATCCGAGATCGCCAACACCTACGTCAACGACGTCAACGAGTTTTTGAAGCTGGGTGATAAGGTGAAGGTGCGCGTGCTGGCCGTGACGCCGGATGGGAAGATCAATCTGTCCATCAAGAAGGCAGAGCCCGCGCCCGAGCGTCCGAACAACCGCCCGATGCACGGCGGCCGTCCCGGCGGCAACCGCCCGAATAATAACGGCGGCGCACCGCGCGCCGCGCGACCGAACAACCGTTCGGCCCAGCCGGCGGGACAGGTCAGCGGCCCGAGCGGGGACGCTGCGTTTGAAGACCGGCTCAAGCAGTTCATGCAGGAGTCGGACAGCCGCATGGCCGGCAACCGCCTCTACAGCGACCGCACGCGCGGCCGCCGCCGCGGCAGCGGCCGCGGATAAAACCCAAGACGGCATCAGGCCCCACTGCGTTTGCAGTGGGGCCTTTTTCCGGAGGAAGGAGCCCATCATGCAGGTCTACTTGAGTGAACACATCGCGCCGTCGGCCTATGCCCGGCTCGCGCGCCATTTTGAGATCGTGGACAATTTCGACCACCCCGAGCAACTCGCCGCCATGATCATCCGCCGCGCGGTCGTGCCGCGCACGGTCATCGCGCGCGCGCCGAACCTGAAGGTCATCGCCATGCACGGCGTCAGCCGCGACACGATCGACACCGCTGCCGCCGCCGAGTACGGCGTGCCCGTGCCGAATGTGCCGGGCCTCGGCGCGCCGGCCGTCGCGGAGCTGGCCGTGGCGGATCTGCTGGCGCTCAACCGGCAGCTGAAATTTGTCAACAACGGCCTGTGCGCCGGCCGCTTCGACCACTTCGGCGCGGAGGAGTTTGTGTGCCACGAGATGACCGGCCGCACGCTCGGCCTCGTCGGCACGGGCAACATCGCCCACCGCGTGGCGGACATCCTGCGCGCGGCGTTCGACGTGCGCGTCCTGTGCTGGAATCCGCGGCGCACGGCCGCCGAGTGCGCCGCCTGGGGCTATGAGCAGGTGGCGACGCTGCCGGAGCTCTTCCGCCGTTCGGACTTCGTGAACGTGAGCATCACGCTCTGCGACGCCACGCGCGATCTCATCAACGCGCCGGTGTTTGCCGCCGCGAATCCGGACCTGCTGCTCGTCAATACTTCGCGCGGCGGCATCGTCAACGAGCACGATCTCTATATCGCCCTCACCACGGGGCAGATCCGCGCCGCGGCGAGCGACGTGTTCGTGCACGAGCCCCCGGCGTGTGATGACCCGCTCATCCACCTGGATAACTTCATCGCGACCTTCCACATCGGCGGCAGCACGTATGAGTCGCTCGAGCGCGTGAGCAACCGCGCCGTGGACTACGTGTTCGAATATACCGGCGTGCCCGAGCAGAAGGAAGTCATAGGATCCTGACGGGGTCTCCCCGGTGTAAGGGCCGCGGCAGAAAGCCCCGGAGCATTTCTGCTCCGGGGCGGCTGCAAACCAGATCAGTCGATCGGCATGGTCAGAGAGTTTGCGATCTCCTGCACGATTTCCTGTGCTTCGTACTCCTTGCAGATGCCGAGAATTTTCGCAGTCAGTTCCAGAGCGCCATACAACATAGTCCGTTTACCCCTTTCGTCAGATTTCCAATGCCGCCGCACACATTCGGCGACACCGGATGGTTGATATTACCGGTTACAAGGCCATAATACCCGAAAAAACAGGAAAAACGCAACGGACAAATAACGAAGAATGTAACGTTTAGCTGGAATTCGCAACCGTTTGTCATTTTTCCCGTACCACCGGCGGCTGCAGCCGTTTTCTGTGCGCTTCGATGCTGCGGGCTGCGTAGGGCACGCGGGAAGCATCCGTTTTTCTGACAGAAAAACCCCGGAGCCGAAGCTCCGGGGTTTTCATATGTTCGCAAATTACATGGCGAGCCAGTTCGGCAGCGCATCGGAGATCGCATCAACGATCGCCTTCGCCTTGTCCTCACCGCACTTGCCGAGGATATCGGAAGCGATGCCAAGACCAGTCTGAATAAGACCCATGTTACTTTACCCCTTTCGTAAGATTTCCAACGCCGTCCCACACAATAGACGACATCGGATGGTTGGTATTGCCGGTTACAAGTGCATTATATGCAAGAAACGGCCAAAACTCAATGGACACATACCCGCGATGTGTAACAAATTGATTGAATTTGTCATGAACTTTGATGTCAAATTGTTGTCAAATGCAATTACCGTTCTGCTGCTCGCTTTTTCGACTCCGATATGGATACCTGTGCGCTAGTTGCCGGGTTTCGCGGCCAAAATCGGCGTTATGGAAACCGTTTTTCCACATTGCCAACAGACTTTTCAACATAAATGCGGTGCAATTAACGATGTTATGTAAACAATCCACCGTTTCCCATGGCCTTTCCCGGCTCTCCGCGGCGGCTCTGCCGGCCGGGCACACCTGTCCGCCGCAGCCGCACATTTTTGCCTGCCCGCGCCGTCCCGCACCGCGCGCTCCGCCCGCGCCGTCTGCCCGCGCTGCCCGCATCGCACCATCCTGCACCGCGCCGCCCTGCACCGCGCCGCGCGCCCCCCACACCATCCCGCGCCGCGCGCAAAAAACCCCGGGAGCGTTCGCTCCCGGGGCGGGGTGCTATGGGGCGGCAGTGCCGGCTCACGCGCCGATGAGCTGGCAGTAGCGCATGATGATGGTGGCCGTCTGCGCGCGCGTGGCGCTGCCATTCGGGTCGAGGTAGTCCAGGCCGTTGTCGTGCGCATTGCCCTTGATGAGGCCGTTGCCGACGGCCCAGGACATCGCGGCGTAGGCCCAGTTGGCCACACTGCCGGCATCTGGGAAGGCGCTGATCGGCGCGGCGTTCCCGGTGAATTCCGGCGCGTACTTGACCGTGTACCGGTACAGGAACGTGACCAGCTGCTGGCGCGTGATGGCGGCGTTGGGCGTGAACGTAGTCGCGCTCGTGCCGGAAGTGACGTCGTTGCAGTACGCCCAGGCGACGGCGTTGTAGTACCACGCGCCGGGGGCGACGTCGGTGAACGGCAGGTAGTAGTAGCTGTAGTCGGTCTGATTGCCGGAGAGGTTATAGAGGATCTTCACGATCTGTGCGCGCGTGCAGGCCGTGTCCGGCGAGAACGTGCCCGCGCCGACGCCGCTCATCAGCCTGTTGCGCACGCAGTAGTCGATGCCCTTGTGCGCCCAGTAGTCCGGCCCGGCCACATCGTGCAGGCCGTAGCTCGGGCAGCTCGGGCCGCCGGTGCAGGTGCTCGCGCCCGTGGCGGGGATGGCCTCCGTCCGGGTCTGGCTGCAGACGGTGCAGGTGAAGGTGCGCACGCCGGGCGTGGTCTCGGTCGGCGCGGTGGTCACAACGCCGTTGCCCCAGTCGTGCGCGCCGGTGGGCGGGAGCTCTCTGGTCGAGATGACCTCACCGCAGTTGCCACAGATGGTGTCGACGCGGCCGGCCTTGCCGCAGGTGGCGGGCACGGTGCGCTCCGTCGTGCCGTAGTCGGTGTGCAGGCACGCGCCCTTGTCGCTGACGGTGTAGCCCTGCCACTTGCCGTCGGCGTCGAGCGTCCAGTTCATGGCGGGGTTGTAGTGGATGGTGACGGTGGCGGGCTCAAAGCTGTGCGCTTCCGAGTTGCCCGGCTCGACCGCCGGGGCCGTGCCGTAGCAGCGCACGTCCTTAAGCGCGGTGCAGCCGGTGAAGGCGTTGTGACCGACGCTCGTCACCGTGCCGGGCAGGTCGATGTCGGCCAGCGCGGTGCAGCCGCGGAAGCAGTCCTCGGGGATGGTGCTCACGCCCGCGGGAATGGTGACGTCCGTCAGCGCGGTGCAGCCGGTGAAGGCGGCCTTGTCGATGGCGGTCACCGTCTCGGGGATGGGCGCTGCGGTGAGCGCCTTGCAGCTTTCAAATGCGAGATCGCCGATGGCGGTCACGGTGCCGGCGTATTTGACGTTCAGCAGCTTCGTGCAGTCGGCAAAGCACTTGCCGGGCACGGCCGTGATGGCGGCGGGCAGGGTGGTGTTCGTGAGGCTGGCGCAGGAGTCGAACGCACCGCGGCCGAGGCTCTGCAGCCCGTCGGGCAGCGTGACGGCGGTCAGGCCGTTGCCCGCGAGACCGAAGTCGCCGATCCCGGTCACGCCCTTGGGGATGGACAGACCCGTGAGCTTGGAGCACATGGCGATGCCGTAGCGGCCGATGCTCGTCACGCTGTCCGGCAGCGTGACCTGCGTGGCGGCCGGCAGGAAGAACAGCGCATAGTTGCTCACGTTCGTGACGCCGTCCTTGATGACGACCTTCTTCAGCTCGCCCTCCAGCTTGAAGTTGCCGAAGCTCGTGAGCATACCCAGCGCTTCATAGTTCCACCACGGCGCAAGATTGCCGTTGGGAAAATCAAAGTCGGGCATGGCGCCGGTGCCGGAGATGGTCAGCGTCTTGCCGCTGAGCACGCCCGTGGAGACCTCCCAGTGCAGGCAGCTGTTCACACCGAAGTCGCCCTCTGTGGCTGCGGTCGTAAAGCTGCTGAGAATGGCATCCGTGTCGAGATCCGGAATCTCAAACTCCTCCTTGAACTGCTCGATCTTCTCCTTGATGAGCTTCTCGGCGATCTCCTTTTTCAGATCGTCGAGTCTGCTTGCCGATGCGTTCACGGTCAGGCCGGAGAACAGCCCCACGACCAGAACGAGACACAGCGCCAGCGAGAGCACGCGCTTTTTCATCCTTTGTCCTCCTTTGTTGTGATGTATGTGTACAACCGTAATACCTATCTGTCGAAAATATACCATATGCCTGGGAAAGTGTGCAATGGGGATCGCCGAAAAAACGTTTTGAGCGTTACATTTTGTTTCATTTGTGTAAACAAAATGTGCATTTTTTCGCGCCCATGCGCGCACGACCCGTTGCAAAAGCGGGGTACGTCCTGTATACTGGCCGTGTAGACATTGTTACCGGAGTGTCCATTTCGGAGGGAGGAACCATATGAAAAAACGAGTGTTGTCGCTGCTGCTGTGCTTTGTGCTCGCGGCCGGACTGCTGAGCGTGTGCGCCCCGCCGGCGCAGGCGGGCACGATCGCGGGTGCGTTCGAGGACTTCATCAAGCAGCCGGATCAGATCAAAAAGCTCTTCGGCAACGAGGTCGCCCACGGCGACTGCGGCCCCGCCGGGAACGAGGCCAGCGTACATTATAAAATTTACGAGGTCACGAACCCCACGGTCGTGCAGGACAACCCCTTCCTGCAGCAGGTCTGGCAGATCCACGACTATCGCGAGGACGCGCAGTATTACGGCGTGTACATCTTCGGCGACGGCCCGATGGCGGACTACGCGGTCAAGGGTCAGAAAGCCCCGTGGATGGGCAACGTGGAGGTCACGGAGTATAACGACAAGGGGCAGAAGCTCGGCACGACCGTCGTGGAAAACCTCGGCGAGGAGTATCTGGCTCTGGCCTACATCGCCGGTGCGACCACCGAGGAGTGGGATGGGAAAAAACAGTCGTTCACCGGCGTCACGAACGTCGGCGACCGCGCCTTCAAGGACTGCCAGTACCTGACGTGCATGTTCCTCGACGACGGCATCGCCACCATCGGCGACCATGCGTTTTATAAGGACGAGTACCTCTCGGCCATCAACATGCCGCGCAAGCTCGAGCTCATCGACAAGTACGCCTTCTACGGCTGCGACACGCTCACCTTCGTGCGCGCGCGCGCCTGCAGCCGCCTCAAGCGCATCGAGGATCATGCGTTTTACAGCTGCACCATGCTCGCCGAGCTGCGCCTGCCGGACTGCCTGACGTATATCGGCCCGTGGGCCTTCGCGTGGGACCGCATCCTCGGTCAGGAGGACACGACGCTCGGCCTGCCATCGAGCCTGCAGACGATCGGCAAGGGCGCGTTCGCGTTCGTCAACCACCACAAGAAGCTCAACATCCCCTCGCAGGTCACGAGCATCGGTGACTACGCGTTCCTGTGCGACTATTATATGGAGGAGCTCACCTTCAGTCCCGGAGACAAGAAGCTCACCATCGGTGTGGCCGCGTTTGCCGGCGATAACCACATGAAGTCCGTCGACCTCTCCAACCGCGTCGCGCAGATCGACCGCTGCGCCTTTGCCGGCTGCGAGCTGCTCGAGGAGGCTTACTTCGGCGACAAGATCGACACGATTCAGGCCCGCGCCTTCACCAGTGTGGATGCCGCGCTGCAGCTCGCCATCAAGGCTGTCCTCAACGGGATTCTCGCCCCGGAAGATCCGGATGGGAACGAAGAGCACGCGGATGATATTGCTGCGGGCCTGACCCAGATCGCAAAGGTCACGCAGCTCAAGCGCGCCATCTTTAAAAATGCCCCCGCCAAGAGCATCTACGGCGCGGCGGACACCAACAGCTCCTTCCCGCGCGACTGCGTGGTCTATTACCCGCAGGGCAGCTACACCTGGGCCGCCGAGCTCAAGGACGACGGCACGTGGCAGGGCTACAAGACCGGTCTCTGGCACGGCGACCACATCGCCCAGTTCGCCGACACGGTCGTCGACCCCACCTGCACCAAGCAGGGCTACACGCACCACGCCTGCACGGTGAAGGGCTGCACCTATGCCCCTGTGGACGACACCTATGTCGCCGCCACCGACCACACCTGGGTCAAGACGCAGACCTTCCCGGCCTCCTGCACCGAGCAGGGCACGGTGTTTTACAAGTGCTCGGCCTGCGGCGCGACCCGCACCGAGAAGATCGCCGCGCTCGGCCATGACCTGAGCCGCTGCGACCTGCGCCCGGCCACCTGCACGAAGCCCGGCCGCGTCGTCGGCACGTGCGCGCGCTGCGGCGTGCAGATCGACGAGGTCATCCCCGCCAAGGGCCATGACTACAGCTATGCCGACGTGCGTACCGACCCGACCTGCACCGAGCCCGGCCACTACAAGGGCACCTGTCCGACCTGCGGCAAGGACTATGACGATACCATCCCCGCCCTCGGCCACGACTGGGGCGAGTGGGTCGTCACGCAGGAGCCGACGTACACGACCACCGGCTACCGCTATCACATCTGCGCGCGCTGCAACACGCGCGTGGGCGAGGACATCCCGAAGCTGCGGGACCATACCTGGGATTCCGGCATCGTGACCACGAAACCGGACTGCATTCATGCTGGTGTCCGCACCTATACTTGCACGGACTGCGGCGCGACGAAGACGGAGACAATCCCTGCAACGGGTGAGCATACGTTTGTTGCCAAGGAGATTCCGGCCACTTGCACGACGGGCGGTTATATCCTGTGCACATGTAGTGCCTGCGGCACGACACAGCGATATGACGCTTCAGAACCGCTGGGACACAAATGGAACAGCGGGACAGTGACAACGAAGCCGACAGAAGATATGGCAGGTGTCCGCACCTATACCTGTACTGTGTGCGGGGATACCAAAACGGAGACGATTCCGGCGACCGGTGTGCATGTGCATACTTGGCAGCTGACAAAGCGTGCTCCTGCAACTTGCACGGAAGATGGTTATGACCTGTATACATGTGCAAAATGCGGAGCTGTAGAACACCGCAATGAAGTGGCGGCGTTTGGCCATAAGATGAATGCAGGAGAGGTCGTTATTAAGCCGACTGCAACAACATCCGGGGTTCGAGTTTATACTTGTTCCGTCTGTGGAGAGACAAAGGCAGAAACCATTCCTGCTACCGGTTTGCCGTCTGTCTGCCCCGGCGGCCCGACCTGCCCGGGCTACGCCTTCCGCGATATGCCCGCGCCGGACTCCTGGGCGCACGCGGGGCTGGATTACTGCATCTACAGCGGCTATATCAACGGCCTTTCGGCCACGACTGTCGACCCGAGCGGCACGTGCACGCGCGCACAGCTCGTGTGCATCCTCTACCGCATCCAGGGCGAGCCGAAGGTCGTCGAGGGCTATGAGCTGGCCAAGCTCCGCGCCCCGTTTGACGATGTGCCGCGCGGCCAGTGGTATACCAACGCCATCTTGTGGGCGAAGCTCACGGGCATCGTCAACGGCACGAGCGCCACGACGTTTGACCCCAGTGGCCAGATCACGCGCGAGCAGCTCGCCGCCATCCTGTACCGGTACACGGCCAAGTACGCGCCGGACGCCACCGGCAACGCCGCCTCGCTCGCCGACTACCCCGACGCCGGCAGCGTGTCGGCCTATGCCCGCGACGCGATGGCCTGGGCCGTCGGCAACGGCCTTATCAAGGGCCTTCCGCACGACAAGACGGACTATCTCGAACCCGGCGGCAGCACCACGCGCGCGCAGGTCGCAACCATCCTCATGCGCTATAAGCAGGCCACGGCCTGAGCGCAGACACAGCACGCAAAAGTCCCGGAAGCGTTTTCGCTTCCGGGACTTCTTTCCTCCGCACAGTTTACATAACTATTTTTCGGCGAAAGGCACGACAGCGACTGATTGCAGCGTAACCGGCGCTAAATTTACATAACGCCTAACCTTTCCGCCCGCGCAGCATGGCCGCGATCGTCACGGCGCTGTAGCCGCTCTGCTCCCAGAGGTCGTTGGGTACGGTGCCGCCGTTGCGCAGGATGAGCGTGATCTGCCGCCGCGCCTCACTGCGCGCGGCCTTGTCCGCCGCTTCCTGCGCGGCCTTTTCCTCCTTGGCCTTCTTGTCGGCGGCGGCCTTGCGGTCGGCCGCGTCTTTGGCCTGCTGCTGCAGCTTGCTGTCCGCGCGGTCGTAGTCCGCGTCGTCCATGTCGAGCAGCGCGGCAATCTGCGCCTTCGTCACGCCATCGCGGCTGTCGGCCGCGTCGAGCATCGCGTCGATCGCGCTCAGGCGCGTCTTGCGCTCGCCGTTGTAGCGCTCGTAGGCGAGCTGCGCCAGCTCCGGCAGCTTGCCCGCGAGCATCGCGCGGTAGTATCCGCCCGCCTGCTGCGCCGCCGCCACGGCCGCCGTCGAGGCCCGTCCGCCCGTCAGCGCGGCCGCCGCGCCGAGGGCGTTGGCCGATGCGAGATCCGCCTGCCGCTCATACTGCTGGCGGTAGGCGGCGTAGAGCTTGTCCGATGCCGGGTCGTAGTCGAATTCCTCGCCGAGCAGCGCGTCGAGCATCTGGTCGATGCGCGCGCGCTGCCCGGTCGTGTCGCGCTCGGTCAGCAGGGACTCTGCCTGGCGGCGGTGCGTGTCGTCGTAGTCCGGCACGTCCTCGAGCGGCAGATACTGCGCGTAGTCGTTCGACTGCGTCACATCGGTCATGCCCTCGCCGCGGATCTTCGCGTTGCGCTGCTGCTCATAGATCGCGGCGGCCGCGTTGTCGCCGCGCTGCGCTGCCCGCTCCATGAGCGCGGCGTAGTCGGTGTCCTTGTCGTATTTGTATTTTGTGGCCATAAGGTCTCCTTTCTTCAGTGCTGCGGTCCGGCGGCGGTCTCCGTGCGCGCGAGCGACAGCAGCCGCCACGCCCCCGTGCCCGTCAGCCGCAGGCGAAAGTGGTCGCACCGGCGCGGCAGCACCGGCAGCGTGACGGAGCGCTTCGCGCCTGCCGCCACGGTCGCCAGCGTGTGCCACACGCCGTCGGAGTCATACTGCACCGCCGCCGTGACACTTGCGCCCGCGTCCGCCTCCAGCCGAAGCTGCACGCGCAGCAGGCGCTTGCAGTCCGGGCTGCCGCTGACGAAATCGCCCGTCTCCAGCATGCTCTCCAGCTGCGCCGTGCTGCCCGTGCCGAAGCGCCAGACGCCGCTCGGATCCTGCGCGTAGAGCGCGCCGTCGTGCCGGGCGAACCCGGATGCGTGAAATGCGTCCTCGCGGCTCCACAGGCCGCTGCGCGTGTCGTATACGAACAGGTGCCATGCGTTTTGCGGATCGTGCGCCGAGAGATACCAGCGCGTGCCGTCCGTGCCCGCCGCGCCGGCCGTGAGCGTGCGCCCGAGCGCGTCGCCGATGCGCACCGGCCGTCCGCCGGAGGTGCGCGCCGGCCCGGCGGGGGAGAGGTAGTAGAGCGTCTCCGCCGCCGTCACGAGCGAGCGGCCGGAGTTTTTCTCCGTGCCGAGCGCCGCCGAGGCGATGAGCTGGAAGTTGTCCGGCTTCGTGCCGTAGAGCCGCCAGAGCCCGTCCGGCTTGAGAAACACCACGCCGCTGCCCGTCGCTGCGCAGCCGGAAAAGTTGCCCGGCGTGCCGACGTCCACGCTCCATGCCGCCGTGGCGACCGTGCCGTTTTCGTCCGCCTCGTACCAGTACCAGCTCAGCGGGTCGCCGAGCTTCGTGCACCAGACGGTGTCCTGCGCGCAGGCCCAGATGCGGTTGGCGTATGTGCATGCGTGCAGCGCCAGGGGCATGCGCCGCGTGACCGTGATGTGCTCGACCGCTCCGACGGCAGAGAACGTGTCGGGGTCGAACACGAGCACCGCGCCCGCGATGGCGCGGATGATGTAGGTGCCGTTGTCCTCCGGCGTGGAAAAGCCGCTGAACGTCACGGCGTCTCCCACGCGAAAGGGCGTGTCGATGCCGCTGGCGGCGACGGAATCGGCGCGCGCGCCGCTGCTGTCGTCCGAGCGCTGGAGCGCCACCGTACCGCTCCAGCTCGGCTCGGCGCTGCCGAACGTGCCCATATCCGGCCGGTACCAGACCTTGTCCGGCCAGATGAGCACCGTGCCGCCGAGCTCGGCGAACACCTTCGGCCCGTTGACGAGCGTGCAGCCGTCGATGGGCGTGCCGTTAAAATACAGCGTCTGGCCCGTGCACCAGAGCAGTCCGCCGTCGACGGCGAACAGTCCGTTCGCGCTGCCGCCGCCGGTCGGATAGGTCAGCGTGCGGCCCGGCCGCGTGGAAAACAGCGGCGCGTCGGCTGCCGAGCCGTTCGTCATCTCGTAGATGCCGCCCTCCGGGCAGCCCGGCCGGTGGTCGTAGCCGCGAAAGTCGGTCTGTACGTGCCGCGTCACGGGCATGGCGCGGGGAAATGTGGGTAGATACATTGCCTGCCTCCTTACTGGTTCGTGGTCTGCCCGCTGCGCAGCTCGGCGCGCAGCCGTTCGAGCGCGGCGGGGTTGAAGTTTTCGCGCCCGAGGTTCGTCAGTGTGTACTGCAGCGCCTCCAGCAGCCGGACGATCGTCTCCTCCAGCGCCGTCACGCGCGCGTCGAGCCCCTCGGCGCCGGTGCGCTCCGGCAGCGGGAAATTCAGCGGGGAAAAGTCCGTCATGCCGCGCCGCCTCCATCCCCGTCTCCGCCGCCGCGGTCGGAAATGCCGGCGCGCAGGGCGGCGATTGCCCGCATGAGAAACTGCGGCATCGGCGCGCCGAGCGCGCCCGCGTTTTCGGCGATGCTGCCCAGCTCCGTCAGCAGATACCACGCCGTCACGAGCGGGCACAGCAGCACGTCGTAGTCGATGCCCAGCCCCGGCACGCTGCCGAGCAGCACGCGCAGGGCAAAGTCCAGCAGCGCCGCCACGAGCACGCCCGCCACGCTGCCGGCCTTGTGCCACAGGCCCTCGCGGGCGGCGCGGCTGCTCCACGTTCCGGCGCGCAGGGCGGCGGCGCTGCCGGTGGCATAGTCGAGCAGCATGGCCAGAAACCATGCCGCCGCCAGCCAGCCCGTCCAGCCCCAGAAGGCCGTCAGCGCTGCGGCCGCCGTGCAGGCGGCCGCTTTGATCGTTGTGAGTCGGTCCATTTATGTCTCCTTTGCCTGATCGACCATCCGCTGGCACACGATCAGCGTGCGCAGCATGTCCGGCGAGAGATCCAGCTCGCCGCGTTCATTGCCCCGCAGTGCGCCGCGGTCGATGAGCCGCTGCGCATCGCTGCGCGCCCACGCGGGCACGTCGTCGATTTTGTTGTATCGTGTCATGGGTTCTTCCTCCTCTTCGTTCGGGTGTTCCGGCGTCAGCATGACCAGAAATGCCGTCCACTGCGCCGGATCATCCACCCACGGCATGGGGCAGCGCTTGCCCGTCACGTCGTAGTGCCGCACAACGTGCTCCGTGTCGATGCCATAGCGCTGCATGATCTCCCGCGCCAGCGCCGCGGCGTTTGCCACGGTCTCCGGCTTGATGTAGTAGCTGCCGTCGGCGCGCTTGCGGCTGCACATCTCGATGCCGATGCTGTTGGCATTGCGGCACTCGGGGTGCCAGTACGCCCGCGCGCCGC
>OFMP01000579.1_pt1 | contig 23408 bp, 17 predicted proteins | sample 1541841 | NCBI WGS metagenome assembly OFMP01 (sample SAMN04209226, study PRJEB22552) | human gut metagenome | biome: gut; material: feces | host: Homo sapiens | place: USA: Oklahoma
CACCCATACGAATCTGGCGCATCTTTGCATAATCATAGCGGATCACATAGACTGCAGCATCCAGATATCTTGCAAGTACCGGCGCATCTGCAAGCATCTCAGAAGGAGCCGTATCAAATATTACAAGGTCTGCTTTCTTCTTTAAAATGGAAATGAGTCTCTCCATCTGCTTACTCTCAAGCAGGTCGGAAGAACTTCCTTCTGTCGTTTTGCCATACAGAATCTGCAAAGATCCCGGGCACTTCTCAAGTTCTATCGTTGTCATTGCTTCACTGATCTTCACCTTACCTTGAAGCACCGCCTGAAGTCCGGGAAATTCTCCTTCCTGATTCATGGCTTTTGCAACAGATGGTCTTCTCATATCACAATCTACAAGTATGACATTTTTCCCTAGTTTTGCCTCTATGATTGCCAGATTCACAGAAAATGCCGTCTTTCCTTCTTCCGGCACAGAGCTGGTGACCAAAAGCGTCTTAAACTCCTCTTCCTCCATCTGTTTCATTACCTTAATTCCGACCTTTCTGAACGCTTCCAGATATCCCTGCGGAATTCTTTTATTTAATACATTGACTGAATTATAAAAACTTTCTTTATTTCTCTTCTTTACATGTACTTCCGGCAATGTTCCAAGATCAACCAGATTCAAATGGGTCTTAATCTCCTTACCTGTCTTCACGGTACGTCTGGTAAGTACATAAAGAAACAGAATCACAAGACCAATAATGGCACCCTTAAGTGCCCCTCTCTTCCAGGAAGAAGAAATGACTCCCTGCTTTGTCGTATCATCCGGAACACCTGTTTCATCCAGGATCTTCAGAGTCGTATTTCCAAGTACGAACTGTGCCACTTCCGGATAATTTTTAATGACTGACTTTAATGTCTTATAGGAAAGTTCTGCATTCGTACCGGAAACAGATATCGTAAGCATATTCGTTCCCTCTTCCGCCTTAACAGAAATGGATCCTGGAACAGAGTCCAGCTTCATATCCTTTGCTACCACATCTTTTAGCACACCACTTGTCAGTATGTATGGGAAAACATCCGCCATCTGCTGTGCAGACGCATTGTTCTGGTAAGCCGGACTTCCATCAATTGTCGTTACTGCCACCGTCGCTGATGCCGTATAGACAGGGGTATAATTCTTTCTTGCTTTGATATAACTATTCAGTCCAAAAATCAATGCGAGAACCAAAACCAGCCACCACATTTTCTTGATTCCATATTGGAAACTACGAAGGAATTCAATCAGATCAATCTTCTCGATTTCACCCTGTTGCTCCTTCCCAGATTTTTCTCTCATCTCATCCATGTCTGCTATACCTCTTTATTATTCGTATATTTCCCATAACGTCCATATCGCCCATATCTGCTGTACCTGCTGTAATGATCTCCCACCGGGCTGTCCGCGATACTCTGAAACGTCATGACACCATTTAAAACAACTCCAAGTACCTTGGTATGATTGTCACGGAAATCATCCATCATCTCGTTGATATCTTCTGCAAGTGTAACGTTCTGTCTGGCAACGACCATTACGGCATCTGCATGCTGTGCAAAAATCTGTGCATCTCCAATCATTCCAGATGGTGGGGTATCGATAATGACGTAATCCACAATCTTACTGCAGGCTTCTATAAGAACCGGAAGCTGTCTGTTTCCAAGCATCTCTGTAGAAGCAGAATAGGACACCTTTCCACCTATAAATCCAAGCCGCTTACGCTCCGTATTTAACAAAATGTTATTGGCACCTGTTCTGCCATTTAAGAACTCTCCAAGCTCATTTTCTTTTTTCGGACTCATTCCCAATAACAGATACTGTGCAGGGCATCTGATATCGCCATCAATCAAAATGACTCTCTTGCCTTTTTTCGCAAGTGTGATTGCAAGATTCCCTGCCACGGATGACTTTCCTTCATTCTCACAGACACTCGTAACTACCAGGATCTTACCGTTGATCTTTGACATATGGTATTCCACCCTGGCCGCAAGCATCTTAAAGCTTTCCACGAACCGGAAGCTTGCCAGAGGATTATCCACCAGAACTGCCTTCTTCCGGTGCTTGATCCATTCCTTTATCGTCTTATACTTCCATTCATAACTAATCGCTCCAAGACTTCTGGCATCGAGCTTTTTCTCTACTTCTCTTTCCTGCTTCACCGTATTATGCATATAAGACCAGATAGCAAATAACAGTATGCAGACAGCCATTCCCAGGAAGAATCCCTTCTTTGCCATCTCACCGTTGCGTGGTGGATTGACCGGTGCATACGGAATCTTCGGATCTTCCAAAACATCAAGCACTGTCGTTCCAACTGTATAATAAGAAATGCTGGTGTAGTTGTCCATCACCGTTTTGATAATATCAATCGAATCCTTTGGCGAATGTGCAGTAACAGAAAGGGTCAGCATATTCGTTCCCTTTACAACATTGGCACTGATATCCGCATCAAGCTTATCCATATCCAATTTTTCACAGATTGTCTTCTTCATAATCGTACTTTCCAGAATCTTCTGGAATGTTTCTGCCATCGAATTGGCAGAAGAAAGATTATTGTATGCATTGGCATTCTCTCTGGATGTGATAACAAATGTTGCCTGTGTACGATAATTCGGAACATATATCATGCTGCTTGCCACATAAAAAAGCATTGCACCGGCCAGCGCTCCAAACAGGATGACCCACCAGTTTTTTAAAATATCACAAACCAATGAAATCGGTTCAAATTCTGTCTCCGTCTGTGCGGATGCATTCTCCCGATTATTTTCCATCTTCATTTCCCTCCACAACTACAAACATCTTTGTCACAGCCGTCGGAATTCCATCTCCGGTATACGAAAATTCTACCGGATATACTCCAGGCTCATTGTAATCCACCTTCGAATTCACACTAATCGACTCCATAACACTGGGATCTTCATTATACTGTGTAATCAGCCCATTCTGTTCCAGTCCGACCACATAACACATCGGATCTATCATATTTCCAACAGTTGTATAAACAATATACTCCGATAACGCCGGATATTGCTTTATACTTTCATTCTCATTATCCGTAATCGTAATCTCAAACGATACCGAACAGACATCTCCCGCACTGTTGCTTACCTGTGCCGTAACCGGATAATCTCCCGGCTGCGGATTATACAGGCTGTCATTCATTGAAAGCTTCACCTGGCTGGTCAGGTCTCCATCGAGACAGTCTGTTGCACTCAGATAAGATACAAAGTCTGTATTCGCCACTTCTGCCGCGCTACATCTTGGTGCATGAAGCATCTTAATCCGTGGTGGCGTATAATCATTATATTTCACCGTTCTTTTTAACGTTCCCATCTGGTTCGATTTATCAAAAACGACATAAGTGACCGTGCGTTCATTACCCGAAATAAAATGAGAGATAGAAGAAATACGAACTTCCTTCGTCAAATCCCCATCCCTGTTATCCGTAGCCTTAATTCCCTTCATCAGTGCCTCTTCCTGATTCTCATTGACACTGAGTACAAGCTCATCATCACTACAGGTAATCACCGGAGGCACATGGTCTTCCACCATCTTTTCCTTTATTAAAAATCCAACGAATACCGCACATGCCAACACAAATATCAGACATATGGCTCTTCTCAATCTAATCATGTTTTCTCCTTTAATCAAAATAGTATGGTAAAAATGGAAGCGGCTCCAATTCAAGTACCGGCTTATCCTGACAGATTCTGCCGGGATTGTCTCGAAACAGCACATCCAGATGCCGCTTTGAACAACATTCACTAAGTGCTTCATACGCATCCATCAAAAAAGGCGTCCGCTCCACCGCGCTGTGTGCATCACTTGCCACAACCGATACCAGATGGTGACGAAGCAGGCGGTATGATGTCTCCATTGCCGACTCACCAAACCGTCCAAGAAAACTTCCCTTATTGACCTGAATGGCATATCCCTTCTTCCTCCACTGATATACAATCTGCGGATCATCCTGCACAAAATAATAACGCTCCGCATGCGCAATCACAGGCTTTGCACCAACTTCCCTTACCTTACCAAGAAGCCTCGTTGCAAAGTCCGGATCCTCATCAAATGCAAACTCCATCAGAATATAATGGCTCTGATTGATCGTCATTACCTTTCCATCTGCCATCTGCCGTGGCAGATCCTCTGTAGAAAATGCCTCCATCCCCGGAAAAAGCCTGATTGGAATCTTCTCTTCCTTAATCGCCCTTGCGGCCTGATTAAACGTATTCACATAATGCTCTCCAAATGCATTATCATACAGTCCCGGAATATTAAAATGCGGTGTTGCCACAATTTCTGTTACTCCGCTCATAGCAGCCATCCTTGCCATCTCTATCGTATCTACAATATCTACTGCTCCATCATCCATCCCCGGCAGGATATGCGTATGTATATCAATCATTTTACCACTCTCTACCTTAAAAATCCATTGCCATTTTTGCAGCTTCCTCTTCCGAAAGCTCTGTCACCCTGGTATCCATCACCCGGTATACCCGTCTGCACATATTTAACACACTTGGTCTGTGCGTTGTAACAATACATGTTTTGTTTGGTTTCTGTGTCATAATATTGCGAAGCACCCTGCGCTCCGTCTCCACATCCAGTGCGGAAGTAGCCTCATCCAACAGCAGCACCGGCGCATCTCTTAAGAGTGCCCTTGCAATCGACAGCCTCTGTGCCTGCCCTTCCGACAGTCCACGGCCACGCTCGCCCACATTGCTATTTATCGTGTCCGGACGCTTCTTCACAAAGTCCCACGCACACGCAATCTCCAATGCTTCTATCATCTCTTCCTCTGTCGCATCTTCCTTTACCATCCGCAGATTCTCTGCGATGGTTCCCGACAGAATCGTATTGCCCTGCGGAACATATGCAAACAGGTGTCTCGTCTCTGCATTTAGTACCACTTCCATGCCGCCTGCCGCAGACATCACTGCCTGCCCGCTCTGCGGATGAATCAGCCCCAGAAACAGACGGATTAATGTCGTCTTACCCTCTCCGGAAGGACCCACCAGTGCAACAATCTCACCCGGTTTTGCCTCAAACGAAGAATCTTTGATCACACGCTCTTCCTTCACATAAGAAAAATCCACATCCCGCAAAGAAATGGAAAATCCATCTGCCGCATACGCATCAAGCACCGAACTCTCTGTAATATGTACTTCCTTCGGAAGCTCCACAAGCTCACGAATACGGTGCGCCGATACTGAACTATTTAAAAATGTCGGAACAATCGTCACCAGATTATTAAAGGCCGCCGACAGATTGCTTCTCTGCTGCAAAAACAATGTCATCGTACCATATGTAATATCATGCGTCCACAACCGGAACAGACAATATCCAAATGCAATAAACTGCACGACCATTCCAATACCCTGCAGAACTGCATTCGTCTTAATCGTAAAATAATTATACTTCAGGCTGTCATCCCGAAACCGCTTCTGCCACCATCTCATCTTCTTACTATAATGCGGCGTAATACCAAAAGATTTGATCGTATCAAAGTTATAAAACGTCTCGACCTCAAATCCCATCAGCTTACTGCTCGTCTCGAGCACCTTCTGGCTAAAGTCCCTCTGCTTCTTCAACACCGTCCGTGACAACAGAAGAAGAAACGGCGCACTGCCAAGCGCAATCAGAGCCATCACCCAGTCATAATGCAGAATGACCATAAATGTCGCCGCCAGCTTATAAAGTGCAATGATAATCGTCGGAAGCCAGCTGATGGCATTGCTGCTGATCGTACGAATATCGCCATTAAAACGATTCAGAATGTCTCCATTGCTATACTTACTGATCTCCATCCAGTCCGCATCAATAATCTTATCAAAAATATCCGCCTGAATATCATTGTTAATATCAATACTAAGCTTCGTGGAAACCCGGTTGATCAGGCTCTCAAACAACAGACTGAACACCTGTCCGCCAACCATCACAAGAAACAGCACTGCAAGCTTACTCGTCTGATAACCCGTAATGATATCGATCAGATACTTACTCGCCACACTGCTCGCAAGTCCAAACGACGTACTTAAGATTCCCAGCACAACATAAAACAGAATCGCTCCCTTATACCTTGCGCTATACCCAAGAATCCATCTCCAGTCCTCTAAAATCTCCGAAAATGTACCATCTTTCCATCGTTTCTTTAATATTCTGACCGATTCAAAATGTGTCTTCTTCTCTCTCATGATCTGCCTCCTCTAAAAAGAAGCTTCGTATAAAGAGCCATCACCGGTCTTCGAAGCGGAATCATATGCAGCCACACATGACGAAAGATCTCCCACCAGAAGTCCCCCGGCTGTATCGTCTTTCCCTTTCTTATAACTTTCGTCACAACCGCAAATATCTGTTCCCCTGCGACCGGTCCCTCAATCATACACTGCGCATCACCCACGATATAATACCCATCCGGCTTCACATGGTGAATCCTGTGCATGATATACTGTCCGTTTCTTCTTTTAAAGAACACCATATCGCCCTTCTTCAGTTTTGCCTCCGGCTTCCGAAAGAAGATCGTATCACGCTCATGAATCAGAAATGGCGCCATACTATTTCCCGCAATCCGCATGCTGACTTCCCGTCCATCATCCGTCAATTGCTTCAGAACCGACACATATTCTCTTGTATCTATCACTTTCATATATCTGTCCCCTAATCTATCACATGATACTTCCGAAGAAGTTCCACACGATTCTTTCCAATCTCTAAACTACTCTGATCCTCTGTATGCTTCCCGTTTGCCGCATATCCAAACAGCCGCATCACCCATGCCGCCGGAAGCAGCCACGGATACTTACAGAGCCACACATAACGCCCCTTCATATAAGAAACACCCGGAAACAACGATGACCAAACCGACGATGACGTCGCCTTTTTGCCTCTCCTAGCAGCTTCCAGCGTCATATTCGCGCTGTGCCTTCTCGCCATCGTGCTCCCGCCATACACACCGCCTTCCAGCAGATCCACAAGAAGCGGCATACAGTCCACACTCTCCTGCGTATCATCCACATATCCGGTTTTCTCCCAGGAGCATCCCAGATACTCTCTGCCAATCTTTGCCAGAGCACTGAAAAATGTATCCATCCGAAGCTGTGCAAGCTTATCCTGAATCTCTCTCCAGTCAATCCGCGTCGTGTAATGCTTTGCCATCATCACCATATCACAGACCTGTCTGATCCCAAATCCACTATGTAAAAAATGCTTAAAGCTATGGCAGATCAGATAAAACATATGGTCCGTCGGCGAAAGTGTCTTAATATCCACTCCCTCAATATGCTCACAAATGCATCTGTCAAATGCCCCTGCAAACTCCTGGTTCAGATGACCATATGCACCCTCGCCTTCTGCAAACAACGAAAAGTGAAGCTCTATGTATACCTGATTTATCGGATTCCGATATGGAATCTCATACGGCAGATCCTTAGGATCCAGCTCCTGCCTCTTATATCCTTCCTCTAACAAAATGCGGTCAAAGGTCTCAAACTCTTCCTTCCTAAGCAGCAGATCTTCATCCGCTGATATCCGAAAGTCCGGCTTTTCATAAAAAGACCGGCAAATCAGCCCCTTCACAACAAGCGGATATACCCCTTCCTTCTGAAGCTTCTGATACAGCTCCAGAAAACCAGCCGTCCTTTGCACCTGCAGCATCACTTCCGCAATCGCACTCTTCTTCCACCTCGCAGCAAGTGGCGCATTCTCCTCTAAAAGAAGCACCGGATCCCTCCGGATCATCTCATATATAATTGCTAAAATCTTATGCATCGCAGCAAGGTCACACAGCTCCTTTAGCTGTGAAAACCTTTCCGGAAGATGGTATTCCTCATCCCCCTGCATAAAGCACCGAAGTGCCTGTAACAGCTCTTTTTGTGTATTCGTCATCATACCCCTGTTTCCTGTTTCTGGTATTCTTTCTCCATCTCTTCTAGGAACACCTCTGTCTGCCGGCACAAATACTCCGGCTTCTTATAACTGCATCCGCCCCCTTCGGCAATCGTAAGCGCCCCGCACATCATACACGCAAAACGCTTCTTGCAGTTCTTGCATTCCGATGGCAGCAAAATCTCATCCGTCGCCTGGTAGATCGACTTCCATGCATCCGAAAAACCAATCTCAAATGGTCTGGCTACCGGCTCATTCATCATGCCGCAAGGCGTCATTCGCCCGTCCCATGTCATCCAGAACGACGACCGTCCCGCCATACATCCCATCTTCTCATCCGGAGTGCGCTCACACTCTTCCTCACCGCCCATAAAGTCATCTCTTCCTTCATGGAGTGCCTTTAACCGAATCGCAAGCTCCTCCTTAGACAGGCGGTACATATCCGCCTTCGCCCTCGCCTTTCCGGCCTCTTCTGCTGTAAAACGCACCTCATCATCCGTCACGCCGTCCTTCGCACTACGTACCGGCGGGAACATATAAGTAGCCGCATTCACCTGAATCTCCCTGCTCTTACCAAATGCAAAGATATCCTCCATATCATCCAGATTGTACTTCGTAAAGCTCGCATTGATATTCACAAAAATGCCCGCATCGTGCATCAGATCAATCGCCTTCGTAGCTGCATCATATCCGGTCGGATGTCCACACAGCTTTTTATAAGTCTCATTTCCACCACCATAAAGTGTCACATTCACCTTCATCGGCGGATCCTTCTTTAACCACTCCACGGTCTCCTCATCAATCAATGTCGCATTCGTATTAATTGAGATGAGTAACCCCAGCTTCTTTAACTCTGTATAAATCTGTCTAAAATCTTTTCTAAGAAATGGTTCCCCGCCCGTCAGCAGCAAGAAGAGCATTCCCTCTTTTGCACAGGCTTTTCCCATCTCAATCCATTCTTCTGCTGTATACTCTCTTCCCCTTGCCCGCATCTCTGCTTCACTCATTCGAATGTAACACATCCTGCAATTCATATTGCATCTCGGTGTCAATTCAAATGTACCGGAAAGCGGCACTTTATTGTGTGCCGCCTTCTGATACAGATATTTTCTAAGCTGCGCCTGCATTGGTGCTTGTTGTTTCTTCATGAACTTATTCCCCAATCTCTTTTAATTCTCAAGTATCTGTACTCCCATAATCTGACTGCTGTCCGGATTAAAATGTGCCGCAACTGCCTCAGCTTCCTTGCCTGCACCCACATTTTCAAATGGTGTACGGTAAGTAATTCCGCCAAAATAAGCGCCGCCAATCTGCATATACTTATAATATACATAAACGGTCTTAAGCTCTTTGTCCGTCTTATTCTTCAGCGTAATCTTTCCATTCTCTGTCTTTAACTCTACTTTATCCTCTTCGAGCGTCGGCTGATCCATATATCCCGTAGCCGCATTGCCATATGTATAAGTATCATTATCTGAAAACTCCCGCTTATTGCTCTCAAGTACCAGCGTAGAAGTTCCCGCCGGAAGATTCGTCACCTTAAAACTCGCCGTCTCATTGCTATTTACCTGAAAATCAATCAGCGCCACCTGAAGCATCTGGTCAGAATTGTTCGTAATCAGCATCGCTGTTACGTTCTTTGTCGCCTCGTCACTTCCATCTTCTATAAAAGAACCGGAATAAGCACCGATGGACTCAACCGTGAGGTTCGGATCGGAAAGGACGATTTGCTCTGATTTTTCCGTCTCCTTAGAATCATCGTTTTTGTCAGAGTCATCCTTTTCTTTTGTGTCTTCTTCCTTCTTGTCTTCTACACCTACTTTGGCTGAATATCCCTGAATCTTACTAACATCTAGTGTATCCTTTCCAGGTTTAACAATTTCATATTCGTTGGTTTCTTTTGTTTCTTTCTGTGAAGAACTCTTATCTGCCTTTAATGCAAAAAGTATTACAACTCCCACCACTATTATAGCTACTGCAACAGCAATTATATTCCCTAATTTCTTTTTCTGTTTCATCGCACCCTCCATTTATCTCATCTTTTTATCTTTTACTATAAACTATCTTCCAATAAATTACAACCTATCCCTCAAAATCTCCTTAAACTTAGAATAGTGAGAGTGCACTCCACCCTCACTAATCTACATTCTTTGTTTTATTGTTATCTTATAACTCTTTTAAAATTTCGTTTTTCACCGTATTTATTGCGTCCTGATCCGGGCGACAGGAGAGATGGTAAATGGGAATCTGACACGCTGCATCCATCAAAAGATCTGTCATCTTTTCCATATACTCTTTATTCCATGTATTCATCAATGTTTCTCGGAACAATGGTAGAAATGCTTCTCGCCCACGTAATCTGCGAATTACGTTATCAGGTCCCTGATCTATTACAACAATCGCCTTAATTGGTGCCGACTCATTTCGATATATGCCAGATGAACCGGCATAAGGCGAGCCAAAACCGTAATATTTGCCCTCTATTTTCCTTATAATCGTTCGGTCTCCATTATAGATATCTGCATCCTCATATTTCTTCCATAGGTCAGCCTGAGTGGATTTGCCTGTTCCGGATGGTGCTGTGAACAGGATACCGTTGTTTTGCCATGATATGAAGGATGAATGGAGGATAAAGCCTTGATGATTGATAAGGACATTTTCAAACGCAAGATAATTCCAAATATTAGTACGCACAAAAATCTCATGTTCTGTTTCCATTTCTTTAGGTATAGACAACGTAATATCAGCCTTTTCGTTTTCTGAATACAAATATGTTTCTAATATTTTTTCATTAAACGGTAATGTTTTTACTCGAATATATGTGTCATCCTTATTTATAACTCTAAAATCTTGCTTATTTACTACACATTCATTTCCTAGCTTCATCTGCCCTATTCTTATTTTATATACTACACTTACTTGACTTGTTTGCTCTATTTTAAATGGTATAAGCTGTTCTCCCACAAATACTGGTATTCGGGAACTCACAAGCAGATTAAGTTTTGCTACATTAAAATAATACTTATACATCTTAACTCCTTAAACACAAATAGTGAGAGCAATAAATTGCCCTCACTATGTTTAATTTCTCTAATCCCTATGAAGAGAAAACAACCTGTGTACTTGCTGAAGTATGGTAGCATAATTGAGTTCCATCATAGATAAATTCAGAACCATCCGTAAGAGGTTTTTGACATTCCTCTTCCAGTGTAAAGTAATGTGCAAATTTTAAATCTTCTACACTTACCTTCATACCATTTGCATACTCAAGACTACATCCTGCGATATGTTCAGATAATGTAAAATCTTCAATAATCACACATGGCTTTTTATATGTTTTTTTCATCATATTCATCTCCTTTTTAGCGTGTCACGTTCATTGTCGTTGAAATATATTCCTCCGACTCTACTCCGTTAACAACATATCGAATCTGAACTGGGAAATTTCCTATTGCATTTGGAGCTTTAAAGGTCAACCAGTATTTATTTTCTACGCTACTGTCCTTTGTCGTTTTTACTGAAATAGCTGTCTTTTTTCCATTTGCATTTACATAATACATTGTAAACTTTGGCTCTTCTGTTCCAAAGACATCCTTGCTCAAGACAACCGCATGATTGGCTGTATACCACTGTCTTCTTGTCAGGTTAAGCTTATCAACAGAAACAAATACTTTTTCCTGTGTTGCTGATTCCGTTTCAATGTATGTGCCCACAATTTCATTATCCTCTAAAGGATTTGTGATGGTATATCCTTTGTATTTCAGATTTGTAAATGACAAACATACATTACCATCAAATGCATCAATATTTCCTAATATAACAACAAGATACTTATTATCAGCCAGTTTGATACAGTTCTCTACTGGAATCTTATAATACATTGCTGTACTTGAGCTGACCGTTGCAATCTCTTCTACATCATCTTTTTCACCATTCCATATCTGAAGTGGAAGTGATGCATCCTGTGCTACAGCTCCTGAGTTGTCTGTATTAGATAATTTTGCCTCAATCTGAATCGTACTGTCGGCTCCCGGTGTACCATTTGCTACAAATGCTATCATCGCATTATCATCCAGATACATTTCATTATTTGGTCCTGCATGAAGGTATGTAAGCAATGACTTCGTTATACCTGCCCCTTGTGTCTCATTATTTTCTACTCTTGTAGCTCCCATAGCTGCAAAAGCCAGTTTCTCGCCATATGTCAGTAATGCTGCTTTTGCTCCTTCGATTGTCTGACTGGTTATGGTTTCTCCGGTTTCTTTGTTTTTGATACAACTTTCTGTAATATCTGCATTTGGTCCGATTACGAGGTCACCTATCTTGGTGATGGTTACATTCTTTTCATTTGCAATGTAATTGCTGTCACCTGTTGTTCCCATTGGATTGTAGATACGGACACCATCCAGATATACAACACTAGATTTTGTAGTTGCTTTTACACCCAGCGTAATCTGGTAAGTACCATAATCAAGTCCTTCTTCATGAATGACTGGTATCTGGTATAAGTCACCATTTGCATAATAGGTATCAACAGAAACTGTTTTCACCAAATCAAATTTTTCACCATTCTTTTTCTCAATGATACATACAATACCTGCTGTATCTGACGTTCTTGCAATAATATCGAATCCAGTTCCCTTGAATGTAAAGCTTGCTGTTGTGTTATAACTATCAGCCGTCATCTTTGTAGAGCTTCCAGCGCTGTCACCCGTTCCTGTCGTATACGCATCGTCATGTCCATACTGTTCTGTCTGTCCATTGCTCTGTTTCAATGTCAATGACGTTCCTTGTGGATCTGTTTTTCCAGTGTAAACAATCTTTGTTGTTCCATCTTTAGCTTTGAAGTCATCTTCATAGTAAACAACGCTTGCCGGCATTACTGTAACATTTGCTGACATTACAACACCATCTTCTGGAGTCGTCACTTCTGTCTTACCTTTACCAAATACTGTTGCATCATATGAAGCAGTTTCCTCCTTATCCATAAATTCTGTTGGATTAAACTCAACTGTTCCTTCGCTCAACTTCGCACCAGGTAATTTATTTTCTTCATCATCTTTCAGCTGCGTTAATGCTGTACCTGTTGGTCCAGTAATAGTACTCTGTGTTAATTTATCTGTTGTTAATTTTGTAAATTTAGCAGTTCCATCTGGCACATTTTTGTTAAACAGGTTATCATTCTGGAACATGCCTACTCCATGTGTTGTATCTGCCAGATCTGACTTCAAGCCATAATCAAAGACATACACATCATTTGAAACAGCATATGAATATACAGTAATTGTACCACTCACATCACCCTTTGCGTTTTTGCCTGTGTAGGATGCTGTGTATTTTTCATTTGGAGTTTTTGCATTAAATCCAGTTGTTTTGTCATAAGTAAGATCAGTTGATGAACAATTCACTTCATAATCACTTGTAACTTCTTCTGGTCTATATGGTGTATCCTTTTTTGCTTCAACATAGATAACTTTATTAATTTCTTCACTATGTGTCTTATTTGTTACAGATGCTTCTTTCTTTTGATCAGCTTCAATTGTACCAGTTACATTAGATTCTGTTTCCTTTACCCATGTATCGCCTTCTTTTGGTGCATCTTCTGTAATCTGATAAGTAGCACCTGCTGGAATACCTTCAAATGTAACTGTTTCACCAGCAGATAACTTCAGATATCCATCTGTTGCTGTTTCAGTCGTTCCTGTACTTGATTTATTTGATGTATATGCAAGATTATAAGCTGAATAATTTTCTCCACCATTCAGATCCACTAAAACTTTAAATCCAAACCTTGCTCCTTCTGGTGCTTCACCTGTATAATTCTTTGTCAGAGTCAATGTACCTGTCCTTGGTGTATTAACGAAGTTTACATTGTAGTTTGCCTTGCTAAATTCATCAACATTTTTACCAAATGTAAATTTTGCAAACTTGTTATCGCCACTTTCTACTGGTTTCTTTTGTTCTTCTCCTGTTTTATCTAAATCTGTAACATACCAATTGGTTATATAATTCTCATCCGCTGTCTCAGTAATGTTGATACGTTCTCCCGGTTTAAATGCATCTGTTCCATTAGCATTTTCGAATGAATTTGCATACTGTTTATCCTTTAATGTAATCTTTCCATCTTCTCCTACTTGTGCAGAATATGTAGTTGTACCATTGTAGAATGAATAGTTTACATTAGATACAGTTGTTAAATTTTCATCTGATGTACCTTTTTCCATTTTGAAATCAAATGTATCATTATTAGCTGCTGCAGTCTGTAAACCTTTATTTACATTCTTTGTATCAACCTGCTTACTTACACTAAGACCTGAAGGAAGTGGGTTGATTGTAAACTGAATCTTCATATTTGAATCGTACATACCACGTTCCATATAGAACATTGTAAGTGTATGAACTTTTGAAGGATCCTGAAAAGTTTTTGCATAGTCACTACCATATTCATCAAACTTCAAAGTTGCACTAGCTGTAGGTACTGTAGAACGCTCCTCTGCATTGTTACCAGCCCATAAATAATTTTTCAGTCCCACATTCTGATAACTACCACTCCTATTACTTACAACATTATCGCTCATCTGTTCTGCAACAGTAGATGCCTGTGCTGCATTGGTTACTGTTGCTGTCAAATTCTTAAAGTTAATAGAACCTTCTGCCTTTGCATGAGAACCACCCATATCAAGAATCAGCTTTCCATCAAGGAATACCCACACATCATCGTCACCTGTGAAATCAAATGTGATTGGTTCTCCATTTTTCTCTCCGTCAATGGTACCATTTTCATTAATTGTAAATGGAATGGTAAACTTTGTACCAAAGCCATAGTTTTTATTTGCCTGAATATTTGCATCTGATTCTTTATTGAATGGGTAATATCCTCTAGTATTATCTTTATTAATAACAGCATTGTCACTCTGCATAAGTTTCTTATTGTTTAGATTATCCCAATCAATATAGACTGCCTTATCAGTTGCAGAATCATATGAATAAGTTGTAACAGAATTCTTTGTACTTTCCGTAAATGGGAACTGATAGTCAGAGAAGTATTGCATTACCGGCTGATCACCGATTTTTGCATCTTTTGACTCAGCAAATTTCTTTGAGAAAAATGGGAGTTCTGTTCCATCTAATCCCATAAGTGCACCACCTGTACCTAACTCATTTTTAACAAGTCCCTGTACGGATGCATTCACATTCAGGTTCTGTTTATCCGAACTATTTTGTCCCAAGGTGGTATTACCTAATGCAACATTGGCTGTAGAATTCCATCTTGATAATGGTTCATATCTGTTACTTCCAATTTCACTTCTTCCAACACGGTTATTGGTAAATAACAATGCACCTACATACAGTGGAATTGTATCTTTATTTTGACCAAAATGACTAGAAATTATAGAGTTGAAGTATGAGAATGCAACTCCACGATTTACGTTCATGTCATCCAGAAAATCACCTTGGTTATCTTTACTATAAATCTTTGGATCCTTCTTTTTATCAATACGAGAATCATTAAAGTAATCTACCAAATCAGCTTTTGCATAATATGTACCGTCAGTTTTTGGAGTATCGCCGCCTCCGGAACAATTGCTCCATGTACCACCTGTCTTTTTACCTGTATTTTTTTCAAATTCTGCACTTGTCAGCGTAAACATAGGATTTGCAAAAGTGGACCATGGAATCACATTATCATTTGTCTGGTTTGACTTATCATTGGTGTTCGAAAATTCATTACTTGTCAGGAATATAACATTTGCATACTTCTTTGTAAATGTATAGGAAAATACATTTGGATCTCCTGTTGAGTCCATATGCTGGACTCCGGAGTGGTCTGATCCATCATTATATCCATATACATAGAAGTTTTTAGCATCATCCCATTTCGGATCACCCAAGTTTAAACCTTTTTTGTAGTAAACCGTGGTTGAGTCTGGGGTATCGCCTTGCTTTAATGTCTCCGCCGCTTTTACGGGCTGTACTTGTTGCACAGGTATCACGCTAACCACCATCAAGATGGTAAGGATGATTCCGAGCAACCGTTTCTTAAATCTTTTTCTCATACTTTCCTCTCCCTTCCCTTTAAATTGAGTATGATTAATAGGTTATTCCTACTGCTACGTGAAAACATAGTTTTAGCAATAGATTTATTCTAAAATATTCTAAAGTTTTTTTGATGAAAATACAATAGGTAAATCGTCTCAAAAATGTTATATTTTGTATAATTTGTAGATTTTTTTATATATAATCTAAAAAATTTGATATGATTTGGTAATTTTCCTACTATACATATTAAGCCATCTTAAAAAATAAACATTGAGACTCGTTTTCTCATACACCTCTATTTCAATATCCCAGCCTCTTTAATGCGGTCCAAAAATTCCTGCACATCCGCCTTCACAGTCTCCTCATCGGCATCGTACTCATCCAAAATGCCCTTCACAATATTTTCAAATGTCGTCTCCTCCTGCAGCATCTTCCAGATGGAAACTCCCACTTCATTGACCGTTATCATTCCGTTAAAATCAAGCACCGTTTTACCGGTTGGGATAATCACATAATCTCCTGCAATTTCTCTTAATACAAATCCTTCGTCTACTCTCATCTTTTCTCCTCATTCTTTCTAGGATATTTCGTCTTTCTTCCTATATAATATAGCATGTCTGCTTCGCATCATCAAGTTTGAGTTGATTTCTCAATCTCCACCACAGCCACCTCCGGCAGATTATTCAACCTCGGCAACGGCTCGTTGGCGCTTCCAAGCCCACTCGACACGAACAGATGCAGCCTCTCCTTCTCATACATGCCATGCACATACTTTGGAAAATATCCCTGGTCTCCGCCAAACACTCCCCCCGCAAATGGCACGACTACCTGTCCACCGTGGTCATGTCCGCTCACAACCAGATCCACATCCCACACCGACGCCGCATCTCCAAATATAAAGGAATCCGGTCTGTGCGCCATCATGATCTTCAAACGGTCCGTATCCTGAAAATCCATCAGAAAATTCTTCACATCCTCCGGTGCCGCAGCCGCCGAATCCTTTCCATCCGCTCCAAATGCATAGGAAAACATCCCCCCAATCCGCAGCTTCGTCCCGCGAATATCCACATCTACATACTCCTTATCCAGAAAATGTGCTCCCGCCTTCTCAATCTCCTTCGGAAATTTCCAGTCCGTCTTCGCCATATAAGACTCCTCATGATTGCCAAGTGAATAGCACACCGGCGCCAGCTTACTAAGCTGCTCCACCAGCTTCACCACAACCGTCGACTCCGTCGAATCCTGATTCACAAAATCCCCCACCATCAAAATAATATCCGGCTCCTGCTCCCGAATCTTCTCCACCAGCTTCACATTATCCTTTCCAAACTCGTGCTCATGCAGATCCGAAATCACTACCGCCCTCACCGGGTCCACAGCCTTGTCCGTCTCATACGAAAATGTCCTGACCTTCAAAACATTGTATGACAAAAAGATGCTCGCAGCCGTGATAAGCGCAATGAGGAGAATGAGTGAAATTGTTATCTTTAAATACTTGTGTTGTTTCATGGTGATCACCTTCTTGCGTGAAACTTTATTTCAATATTTTACCACAATCAAGGCAGTTGTGCATCTGTTATAACCAATTTACTTTTACATAATCCCCCTATTTTGTAAGCGATGAAGCCCCGTCCTACTGCCAATGCCTGCAATTATCTCAACAAAAGAGGAAGCAACCTCCGCGTTCTCGCCCAAAGATTGCTTCCTCTAATTTACATTTCACTACAATATTAGCTCACAAGCCATTTTTTTACAGTTTCCTCATCAAAATCCACACATTCAGCTATATCTTCTATTGAGTGACCTTTTTTCTGAAGTTTTAAAGCAGTTACTTTTGCCTGACGAATTCTGCCTTCTTCTCTGCCTTCATTTTTCTGTTCTTCCCATGCCTTACACATATCAATCACCTCTTCTTTCTCATCTATGTCTATATCCGTTCATGCAAAAATCTATCGCTTGGATAATTATCATATTCAATTTCAATTTTTACATCAAATCCACCACTACTATTTCCGGTATATTGTTAAATCGCGGAATCACTTCTGTTGTTCCCAATCCACGCGACAGCACCAGATTCTTTGTCCCATCATCCGAGGTATAAACGCCCTCCAGCTTTCCGGGAAACCATCCAAAGTCCGGTGCGTACATCCCACCGATAAACGGAAGTATCACCTCTCCGCCGTGGACATGACCAGAGAATACACAGTCAATGTCCCATTCGTTGATTCCATCGTTAATCAGCCAGCATACCGGCATATGTGTCAAAAGTACCGTATAACGATCCGTATCCTGAAATTCGGAGAGAAAAGCACACTCCTCCGGATCGGCTTCGTTGGTTTCCAAATACCTCGCTGGCAGGCAATATCCATAGATACCGCCGATGCGGAGCTGCTGGCCATTTACCTCAGTATCTACATACTCTCTCTCAAGAACCGTTGCTCCCGCCTGCTCATAGAGAGCCTTGATGTCCGTGTTATAGCTTTGCTGATATTCGACCTCGTGGTTGCCAAGGGATACATAGACCGGAGCGATCTGGCAAAGCGCTGAGATTGAGTCGGTTGCAATGGAAGTATTTTCTTCGCCGGAGTTTAGCTGATCACCGGTAATCAAAATCAAATCCGGGTTCTGCTCCTGCACCAACGCAATCAAATCCGCATTATTATCGCCAAAGGTGCTGTTGTGGAGATCGGTAAGCTGCACTATGCGAATATCTGATACAATCCGGTTGGAGCAAATCTCATATTCCGACAAGCCTAAGCTATACTTTGACCGAAACAGACTGATTCCAGGCACTCCCAGCAAAATAAGCCCTATAAACAATATGTTTTTCCATTTCCACCTCTGCATCATTCAACATTCCTCACCTTTATTAGAAAACAACTGCGTCCTGCTCCACTTTTTCCAGCATGATTTCCTGCCCCATGATTGCAGCTGCATCATCCATGAAATCCCTATCAGATACGGACTCCACCAATTCGCTTATGGCAGCCGGGTAATAAAGACCCGCTGTGCTCTCATATGCTTTCTCCTTAAAAAACAGACCATATATCATCGAAACAACAACCGTCAGTAATACTGCGACAATATAAATTTTCCAATGACCGCGCACAAACCTTATGTAGATCATAACATCCTGTTTCTCATTGCTATTTATGGTATTTTCCCCTGCATCCAAAGTCTGGTATTTTCACTCCTTTTTATAAATCCGTGAGGCACATTGTCAAGTATTATGATACAACATCACGCATCACCTTTCATCGCATCAACATCTTATGTGAGCAACAATCGTTAACAGTGTTAACAGTGCCTGCCCCTTTCTACTTCTAAATCCTTCGACTTTTATTCAGCATTATCTTATAAATGCCCCCGTTCATTCTGAATAGCTTCCGTCTTTCTCCCTAAAAACACACCAACTTTCTTTAATTATTGTACCAAATCATGGCAGATGTGCATCTGTTATAACCAATTTACTTTTACATAATCCCCCTATTTTTCCTGATATTTTTCTTTTTTGCCGCAAACATCAGCTCTTCTCTTATTATCAAAAGTTTCATTCTTTTTCATCGTGAGTGCCAATACTCTAATTCCATGCAAACGATCTGTTCTTACCTTTTCTATCGCAAATAATCTCATGCAGCTTCAGTATTACCACAGAGACTGCTACACAAACTGCAATCATTCCCCCAAACATCAGCACTGGATACTGCAATCTCTGTATTGCTCCAATAAATATATATAAGTAGAAAAACATATGTGTCAACCAAATATTAGTTGAGTGTTTTCCTAGAAATAACCATATTTTTTCTGCTATTTTCCCTTTTTCCCACAGATTAAATAAAACAAAAACGGCTAGTCCATAAAATGGCATGATAAATGCCTTTTGCAAACAATAAGTTATAATACTTATCGTCAACATCACAAATAAGACCACTGGATTTTTCCCTTTTTGTATAAAGGAACTTTCTTTTACTTTTGTAAATAGCTGCATCTTTGCACAAAGCATACCAAAAATATAACAAGTAAGGACTGATCCTGTCAGATTATTGTATTGCATGATCATCCAGTCTGATATTTGATTTTCGCTTGATAATCCATATCCAAAATGATTTAATACATATTTTATCAGATAAAATCCCGAAACAAAAAGAAACATTCCAATACTATTCACTTTTTTTGTTATCTTATACAATATAGGTGATAGCATAACAAGAATCAAATAGGTATCCACGTACCACCATGCCCCATTATATGATGTACTAATAAAGAACATGTTTCCAAAAAATTCTTTCCAGGAACCTGGTACCCTCTGATCCGTTCCTGCAACAACTCCTATAACTGCAAACAGAATACAAACAATCCAGAAGTTTATTAAAAATTTTATTATCCTATTGCAAATTCGTTTCTTGCTTAATCCATCACTCTCCCCCCCAATTTATAATGTGCATATCCACTACAAATAGAGTAAAGCGGGATACAAATTTCTGACAACCAACCCAATATGTACACTGCTGGCGTTGTGGAATTCAGCCAAAGCAATGGGGTTCCATACACATCGGTTCCTAATCTGCAAAACAAATGCAGTGAAACCATCGTGAGAATTGCGAGTCCCTGTGTCATTTTAATATCTTTTCTTGTCAGTTCCATTTTCTTCTCTTTTCTTTACCTTGTATTCTACAAAAACTTTACTAATCCCCACTTCTCGAATCCACTCAAGCAATATTCCTGCCATAAAAATCACGCAAACTGCTCCTATGGCTCTTATAATAAATATACTAAAGTCATTTGTATATTCTGAGAGTCTTATCCACTTGTCCCACAGAATATCTCGAATTTGCGAATTTTCGTGCAATAAATAAACACCAAACGACAACCTTGCTATTCGCGATATCATCTTTCCTACAGTTTTATTTGTTATATGCCACCGGGTCTGTACTGCTTTTTCAAACAGGCAAACAGAAGCAAATAACACAAAAACAGAATTATATGTAAATGCCAGGTTTGGTAAAACATTTATAGCAGGAATCTTTACAGCAAAATAGTCACATAATCCATTAATTACAACAAGTGCCATGCAACATAGAAGATATCCCAAACCATATTTCCTATTTTTGAGCGGATACCGCCTCACATATGCAGCAATGCAGTAAAGAACAATGAACCACAATAAACTATATCCACCATTTATACCAAACGAATCGCCAAATACGTTAATAGTTGGTATTACCGAAAATAGCACCAGCAACAAAGCCAGACATTTTTGAAATTCTGCCTGACTTAAGGCATTTATAAACTTATTCAAAAAGGGAACAAGCAACATCAGTAGTATATAACATGTAAAAAACCAATATTGATTTGTTAATATAGGTAACATTTGACGAACTAACGTTTTCGCACTAAAAGCTACTTCTGCTTTGGGAATAATGCACAAAACCAGATATATACCTACGGAGTACATCTCCACCTGAATCCACTGACTCAATAGTTTTCTCTTTTTAACTACTTGATCACATAGAAAATATCCCGAAATCAAGACAAAGCAATTTACAGCAACAACACTAAAACTACGCACTAACAATGCCATCCAATAAATAGGAGTATGTAGCTCTACTTCTGCCTTATAAATACCATATTGTCGTAAATGTAACAGAACCACCATTACCATACTGAGTATTTTCAGGATATCAATCGCATTATTTCGTTCGTCTGTGCTTTTTTTTAAACTATGCATTTTTATCTTCTCCTGTCAGTCTTTTACTTATTATACCAAATCGCTGGCGCGATGGCTAGCGTAGTTTCTGATACATTTCTTTCTACCTTCTAGTTTTCTCAAAAAAAGGTAGCGTTTTTTCTTTTATGTTTTATTGTTGAATCACCACAAAACAACATTATACATTCGTGCTTATCTCGGATATCTTTCTGATGTCCTTCATAAAGATTATGAAGGATAGTTTTATCAATTAAAAGCGGACTACGTCCGACCGCTCGCTACGCATCGCGACCGTTTTGCTCCGCAAAACCGACCGATGAGATGCGCTATTTGCAGCTTTCCGTTAAGCCTTGGATTAAAAATGATATAAAATGCTCCCTTTCGGAGCCTGCTAAACAGCATACTTTATAAAAAAGAGCGACTCAAGGTAAAAATTTATCCTATCTTCATTCCCGACCACAAATTTTTATAATAATATTTCCTTTTTTGCAAATGCTCTATGGGGATGAATACTCTCATCTGTTACCACCTTTACTTTTATCGTTCCTCCTTTTCCACGAAATCTTGTAAATGATTCCTTGCTTATTTCCCTACAAATATCTTCACAAAAAGCAGCACTATCAAATGCCGTCTTCACAACATAAATCTCATCTTCCCTTTTTAGCATATCAAAAATACTAATATAACTTTCTGCAAATGCAAGCATTTCTTCAAAAGATATTGAGACATTACAAAATGTTATTTTAATAGTTCCTTTTTGTGTATGCGTAAAAGAACCATTAAACAATTCTTTTGCGGTTATTAAAGTACACGGACATGCATTTATAAACGGAACCGAAATTTCAACATTCTTAAAAATATTCCTCTTATTTAATTGTACAGCAATATTTAAGGTCACATCTGCAAAAGTATTTTTATTTGTCCTTGGTGTCTTTATCTTTTTCAGCAAAGTGCATTCTATTTTTAATTCACTATTTATACCACCATTAAATCTTACTAAATTCTCCATATCATCTAACAAATTTTCATGGAATGTGCCTGCAAAAGAATTTAACTGTTCTACTAAACGTGACATATGTATTCCACGATGAAATTCATCTAATTCTATAGATGAACTACATGTAGCCACAGAGTCAGCATATCCTTTTATGCGAGTTGGTATTCTCAAATTCTCTATCCCCACATAATCCAACGCAATATTATAAATTGGCATTGTTTTGGCAATATCCGTTAAATATTCTACATTTTCAGTTGCCCCTGTTCGGTTCTTAATCTGTTTTGTTCTATCCAAAGTTTTATTCAGCATATCTATTGCGATTTGAATCTGTTTCTCTGCAGATTCTATAGAAGAACTATCATTTATTTCATTATACCATTTTTGATAACATTCACAATTTATAAAACTCTCTATGTCCTCCCACATTAAGTTCCTGTTAATCTTCAGCAACTCCAATAAATCTCTACTACATCTATCACAATTATATGCTGAGATTATTGGCTGTGGAAAGTAGTCTAATCCCGATAAATGAATTTGTGGGTTTTTTTCTCTTATACTTTTTAACCTTGTATTAATTTCAATTAAACTCCATATCCATACAGGTCTATACATTTTTTCTTGCAGTAAAAATTCCAAAATAGTGTTATTTTGCACTGCAATCGGTGTATAACTAATGTTTTTAATACCTTTACCAACCAATTCGTTTACAGAATTTACAACATCATCAATCGCTTGCTTTTCAGACAAAACCGGAGGCTTTATAAGTAACTATACTTTTA
>OFMP01000586.1_pt1 | contig 23340 bp, 18 predicted proteins | sample 1541841 | NCBI WGS metagenome assembly OFMP01 (sample SAMN04209226, study PRJEB22552) | human gut metagenome | biome: gut; material: feces | host: Homo sapiens | place: USA: Oklahoma
TCCGAAGTATAATAACGGACTTCGCTGAAAGGCATTGAAAATGAGGTCAATCCATTACTGGTAGCGACCCACATCCTTCCGTCTTCATCACGAATCATGGAATATGCAATGCGGTTGTTTTTCAATTCCGTGCTTCGGAAGGTTGAGAACCTGTCGTTTTCCTTGTCATAAAGCATCAATCCGCCGCCATAGGAACCGGCCCAGAGTTCACCGTCGCGGTCAAGATATAAAGACATGACCTTGTCGGCAGGCAAATGCCGGTTGTCGCTTTCCTTGTAATCATAATGGCTGAGCATCCGGTCTTCTTTCATGCTGTACCTGCATATTCCATCGGCGTAGGAAGCCACCCAAAGGGTGCCGTCCAGAGCTTCAGCCATATCTGTGACGTAAATTCCGCTGAATATCGGCAAAGGACGGAAATGGTCACTCGATTTGTCGTATTTGATCATTCCCAGCGTGGTACCTGCCAGAATTTCTCCAGATGATGTCTTGAATAACTTATGAACTTTATTGTCTTTCCATCCAGTATTCAACCCCCTGCCATAAGACTTCACATTTCCCGTCTTGACATCAAAACGGAATATTCCCGCCCAAGACCCCAACCATAGCCAATCGCCGTCACTGCATATGGAGACTATTGACTCCGGAAGTTCAGCCGATTTGCACTTATGGAGCTTTCCGTCACGTCCCATGTAGAGAAGACCGTTTTTCTCGGATACGGCCCATAGCTTACCGGCGCCGTCAACAGCCATATCCACCACATAGCCTCCCATAAGCGATTCACCGTCAGCCTCATAATAGCGGTTGAAATTACGCTGGAACGCAGCGGACCAATTGATGCCTGACGATAAGGTTCCCACCCAAAGTCCATTGGAACGGTCGCAATACACTGCTTTCACGCTATCGTCTGCCAATGAATACCGGTTGTCAATGCTGTGGGAAAACTTGCGGACCACTCCGGTAACGGCGTCATAGCGGTAGAGTCCGCCCGTCGTAGCCAGCCATACGCCCTTGTCATTGTCGAGGCTGAGATAAGTCGGTCTGAACCCTTCATCGTTAGCTATCAATGTCTTGAAAGCACCAGTCCGCAAATCTGCCTGGCAAAGTCCGTTCTGCCATGCCGCAAGATAGACCGTATTGTCCACGGGATTCTGGACCATGGACATTATGTCATCATTGGTTTTCCACCCTTTCAGGTTCACTTTCTCAATACGTTCCAGCGTGCTGTCGGAATGCCACAAATCGGCAAAATAAAGAGAGAACCAGAAATCGCCTCCGCTGTCGATGAGAAACGACCGGATATTGGAGACCAATGTGCTTTTCCCGTTGTCGGAAAAATAGTTCTTCAATGAACCGGACCCGCGGTCATACGAAAAAAGTCCGCGCCCGTTCACCGACAACCATACAATTCCATTCTTGTCAATGCAAATATGAGTGACCTTGTTGTCAATGTTCACTCCGTTGTCACTAAGCTTGTCAAGCGGATGGAAAGAATCGTCGGCATAGCTGTAAAATGTCGCGCCGGCATCCGTCCCGATCCACACATTACCCTCATTGTCAGGACACAATGCGGTTATGAAGTCAGTGTTAAGTCCCAGTTGTTCACGATAATATGCGATGAAGCCGGAGCCGTCGAAGCGATTCAGTCCATCTTCCGTGGACACCCAGACAAATCCGTTGGAATCCTGGGTAATGGCGTTTACGTTGTCGAAAGACAATCCACAATTCTCCGACGTGAAATGCGTAAAACACCAGTCAACGTTTTCCGCAACCGAAGCTGCAGAAAACGTCACCAGCATGGATAAAATCACTATGCCCCTTTTCACAAACCGTATGAATTCCGATTCCAGCATTCAAACGCGTACTAAACTGGGACTAAAGTTAATATTATTCAATCGAAAATGATACACTGTTCACTCCGGAATCAGCACAATACAGGTAGAATGGTGCGCCATAGCCCTTGCTGTCCGTATATGGCATCGTACGTTTTGTGAACTTCGCATCGGCTGAAGCCTGGATACTTCCATCCGCGCACTCCACTTTGACATGAATGAATCCGCTCTTGACGGCATTTTCGAACTTCATGGTCTTTTCGACAACGATACCTCCCCTCTTCATGGCGAACGTACATTCCATGCTGTAATTAGGGTCATTGGCAACAATCATCTGCTTGTCAGCTATCTTCCATTCCTCTCCGTCAAGATACTTGATGTTCCAGAACACAGGCTGCTGACGTCCATAAATCGGGAATTTGATTGTCAATGATGTACCGGCAGCGAATTTCTTGACAGGAATGACAAATTCGAAATTATCTCCAGTCCAGATACCTTTCACACCAGGAGATGAGATCATACCACTATTGACAGTCTCAAGTTTCTGCTGATATTTGTCACTCGGGTCAGAAACCTTGTTCCACTGGCAATATGCCTGAGGCTGGGACGGACATGACCAATAACCTGTGCTTACCCACTTCGGCTGAAGGGTCTCCGTAAAATTCCTGACATTGTTTTCTACACCCAGAGGGAACACAACCGGGAACGTAACAGGAACGACACCGTCGGAAGACCTCGTCACATTGACATTGACGATATCACCTGATGCTACGACCTTGCCGGCATCAGAATCCTGGTTCAGGAACGATGTCGTATATTGTTTTCCATTGATGTCGGTAAATGTGATGTCGAAACCGCCTGCAGGATTCTCAAACGGCAAGACGACTACCGGCAGCACAGCACCGGTGGCTTCAATTTTGAGGCCGCCTTCAGGAAAATCCAATGTTACCGACTTCCCTTTTCCTGATGTCAATGTAAATTTGTCGTTCCCAATGTCCATCGTGCCATCGCCGCACAATGCCCCCTGGAAGAGTGATTCGTCTGAAGGTTTGAATGACAATGATTTCAATGTTGCAGGAACACCTTCTTCCACGATGTCAGCCGGCACGGAAAGATTCAACACCGAAAACGGAGTCTTCACATCGAATTCCACATCAGGAAGTACGGAGACTGCATTTTTCACAGCCAGCATCGGAAGATATTTGATGATTCCGTCGGAATAATTCTGCCGGGCTGGAAGAGACACCTGCATTGCTGATACATCCACATTGTTTTTATAAGGCGATACTGCATAAAACGAGAAACCATGGTCCGACTCCCGGGCCTGAATCTTGTCTTCCTCGGAAGAAGCGGCCAGTCTATGCGGACTTGCAGTTCCTGACACTTTGTATGAAGCGACAGGCTTTTCTCCCATATTCACGCCCTGCTGCCCGTCACGCGCGCACAAGGCCACGACTCCGAACTCGGTTCCTTCCGGAATCTCCAGATCGGATTTTAAAGTAAAATTGACATCAATCGTCTCATAATCAAGAGATTTGTTGTTGTCAGAATTGCCGTTGCATGCAGTCAATGCCGCAAGCGCGGCACATAACAGAATACTCTTTTTCATAATTCCATTATTAGTTTATCAGTGTCATTTCATAACCCGACAGTCATCCGTCAGTCACATCGGCAAAGTAACGGAATTATGGTTTGAAGGCATGAAAAAATATCGCCAATTTATGGCTCACTTGCAAAGTACCGTATTTGCTATCCGTAGATTTTGCCGACCCGGTACATGAAGAAAGGGAGATCTGTTACACCTCTTACCTGTGCCCGGAAGGACTTGAGCTTGGAGTTGAGCGATTCTGCTGAGGCATTGGTAGACCTGTTTATGAAGTAGTTGAGTATATTGTCTTCTCTGTCCTTGATGGCATCCCTGGCTGACTTGATTTCACGTATGGTACAGTCGGCAACGCATTTGTACCACTCCTGCAGCTTGGGTCTGGCCGTTTCCTTTGTAAGTGTCTTGCTTCTGAAGATTGCTCGCAGTTTGTTCACGATGTCGTAGGCTTCCTTAAGCTTCGGATATTTTTCGAAGAGGAGTTTCATCCTTGCCTTCTGCCCCTCTGACCACTTGTCCTGTGACTGCGTAAGTGCATACTTGGAGCGTGTCAGCAACTCCACCAGCGTATCCCCGTTACTCAGGATGGATGGCCTGTACTTCTCGTTCTTCCGCATCGGCTTGCGGCCTCGGACCTTACCCTTGTAGGCCTTCGGATGGGTCTTCCTGTACCAGCGCCTGTGTGCCGCATTGCGCTTTAGCCTTGCCTTGAATCGACGTTCCTCACGTCGCGTCTCTGCCTGCGCCTCGCGCTTGTAGCGGAGTCTCAGTTCCTCCACGGCGTCCAGGCAGCGCTTCATGATATGGAAGCAGTCCAGTGTGATAGTCGCACTCGGGAACGAGGCTTCCACGATTGTGCGCATGCTGTCCGACATGTCCATCGTCACCTCCTTGACCTTCATGCGCTGCTCCTCCGGCAGCTTGAGCAGGACCTTGATGACATCCTCCGCCTTCGTGCCTCGCACCATGGCGATGATGGTCCCTTCACGGCCATGACCGGCTTTGTTGGACACGATGGTGAAGAGGTCATCCTGGAGTGACGTCTCATCGATGCTCAGGTCCTCTCCGAGGTTGACCGGGTAAAGGACCCAGTCCTTGGCGTGGTCCTTCTGGTCCCATACCGGGAAGTCACTCAGGTGATACTTGTACGCACGCTCGAACTGGTCGCCGTCAATGTGATATGTTCTCCCAAGGGAGCGAGACGTCGTGGGCGTCGTATCCAAATTTTTTTTTCAAGAACTCGGCGAACTCCGTCGAGAACTTCGTACCCTTGGCTACAAGTGCAGGGTATACGTCCAGCACGACGCTCTTGCCTTCTGGCGTGAGCCATCTGCGGCGACGTATGTGAAGAACAAGTTTCTTGTCTCGGACGGGAAAGTCGTTAAGGACCGTCTCCTCTGTGAAGCCCTTCGGATTGTAGTCCTTGGTCTCTGCCGTGCGGTTGTCCCTCTCGTCGAAGAACAGGTGCAATGCGGGCACCTCCTTCTTTGTCTGAGGGTTCTTGTAAGTATGGTTCTCGGCCATTACTGGCTCGAAGTAGTCGAGGAGGCCATCTGGAAGGAAATAGTGAAGGAAGTCCTCGAGGATCTTTATCTGCAGTTCTTGTGACATGGTTCAAAGGTATTGCAAAATGCAAATATACCCTTGAACTATCCGTTTAGCAAAAATCTAGACCCGGAAGTTTGCAGGTGTCCCCAATTTATGCAACAAAACGTGCCACCGCCATCTGGATTCAGGTAAAAACATTATATTTGCCACATGAAAAATTTGAACCGCATATTTAAGATGGTCGGCATTGCTGCCGGTCTTCTTGCCGTGTCTGTCAACGGCTATTCTTGGGGACAGAAAGGTCATGATGTCACATGCGCGATCGCTGAAAAGCATCTCACGAAAAAGGCGAACAAGAAGATTTCCGAGATTCTCGACGGGAAATCCATCGTGTATTGGGCGAATTGGATGGACAATGCCAGCCACACGCCGGAATACAAACATACCAGCACTTGGCATTACAAGAACATTGACGCTGACGAGACTTTCGAAAATGCGAAGATCAATGAGAAAGGCGATGTAATCCGCGCCGTGGAAGAGCAGATCGAAGCGCTCAAGAGCGGCAAGCTGAACAAGGAAGAGCAGGCGCTTTCGCTTAAATTCCTCGTGCACCTCGTCGGCGACATGCATTGTCCAATGCACATGGGACACAAGTCCGACCTCGGCGGCAACAGGTGGCAGGTCCAATATTTCCGTAATGGTACCAACCTCCATTCAGTCTGGGATTCAGGCGTAATCGAAAGCGCCCACAAATGGACTTATTCCGAGTGGGTTGAGCAGATTGACATCAATGACAAGGAAACAAACCGCAAACTCGCCGAGGGAACGCCTCAGTCATGGGGAAAAGAGACTTACGAGGTGTGCAAGACCATATACGATGCCACTCCGGTAGGCTCCAAACTGTCTTATGACTACGTGAGCGACTGGTCGGAAACAGTTGAGAACCAGCTTCTTCGCGCCGGTTTACGACTCGCTTCCGTCTTGAATGACATTTTCAAGTAAGACAACACGAAAAGAACCGACTTGACAAACCAATATGAAACGACTTTTAAGCTTTTTGACCATCTTGGTCTGCGCAACGGCTGCAGGAAAACAGCCGAAAATCACCAGCCGGCCGTTCGGTGAACTTTCCACCGGAGAAAGCACCACGTTATATACCATAACCAACAGAAGCGGCGCTTCGATGCAGCTTCTTGATTATGGCGCCCGCATTGTCAGCATCATGATGCCGGACAGGAAAGGTCATAACGGCGATGTGGTCGTCGGATTCGGAGACATTGAAAATTTCGAGAAGAAAGACAGATTCATCGGTCCTGTCATCGGCAGGTTCGGGAACAGGATCAATCACGCCGCATTCACTCTGGACGGTACGCGGTACGAACTGGTCGCCAATGAGAAATTGGGAGGAGAGCCGGTTCAATGCCATGGCGGCACAATGGGTTTCGACAGATTCGTCTGGGATGCCGCGCCGGTAAAGGAAGATGGACACACTGGCGTAAGGTTCCACAGAGTCAGTCCGGACGGAGAGCAGGGTTTTCCTGGCACCATGGATGTAAATGTAACATATTGGCTGACAGACAACAACACTGTCAGAGTCGAGTATGAGGCCACCACCGACAAACCGACGGTAGTGAATCTCTCCAACCATACATATTTCAACCTCAAGGGCAATGAAGGCGGCTATGTAATGGACCATCTCCTTCAGGTAGAAGCAGATACATGCATACAGAACAATGCACAATTCTGCCCTGACATCCTGCGCCACGTGGACGGCAGTCCTTTCGATTTCAGGGAGCCGCACCGCGTAGACTACCGCATCGACATGCCGGATGAGCATCTCAGGATAATGAGAGGAATGTCAGCTTGCTGGGCAGTCAGGAATTGGGACGGGACATTGAGAAAGGCTGCGGACCTTTATGACCGCAAATCCGGTCGCGGAATGCAGACATGGACCACCGAGCCGGCATTGCTCACATTCACCGGAAGGAGTTTCGACGGCACATATAAAGGGAAATACGGGCCGATCGAGAAGTTCGGTGGTATGCTCATGGAGACCATCCACTTTCCCGACAGCCCGAATCAGCCACGTTTTCCGAGCACGGTCCTCAGGCCGGGCCAGAAATATAGTTCCGTTACGGAATTCCGTTTTTACGTAAAATAATATTTACAGATTAAAAGCTTCTTTGAGCTCATTCATCTGCTCATCTGACATACCCTCAGGAACGAATCCCATATTGCGTGACGCCTCATAGATAAGCGCCGCTTTGTTCAGCACGTCCACCTGGTCAAAAGCCTCGCCGATTTCCGGACCGACGGCACATACGCCGTGCTTTTCCCACATGACTACGTCATATTCATCCAATTGGGCGACAGTAGCATCAGCAAGTGCGGTAGAAGAAGGCATCTCATATGGAATGATGCCAAGTCCTTTCGGACAAAAGGCACGTGTCTCCGGAATCATTGACCAGAGCATTCTCGTGAGCACATCCTTTTCAAGGAACGGGCGGTGATGCGTAAGCGCGACAAGCTCGATCGGATGCGTATGTAGCGAAGCCTTGTAACCGTTCCCTCTCTTCAGCATCAGCGAATGTATTGCCAGATGGGAAGCGAGTTCCGAAGTCGGTTTCACGGGATTGTCAGCGACTATTTCATAGCTGCGGCAATCGTCGCAGATGCGGATTACCGATCCGTTCTCCATAGGGAATCTAGCCAGGTCACGCATCCTTCGGTTGGTTCCCTTGCAGAAAAACCAGCAGCCTTTCAGGTTCGGGAGTTCCTGCGCCATCGGCACGACAGGAGCTATCGCAGGAAGGGATTTCAGTTCATCATCAATGTATTCGGTAACATTGACAACAATGTTTCCGCCGTTGCGCTCGGCCCATCCCTTTTCCCAGAGATACCCGGCGACTTCAGATACCTTTTCAATTTCGCGCCTCAATTCCGGGCGACTATCCAATATTGACATAATCAGAACAAATTAGGAAATACCAATGATACTCATAACTTACCTTTTAGATGTCACATCTTTCTCATATTGCTGCACCTCGGCAATGAAATCGCTGCCGACAGGAACATCATTGCGGAGACAGAACTCGTCATATACTGCATTCCAAGGAAGCGCCTTGCATTCTTCCTCCAGCGCAAGTACCTCGAAATGACGGTCTTCCATCTCATATTTGGAAATCATTGCCACCGGTTCCAGAAGTGCGCGCAACATAGCCTTCTGTGCGGCACGTGAACCTGTCACGTATGCACCTACGCGGTTCATGGCGCCATCGAAATAATCCAGGCCGTAATGAACGCGGTCAAGAGCACCTGCACGCACGATTTCCGAGAACAGTTCCACGGTATTGTCGTCCATTATGGTGACATGGTCGGAGTCCCATCTTATCGGACGGCTTACATGCAACATCAGTTCCGGAACGAAACAAAGCAGAGCGGAAACTTTGTCCGCGGGGCTTTCCGTAGGGTGATAATGTCCGGTATCAATAGTAGGAATCTTGCCGTTCTTCGCTGCATAAGCCGTATAGAAATCATGAGAACCTACCGTAAAGCTCTCCAGACCGATACCGAACACCTTGCCCTCGATGCAGTCCTTCATGTGGTCCTTCTTCTCGGCAAAGATTCTGTCGAGGGACTCCTTCAAGAGTGTGCGATAAAGGAAATGATTGACAGACACGTCTTTACATCCATCATGCACCCACACGTTCATTATACATGGATCACCCTGTGCCTTGCCGATGACGTCAGCGATTTCACGGCAACGCTTGGTATGCTCCACCCAGAAATCGCGGATTCCCTTGTCAGGATTGGCAAGTGAAAGATTTCCGCTCTTCGGATGTGAGAATGAAGTGGAGTTGAAGTCCAGCATGGTTTTGTTTTCTTTGCCCCACTCTATCCAGCTCTGGAAATACTCAGGCGTAACCTCGTCACGGTCAACAACTTTACCCTTGAAGTCTCCGTAAATTTCATGAAGGTTCAATCTGTGCGTACCCGGAATAAGGCTCTTCGCCTTGAGGATATCGGCACGAAGTTCGTCGATGTTGCGGGCTGCACCGGGATAATTTCCCGTAGCCTGAATGCCGCCGGAAAGCGCACCGGCCTGCACCTCGAAGCCTTTCACGTCATCAGCCTGCCAGCAATGCATGCTGAGATGGAAGTCCTGAAGCTGCCAGATTACTTTTTCGGTATCAATTCCAAATTCCGCATAGCGTTCCTTCGCGATCGCGTATGCAATGTTTATAAGTTCAGTTTTCATAATGTAATGATTTATAGTCTGGTAATAGCTTTAAAACGCTGATATGCAGCATCCCATATTTCCTTGTTTACAGGTTCGAACCGTCTCAATGAACTGTCGGAGGCAAGAGCCTTGCGCATTCCTGACATTGAATCAGCAAAACCCAAACCCACGAACTGCGCCATCAGGTTCCCGGCGGTGGTGGCTTCAGCCGGTCCGGCAATCACAGGAATCACCAATGAATCCGCAATCATCTGATCCAGCGCGGCATTGAGCGAACCGCCTCCGATTACATGCAGACGTTCGATGTCCTTTCCTGAAAGTTCCCGCAAATGCTTGAGTACCAAGCGGTATTTCAATGCCAGCGATTCGAAGATGCAACGGATGAACTCCGCATCGCCGGAAGGCGGAACCTCGCCATGCTCCGAACAATATTCCCTTATCGCCGTCGGCATGTCATCAGGATTCGCGAATGCAGGATCGTCAGGGTCAATGAAACATCTGAAGAACGGTTCCACGTCCTCCATCATTGAAACAATCTGCGGATATGTATACTTCCGGCCTTCCTTTTCCCATGCCGCACGGCATCTCTCCAGCAGCCACATTCCGGTGATGTTTTTCAGGAAACGGATATTGCCTTCTGCCCCGCCCTCATTGGTAAAATTCATTTCGAATGACTTTTCCGTGACAATCGGCGACGGCACTTCAACTCCCATCAATGACCACGTTCCGGAACTCAAATAGGCGAAATGGTCATCAGTCGCAGGTACGGCAGCAACGGCGGACCCCGTATCGTGTCCAGCAACAGCGATTACCGGAATCTTGCCGAGTCCGGTCTCGGCAGCGACTTCATCCGTCAGCATTCCGACAATTTCTCCAGGCATGACGATTTTTCCGAACAAATCTCTGGAAAGCCCTGCCGCCGACAGCACGTCATCATCGAAATCATGGGTTTCCGGATTCATCAGCGCCGAGGTCGAAAGAATGGTGTATTCACAGACCTGATTTCCTGAAAGCATCCAGGTTATCGCATCCGGAACGAACAGCAACTTGTCGGCTGCCGACAGAGAAGAATTGCCTTCCAGCTGCATTGCATACAGCTGAAAAACGGTATTGAAATCCATTATCTGGATTCCGGTCTTCCTGTAAAGTGTCTCCTTCGGTATCTTGTGGAAGAATTTTTCGGGAACCCCACTCGTATAACTGTCACGGTATGAACGCGGCTGGGACAGAAAATGTCCGTCCTTGCCGAGCAGAACGAAATCCACGCCCCATGTATCCACACCGACGGATTCTATCTTCTCTCCGGAAGCCGACGCCTTGCGGAGACCTGTCAGAATTTCATACCATAGTCCCAGCAAATCCCAATAGCTTCTCCCATTCACCTTGATGATATTATTCTGAAACCTATGAATTTCAGACATTTGAATTCCGTCCTCGGTATATTTCCCCAGAACGACACGACCGCTGGTCGCTCCCAGATCGATTGCTATAGATGCCATTTTAGTGTTATTTCTCAATCGCAAATTAAAGGGATTTCATCTTCTTCACGGACAATGATATGACATTAAACTATTGTTTTTTGATTTTATACTGGATTACGTCTATTTTTTTCGTAATTTTGAACGATGCATGAACGATCATGGACAGTATTCAGAGCATAAAATATCTCCTCAGTGCCAAAAAGGACGAACAATGGGGAATCACTATCAACACTGTAGGCACTCAGACGATAGAAAAGGACTATGTCAGCTATCCGCCTGCGGAAAAACATCCGGAAGGTTTCTTTTTCAATGTAAACAAGGGAAGGATTCTGGACAGTTGGCAATTGCTTTACATCCATTCCGGAAAAGGTACGATGTATGATGAAAAAGGCAATGTCACACAGATAAATTGTGGAGAAATGATTTTGCTCCGCCCCGGGGTCTGGCATAGCTATACACCTGATCAGAAGCCGTTTTAATGAAAATCTGGATTTGGAGGAAATCGCCAGGGACACGGGAATGAGTTATTCCTGGTTCCGGAAAAAGTTCCGGGAACTCACCGGAATCTCTCCCGCCAAATACATTCTCGGCTTGCGAATACAGGAAGCATGCAGACTGCTGTCAGAATCTGAATTCAGCATCAAGGAAATAGCATGGCGTCTGAATTTCGATGACGCTTCGTATTTTTCGGCAATGTTCCTGCGTGAGGTGGGAATGTCACCGAAAGAGTACAGAAGCAAGTTCAACGCCGGGGACAGATATACCCAGCCAAAATTGGAAAACATTTGACACAATATGAAAAATAACCTTATTTCAGCCCTCGCTATGGGGCTATTGGCGCTTTCGTCATGTTCCGTACAAACGGAACTTCCTGTTTACCTGGACGAAAGCCGCGACATTGATGAAAGAGTGGCGGATGCTCTTTCCAGAATGACAATGGAAGAAAAAGTGGCAATCCTGCATGCGCAGAGCAAATTTTCTTCACCTGGAGTACAACGTCTTGGAATCCCCGAACTCTGGTGCACCGACGGGCCTCACGGCATCCGTCCGGAAGTGAAATGGAATGAATGGGACCAGGCCGGATGGACCAATGACTCCTGCACTGCCTTCCCGGCATTGAGCTGTCTTGCAGCTACTTGGGACCGCGAAGCATCGGCATTGTACGGTAAAAGCATCGGCGAAGAGGCACGTTATCGCGAGAAAGACGTATTGCTCGGACCTGGCGTAAACATTTACAGGACACCGTATAACGGCAGAAATTTCGAGTACATGGGTGAAGATCCGTTCCTCGCCGGAGAGATGTGCGTACCTTATATTGAAGAGGTGCAGAAGAACGGTGTTGCCGTATGTCTGAAACATTATGCACTTAACGATCAGGAATGCAACCGCCACACGGCCGATGTACAGGTGGATGACAGGGCATTGTACGAAATCTACCTCCCGGCATTCAAGAAGGGCGTACAAAAAGGTGGTGCATGGTCATTGATGGCATCCTACAACCTTTACAAAGGCCAGCATGTCTGCCATAACAAGTATCTGCTGGATGACATTCTCAAAGGAGAGTGGAACTTCGACGGTGCAGTCATCAGCGACTGGGGCGGAGCGCATGATCCAGACCAGGCTGCCGCATACGGACTTGACCTGGAGTACGGTACATGGACAGACGGCCTGACCACCAAGGGCAAGACGAATTATGACAGCTACATGCTTGCAGATCCGTATCTGGAGCGCCTCCGCGACGGCAGAGCCTCACTCAAGACATTGGACGACAAAGCGGGAAGAGTCCTGAAGCTCATTTTCCGCACTTCAATGAACTCCAAGAAGCCTTTCGGTTCGATCAATTCACCTGAGCATCTGGAAGCTGCCCGCCAGATAGGTGCAGACGGCATCGTCCTCCTCAAGAACAATGCTACCGCTACAGGTTCAAAGGTGCTTCCTGTCGACATTGCGTCAGCGAAGAAGATATTGGTAGTAGGTGAAAACGCATTGAAAATGATGACAGTGGGCGGAGGCTCATCATCATTGAAAGTAAAACACGAGGTTTCCCCTCTCGAAGGCATCAAGGCGGCTGTCGGCGACAAGGCTGAGGTCATCTACGAAAGAGGCTATGCCGGCAGCACATCGAATTCCTACAACGGCGTGAGCACCGGACAGGATCTCTCGGAGACACGTTCCGAGGAACAGCTGATAGAAGATGCCGCCAAGGCCGCTGCCGATGCTGATGTCGTGCTTTTCTTCGGAGGTCTTAACAAAGACTACCATCAGGACAGCGAAGGCGGTGACAGAATCGCCTACGGCCTTCCATATAATCAGGACAATGTCATCGAGGCGCTCGCTGCAGCCAATCCTAATCTCGCGGTTTGCATCATCAGCGGAAATGCTGTCGCAATGCCGTGGGCAGCACAGGTTCCGGCAATCGTAGAATGCTGGTATTGCGGTTCTCAGGCCGGCAATTCCATAGCTGACGTTGTTTTCGGCAAGGTCAATCCAAGCGGCAAGCTTCCATTCACCTTCCCTGTAAAAATCGAGGACTCCCCTGCTCATGCTCTCGACGCATATACTTGCGGCCCTGACGTGAAATACAAGGAAAGCATCTATGTCGGTTACCGCTGGTTCGACACCAAGGGAATCAAGCCGTTGTTCGCTTTCGGCCACGGACTCAGCTATACGGAATTCGAATACAGCGATTTCAAGGCAAGCTCGTCTGTTTCCGCAAATGGCACATTGAAGGCATCTGTAAAGGTAAAGAACATCGGTTCCCGTAAAGGAAAAGAGGTCGTACAGCTCTACATCGGCGAGCAGTCTCCTGTTCTCGACCGTCCGGCAAAGGAACTCAAGGCCTTCGAGAAAGTGAGTCTGGCTCCAGGCGAGACCAAGACCGTCAAATTCGAGATTCCTGCATCCGATCTAGCTTATTTCAATGCAGAATCACATAGCTGGGTTCTCGATCCTGCCCACACCTTCACTGCATATTTCGCTGCAGCATCTGACGATATCAGAGGCACTGTGGAATTCCGCACGAAGTAATTCACGAAATACAACAAATAATTACGCCACGCTATGTTTTCCCATAACGTGGCGTAATTATTTGTATCAAGCTATCTGCTAGAGAACTGTCATAATAGCACCTACAAGAGCAAGGATGGCGTAGAACTCAGGAAGAGCGGCATAGATAAGGGTATTTGTCATGACGCTGTGACCCTGGCTTTCACCTACGATACCGTTTGCACAAACCTGGCCCTGACGGATTGCAGAGAAAAGGCATACGAGACCTACTGCGAGACCTACACCGAAAAGCTTCGGACCCATGACAGCGAAGTCAGGCTTGAAAACGACGAGCCAAAGAAGGAATCCTACGAATCCGTAAAGACCCTGTGTTGCAGGGAGTGCAGAGAGAATCATGTAAGTAGATGATTTCTCAGGATTCTTTTTGAGGGCGCCCTCAGCCGCATTGGCAGCAATGGTAGTTCCGTAGCTGGAACCGATACCGGCGAGGCCAAGCATGAGGCCAAGACCGAGATAACCAAGAATTTCGTTCATAGTTTTTAATTATTATTTGTCATTATTTTGTTTTCGTCAAAGGGTTGTATTTGGCACCGGCACCCTCATAACCGGAATTCTTGAAGTACTCCACAAACGTAAGACGCAGCGGATGTACAAATGCACCGAGGCAGGACATAGCCAGATTCAGTACATGGCCGAAAATCAGGATCACGATGCAGAACACCCAATTCACTACCGGAACAGGAATATCCAGAATCATCGTTCCCATGATGTTGAAAGCATTTCCGAGCATACCGCCGGCAAGACCGAGCGCATAAAGACGGATGTAGCTCAATACGTCTCCGAGGAGGCCTGTAACCATGTTATAGGTATCCCAGAGGCCGGATCCGATGTTCACCAACGGATTGCGTCCAGGTGTATTGAACACGAAAATCGCAAGACCGCTGACAGCAGCAAGTGCAATGATTACCCACTTGAACGCCTCTGCGGAAAGGACTTCCGTCATGCCCAATGATATTACGATCAAGCCGCCGACAATGAGCAACGTCCATCCCCAGGTAGCGACAGTCTTGCTGAATCCGAACCGCTTGGTGAAGTTTATCGTCTTGATAATCATCGCCAGGCAGATATGGAACACACCGATTGCCACAGCAAGTACCATCTGGACAGGGAATCCGGCAATCTTGCCGTCAGGGAACCACCCGTCAACGCAAACGGCTTTCAGCCAGGACGGAGCCCATGATGCCTCCAGAATGCTCATTCCGAAGAATGTTCCAAGGAACAGTCCCACGAAGAATGTCATTCCGCCGAGGAAGCCGATAAGCCTGTACATCTTCCCCAGTCCGGAATCACTCATCTTCAACTTCATGAACAACGCAATGAGCATCAGCAGGATACCATAGCCGGCATCTCCCATACACATCGCGAAGAACAGCATGAAGAAAGGTCCGAGAACAGGTGTCGGATCGAACTCGTCATATACAGGCATGCCATACATTCCGGTCAGGACCTCGAAGTTCCTTGCAAACCAGTTGTTGTGCAGCTTGATAGGAGGATTGTCCTCCTTCGTGGCCGGAGCAGCCGTATAATACACGCCCAGAGAATCGAATGCCTTGCGGAGCTTGTCATCATCTTCAGTAGGAGCGAAACCGGTAAGAACCGTAACATAATTGTCCACGGCTTTCTCGGTAGCAGCTTCCGCGAAATAGAGATCCAGTTCGCCAAGTCTCGCTTCATAATTCTTTTCAAGCTCACTTATGCTTGATTTCATATTGGCGAGCTTGCGGTTTTCTTCATCCGATTCAGCCTGGAGTTTCGCCAACGCCGCTTCCGCTTCATTTGCAGAACCGGCAGGAGTAGCGACAGGTTCAATCGGGAAACTGTATTCACCGTCCGCAGGGGCTACTGTCACGAAATAGACAGTGCTGTCTGTCGAACTGATGACCTGAAGAGGCTGGATCTCAGCCCATGAAGCATCGAAACGCTTCTTCTGACAGCTATAGAACCTTACTACAAGTCCCTGCTGTTCAAGCTTATGCAAATCTTCGCTGTTGAATGCACCCCAAGGCTTCCTCGATGTCAGCTCTTTCTTGGCTGAAGCGATTTCTCCACGGAGTTCTTCAATACGCTCATCAATCTCAAGAACATCATAAGCGGAAATATGCGAGTTCACTTCAGCGCCCTGCCCGGGTTCTCCCTTGCAGCTGCCAAGTACGGCCAAAGCCTTCTTGACCTTATCCGCTTCCGCAAGCAATGCCTCTGACTTCTCATCGACAGGCTTGAGCGAACGGGTAATGTCAATGACTCCAAGGTCCTGGATCTTCGACAGGAATTCCTCCGTCTGCCCTGAAAGCAGCACAAAGGAGTATTTCGTCATTGGACTAATCATTCTGCAGCTCCTCCATAGCTTCTTCCTCTTCGTGACGGCTCTTGACAATCTTGGACGAGGCCTTGCTCAGGTTCTCCTCATCCTCCATATATCTCTTGATTTTTCTGATAGCCTCCTGATAACCGGGAATCTGCACCTTCTCGTAGAGGTTCACCTTCTGTGTGGTCTTCTTCCTCTGCCAGTCAAGGATGCGGCTCTTTTCCTGATATACTTCCGACTCGATGCCCAGACGTGTGAGTTCCTTCAGGATCGTCACGCCGTCAGCATACCATGCCGGTTTCACGAAAGCATTGAAAGGATGAATCTCATAATGGATTTCCTTCAGCTCCGGTGTCTTCACTCCGGCAAGTTTCGCTGTAACCAGATCCACATCCGTAATGGATATCAGACCCGGATCGAACTCGTTCCAGAGAGCGGCAAGATAGTCGTACTTCTTCATGGAGGCATTCAGTTCCTCAATAAGCTTTTCAGAACGCTCCTTGGCCTTGCGGACTTCGAGGCGCAGGGCGGACTCCTTATTCTGTAGAGTAGGGAGCGCCTTCTGACGCATCTTCAGCTGCTTGCCGAGATTGTTCAGAGATGTCTTATTGTATTGGAATTTTATTGCCATATCAAAATTTTCAATTAATGGTCAACATTGACCTTTACGCTTTCCAGTATTTGTCGATCAATGCCTGCTTGATACCGGTCTCAGCCTTGGAGAAATACTTGCCGAAGAGTTCCCAGGCAGTGTCAAGCATCTCCTCGATGGTGATGTTGACGTCGATGGAAAGAAGTCGGGTAGCATATTCCTTGGCATATTTGAGACAACGGTGGTCGTAGTCGCTCAGGTCGAAACCGTTCTCCAGTTTCGTCTTCGCATTCTGCGCATCAGCATACAGACGCACGCTGGCATTCATCACCTGGCTATGGTCCTCACGGGTTTTCTTGCCCTGTACCAGCTGTTTCAGTCGGGACAGCGAACGGAACGGGTCAATGATGACCTTGCCGGAATCCGCATCGGCACGAAGATACAACTGACCCTCCGTGATATAACCGGTATTGTCCGGAATAGCATGGGTGATGTCACCGTCGTTCAATGTAGTTACGGCAATGATAGTGATGGATCCGCCTGACGGCAGCTGTACGGCCTTCTCGTAAATCTTGGCGAGGTCGGAGTAAAGCGAACCAGGCATGGAGTCCTTCGAAGGAATCTGGTCCATACGGTTGGACACGATACTCAATGCATCGGCATACAATGTCATATCCGTCAGCAGCACAAGCACTTTCTCGTTCTTGTCCACGGCGAAATACTCGGCAGCGGCCAATGTCATGTCAGGAATGAGCAGACGCTCTACAGGAGGCTCCTCAGTCGTATTGATGAAGCTGATGATCTTGTCCAATGCGCCGGCTGACTCGAAAGCGTTGCGGAAGAAGAGATAATCGTCATTGGAAAGTCCCATTCCTCCGAGGATGATCTTGTCCACATCCGCACGGAGAGCCACATCCGCCATAACCTGGTTGTAAGGCTGGTCCGCATCGGCGAAGAACGGAATCTTCTGACCGGAAACGATGGTATTGTTAAGGTCAATGCCCGCGATACCCGTAGGGATAAGCTCTGAAGGCTGACGTCTCTTGTAAGGGTTGACTGAAGGACCGCCGATTTCGCGCTCCTCACCTTCCACCTCCGGACCGCCGTCAATAGGCTTGCCGTAAGCATTGAAGAAACGTCCTGAAAGCTGGTCGCTTACCTTCAATGTCGGAGGAGCGCCGATAAATGATACTTCAGCATTAGTCGGAATTCCCTCAGTACCTGAAAAGACCTGAAGCGTAACTGCATCCCCCTTGGTCTTCACCACCTGGGCCAGACGTCCCGCTACGGTAGCAAGCTCGTCATTGGCTACACCTGAAGCCTTCAGTGAAACTGTTGCCTTGGTGATGGCATCCAGCTGTGTATATGTTCTTTGAAAAGCTTTATTTGCCATTTTCTTCCAGAAGTTTTGAAAGTTGTGAGTTATATTTCTCGAAATCTTCGCTGTGGAAGTCCGTGTAGTTCATCTGACGGAGGTCATTGATCATCTCCTTGAAGAAATTACGGCAATCCTCGAAGTTGTCGAATTCGAATTTTCTGTCGCAGATGTCCAGAATGAGGTTCAGCATATATTTCTGACGCTCAAGCGGGCAAAGGCTGTCCACAGCATCGAATGCATCCTGCTGAAGGAAGACGAAGTCCAGAAGTTCTGATTTCCAGAATGTCTCATGGTAGCTCATCGGAACACCATCATCACCGAGAATGTTGATCTGCTCGGCAGCGTCACGTCCCTGACGGATGATGTTCTTGGCCTTTGCGACCATGTCTGCCCAGCCCTTCTCAATCTTCTCGTCCAGGAATTCGCGGATCTCCGGATATTCGAGATATTTCGAGTAAGAATCAATAGGGTTCACCGCAGGGTACCTTTTCTGGTCTGCACGGTTCTGCTCCAATGCATAGAAACATCTCGCAGCCTTCTTGGTAGATTCCGTAACAGGCTCCTTGAGGTTACCGCCGGCAGGAGATACGGTTCCGATAAATGTGACCGCACCAGTCTTTCCGTTGTTCAGCACGACCATTCCGGAACGTGCGTAGAAGTTGGAAATGATGGCAGACAAGTCCACAGGGAACGCGTCAGCGCCAGGAAGTTCCTCCATACGGTTACTCATCTCCCTCAATGCCTGAGCCCAACGTGATGTGGAGTCGGCAAGAAGAAGACATTTGAGACCCATTGCGCGGTAATACTCGCAGATGGTCATTGCCGTATATACGGATGCCTCACGGGCTGCTACCGGCATGTTGGAAGTATTGCAGATGATGGTCGTACGCTCCATCAGGTGGCGTCCTGTATGCGGGTCGATAAGTTCAGGGAATTCCGTGAAGATTTCCACGACCTCGTTCGCACGCTCACCGCAGGCAGCCATCACGATGACGTCGGCATCACCCTGCTTCGCAATCGCATGCTGAAGCACCGTCTTTCCGCAACCGAAAGGACCCGGGATGAAGCCCGTACCGCCTTCGGCAATAGGATTCAGCGTGTCAATGACTCTGACTCCGGTTTCCATGATCTTGTTCGGCCTAGGCTTTTCCTTGTAGCATTTGATGGCCACTTTCACAGGCCATTTCTGTACCATCGTGACAGGCACGTCTTCACCGCTTTCATCGGTAAGGACAGCTATCGTATGGTCGATATTGTATTGTCCGGCAGCGACAATGCTCTTCACAGTGTATGTTCCCTTGAATGAGAACGGAACCATGATTTTATGAGGCAGCCAGCCTTCCTTGACTTCACCGAGCCAGTCAGCGGCAACTACCTTGTCTCCCGGATTCACCATAGGGGTGAAGTCCCAGAGCTTGGTATTGTCCAATGGTGCGGTGTACTCGCCTCTCTTGAGGAATACGCCTTCCATGGTGGTAAGGTTGTTCTGAAGTCCGTCATAGACGCTTGACAGCAGTCCGGGACCGAGAGATATTTCGAGCATCTTGCCCTCGAATTCGACAGAATCTCCGTTTTTCAGGCCTCGTGTGCTTTCAAAGACCTGAACGGAAGCATTCTTGCCTTTCACCTTGATGACCTCCGCCATGAGCTTGGTCCCGCCCAAGGTGATGTAGCAAAGTTCGTTCTCTGCCACAGGTCCGTCGACCTCCACAGTGACAAGGTTCGAAACGATGCCCGTTACCTTTCCTAAAGTTTTCATCTATCTAAAATATTTAGTTTCACTTTTCCTCTTTAGCTGACGGCTTTGTCGGCGGCGGCACGGATACCGGTGTAGGAACCGCGCACCTCATCCACGAGACGGGCAAACATCTGTCTGCCGGTCGCGTCATCCAACTTCAGCCATCTGGATACAATATGAAGCTTCGCTATAAAACCGAGAACGGCATCAATGTCGAAATAGTCGAAAGTCGTCAACTCATCAATCTTCGACCACATCAGATCATCGATTCCTCGCTCCCTGGCCAAGATATCATCCGTATTCAGCACCGCCTCCAATCTCTGCGCCTCCTCGAACTCTCCCGGAGCCTCAAGAAAGATATCAGTTCCGGCAGGACGTCTGAGCTCCCTGTTCAGATATGCTACCTTGGCATTCCGGACATTGAGGTCGAAACGGAAATACTCCTTCAGGAAAGCATCTTTGGAAGAAAGCATCTCCTGATAGAACTCCAGATTCAACTTGTCATCCTGGTAACCCTCCAGCAGCTTATCTATCAGGCGATTATCCTTTTCAGAACTCAGTTCCCTGATTTCCTGCATAATAGCATCGGCGGTTCCGGCATCCGCACCTTTCCAATCAGGGCTGATGTCAGGAAGACCGGCTATCAGATACTCGTAATTCGCCATAATTCAGCAGCAGATTATTCTCCGAAAAGAAGTTTTCTGGTGGCAGGACGCAGATACTCGCTTATAAGTTCCTTGAATGTCTCATCAGTAAGGCTGATGAAATATCCGCCATCCTTGGGACCGATCGTGAATCCTCCGGAAATCTTCTTGGAGAACGAAGCATTGACCTCACCTTTAAGCATAGAAGAAAGTTCCTTCGTGATGAAAGGCTCCAGCGCTGACTTCATTGACTCAGGAAGTACAATGTCCAGATCCACAGCCTCTTCAGCATTGAACTTGGAAGCGACAGCCTTTACGATTTCTTTCACGAACTCGACATCGGAGAGCGCCTTGTCAGCAGCTGCACCTGTCATCTTGAAGACAACGAGGTTCTCGATATCCTTTCTTGTAGCCTGGATGCTCTGTGAAGCAGCCATCTTGAGGTCACCTGCCACCTTGGTCTTGTAATCAGCAGCCTGTTTTTCAGCCTTGGCAATGATTTCCTTAGCTTCTTTCTCGGCAGCCGCTATAATTTCAGCAGCATCGCTTTTAGCCTTGGCAAGAAGGACTTCGCCTTCTGCCTTACCCTTGGACAGACCCTCGTTATAGAGCTTGTCTGTCAATTCCTGTAACTTATTCTCCATATAGAGTTTCAAATTTTAATCGTTTTTTATCAAAATCAAGCAAATTTACGCATTTTGCACGTCTTTGCAAATTAAATCTTTTTATATGCCCGAAATGCGGCCTAGATACTATAACCCCACTGTTCGACGGCCTTATGCCAATGCTCATTGACAGTGTTCACGGTCTTTTCGTCGTATTGGTACTTGTTCTTCTTGAACCCTTTCTTCTCGCCGGTATATGCTGCCATCAACGGCTTGACCGTCTGGAAATCACCAAGTCCGAGCTTCGCATAAATCTCCTCCGCCTTGGCTATCGGGTCCTGCTCGAAATCCTCGAAACGGACCTCCATGAGATGTCCTTCAGGAATCAATTTCTTGTCGGCCTCATACTTGTCATAGAGCTCCACATAAGTCTCGACAATCTGTTTTTCCAATTCCATCTCATCTATATCCTGCAACTGAAGAGTCTTGATGGTATTCTTGATGAAACTCATCGTGGATTTATAAACAGTGTACGGATTACGGACCATGTAAATGAACTTCGCATCCGGATAGAGTTCCAGCAACTCCTTCACGCGCCCGGTATGAGGAGGGTTCTTGCTGAGGAACTGCTTCTTCCCGCTGACGTGCAATGCCGTATCAATCATTGACTTCTGACAATGCTTGAACTCATTGAGCTCCTCATCTTTCAAATCCTGCATCAGCAGATAACGTCGTCTATATTCAGCGATATGACGCGGGAACATCCAGAAATGATAGTACGAATACGGCGTCATGTTCGTGAATGCGAACTCTTCCTCCTGAGGTTGGTCCGGATTGAGTTCCAATGAATCAGTAGGCCTGCTGTCAGGCATGACTGTCTTCATGCACCAGCGGAAAAACGGCCTTCCGCACAACATAAGATGCGGAAACACAGTCTGATACGTAGAACAGTAACCGAACTGCGTGTCCTTGGAAAGCACATTGTGGATGAACGTGGTGCCGCTGCGCCAATGTCCTATGATAAACACAGGGTCCTTCACGCCTTCTGCAGGAACAAGCTTGGCAGCCTTCCTGTCATTCAGTTTGTACATCGGTGTAAGAATCGCAGATACGAACTTGGACAGGCGGTATTTTCCCTTATATTTTTTATCCACCTCACTTCCGCCGTAAGTAACCTTGTTGAAAGTGTCCAGACTTGAGCCCACAAGAGTATTTACAGGCAGATTCTCGAAATTAAAGAGTCCCATCAGTATTTTAGTTTAACATTGTCAATGTGGAACATAGCCCCAGGAGAGCCTACATAAGCTCCGCCGTGACCTGAAGAAAAACGCAATATGATATGTGTAGGCTTTTCGCCAGGATCAGCCCAGCCCACCTCATGGACAGGAACAGCCTCGCCCTTGCTGTTCTTGCAATGCGGAGCATCTTCCCCTCCGGCAATGAGAGCCATATATGATTTATATTCAGGATTTTTCGTAATGTCGCCATAATGAATCTCCGCCTCATGTGCATTGATCCATTTGCCGGAAGACTTGTCATACCTTTCCCACGCGGTAGCGACTCGCTTCGCATAGACATTGCCGTCGGCATCCTCCCATCTTTTCTGAAGTATCAGGCACATTTCCGCAGCATTGGCCCCCGGGACATCCTGAACGCGGCTGAAACCGGTCATTTTCATACGTTTGCCGCCATCCGAACCTTGGTCGAACTTGTAGTCATATATGACGCTCCTCGGACACTCAGTAAACGGGATGCCCATCATAAGTTTTGCCTGAGGATTCTTCGTATCCCTCACAGGTTCAGCGATTTCCCCGAGAAATATTGTTCCGGTGGCAAGTACGGAGATATTGATAAGTCCCATTACCTTCACCCTCTCGATACGGGTTTCCAGACGGGCGGCATGACCTTTTCCGTGATATTCCGGAAAAACAGTGCAACTGCTCTTGGTAACGCCCTTGACCACGGCGAGCACGCTGGAAGTGGCCCATGGTGACACCTTCAGATTCGGAACGAACGGGGTATTGTCCTTCAGCGTATCACCTGGAGCGACCTCATAGAGATAACGGGTCTTGCCGCCTATGATAAATGACTCGTCCACCTTGCGGACAAGCCACTTTTCCATATTTCCGAAAGGAATTTCACGCACCTGCGCGAACAGGGAAGAAACGGACGCCGCCAGCGCGGCGACCAGACTAAAGATAATCCTCTTCATATTTTCCGCCAGTGTTTCTGCCGGGCAATGCTACCCTCCCAATGATTTTTTCCATAATGCGTGTTCGTTCTTCCTCGCTGCATTTCTCCAATGCAT